>Ga0209448_10000349_pt1 | contig 15804 bp, 15 predicted proteins | sample BogFormECP14_OM2_FD_188245 | JGI IMG/M metagenome (GOLD analysis project Ga0209448, IMG submission 188245) | Bog forest soil microbial communities from Calvert Island, British Columbia, Canada - ECP14_OM2 (SPAdes) (version 2) | ecosystem: Environmental > Aquatic > Freshwater > Wetlands > Bog ... | reverse complement strand
CCGATCTTTATATTTGCGGCGCTCGCAGCGGCGTTCCCGGCGTTATCGCTGGTCATTTTCAAGCTCATTCGCCCGACTCCGGTGGCCGTTGGGGCGAAGCTGAAGCCGTATGAGTGCGGCGTCGAAGCGGAAGGGGATACGCGCGGGCGATACTCGGTCCGGTTCTACATCGTGGCGATTCTCTTTGTAATCTTCGATGTGGAGACCACCTTTCTCTTTCCCTGGGCCGTGCTGTTTTCGACTCGTGAGGAAGGTTTTCGCCTGCCGGAAATCTACGCCTTGGCGAGCATGTTCGTTTTTCTGGGCATCTTGATCGTCGGTTACGTCTGGCTCTACCGGAAGGGCGCCCTCGAATGGGTGTAGGCAGCGCCCGAGTTTGTTGATTACGGTGTCCCGGCCACGGAAGGTGACCGGGATTTTTTTTGGATGTCACAGCAGCACAAAATGAGAAAGTTAGTGTACGGATGCGGAACAGGTTGACTCTGTTTTCCGCCGTGTGCTAAAAGCTACAATTTAATATTGGTTGCACGGATGGGGTGCAGCCAGTTTACTCCTAATTCATGGCAAACGACCCGGAAGAGAAGCAGCCTTCTGCGAGTTCACCAACCGAACCGTCTGCGGCGAAACCTCCAGCCGCAGGGGGAGAACCTGCATCCAAACCTCCCGCTCCTCCGGCAGCACCAGCTGCGCCTGCAGCAAAGCCTCCTGCTGCTCCTGGCGCTCCTGCTGCGAAACCTCCGGCTGCCGCCGCACCGCCGCGGCCTCCCGCGCCCCCCAAAGAGGGTCCTGCTGCACTCGATAATGAACTTGTAAAACGATACAAAGAGAAATTCGGGCCTGCCATTCTGGAAGCTTGGACGGATCGCAAACAAGCCATTCTGGTTGTTGCGCGGGAGCTGCTTGCGGAAATTGCGCTGCACAGTCGGGACCAAGAGAAATTTGACTGGCTGAGCGACCTGACGGCCGTGGACTGGCCCAAGCGCGAGAAGCGCTTCGAAATTGTCTACCATCTGCTTTCCCCGAAGCTGAACCGTCGGATCCGGCTCAAGATCGAGACCGACGAAGATACGCCGGTGCCCTCGATCATCGGCGTCTTTCCCGGCGCCGATTGGTTTGAGCGCGAGACCTACGATCTCTATGGCGTCGTGTTCACCGGCCACCCCGATATGCGGCGGATCCTCACCGACTATGGCTTCGAAGGCCATCCGCTGCGCAAGGATTTTCCGCTGACCGGTTTTGTCGAAGTGCGTTACGACGACGAGCTCAAGCGCGTCGTCTATGAACCGGTGCGGCTCGTCCAGGAATTCCGCAATTTCGATTTTCTCTCGCCCTGGGAAGGCACCGACTATGTGCTGCCGGGCGACGAGAAGGCCGGCAAAGGGTCGTGAGGTCGTGACGTGAAGAACACGCTCAAGCCCGGCATCACGCACCGATTCTCGTACACGGTGCCGGAAAACAAGACGGTGCCCCACACCTATCCGGAGGCGCCGGAGATCGTAGTGATGCCGAAGGTGTTCGCCACCGGCAACATGATCGTGCTGATGGAATGGACCTGCACCCAGCTCTTGGCGCCGCATCTCGATCCGGGCGAGGGCAGCCTCGGCGTGCATGTCGATGTCAGCCATCTGGCGGCGACCTTGCCGGGGCAGACGGTGACGGTCGACGTCGAATGCCTGGCCGTGACGGGCCAGCGCATCACCTTCGCGGTGAAGGCGCATGACGGCCTCGACCTGATCGGCGAGGGCCGTCACGAACGCTTCGTCGTCGCCTGGGACAAGTTCAATGCGCGTCTCGCGGCGAAAGCGGCGAAGGTGGCGGGCAAGACCGCGGAGGTGGTGTGATGGCCGAAGCGACCGCCGCAAAAAACGACACCGCCGCGACGCGAAATTTCACCATCAATTTCGGACCGCAGCATCCAGCGGCGCATGGCGTGCTTCGGCTCGTGCTCGAGCTTGACGGCGAAGTCGTCGAGCGCGTGGATCCCCACATTGGGCTCCTGCATCGAGGCACCGAGAAGCTGATCGAGCAGAAGACCTATCTGCAGGCGATCCCGTATTTCGACCGGCTCGACTACGTGGCGCCGATCAATCAGGAGCATGCCTTCTGTCTCGCCGCGGAAAAGCTCCTCGGCATCGAAGTGCCGCGCCGCGGCCAATTGATCCGCGTGCTCTATTGCGAGATCGGCCGCATTCTATCGCACATACTCAATGTCACGACGCAGGCGATGGACGTCGGCGCGCTCACGCCGCCGCTGTGGGGCTTCGAGGAGCGCGAGAAGCTGATGGGTTTCTACGAGCGCGCCTCGGGCTCGCGCATGCATGCGGCCTATTTCCGCGTCGGCGGCGTGCACCAGGATTTGCCGCCGCAACTGATCGACGATATCGACGCGTTCTGCGATCCGTTCTTGGAAATCTGCGACGATCTCGAAGGCTTGCTCACCGATAACCGCATCTTCAAACAGCGCAATGTCGATATCGGCATCGTCTCGCTTGAAGACGCCTGGGCGCGCGGCTTCTCCGGCGTCATGGTGCGCGGCTCCGGCGCGGCCTGGGATTTGCGCAAATCGCAGCCCTACGAATGCTATGCCGAGATGGATTTCGACATTCCGATCGGCAAGAACTGCGACAATTACGACCGCTACTGCATCCGCATGGAAGAGATGCGCCAATCGGTCCGCATCATGAGGCAGTGCATCGCAAAGCTGCGCGCGCCGGACGGGCAGGGCCGGGTGACGGTCGACGACCACAAGATCGCGCCGCCAAAGCGCGGCGAGATGAAGCGCTCGATGGAATCCTTGATACATCACTTCAAGCTCTATACCGAAGGCTTCAAAGTGCCGGCCGGCGAAGTCTATGCCGCCGTCGAAGCGCCCAAGGGCGAGTTCGGCGTCTATCTCATCGCCGACGGCAGCAACAGACCTTACAAGTGCAAGATCCGCGCGCCGGGCTTCGCGCATCTGCAAGCCATGGATTTCCTCTGCCGCGGCTACATGCTGGCCGACATTTCGGCGATCCTGGGCTCGCTCGATATTGTGTTCGGCGAGGTCGACCGATGAGTGTCCGCCGACTCGCCGAGAAACAGCCGCCGCGCTTTGCCTTTACGCCGGAAAATCTGGAATGGGTGAAGGCCAAGATCGCGCAATATCCGGAAGGCCGGCAGCAATCGGCGGTGATCCCGATTCTGTGGAAGGCGCAGGAGCAATGCGGCGGCTGGCTGCCGCAAAAGGCGATCGAGGCGACCGCCGAGCTTCTCGGCATGGCCAAGATCCGCGTGCTCGAAGTCGCGACCTTCTACACTATGTTCAACCTGTCGCCGGTCGGGCGCTTTCACGTGCAGCTCTGCGGCACCACGCCGTGCATGCTGCGCGGCGCGGAAGAGCTCAAGAAAGTGTGCCATCACATGATCGGTCATGAGACCGAAGTGACCGCTGACGGCGCGTTCTCGTGGATCGAAGTCGAATGCCTCGGCGCTTGCGTCAACGCACCGATGGTCCAGATCAATGCCGATTTCTACGAAGACCTCACGCCGGACATTCTGACGAGGATCATCAACGATTTCTCCGCCGGCCGGACGCCAAAACCCGGTCCGCAGATCGACCGGCAAAATTCCGCGCCGGTGGGCGGGCCGACTACGCTGACCGATCCGTCGATCTACGAAATCAAGGGACAGCCGGCTCCCGCTCCGTCCACCGATTCAACCGAGCAAGGGCGCGGCTGATGCTTGCCGATAAAGACCGCATTTTCAAAAATCTTTATGGCCATCACGGCTTTGGCCTCGACGGCGCCTGCGCGCGCGGCGCTTGGGACGGCACCAAGGCGATCTTGGAGAAAGGCCGCGACGGCATCATCAATGAGATGAAAGCGTCGGGCCAGCGCGGCCGTGGCGGTGCCGGATTTGCGACCGGGCTGAAATGGTCGTTCATGCCCAAGCAGTCGGACGGGCGGCCGCATTATCTCGTCATCAATGCCGACGAGTCCGAGCCCGGCACCTGCAAGGACCGCGAAGTGATGCGGCACGATCCGCATCTGCTGATCGAAGGCTGCCTGATCGCCGGCTGCGCCATGGCGGCGAACCATTGCTACATTTACATCCGCGGCGAATTCATCCGCGAGCGCGAGCGCGTCGAAGCCGCCGTCCAGCAGGCTTATGACGCCAAGCTCATCGGCAAGAACAATATCCACGGTTGGGATTTCGACATCGTCGTGCATCACGGCGCCGGCGCGTATATCTGCGGCGAGGAGACGGCGCTTCTGGAAAGTCTCGAAGGCAAAAAAGGCCAGCCGCGGCTGAAGCCGCCGTTCCCGGCCAATATGGGCCTCTATGGCTGCCCGACCACCGTCAATAATGTCGAGACCATCGCGCAAGTGCCCGACATCATGCGGCGCGGCGCCTCCTGGTTCGCCGGCATCGGGCGCGCCAACAATACCGGCACCAAGCTCTATTGCATTTCGGGTCATGTCGAGCGTCCGTGCAATGTCGAAGAGAATATGGGCATTCCGCTGCGCGAATTGATCGAGCGGCACGCCGGCGGCGTGCGCGGCGGCTGGGACAATCTGCTCGCCGTCATTCCGGGCGGCTCGTCGATGCCGCTCGTACCCGCCGGTCCCGATCAGTGCGATACGCTCTTGATGGATTTCGACGGCTGCCGCGACAAGAAGTCCGCGCTCGGCACCGCCGCCGTGATCGTCATGGACAAGTCCGACGACATCGTCAAAGCGATGGCGCGCATATCCTATTTCTACAAGCACGAGAGTTGCGGCCAGTGCACGCCGTGCCGCGAGGGCATGGGCTGGATGTGGCGCGTGCTCAACCGCATGGCGGAAGGCCGCGCCCAGAAGCGCGAGATCGACATGCTGATGGAAGTCACCACCCAGATCGAGGGCCACACGATCTGCGCCTTCGGCGACGGCGCCGCCTGGCCGGTACAGGGCCTGTTGCGGCACTTCCGTCCGGAGATCGAGAAGCGGATCGACCAATATACCGCGAACCCGCATCCCGAACCGGTTTCAGTTGCGGCGGAGTGAGGCGCACATGACCAAGCTCATCGTCGACGGCCACGAAGTCGAGGTCCCGCCGGAATACACGCTGCTGCAGGCCTGCGAGGCGGCCGGCGCGGAAATTCCGCGCTTCTGCTTCCACGAGCGGCTGTCGATCGCCGGCAATTGCCGCATGTGCCTGATCGAAGTGGTCGGCGTGCCCAAGCCCCAGGCGTCCTGCGCCATGGCGGTGCGGGATCTGATGCCGAACAAGGACGGTTCGCCCAAAGTGCTGTCGACGCGCTCGCCGATGGTGCGCAAGGCACGCGAAGGCGTGATGGAGTTTCTGCTGATCAATCACCCGCTCGACTGCCCGATCTGCGATCAGGGCGGCGAATGCGATCTGCAGGATCAGTCGATGGCCTATGGCATCGACTCCTCGCGCTTCCATGAGAATAAGCGCGCGGTCGAGGACAAATATCTCGGCGCGCTGGTCAAGACCTCGATGAACCGCTGCATCCAGTGCACCCGCTGCGTGCGCTTCATCACCGAGGTGGCGGGCGTGCCCGAGCTCGGCGCCATCGGGCGCGGCGAGGACATGGAGATCACGACCTATCTCGAAACCGCGATGCATTCCGAGCTGCAAGGCAATGTGGTTGATATCTGCCCGGTCGGCGCGCTGACCTCGAAGCCTTATGCCTTTGCGGCGCGGCCCTGGGAGCTCAACAAGACCGAGTCGGTCGATGTCATGGACGCGGTCGGCTCGGCGATCCGCATCGACACCCGCGGCAGCGAAGTGATGCGCATCCTGCCGCGCATCAACGACGACATCAACGACGAGTGGATTTCCGACAAGACCCGCCACGTCGTCGACGGCCTGCGCACGCAGCGCCTCGATCAACCCTATGTGCGCCAGAACGGACAGCTGCGCGCCGCGACCTGGTCCGAAGCCTTCAAGGCGATTGCGGCCAAGGTGGCGCAGACCAAGCCGAAGCGAATGGGCGCCATCGTCGGCGACCTCGCCACGGTCGAAGAGATTTTCGCGCTGAAGGATTTGATGACGCGCCTGCGAGTCACCAATCTCGACTGCCGGCAGGACGGCTCCGCGCTCGATCCGGCCTGGGGCCGCTCGAGCTATCTGTTCAATGCCGGCGTTCCCGGCATCGACGCCGCCGATGCGCTTCTCATCGTCGGCTCGAATCCGCGCAAGGAAGCGGCCGTCCTCAATGCGCGGATCCGCAGGCGTTGGCGCTCGGGCAAATTTCCGGTCGGCGTTATCGGGCCGAAGGCTGATCTGTCCTATACCTACGATTATCTCGGCGCCGGCCCGGAGACGCTGGCCGACATCACGCGGCATTCCTTCGCCGACACGCTGCGCAAGGCCGAGCGTCCTATGCTGATCGTCGGCGCCGGCGCTTTCACCCGCGGTGACGGCGCAGCGCTCGCGTCGCTCGCGGCCAAGGCGGCGCTCGATCTCGGCGCGGTCAAGGACGGCTGGAACGGCTATTGCGTGCTGCACAACGCGGCATCGCGCGTCGGCGCGCTCGATCTCGGCTTCGTGCCGGGGCAGGGCGCCTTGAGTGCCCGGCAGATGGCGGCGTTCGGCACGCTCGATCTTCTGTTCCTGCTCGGCGCCGACGAGATCGACGTCCCGCAAGGCGCGTTCGTCGTTTACATCGGCACCCAGGGCGACCGCGGCGCGTCGCGGGCCGACGTGGTGCTACCGGGCGCGGCCTATCCGGAAAAGTCGGCGATCTATGTCAACACCGAAGGCCGCGTGCAGATGGCGACGCGCGCCTCGTTTCCGCCGGGCGACGCCAAGGAAGACTGGGCGATCCTGCGCGCGCTCTCCGACGTTCTGAAAAACAAGCTGCCCTATGACTCGTTACAGGCTTTGCGGCAGGCGCTCTACAAAGCCTATCCGCATATGATGCGCATCGGGCAAATCGCCCCTGGCGACGCCGCCGATATCCAAAAGCTCGCGGCGCTCGGCGGCAAAGTCGACAAAGCGTCGTTCGCTCCGGCGATCGAGGATTTCTACTTCACCAATGCTATCGCCCGCTGTTCGGCGGTGATGGCGGAATGTTCGGCGATCGCGCTTGGGCGTTCCACCATGACCGCGGCGGAATAGAGGGTACGATGACGCTGATCGACTTCTGGTCGACGTATCTGTGGCCCTTGGTGATCATGGTCGCTGAGAGCTTGCTGCTCCTCGTCGTGCTGCTGCTGGCCGTTGCCTATGTCCTGTTGGCCGACCGCAAGATCTGGGCAGCGGTGCAGATCCGCCGCGGCCCGAACGTGGTCGGGCCCTGGGGCCTGTTTCAGTCCTTCGCCGATCTGCTCAAGTTCATCCTCAAGGAGCCGGTCATTCCAGCCGGCGCCAACAAGGGCGTGTTCCTCTTGGCGCCGCTCGTCACCTGCGTCTTGGCGCTCGCCGGCTGGGCGGTCATTCCGGTCGCGTCCGGCTGGGTGATTTCCAACATCAATGTCGGAATTCTTTACATCTTCGCCATCTCGTCGCTTGGCGTCTACGGCGTCATCATGGCGGGCTGGGCGTCGAACTCGAAATATCCGTTCCTCGCTGCGCTGCGTTCGGCGGCGCAGATGGTGTCCTACGAAGTCTCGATCGGCTTTGTCATCATCACCGTGCTGCTCTGCGTCGGCTCGCTCAATCTGTCCGCCATCGTCGACGCCCAGCGCGATCATGGCTTGGCGACCATGCTTGGCATACCCTGGCTGTCGATCCTGAACTGGTATTGGCTGCCGCTCTTGCCGATGTTCGTGATCTTCTTTGTCTCGGCGCTCGCCGAAACCAACCGGCCGCCGTTCGATCTGATGGAAGCCGAGTCGGAACTGGTCGCGGGCTTCATGGTCGAATACGGCTCGACGCCCTATATGATGTTCATGCTCGGCGAATACGTCGCCGTTTGCACGATGTGCGCCTTGATGACGATCCTGTTTCTCGGCGGCTGGCTGCCGCCGATCGCGGTCGTGCCGTTCACCTTCGTGCCCGGCATCATCTGGTTCGTGCTCAAGGCCAGCTTCATTTTCTTCATGTTTGCGATGGTGAAGGCCTTCGTGCCGCGCTATCGCTACGACCAGTTGATGCGGCTCGGCTGGAAGGTGTTCCTGCCGATTTCGCTCGCCATGGTCGCGATTGTGGCTGGCGTGCTGCAAGTCACCGGCTGGGTGCCGAAATGACGGGAGGACGGCATGGAGCACGGGATGGATTTCTCGATGCCGGCCTGGATCGGCGCGCTGATCGGGACCATGATCGCGGTCGCGATCTATGTGCCCGGCATTCGCAGGTTCGAACAGCAGCAGCGCGCCCAGTCTGGCCCGATGACGCTCGAACAGCGCAAGGCGTTCGAGGACAAGCTTTCGGTCATGCGCCGGCTTATTCTCGGTGCCGACATCGCGTTCTTCGCTATAGCGGGCTATTGGCTTGGCACCACGTTCAGCGGCATGAGAGGTTGATATGAGCAGCTTGGATCTGGCCGCCCGTTCACTGTTCCTCCGGGAATTCGTCAGCGCCTTCTTCCTGTCGATGCGCTATTTCTTCAAGCCGAAAGCGACGCTGAACTATCCCTTCGAGAAGGGCAGGCTGTCGCCGCGCTTCCGCGGCGAACATGCGCTGCGGCGCTATCCGAACGGCGAGGAACGCTGCATCGCCTGCAAGCTCTGCGAGGCGATCTGCCCGGCCCAGGCGATCACCATCGAAGCCGGCCCGCGCCGCAACGACGGCACCCGGCGCACCACCCGTTACGACATCGACATGGTGAAATGCATCTATTGCGGGCTGTGCCAGGAATCCTGCCCGGTCGACGCCATTGTCGAGGGACCGAATTTCGAATTCGCCACCGAGACCCGCGAGGAATTGTACTACGACAAGGAACGCCTCTTGGCGAACGGCGATCGCTGGGAACGCGAGATCGCACGCAGCATCGCGCTCGACGCGCCCTATCGGTGAGACCGGCCGTTCAATGATTATCCACGCGCTGTTCTTTTATCTGTTCGCGGGGGTCACCGTGGCGTCCGCCGCCATGGTGATCTTCTCGCGCAATCCCGTGCATTCGGTGCTGTTCCTCATTCTCGCTTTCGTCAACGCGGCGGGATTGTTCGTTCTGATCGGCGCCGAGTTTCTCGCCTGGATCCTCATCATCGTCTATGTCGGCGCGGTCGCGGTGCTGTTCCTGTTTGTCGTGATGATGCTCGACGTCGATTTTGCCGAATTGCGCCAGGGCTTCCTCAATTACCTGCCGATCGGCGGAGTGATTGGCATCATTCTCTGTGCCGAACTGCTGTCCGTCGTTCTCGTCTACGTGATCGGCCCGGATGTCGGCAAGGCAATCACGGCGCCGATCCCGGCCGCCAACCAGATCAGCAATACGCAGGCGCTCGGGCTCGTGCTCTATACGCGCTACGTCTATTTCTTCCAGGCCGCGGGCGTCATTCTTCTGGTGGCGATGATCGGCGCCATCGTGCTGACCTTGCAGCACAAGCCGAATGTGAAACGGCAAAGTATCGCGAGCCAGGTCGCTCGCAACAAAGCGAGCGCCATCGAAGTCGTTAAGGTCAAGACTGGGCAGGGCGTGTCATGACGATCGGGCTCGGTCATTACCTCGCCGTCGGCGCGATCCTGTTCACGATCGGGATCATGGGGATCTTCCTCAACCGCAAGAACGTCATCGTCATCCTGATGTCGATCGAGCTCATTCTGCTCGCGGTCAACATCAACTTGGTCGCGTTCTCGGTTTTCTTAGGTGACATCGTCGGCCAGGTCTATGCGCTGATCGTGCTCACGGTCGCCGCGGCGGAGAGCGCGATCGGGCTTGCGATCCTCGTCGCCTATTTCCGCAACCGCGGCTCCATTGCGGTTGAAGACATTAACCTCATGAAAGGCTAGCGGCGTGTACGAAGCCATCGTTCTATTGCCGCTTCTGGGCGCCATTATCGCGGGCGCGGTGTCGCTTGTCGGCGCCAGCAAACGCTTTCCAGGCGAGGACCCGCCGCCGCCGCACGACGACCATTCGGCGCCGCTGGTTCCCGAGGATCATGCGCATGGCGCGCCGTCGCCGGACGCTGCGCCCGCGGTCAGCCACGATAGCCATGGTGAAGAGCACGGCGGCGAGCCGTCCGCAGCGGGCTCGCTCGGCAGCGAACTCATCACCTCGACCTTTCTTGTGATCTCGTGCGTGCTGTCGTGGTACGCCTTCTATGATGTCGGCTTCCAACATCACGACGCCCGCGTCACGCTGTTCTCCTTCATCAGCTTCGGCGATCTGCATTCGAACTGGGCGCTGCGCATCGACTCGCTAACCGTGGTGATGCTGGTCGTGGTGACGACCATATCGTCGGTCGTGCATATCTATTCGATCGGCTATATGGAAGAAGACCCCTATAAGCCGCGGTTCTTCTCCTATCTGTCGTACTTTACCTTCGCCATGCTGATGCTGGTGACGGCCGACAATCTCGTGCAATTGTTCTTCGGCTGGGAGGGCGTCGGACTCACGAGCTATCTGCTCATCGGCTTCTGGTATTACAAGCCGGAAGCCAATGCCGCCGCCATCAAGGCCTTCATCGTCAACCGCGTCGGCGATTTCGGCTTTTCGCTCGGCATATTCACCGCCTTCTATCTCACCGGAGCCGTCGATTTTGACACTGTGTTCGCGCAGGCGCCCGGACTCGTCGGCAAGAACTTCCACTTCCTGAGCTGGGACGTCGACGCCCTCACCACAATGTGTTTGCTGCTGTTTGTGGGCGCGATGGGAAAATCTGCGCAATTCCTGCTGCACACCTGGTTGCCGGACGCGATGGAAGGCCCGACGCCAGTCTCCGCCTTGATCCACGCCGCGACCATGGTGACCGCCGGCGTGTTCATGGTGGCGCGGCTGTCGCCTTTGTTCGAGCTTGCGCCCTATGCCAAGACCTTCGTCATCTTCATCGGCGCGACCACGGCGATGTTCGCCGCCACAGTCGGCCTGGTGCAGAACGACATCAAGCGCGTGGTCGCTTATTCGACCTGCTCGCAGCTCGGCTACATGTTCGTCGCCATGGGCTCGGGTGCCTATTCAGTCGGCATGTTCCATCTGTTCACGCATGCCTTTTTCAAGGCGCTGCTATTCCTCGGCTCCGGCTCGGTCATCCTCGCGATGCATCACGAGCAGGACATGCGCAATATGGGCGGCCTGCGGCACAAGATTCCCTTCACCTACTGGATGATGATCATCGGCACTCTGGCGCTGACTGGCTTCCCGCTGACTGCCGGGTTCTATTCTAAAGACGCGATCATTTCATCCGACGACGTCGTTAAAGGCGGCGTGGCGGCTTACGGCTTTATCATGACGACTTTGGCCGCGGCGCTCACCTCGTTCTACTCCTGGCGCCTGATCTTCAAGACTTTCTGGGGCGAGCCGCACGACCGGCATCATTACGAAGCGGCCCACGAGAGTCCGAAAGTGATGCTTGTCCCGCTGGCGATACTTGCGATCGGCTGTTTCGCCGCGGGCTTGCCATTTGTGTCGATTTTCACCGGTCACGGCGCCGACGTGTTTTTCGGCACATCGCTAAAATTGGGGACGGCGGACACGATTTTCGAAGATGTCGAGAAGCTGCCGGTCTATATCGAGTTCCTGCCCACGGTGATGATGGCGATTGGTTTCCTGGTTGCGCTATTGTTTTACATCTTCAGGCCGGACATTCCGGTGGCCTTGGCGCGCGATCAGAAGCCGCTCTACGAGTTTCTGCTCAACAAGTGGTACTTTGACGAGATTTACGACTTCCTCTTCGTGCGTCCGGCGATGCGGCTGGGGCGGCTGCTGTGGAAGGGGGGTGACGGGTTCATCATCGACGGCTTCGGGCCCGACGGCGTCTCGGCGCGCGTGCTCGATGTGACCCGGAATGTCGTGCGGCTGCAGACCGGCTACCTCTATCACTATGCCTTTGCCATGATGATCGGCGTCGCAGCCTTCATCACCTGGTTCATGTTTTCAGGACCGCACTGATGACAAGCTGGCCGATCCTTTCCGTCGTCACTTTCCTGCCGATCGCGGGCGCGATCTTCATCGCCTTCCTGAATGATGACCCCCAAGGCGCGCGCAATGCGCGCTGGGTGGCGCTGTGGACGACGCTGTTCACCTTCGCCATTTCACTGTTGCTGATCTGGCGCTTCGATCCGTCGACCGCGGATTTCCAGTTCGTCGAGAAGCGGCCGTGGCTCGGCGGCGCCATCAATTATTCGATGGGCGTCGACGGCATTTCGCTGCCGTTCGTGGTCCTGACCACGGCGCTCATGCCGATCTCGATCCTGGCCAGCTGGACCTCAATTCAGCGCCGCGTGCGCGAATATATGATCGCCTTTCTCGTCCTCGAAACGCTGATGGTCGGCACGTTCTGCGCGCTCGATCTGGTGCTGTTCTATCTGTTCTTTGAAGGCGGCCTGATCCCGATGTTCCTGATCATCGGCGTCTGGGGCGGTCCGCGCCGCGTCTATGCGAGCTTCAAGTTCTTCCTCTATACGCTGCTCGGATCCGTGCTGATGCTGCTTGCCATCATGGCGATGTATTGGGATGCCGGCACCACCGACATCCCGACGCTATTGCATCACGCCTTCCCGCGCACCTTGCAGACTTTCGCGTGGTTTGCGTTCCTCGCCTCGTTCGCGGTCAAGATGCCGATGTGGCCGTTCCATACCTGGTTGCCCGACGCCCATGTCGAAGCGCCCACGGCGGGTTCGGTGATCCTCGCCGCGATCCTGCTGAAGCTCGGCGGCTATGGGTTCCTGCGCTTCTCACTGCCGATGTTCCCGGAGGCGTCGCAACATTTAGCGCCGTTGATTTATGCACTCTCCGTCGTCGCGATCATCTACACCTCGCTGGTCGCGCTGATGCAGGAAGACGTCAAGAAGCTCATCGCCTATTCCTCCGTGGCGCATATGGGCTTCGTCACCATGGGCATCTTCGCGGTGACCGCGCAGGGCATAGCCGGCGGTATTTTCCAGATGCTGTCCCACGGCATCGTCTCGGCCGCCTTGTTCCTTTGCGTCGGCGTCGTTTACGACCGCATGCATACGCGCGAGATCGCGGCCTATGGCGGACTGGTCAATCGCATGCCGCTTTATGCCTTCGTCTTCATGGTGTTCACGCTGGCCAATGTCGGGTTGCCGGGCACCACGGGTTTCGTCGGCGAATTCTTGACGCTGATCGGCACGTTCCGGATCAACACTTGGGTGGCGACGCTGGCGACCATCGGCACCATCCTATCGGCCGCTTATGCGCTGTGGCTCTACCGCAAGGTCATCCTCGGCAAGCTCGAGAAGCCGAGCCTGTTCAACATCAAGGACCTCGGCTGGCGCGAAATCACGATCTTCACGCCGCTCGTGATCCTGACCATTGTCTTCGGCGTCTATCCGAAGCCGATCCTCGATTTCTCTTCGGCGTCGGTGACGCAGTTGATCGACAATTATCAGCATGCGCTCAGCGCGGTGCAGACGGCGGCCCAGACCGCGTCACTGGGACGGTGAGGCCAAGGTAAGCTTATGTACCAACTTCCGACCCTCGTTCCGCTGTTGCCCGAGATCGTGCTTGGCATCGGCGCCATGGCGCTGTTGATGCTCGGCGTGTTTCGCGGCGAGCCCGGCGGGCGCGCCATCGATGTCATTGCGATTATCTTGTTGGCAATCGCCGGCGCCATTGTCATCGGCTTGCCGCCCGGCAAGCTCACGACCTTCGGCGGCAGCTTTGTGGTCGACGATTTCGCTCGTTTCCTCAAAGTTCTGGCGCTTCTCGGCTCGGCCGCGGCGATCGTAATGTCGCTCGATTATGCGCAGCGCGAGCGCCAGCAGCGCTTCGAATATTCGGTGCTGATCCTGCTCTCGACGCTTGGCATGCTGATGCTGATTTCGGCGGCCGATCTGATCGCGCTTTATCTCGGCCTCGAATTGATGAGCCTGCCGCTCTATGTCGTCGCGGCGAGCTACCGCGACTCGCTGCGGGCGACGGAAGCCGGCCTGAAATATTTCGTCCTCGGCGCGCTGTCCTCGGGCATGCTGCTATACGGCGCATCGCTGGTTTACGGCTTCACCGGCACCGTGGCCTTCACCGGCATTGCCCAAACGGCCGGGCAGGGCGGCACCGGATTGATTTTCGGCATCGTCTTTCTGTTCGCCGGCTTCTGTTTCAAGGTTTCGGCGGTGCCGTTTCATATGTGGACGCCGGACGTCTATGAAGGCGCCCCGACGCCAGTCACGGCGTTCTTTGCCGCCGCGCCCAAAGTGGCCGGCATTGCCATGTTCGTGCGCGTCGCGGTGGGCGCGTTCCCGAGCATCGCCACGGAGTGGCAGCAGATCCTGGTCTTCGTCTCCATTGCCTCGATGGCGCTCGGCTCGTTTGCGGCCATCGGCCAGCGCAATATCAAGCGCCTGATGGCTTATTCGTCGATCGGCCATATGGGCTTCGCCCTGATCGGGCTCGCCGCCGGAACGTCCGAAGGGGTGCAGGGCGTGCTCGTTTATGTCGCGATCTACGTCACCATGACGCTCGGCGTGTTCGCCGTGATCCTGTCGATGCGGCGCACGACCGGAATGGTGGAAACCACCGATCAATTGGCCGGTCTCGCGCGCACCCATCCGGCGACTGCCTTTTTCATGGCGATGCTGTTGTTCTCGATGGCCGGAATTCCGCCGCTCGCCGGCTTCTTCGCGAAATTCTACGTGTTCCTTGCCGCCATCAAAGCCGGCCTCTACGTCCTCTCGGTCATCGGCGTGGTCGCAAGCGTGGTCGGCGCCTATTATTATCTGGCGATCATCAAGGCGATGTATTTCGACGAGCCGGCCGAGGCATTTTTCGCCATGCCCTATGAACTGCGCGTCGTGCTCGGGGTCTGCGGCCTGTTCAACATCCTGTTCTGCGTTTATCCGGGCCCGCTGGTCGGCGTGGCAAGCGCCGCCGCGCATTCCTTGTTCTGATGCGGCTTGATCCCACGGCGGCTGCGGCTGGTTTCCGCCTGGCGGTCCATGACGTGTTGGGATCGACCAATTCGGAAGCGCTGACGCAATCGCGCCGTGGCGAAAAGGGCCCGCTATGGGTGGTCGCGCGCGAGCAGACCGCCGGCCGTGGCCGGCGTGGCCGGGAGTGGATTTCGGCGCCGGGGAATCTCTATGCGACGCTGCTGCTGTTTGATCCGGCGCCGGCGGAGACCGCGCCCCAATTGGCCTTTGTCACAGGCCTTGCCGTTTTCGACGCGATTGTCGATTGCGCGGGTGACTTGAGCGAAGGTCTGGCGCTGAAATGGCCCAACGACGTGCTTTACGCCAATCGAAAATTCGCCGGCATTCTGATCGAAAGCGAGCTGGCTGCGGCAAAGCTTGTGGTCGCGATCGGCATCGGCGTGAATTGCGTGCGGCACCCGGCGCAGACGTCGTTTCCGGCGACCGATCTCGCCGAAGCCGGCAAGAAAGTCTCTCCCGAAAGCCTGTTCTATGCCTTGTCGCATGCCATGATGCGCCGTCTCGATCAATGGCGCCGCGGCTCCGGGTTTGCTGCGATCCGTTCCGATTGGCTCGAATGTTCAACCGGCATCGGCGGTGACATCGCGGTGCGGCTTTCAGGCCGCGACTTGAGCGGCCACTTCGAAAATCTCGATGACGGCGGCCGGTTGCTCCTGCGTCTGCCCGACGGCAAGCTGCAAATGATCATGGCCGGCGACATATTCCCGGTCGCCGAACGCGCGCCGGTCGTGAGCCTATTGCCAAAGAAACGAACCGACTGATGGCGCCCAACGACTTCGTATTCGCGCCGCTCGGCGGCCTCGGCGAGATCGGGATGAATCT
>Ga0209448_10000346_pt1 | contig 15862 bp, 12 predicted proteins | sample BogFormECP14_OM2_FD_188245 | JGI IMG/M metagenome (GOLD analysis project Ga0209448, IMG submission 188245) | Bog forest soil microbial communities from Calvert Island, British Columbia, Canada - ECP14_OM2 (SPAdes) (version 2) | ecosystem: Environmental > Aquatic > Freshwater > Wetlands > Bog ... | reverse complement strand
GGTCATCATCGGGAAGTCACCCATGAACACCGTCTGGCTCTTGATCTCACCGGTGTTGTTGTTGATGAACTCGGCCGTGACGAACAGCGGGGCCGCGTAGGTCATGTCCTTGTCTTTGCACTCGTCGACCGGCGCCTTGACTTCGTCAAAACGGGGATCGGAGAAAGACAGCGACATCGAGCCCGAGAAGTCCTCGATCGGCGACAGCTCGTAGAGCACCTCTTCGAGGCCGCCTACCGGCTTGACGTCTCCGCGGCCGGCAGCGATCTCGCGCCAACGCGGCGAGCCGATCAACCATTCGAACGAGTCGGTTTGTACGTCAAGAAGCCCCGGAACCTCGAGCGGTTCGCGGAGTTTGGCGAAAGAAATTCGGTTTGGGGCTCCGGGCACGGAGTTGTTAGCGGAACTCTGCGGGTGATTGTGACTTTCGGTAGAACTTGAACGATCCGTCTTGCTCTGGCGGAAATCTGCCAAGATGCATCCTTCCAGCACCTGCGACTCACGAGATCCGGCGGCCACCGGGCCTGTCAGCCGCGATAATTGTGTCGGCTAGGCTGGCGAACGATCTGTCCGAATCTCACGCACGCAACTAGATAGCTGAGCCTCTTGAGAGGCTCAGGCTAAGACCACGTTGTCAAGTGGCGGGTGAGGTGGGCAGGAAGCAGCCAGCGCAACGTCCAACAATAGCGCAGGACTGCGTATTCCTCAACTACCTATAACTACCTGCTGCCCGGGGAGATCGGCGCTGGCTGGCATCTCGACTTTCCCTGGACACATGCTGCCCAACAGATTGACCCGTTTACGCCCCTGTCGTCAAGAGGGCAGGGCGGCGAGTTACGCCAAGTTATCGCGAAAACCCCGGGTCACCGCTTCTCGCGCGCACAAAGTTATGGCCCCGGCAAACCGTGCTTATCGGGGAAGTGGGTCGACGTTTGGCGCGCTAGTCGCCGAACTCGTGCGCTTTCAACCTATGGGTGCCCTCGAGATCGTCGAGGATTGCCGCCTGGGCATCCTTTGGCAGTGTGTGCAACATCTCACGCACCCGGGCCTGGCGCCGAGCGACCGCTTTGCGCTCCGGCATCCCCGGCGTCGCGAGGATCTGCGGTGGCACGCCCTCGATTTCCTCGGTACCGCCGGAGTGGTGACCCGCATCGACCATGGCCTGCTCTTCGGCCATGGTGGCCTCGTCCTTTTCTTCGGACATGCCGATCGGCCCGATACGGCGGCCATTGAGGAACTGCCGCACCACCGGCTCATCGCTGGTCAGCAGCACCTCACGGGGGCCGAACATCACCAGATGCTTGCGGAACAACATGCCTATGTTGTCCGGCACGGTGCGGGCGACGCTGATGTTGTGCGTCACGATCAGGATGGTCGCGTCGATCTGGGCGTTGATGTCGAGGATCAGCTGGCTCAGGTAGGCGGTACGGACCGGGTCCAGACCCGAGTCGGGCTCATCGCACAGAATGATCTGCGGGTCGAGAACCAGGGCCCGAGCCAGGCCGGCACGCTTGCGCATACCACCAGAGATCTCGCCAGGGAACTTCTTCTCATCACCACCGAGGCCGACCAAGATCAGCTTCTCCATGACGATGTCACGGATCTCGCTTTCCTTCTTCTTGGTGTGCTCACGTAGCGGGAAAGCGGTGTTGTCGTAGAGGTTCATCGAACCGAACAGCGCGCCGTCCTGGAACAACACGCCGAACAGCGTGCGGATCTCGTAAAGCTCCTTGGCCGAGCATTCGATGATGTCGGTGCCGTCGATGAGGATCGAGCCGCGTTCCGGCCGCAGCAGACCGATCAGGGACTTCAGGAACACCGATTTGCCGGTACCCGACGGGCCCAGCAGCACGCTGACCTCGCCCGCTGGGATTTCCAACGTCACGTCTTCCCAGATCCTCGAGGCTCCGAATGACTTCGTTAGTCCGTTCACCTCGATAGCGACGCCCATAGGAATCCTTCCGTCAACACGCGTGCCCGCCACCTGCCGGTTTATGTGGCATGAGTCACTGTAGCCCATGCCTGCGGGGCCAAGTCATGGTTGCACAGCACCGCATGGAAAAATTGACCGACCTGAGACTTCAGTACGGCAAGGGCGGGTCAGCGTTCACCGAGCGACGGCGTCAGCCGGTCTCAGACATTCGCCGCCCAGTTGCCGTGGAAGCCCATCGGTACCCGCTGCGGCAAGTGCACGGTTGCTATCGACTCGAGCGTCTGGGCATCCAGCAACAGTAATTGGCCTTCGTCACGGCCGCGGTGGTAGCCGTAGCCCATCAGGATGCCGTCATCTTCGGGGTTGTTTCCGGAGTCGGCTTGACCCTTTTCCAAGGGGTTGGGCACGAACGACATCTCGCCGAGGAGCAGATCCGAATCCAGCACGGCGGCCGCGCTGGACCCGGTCGCATAGTCGTGCTTGTACAGCGCAGACGACATTTCCGATCCGGCGAGAAACCCCCCGTTGATGCCGACGGTGTAGCCGAACCGGTGCCGGCCGCCCAACAGAGTCTCGTTGATTCGGGGAAACTCCTGCGAACGGTTATCGCGGCATTCAGTGGTCACCGCACCGGTCGCCAGGTTGACGGTCCAGCGGTCCAGCGTGGGCAGGGTGTCCCCCGGGCCGCGCCGGTCACGGTCGAACATCCGGGAGTAGCGCACCACGTCGAGCACCAGCACCTCGGCACCGTCACGGATTTCCGAGTAGGCGTTCAGCGGGTGGTAGACGTAGCAGGGTTCGATCTCGTACCACCGCACGTCCCTACTACCGCCCTCGCGAGGCATGACTCCGATGCGTGCCGGATAGTCGGGGTTCCAGGCGTAAGGCAGCCCAACTGAACGACGCTCGTCGCGGTTGATCATCGCCACTATCGGGCTGGGGATCCGGACACGTCCGAGCACGGACTGCACCACCAACCGCGCGGGCACTTGCAGCCACCGCGGCATGGATGCGGGTAGCACCTGCACCGGGTCGAATGTCACCGGCAGGTCGTAGATCACCACGTATTTGTCGGTCAGCGAGAAGTCGTGCATCATCGGCGACCCCGACACCTCGATGTCGACGGTGCGGCGGGCACGGCCCTGGGTGTCGATCACCGAGTACTGGACGGTTCGCCCGCGCGCGAACGAGTAGGACACCGCGTGCAGTTCACCGGTTCGGGGATCACGGTGCGGATGGGCGGTGTAGCCGCCGGACAGGGTGCCGTCGAAGTCGCAGGGACCGACGGTATCGAGCTCATCGGTGAGTTCGTAGTTGGCGACCCCGGCTTCGACAAGGGCCAGGGTGCGTCCAGCGTGGGTCAGCACGTTGGTGTTGGGCCCGACGGATTGCATGCCCGCGCGCGGGTTGGGCGAACTGGGTGCGGGCTCGCCCAGGGTTGCGCATACCGCGGGGCTGCGGATCCAGCGGTTGCGGTACCAGCAGGCCTCCCCGTCACGCAGCGCTACCCCGTGCACCATGCCGTCGCCGGTGAACCAGTGATAGGTGGCCGGGTCGACCTCCGCGGCCGGGTTGGGTCCGTTCCGGAGGTAGCGCCCGTCCAGATGCTCCGGGATCTTCCCGGTGACCTTAAGGTCGGTCGCGGTCACTTCGGCGCTCACCGGCGCCAGGAAGCCTTCGAGATACGGGTTCTGGGATTCGGCGGTTTGCATGGACGCCATGTCTGAGCTCCAATAACATCGTTATTTCATCGTTATAGACACCGTACGCCGGCGATGAGAAAATGGCAATGTTCGTTGGGGACTATTAGGGACGGGTTGGGAGAGATGACTTCGGAAACGCAACGCAGCGTGCGCGACGAAATGCTGCACGCCGCCGTCGGACTACTCGACGAACACGGGCCCGATGCCCTTCAGACCCGCAAGGTGGCCGGCGAGGCCGGAACCTCGACGATGGCGGTGTACACCCATTTCGGTGGGATGCGAGCGCTGATCGCCGCGGTCGCCGACGAGGGGTTTCGGCAGTTCGACGCCGCACTGACAGTGCCGCTGACCAACGATCCGGTCGCCGACTTGTTTGTCATCGGTGCCGCTTACCGGCGCTACGCCATCGAGCGGCCACACATGTATCGCCTGATGTTCGGCAGCACCAGCGCGCACGGCATCAACGCTCCCGCGCAGAACGTCCTGACCCAGACTGTCGCCGAGATCGAGCAGCGCGAACCCAGCTTTGCCCACGTGGTGCGCGTGGTGCACCGCTCCATGCTGGCTACGCGGATCGGCACGGGTTCAGCAGCTGACGATGCGGTGGTAGTGAGGGTGGCCGCCCAGTTCTGGGCGTTGATCCACGGTTTCGTGATGCTCGAACTGGCCGGGTTTTACGGCGACGACGGCGCGGCCGTCGAGCCGGTGCTTGCCACGATGACTTCGAATCTGTTTGTCGCCCTGGGTGATTCACCTGAACGCGTGAAACGGTCGCTGCAGGCAGCGAGTCGCGCGGGCTGAGCACACGAAGCCCCCGGGACCTGGAGCAACAGGCGGTCCCGGGTGTTTCGCGAATTTGACCTACTTGACGGTGACGCTAGCGCCGGCCGCCTCGAGCTTGGCCTTGGCCTCGTCGGCGGCCTCCTTGGCGACCTTCTCCAGCACCGGCTTGGGTGCGCCGTCGACCAGGTCCTTGGCCTCCTTGAGGCCCAGGCCGGAGACGATCTCGCGGACAACCTTGATCACGCCGATCTTCTTGTCGCCGGCGGCCTCGAGGATGACGTCGAACTCCGACTGCTCCTCGGCGGCCTCAGCGGCGGCCGGGGCCGCCCCAGCGGCGGCGACAGCGACCGGAGCGGCCGCGGTGACCTCGAAGGTCTCCTCGAACTTCTTGACGAATTCGGAGAGCTCTAACAGGGTCATTTCCTTGAACACGTCAAGCAGGTCGTCGGAAGAAATCTTTGCCATGGTCTGGGTCCTTTCTAGTTTCGGGTTGGGTTACTCGGCTGGTGCCGGTGTCTGAGAAGTCTCAGTGGGTGCCTCTGCGGCGGGTGCCGCCGGGCTTGGTGCCGGGGTTGGTGCGGGAGTCGGCTCCGGCCTTGGTGCGGGGGTCGGCTCGGAGGCCTTCTTTTCCTGCAGTGCGGCCGCCAGGCGCGCGAACTGCGAGGCGGGCGCGTTGAACAGGCTGGCCGCCTTGGCGAGGTTGCCCTTCATCGCGCCGGCCAGTTTGGCCAGCAACACCTCGCGGGACTCCAAGTCGGCGATGCGCTCGACTTCGGCAACGCTCAGCGCGTTGCCGTCCATGTAGCCGCCCTTGATGACCAGCGCCTTGTGCTCCTTGGCGAAGGTCTTGATGGCCTTGGCGGCGTCCACCGGCTCACCGGTGACGAACGCGATCGCCGTCGGGCCGGCGAACAGCTCATCGAGGCCCTCGACACCAGCTTCCGCGGCAGCCCGCTTGATCAGCGTGTTCTTGGCCACCGAGTAGGTGGCCGACCCCGCCAGCGACCGGCGCAATTCGGCCAAGTTCGCCACCGTCAAACCGCGGTATTCGGTGATCAAGGTCGCGGTCGCGGAGTTGAACTGCTCAGTGATGTCTGCAACGACGGTGGACTTGTCAGCCCTGGCCATGCATACCTCCTCGGTGGAAGTGCGGTGAAAAGTCATTCGGTAAAAAACTTTGTGTGACTTGTCGTCTGCGATCACCAGGGAACGACGAACGCCCCGGCGCAGGAAGCGGCCGGGGCGTTGAAGTGCGCCGGCGCACGCCGACGTTGATGCCTCGTCCTCCTGCGTGGGCCGCCGGGATGTTCCCGGACCTTCAACCGATTTCTCGGTGACCGACGGTCTTCGGTGGATCGGCAACCAGAATAGCGTGGGCTGCGCAATCAGCCAAAACGGCCAGGCTCAGGTGGCGGCGACGGCAAGCACGACAAAGAGCACCGCCAGAATCGCGACCCGCATCCAGTGCAGACGGTCCCAGCGATTGGCGAGCTCACGCGAAAGCTCACCGGCGGCCGGCCAGGCCGCGATGCGGTTGTTAATCGGCACCAGCATCGTCACTGTTAGCAGCACGACAGTGGCCGTCAGCCCCGCGGCGATGCCAGCATATCTGCGAGGTCTGGAGGGCACGATCCTGTGGCGGCTGTGCGACGGGCCGATGCGGACGGCTGAGCTGAGGCGCAGCATCACCGGCATCACCGAGCGAATGCTGATTCGTCATCTGCACGAATTGGTCGCCGACGGAATCATCGAACGCCACGACGCCCGCACGGTACCCCTGTGCGTGCACTATTCGATTTCGGAATACGGCATGACGCTGGCCCCGGCGCTGGCGACCTTGTGCGATTGGGGACGAAAGCACATACAACGCAACGTGGTTGGGGTTGCAAAAGCATCACGTAGGAAATTGCTCAGCTCCTAGCGACAGTCAACGCGTTGCTACTCGAAGGCGGCCAATTCTCACCCTGCCCGCTCAATTCCCGCGAGCCTGGCCGCGCCGACCAACCCGGCCTCGCCGCCGAGTTCGGCAGGGACGACGCGCAACCCGGCAAGGAAGTCGAGCCGGGCGTATCCGGCCAACTCCGCGCGTAGCGGATCAAAGAGCAGACGACCGGATTTGGCGACTCCTCCGCCGACGACGACCAGATCCAGGTCGCAGACCGCGGCCACCGAGGCGATCATCGCCGCCAGCGCGGTGGCGCCCCTGCGAAATGCCCGTACCGCCAACCCGTCTCCTGCCGCGGCCGCATCCGCCAGCTCCTTGGCTCCGGCGCCAGGTGGGGCGGACCAACCGTTGGCCCGCGCCCAGCGAACCATCCACGGGCCGGCCGCGACAGTCTCCACGCAACCGCGGCCTCCGCACGTGCACGGCTCGCCGTCTTGTTCGACCACCACGTGACCCACGTGGCCGGCATTGCCGGTGCGGCCGGCGTAGGGGGCGCCGTCGAGCACCAGTCCGCCGCCAACGCCGGTGGATACCACCATGCCCAGCAGGAAGCGCGCGCCCCGCCCGGCGCTCTTTCCTGCTCCAAGCCAGTACTCACCGAGCGCCATGCACACGCCGTCGCCACCCAGATGTACCGGCACACCGGGCACCGCGGCAGCGACCCTGTCGCGCAGCGGAAAGCCGCCCCAGGACGGGATATTGATCGGGCTGACGCTCCCGCTGTCCAGGTCGATCGGCCCGGCCGAGGCGATGCCAACCGCACGAACCGCGCCCCCGGCCGCACGCAGCGCGTCGGCGATCGTCGCGGCCACTGCGGCCCAGACCATTTCGGCGGAAGTGTCGGCCGGGGTGCGGCGAAAGGTGGTGTGCACCAGAGCGCCACCAGGATCGGCCAGGCCGGCGGCGATCTTGGTGCCACCGATGTCCAGGCAGAGGGTGAGCATCAGTGCCGGTGGCTGTTGTCGGGTTGGCGCGGGTCGCCGGGATGCTCGTAGCCGGGGGCCAGCTCGACCAGGGCGGCCCGGCGCTCGTCCAGCCACACGCGGAAGGCACGTCGCCGGGCGGCGGCCCGCAGATGCTCGGCGATCGTGCACCGCACCTGCTGCAGCGGCGGCCCGACGAGTGAAGGGGCACGCCAGCCGTGCCGGCCGCGGCGCGGCGCGGCGAACCGCAACGGGTTACGGGTGTGGTAATCGGCCACGTCGTCGTCAGTGACCTGGACTGCGGCGGTGACAACGGCGAACAGTGCCCGCGCGTAGGGGTCCGCCAGCACTGCCGCGGCTACGCTGCCGATCTCGAGCCGGGCGGTAACGTCGGGCAGCAGCTCGGCCTCGGTCGGGGCGGCCTCTGAGGTCACAGCGGTCAGGCCGCGCGCGGCCGCCTCAGCGGCGACCACCCGCTTGGTCACGATCAGTTGCGTCAGCCAACGCCGCAGCTGGCGTCCCTCGCTGGTGCCGCCGGCCGGCAACGCGGCCGCCCGTGGACCCTTGCGCAGCCGCGCTTCGGCCGCGTCGACCTCATCGACCGGAATCGGGGTGCCGGCGACGGTTGCGACTAGATGGACGCTCATGTCACGGTCACCTTCACCGCCGGCGAGTAGACCAACCGGCCGGCGCAGCCGACTCGGATCAGGGCCCACCACTGGCCGGGTTCCAGCCACGCCGGCGGGGTCACGTCGAAGCCGAGCGTGACCTTGTCGCGGGCCGGTAGCACGGCACCGACCGCGGCCGGGCCGATCCACTCCCAGGTGCCCCAGGGGCTGATCAGGTGCGCCTCCAGCGCCAAGTCTGCCCGGGCATGAGTGCCGATCGTGACGGCCAGCCGGGCCGCATCGCCGGCAGCCAGCGTGATCTCGGCGGGCCCGTCGACGAGATAAATCAGATCCGTGTCGTCAGTGGCACCGACCTCGACGACGCACACGTCCTCGACCACCTGGCGCCAGGCGACCGGCAGTGCCCCGTTGGACGAGCCGGCGACTTGCAGCTGGGCCCGAACCGGGTACAGCCCGGGTTTGGCACGGGCCGGAATTGCCAGCACAACGTCGGCTTCCTGGTGCTCACCGCTGCCCAGCGTGAACGGCAGCTCGGCCGGTGCAGCTGACCAGCCGTGCGGGCAAACCACCGCCACCGCACCGTCCAGCGCGGAATCGCTGCAATCGCTGGCGGCGGTGAGGCGCAACACCACCTCACTGCCCGGCTTAGCGGTCAGCCGCTGCGGGTGTAGGTGCGCAATGGCCGGCAGCCCGCCGAGTGGTGCAGGGCCGCGGTTGTGCAACCAGTAGCGCGCGTAAAGCGGCTGGGCCGGTTCGGCTTCCGGCGCAAGTTGGGTCGCGTCGGCGAGTGCCCCGCGGATACCAGGAGCCATATCGAACCGGGCCAGCACAGTGGCTACCTGATAGCCGTGCAGGTCGAGCGATCGTTTGCGCTTGTATGGCTTTTCCAGCAGGTCGGCGAGCTGAAGTGCGCGCACCTTGCCGAGCTCAGAGCCGATGGCGACGCGCGCGCCGGCACCGGTGGTTTCCACCAGACGCAGCGCTACCGCGCCGGGGTCGACTGGCTGGGTACTGCCGGCTGTCAGCGGGTTGCCGGCCGCCTTCAGCGCACCGAGGTACACCGAGTCGGCGGGCTCGACGTGCAACATCGAGCCGACCGGGCCCAGCCGGCCCGCCCGTTGTCGCGGCCGAACGGCGATCAGCGGGTGCGAGAACTGCGCACTGCGAGCCGGGATCTCCGCATTCCGCCAGTCGCCATCGCCGCAGGCCAGTGCGTAGTCGAAAACCTGTGTCCAGTGTTGGAGTTGGAAGTTCGACCCGTCGGGCGCGGTGCGGCGTGGCTCGTCGATCCAGGTACCAGATGGCCAACCGGTGCAAGACCGCATCAGCGCGGTATGCAGGGTGCCCTCGGTGTCGACGGCGAAGCTCGGCACCCCGCGGTTGAGCAGCGCGACTGTGCGGGCTTCGAAGGGCTCCATTACCGGTGGCGCCTGCTGGGAGACGACGATCTCGGCGTCAGCGAGGTCGTCGGCCACCGACGCGATCGCGGTACGCAGGCTTGTCTCGTTCCGGCCGTCGATCACCAGCACCGGCAGTGCGCGCGGATGACGAAGGTCGGCGCCCGGCACCCAGCCCGCTGACAACGGCGTGAATTTTTTGGCCGCCGGCACCCACACCCTGGCCCGGCCCGTCTCAGCCAGCTGCCGGTCGAGTTCGGCGGTGTAGGCCGGGTCTGCCTCAGCCAGCACGGCTTTGGTGAACGCATTGCGGGTCGGCCCCCCCAGCGCGATCCGCATGTCCGGCAAGTTGGAGTCGACGTCTAGGTTGCCGTAGCGCGGCTTGTCGGCCCCGCTGCAGGTGGCGGTGACGCCGGCGCGCACCAGCGCGACCATCAGGTCGCGCGCCATCGGGCCGGACAACGTCTCCTGCGGCGACACCACCTCAGCCACCGACACAGCGCGCACGGCGTTCCCGAGACGCACCCGCACGGCCGATGACAGCCCGAACCAGCTATAGGCCGGGTTGTCCAGCGTCCACGGGTGCTGCGCGGTATCCACCGATTGAGGTCCGTCATGCAGCAACGCGAAACCACGTCCGACGACCGCGTCACCCACCTCGCTGACCGGCATGGCTCCCGGCACCGGACACGGCCAGCGCAGTCGCACCAAGCGGTCTTCGCCGGAGAACTCGTCGATGGTGGTGCGGCAGTCCACCCGCCCGACGCCGCGCCACAGGGTCAGGGTTTGGGTGTAGCGCAACAACGTGCCGATCCGACCATGCACGACCAGCCGCTGACCAAGCGGGCCGTGCAAGGCTTGCACCTGAGCGGGCGATTCCGAGGAGCACACCACCGGCCCCTTGGGCAGCAGGTGCCACGGTCCCTCGCCCTGGGTCGGGTGCGCCGGGTATTCCTCGTAAACGGCGAGCTCATTGCCGACCCGGCCGTCGGCGATCAGCTGGCGATCGTCGTGAACCAGCGACCACACCGCCCCACCGCGCGCCGGATCGACCGCCAACCGGTAGTGCTCGTTGGCAATCTCCAAGCCGGGCGCCGGCTCCCAGCCCGCCAGGTCGTCGGCGGGGACCAGTCGGTAGGCCCGCCAACCCAGCGACGGAACGTCGCGCGCCAGCCAGGTGACCGTCCGCCCGTCGTGCTCGACGAGTGCGGGCAACTCGGCGCCATCGGGGTCAAGCACCCGCACGCCTGCATCCAGCGGCGGGTCGAGCCGGGCGGTGACGATGTCGCTGCGCTGGTGGGTCAACGAGTTCCATACCACGACCGAGTCCCGGGGGCCGTCTTGGCGCTTCAAGGCGCTCGACAGCAGCGCCAACGAGTTGTCGCGGGCCGCGCGCCCCAACTCCCACGCGTCGCGCCAGCCGGTCAACAGGTCCAGGTAGACCTGGTCGGACTCCGAGCCGGTAATCGCGTCGTGGTGCGCGCCATAGGCCAGCTGCACCCACGCTTTGGCCAGCGCTGCCTGCGGGTACTCGGCGCCAGTCAGCAGCCCGGCGAATACGGCGAAACGCTCGGCGTCCAAGACAGCATTCTCCGCGGCCCGGTTGGCTTGTTTGGTGTCGATGTACGACACGTCCTTACCGGTGTAAATCGGGTTCATGTCGCGGGTTTGCGGCGACGGTACGCCAACGCGCTCAGCCAGTTCGGCGCGTACCGCGGCGAAGAACTCCCGCGGTAGCCCGCACACGAATCGCGGCCAGGTGTAGCGCGAAGCCCAGTCGCGATGAATTGCGGTGACCCACTTGTTCGGCGGGGTGTAATCGGTGCCGACCGGCAGCAACACGTTGCGGGTCAGAGCAACCTTCTTGAGCTGGTCGAACAGCGCGTAGCTGGCGTCCTCGGCGTCGGTCAGCGAGGCCGACGAGTCCATCCACCAGCCCGCCGAATAATGCGCTGGCATGTAGTGAGTGAGCAGGCCGCGGCCGGACGGCGAAATCCACTCGAACTCGCTGCAGAACTGCATACGGTCGACACCGCCGCTTTCCGAGCCGCCCTGGGCGGGACCCCATTGGTGATGCGGTCCTCGGGCCCACGAACTCGACGTCAAGCCGGCGTCGGCGGCCATCCCCGGGAATTGCGGGTCGTGGCCGAACACGTCGAGCTGCCAGGCGGTGGCCGGGTCAGCCCCCAGCACGTCACGCTGAAAACCTATGCCGTGCACCAGGTTTCGTATGGTCGTTTCCGGACTGGTCAGGTTGGTGTTGGGTTCGTTGTAGGTGCCGCCCATCACCTCGACGCGGCCCTCGGCCAGGAACCGGCGCAGGTCGGCGCGGTCCTCGGGGCGGGTGTCCCAGTACGGCTTGAGGTAATCGACTTCGGCCAGCACGAATTTGTACTCAGGTTCGCGGCGGGCCATTTCCAGATGCGCGTGGACCAGTTCGAAGCCGTTGGTCTGCCGTGCTCGGCCCGGCGGGTCCTCCCGCCACTCGCTGGTATAGGCGCCCTGCGTGTTCCACCACACCGGGTCGTAGTGGAAGTGACTGATCATGAACATCGTCCAGCCCGGCTCGGCCACGGTGAACTCGAACTGGACGCGGGCGCCGCGCGCGTGCGCCCGCGCGGCCCGCCGCTGACCGACGACCGGAAGGTCAACCCTGACTGGGACCTCGACGACCTCCTGGCCGACCTCGGCGACCGCTTCACCGGCCACGCCGTCGCCGTCGATGCGGACCGGCGTCGGCTCAGTCACACCGGCGAGGACACCGGCCAGGGCGACGCGCGCCAGTTGCACTGGCACGTCCGGCGGCCCGACGAACAGTTCGGTCGACTCTGCCGAAATCAGCTGCATGCCGAAACCACCCGCATTCCCGCACTTTACGGCGCCACCAGCTTGCCTGAGCGTTAGGACTGGTTCTGTCGTAGGTTGCTGTCAAGCTCAGTCTGACGAAAGGATTGAGCATGCCCGCCCTCGCCCCGCCCGTTGCCGACGAACGCAGCGCACTGCACGAATACCTGGCCTACCACCAAAGCGCCTACTTCGCGGTCTCCTACGGCCTCACCGATGAGCAGGCCCGGTCCACCTTCGGCCAGTGCGCTGTCGATCGGTGGACTGGTCAAGCACGCCACCGGAACGCAACGCAGCTGGATGGCCCGCGTCGCTGCCGCGCCGGACCCGCCGCCAAAGGATCCCCGGCCGTTCGAGGAGATCTCCAAGGAGTTCGGGGACCAGCATGTGATGCGGCCCGACGAGACGCTCGATGGCCTGTTGCAGGCACTCGAAGCCCAAAACGCGAAATCACTGCGGATGGTCGAAACCGCGGACCTCGACACCGCGGTGCCCGTTCCGCAGGACATCCCATGGTTCCCCAAAAACCAGAAGGCCTGGTCGGTGCGCTGGGTGATCCTGCACGTGATCAACGAGCTGGCCCGGCACGCCGGGCACGCCGACATCATCCGCGAGACCATCGACGGCGCCACCATGTACGAGTTGATCGCCGGGCTGGAGGGCTGGGAGATTGCCGGGTGGGTTCAGCCTTTCAAGAAACGGTAGAAAGCCGGTAGACAGGAACGTGTGCTGACCCGCAGCGGCATCGCGCGCCGCGAAACATCCGACGGCGCCGTCGAGCTCTTCTACGAGGACCTCGGTGAGCCGGCCGGCCCGCCGGTGTTGCTCATCATGGGCCTGGGCGCCCAGCTGCCAATGTGGCCGGACGGCTTTTGCGCGCAACTCGTCGACGCCGGTTACCGCGTCATCCGGTTCGACCACCGCGACACCGGGCTGTCGGCCAAGATGCACGGGCTGCGCGCCCAGGGCCCGATCCACCGTCGGATCGGCCGTTATCTGCTGGGCAAGCCCAGTCAGGTGCCCTACACCCTGGTCGATATGACGCAGGATGTCGTCGCGCTGCTCGACCATGTGGGCATCGTCCGGGCACACGTCATCGGCGCGTCGCTGGGCGGCATGATCGCGCAGATCCTGGCCGCCACCGATCCGGATCGGGTGGCCTCGCTGGGCATCATCATGTCGACCACCGGTAAACCGCTGTCCGCGCCGCCCGCCTGGCGAGTCATCAGGCTCGCGTTCGACCCGCCGGCCAAGGACGCACCCGCCGAGGACAAGTTGGCCTTCGAGGTACGCAATGTCGCGGTGTTCAACGGACCAAACTTTCTGCCGCCCGAAGGCGAGTTGCGGAAGCGCGTACAGCAGCTCGCAGACCGCTGCACCTACCCGCCCGGCACGCTGCGCCAATTCGACGCCGTGCTGGGCACCGGCAGTCTGCTGGCTTACAGCAAAGCCATCACCGCGCCGACCGTGGTGTTGCACGGGTCGGCGGATCCGATGCTGCGGCCGCGCAACGGGCGCGCGGTCGCGGCGGCCATCCCTGGCGCTCGATTCGTCGTGCTCGACGGGATGGGGCACGATCTGCCCGAACCGGTGTGGCGGCCGATCATCGAGACCCTCACCGAGAACTTCGGATCGTCCAGCTCCCCCGTAACGGCTGAGAGCGGGCTCACAGCAATTGGGACTTGACACCGCAGGTTTGGCAGACTGCTGGAATGAGTCCTACCAAACACCGCGAGGGGGCCAAACTCGATCGGGTGCCGTTGCCGATCGAAGCGGCCCGGGCAGCCGTCACAGGTTGGCAGGTCACCTGCACCGCCGCTCGCGTGGTCAGCAAGCTGCCTGGCAAGGGTCCGTGGCAGCAAAAGGTGATCAAGGAGATCCCGCAGACATTCGCTGACCTGGGGCCGACGTATGTGAAGTTCGGACAGATCATCGCGTCCAGCCCTGGCGCGTTCGGCGAGTCGCTGTCCCGCGAATTCCGCAGCCTGCTCGACCGGGTGCCACCCGCCGACACCGACGAGGTGCACAAACTCGTCGTCGAAGAGCTCGGCGGCCAGCTGTCCGAACTGTTCGCGACCTTCGAGGAGCAGCCGTTCGCGTCGGCGTCCATCGCCCAGGTGCACTACGCGACCCTGCATAGTGGCGAGGAGGTCGTCGTCAAGATCCAGCGCCCGGGCATCCGCCGCCGCGTCGCCGCCGACCTGCAGATACTGCGCCGCTTCGCCCAAGCCGTCGAACTGGCCAAGCTGGGCCGGCGCCTGTCCGCACAAGATGTCGTGGCCGACTTCTCCGACAATTTGGCCGAAGAGCTGGACTTCCGCCTCGAGGCGCAGTCGATGGATGCCTGGGTCTCCCACCTGCACGCGTCGCCGTTGGGCAAGAACATCCGGGTGCCGCAGGTGCACTGGCAGTTCACCAGCGAGCGGGTGTTGACGATGGAGCGGGTGCAGGGCATCCGTATCGACGATGCCGTCGCGATCCGCAAGGCGGGGTTCGACGGCGTCGAGCTGGTGAAAGCGCTGTTGTTCTCCCTGTTCGAGGGCGGCCTGCGGCACGGGCTGTTCCACGGCGACCTGCATGCCGGCAACCTGTACGTCGACGACCAGGGCCGCATCGTGTTCTTCGACTTCGGGATCATGGGCCGCATCGATCCCCGCACCCGCTGGCTGCTGCGCGAGCTCGTGTATGCGCTGCTGGTCAAGAAGGACCACGCCGCGGCCGGCAAGATCGTTGTGCTGATGGGCGCCGTCGGCACCACGAAGCCCGAGGCCCAGGCCGCCAAAGACCTGGAAAGCTTCGCCACGCCGCTGACCATGCAATCGGTGGGCGATATGTCATATGCCGACATCGGCCGGCAGTTGTCGACACTGGCCGACACCTACGACGTCAAACTGCCCCGGGAGCTTGTCCTGATCGGCAAGCAGTTCCTTTACGTCGAGCGGTACATGAAGTTGCTGGCGCCGAAGTGGCAGATGATGTCCGACCCTCAGCTGACGGGGTACTTCGCGAACTTCATGGTTGAGGTCAGCCGCGAACACCAAACAGACATTGAAGTTTAGAAGAGGTATAAGGGGGTCTAGTGGAGGTTCGAAGCGGCTTCGCAACATCAGGGGCCACGTCGGGCGATCTGAAGCTGTACTACGAGGACATGGGTGACTTCGACGACCCGCCCGTACTGCTGATCATGGGCCTGGGCGCCCAAATGGTGCTGTGGCGCACCGACTTCTGCGAAAAGCTCGTCCGTCAGGGCCTGCGTGTCATCCGCTATGACAACCGGGATATCGGTCTGTCCACCAAGACTGAGCGTCACAGCTCGAGACAACCGCTGGTGACGCGGTTGGTCCGCTCCTGGCTCGGTCTGCCCAGCCAGGCCGCATACACGCTGGAAGACATGGCCGACGACGCTGCGGCCCTGCTGGATCACCTGGACATCAAGAGCGCCCATATCGTCGGGGCGTCGATGGGCGGCATGATCGCCCAGGTCTTTGCCGCACGATTCGCGGAGCGGACCGGGAGCCTGGGCATCATTTTCTCCAGTAACAATCACGCGTTCCTGACACCGCCGGCCCCACGGGCCCTGCTGGCCCTCATCAAGGGCCCGCCACCGGATTCACCGCGTGACGTCATCCTCGACAACGCGGTCCGCGTCGCCAGGATCATCGGCAGTCCCCGCTACCCCATGCCAGAAGAACTGGTCCGTGCCGA
>Ga0209448_10000344_pt1 | contig 15915 bp, 13 predicted proteins | sample BogFormECP14_OM2_FD_188245 | JGI IMG/M metagenome (GOLD analysis project Ga0209448, IMG submission 188245) | Bog forest soil microbial communities from Calvert Island, British Columbia, Canada - ECP14_OM2 (SPAdes) (version 2) | ecosystem: Environmental > Aquatic > Freshwater > Wetlands > Bog ... | reverse complement strand
TTACGGCGTTCTTGGCGTAAAGAAGTCGGCCTCTACCGACGACATCCGCAAGGCGTTTCGCAAGCTTGCCCGCAAGTATCATCCCGACGTCAATCCTGGCGACAAAGCGGCGGAAGAAAAGTTCAAGACTCTTTCCGAGGCCAACGACGTCCTCAGCGATCCCAAAAAGCGCAAGATTTACGACCAACTGGGCTTCTACTCCGACAACATCGATCCGGCGACGGCGGAGGCCTACGCACGCGGCGGCGGACAGCCTGGGGCTGGCCCCGGCGACTTTGGCGGAGGCTTCCCGGGAGGCCGCCATCCCGGAGGACCGAGCAACGTCGATTTCGGCGGCTTTGACTTCTCGGATCTGTTCGAAGGCGCACGCGCGGGCGGCAGGAAGGGATCGAGCGGCGGGAGCGGCGGCTTCCGCGATATCTTCTCCAGCATCTTCAGTGGTGGAGGGCACGGTGAGGCAGGCGGCGAGGGCCCGGAACCGGGCAGCGATCTCGAGTACCAGGTCAACGTGCCGTTCTGGACTGCGATTCGCGGCGGCGTGATGAAACTCAATATCGCCCGGCGCGATGTTTGCGGAAACTGCCACGGCAATGGATACATCGAAGCTCCGGGAGTATGTCCGCAGTGTCACGGCAAGGGAACGATCGAACAAACGGGCGGAACCGGCGGCCGGATGAAGTTCAACGTCACCTGCCCGCGCTGCCATGGAACGGGCAAGAATATTTCGACCTGCCCCGTCTGCCATGGCGAAGGCAGCATCGAGCGCACAGATCCACTTGAGATCCGCATCAAGGCCGGAACCCGCGATGGGCAGCGGATTCGGATCGCGAGCAAGGGCAATGCCGGGCTGCGCGGCGGCGGAGTTGGCGATCTCTACGTGATCATCCGCATCGACGCGCATCCATTGTTCCAGCGAGACGGCGACGACATCTCCATCACGGTGCCGGTGACGGCCGTGGAAGCCGCTTTGGGATCGAAGATCGAAGTGCCCACCATCGATGGGCGCAGCATGCTGAAGATTCCTCCGGGGACGCAGTCTGGGCAGAAGCTTCGACTGCGCGAAAAAGGCGTGCCGTCGGCGACTAAAGACGGCGTGCGCGGAGATGAAATCGTCGAGGTGAAGATCACTGTGCCTATGCCTCGCGACGAGAAGACTAAAGAACTGCTACGGGAGTTGGCCAAGCTGAATCCCGAGGATCCGCGGGCGGAGTTGTGGGGGAAGGTGTAGCCGCCTAGGGCGCCTTTGCATTATTGAATTTGCGGAGGGCGCACCACATGCGTAAAATCTCTCGCTATGCGCCGTTGCCGATGCATATTCGTAATGGTGTTTTGTTTTTCGCTTGCGTCTCTTTCCTGGTCACAGGAGAAGCAGACGAGTCCGGACTCGCGGGGAACTATTTCCGAGGAAAATAACTACACAAACCCCGCTTTAGGGATGACGATCAACCTGCCGGGAGACTGGCGGGTACTGGAGATGACTACCGAGACCCCTAACGATCCGAGCTGTACGGGACCGCTATGCGGAAGTCCAGACATAAATGCAGTGCTCGAATCAAAACCGGGGTCGACCCCAATTATAGGCTGTATCTATCCGGCTGGAAGCTATCGGCGCAATACCTCAATCGCAATCGCTATCCGCTAAAGTGGTTCGCGGGCATCATGCTCGAAGGCAGTATGGGCAGTGATCTTATAACACTTGAGAAACAAATCGCCCTTCAATTAGATGGAAAGCCAGCCTTCCGTCTGTTGGCGGCGGGGCGCGGAGAGAATACACCTAGAGTTCTCGGCTACGTCTCGGAGGCTCGTGGGTATGTGTTTCTGCTGGTCGGAGCCGCCCCGTCGGCCCCGCGTCCGTTGCAATCTGCAATCGAAGCCTTGAAGTTTCACTAAGACACTGGGATCGGTTCGACTGAGCTGCACTGTGAGCTCTTTCCTACCGCTTCATCCATACAGCGCTTCGCCAGTTGCGCATTTCTCGTTTCGCGATGGGATTGATCTCGCCCCCATTACCTCCGTACCCGCCCGCGTTGACAAAAATTTTCAATTTTCCGCAAAAAAATCTTGCATCTGTGGAAATTTCCCGTAATCTCACACTTGCGAACTAACTTCGCCGACAATGCCCGGGAATCGCTTCCCACCCTGGGAGCCGCGAACAGACAGTCAAGGGAGACGCGGTGGTGAGAGTGAGTCGCCTGAGGAGGAAGCCATAGAAATTGGCAACAGCTACCGCAACCACTCACCTTTCGCAGCCTAGCGTCGTTCCCGCCGCCGCTCCAGATCTCAAGAAGAAGACGACGAAGAAATCTATCCGCCTCACCCTGTGGCCCCTGGTCGCCGCGACCTTCTTTATGGTCTCGGGCGGAACCTATGGCACCGAAGACATCGTGCATGGCGCCGGCTATGGCAAAGCGATTCTCATCCTGCTGCTGACCCCGCTTCTCTGGAGCCTGCCCACCGCCTTCATGATCGGCGAGCTTTCGAGCGCGCTGCCCTTTGAAGGCGGTTACTACGCCTGGGTTCGACGCGCCATGGGAAATTTCTGGGGATTTCAGGAAGCCTGGCTGTCGCTGGTAGCGTCCATTTTCGATATGGCGATTTATCCCACGCTCTTTGTCGCCTACCTCACACGCATGTTTCCCTGGTTTCAGGAAAATCATCGCGGCGTGGCCGTGGCGCTGGGCGTGGTGATTATCTGCGCAATCCTAAATATCATGGGAGTGAAGGTCGTCTCGACGACTTCCCTATGGCTGTTCTTCGCCCTGTCAGCGCCCTTCGCCGCCATCTTTGTGCTGGCTCCGTTCAAAATTCATGCGCTGGCAAATGCGGTTACCAAACCGACTACTTCGAACGTCGACATCCTCGGCGGTCTGCTCATCTGCATGTGGAATTACATGGGATGGGACAACGCCTCGACCATCGCCACCGAAGTGGAGCGTCCGCAGCGAACCTATCCTCGCGCCATGTTGGCCGCGGTGGTCATTGTCTGCGTCAGTTATGTTCTTCCCTTTGCCGCCATGTGGATCACCGGCCTTCCAGCCAGCGCGTGGGAAACTGGCGCTTGGGCCGACATCGCCCAGTTGATGGGCGGTCCGGTGCTCCGGATCGCGCTGGTGGCGGGCGGCATGATGAGCGGCTTCGGCATGTTCAACGCGCTGGTCATGAGCTACTCGCGGCTGCCGTTGGCCATGGCGCAGGATGGAATGCTGCCCAAGGTTTTTGGCAAGCTGCATCCGAAATCGCGCGCGCCCTGGGTTGCGATTCTGGCGCTGGCGGTCGGCTGGGGCTTCGCGTTGAATCTCGGCTTTGAACGCCTGGTCACGCTCGACATCATGATTTACGGGGCAAGCCTGGCGCTCGAATTTGTGGCCTTGATCTGCCTGCGTATTCGCGAGCCGGAATTGAAGCGCCCGTTCCGCGTGCCGGGGGGCATGTTTGGAGCGATTGCGGTTGGCATTCCCCCGGTGTTGCTGCTGGGATTTGCCATCATCCGCAGCGAGCATGAAGTTGTGCTCGGTATGAGTTCGTTCTTGTTTGGCCTGCTCGTTGTTGGCGGCGGCGTAGTCGCCTACCTGATCAACCACACGCTGAAGCCGGCGGGCTGGGCGGCTGCTTCGCCGAAACCGGAGCTAGCCTCCTAACTACATCTGACTCGAAATGGCGGGATGACGCGAGTGCCTCTATCTCACGGCTTCCCCAGTGGCCGTTCCCCGTGTTCCTCTGTGTCCCCTGTGGTTGAGACGTCAGCCGACGCCCCATCCACCCGTAGGCCCCGTCAAAAATCGCCGCCGGCGCCTCCGCCTCCCGTTTGTCCCCCACCGAAATGGAAGTCCGGACTGCTCGGCTCCGGAGCTGGCGGTTGGGGCGATAGCGGGCCGAGTACGGTCGCCCCGACGTTAATCCAGCTCTTATCTTTTCCCGATAGGCGCGCAGCCGTAAAGCCGTGGCGAATTCCGCCCGGTCCACGGGCAAGCCAGCGTCGGAGGAAGACTGCGACACCAGTTAACAATATGCCCAGAAGCATCGGGTCCCAGGTGTGCCGCAGCCATCTGAGATAAGGCTTATTGGAGATGAGAGTCAGGACGGCGATGATCGCGCCCACCGCGATGACGAAGCGGTCCTTCTCGCGAATGCCGCGCGCGAGTACGATTGGCGGCAGGCACCAGATCATCACCCACGTTCCCCAGTAGAACGGCCTCGGGAACAATGCAGAGGTGTCCGGAGTGCCGATCCACCATCGCGCGGGGAGATCCAAAGACAAAAGCTTGAGATTGATGGCCAGATAGATCCCGAGCCAGAGCAACGCTTCGACCAGCGAATACGCCTCGTCGAGGTAGTCGAAGCGGTGGCGGGAGCGTACCGAAGCTATAGCCACTAGCCCGGTTGCATAGAACGCGGCGATGATCAGATGCTGCGCCGAGTGAGACGAGGTCCAGTAGCCCGGCAGAAAGACGACGAAGATCATGGCGGCGAGAAATGCATAGGAGCGCCCGAAGCGGCGCCATATCCAGAGCGAAAAGACGGCGCCGGCGGCGGGAACCAGGAACTGGGCGGCGTCCGGCCTCGGCGAATAAACCCGGGTGAAAAAAGCGGACTGCATTCCCACGCAGAGAAAAACAACCGAGCAGACGGCGAGCGCCTCCTCGATACCGTACCGATAAAGCCGCGCTTGGGAAACGGCGATTTCGGCAGCCGCGTAACAGGCGCCAGCGAAAATCACAAGGAAAACGCCGACGGTTTGGTCCGATGCCCGTGAAAGAAAAACCACGAAGAACAGGCCGAAGGCGGCACCCACGCTGATCAGGGTGAAGAGGAACAAGACCAGCCGCAGAAAAATGTTGGTGGTGCGCAGCTCAGAGACGGTTTCCTTGTCCAGAAGCTGGTACTGCTCTTTGGTGACGAAGCCCTCGCCGACCCAGTCCCTCAGGAGTTTGCGGGCACGCAGAGTCTCTTCGCTGGATGCACTGTAGAGTCTCACGCCTTCCTCCCGAAGCGGCGCCCGATCTGCACCAGCACCACCAGCATAGCCACTCCGCTAACCACGAAATAACCAAAGACATCGGTTCCATCATTGACGTCACGGAGGAACAGCGAGCTGACGCCCACGTAGCCGTAGACGGCGGCATAAGCAACAAAGGCAAACTGCCGGCGCGTCAAGCCCCAGGCAAGAGACGCGCCACACGCGATAATCAGAGCGAGAAACCACACGCCGTAGCCCTCCCGATTAAACACGCCCGAGAGCACTGCCCAAAATAGGACGTTGGCCACGATGTTCAGATAAGTACCGAAGAAATGTGCTTTCAAGCTGCGGCGCTGAAGAAGTGCTCCGCCAACACCGACGAGCAGGCAGTAGAGAAGGGCATATCGGCGATACGCAGCGTCCAGATCGCCCGACCAGTGCGAGATGGTGAGCCCGAACCATCCGGCGAGTGACGACAAACCGAGCGACAGCACGAAGCGATTGTCGAAACGATAAGCGAGGAAGAAAAAGAGGCCGGCGGTCGCCAAAAGATAGAGATCCCATTGTCCAGAGAGCACATGGAAGCGGTTCTCTATGTAACCGAGTTCTAATGACCAGACGAGGCTGCCAAGGTAAAGCACGTAGTCGAACATCGGACTCGGTGCAGGCGTTTCGGCGGTGGACCAGGTGGGCGCGCGGGAAAAGCAGTACCAAAAACTGGCGGTGAGGATGGTGGAGAGGGCGGTCAGTACGAGGACATCACCGATTTGCTGCGACCAGGTGCTGACGGTCCAGCCGAGTCCGGCAACGAACGCCACCACCCCGGCATAGAGGAGAACGTTCAGCTCGAGAAAAAGGGAGAAGGGCTCTCCACGGGAGAGGCCTGCCAAATGGGCGTGCTGCTCCGGCGATATTTTGCCCTGCTCCCTCCATTGCTCTAATCGGGTGAGGATGGTCATGAAGCCGTCATTCTCCGGCCCTGGGACACCATACCCATAGCCCGCCATTGTATCCCGGTGAGCAAGTGGCCCATATCTCTGCGAAAACAATGCGGGTCTTCTTTCAATGTTGCCGGAGAAATAACTGGGGGTGCCCCACTTCTCGCGCTTTTCGAGAAGTGGGCCTTCCGATTGCCGACACCCAAGAGATTTACACCGCCGGGCAGACCCTTTGCGCGAGTTGATGCGCAAAACCGGATTTGAGCCAGCACACACTCGGAGCAATCCCACGCGGCCAGAGTGCATCTCGCCATCGACCCGCCGTCCTTCCCTTTCTCCGGGCCCTCGGCGTCTCGGCGGTGAAACGGCAGGCCGCGCAGTAGAATGATGGGGACATGACCAAGCGTAAATCCAAAGGCGCGTACATGATCTCGGCGGTGGCTGAGATGTATGAAATCCATCCGCAGACCTTGCGCCTCTACGAGCGCGAAGGCTTGCTCAAGCCGAGTCGCACCGAGGGCAACACCCGGCTATATACGGATGAAGATTTGCAGCGGCTCGAGTTCATCCTGTCGCTGGCGCGCGACTTGGGCGTCAACATCAGCGGCATCGCCATCATTCTTCAGATGCGCGAGCGCATGGAAGAAATGCAGCGCCAGATCCAGGAGTTCGTGCAGTACATCCAGCACGAGGTCCTGGCGAGGGCCTCAGCTGCAGCCGATCCCTCCAAAGGCGCAATCGTGCCGCTCCGGCGAACCCTGCCAACCGTGGATTCTTCCCGTCGCAAAGACTCAAAGTAGTCAGGTCTCCCCCGTGGATTTTTCCCTGTGTCCTCTGTGACCTCCTTGGTGAAGGGGCGGGGTTTCTCGCCAACCCGGTATCGGTTTGTCGACTCTTCGGAGCTCAATCACGATGTTGTAATAAGTACCGTGTAGTAGATACACGCATGCGTCTCTTTAACCACACTCGCCCCTGAGCGTTGTCAAGGACTTGCAACCCGCCGTTTGCGCCAGGGCGCACCACGTACTTTCGTCTCTCTCCTGACATTTACACTAATATATGTACATTTACGCCAGTACAATGTTTCGCGCGAAACACTTTGTACGTACAACGCTACTTTTCTCGCTGGAAGCGATAGCGCCCGCCTCGATCTTTTGCCACCTGCTCCGCCACTTTCAAGAAGGCTCTTCCCGCGTGCGACAGCGTGGATTCCTGCCGGTAAACCAGCCGCAGCTTGCGCTGAAAATGCAGATCGCGCACCGGTACGCGCACCAGGTCACCGCGGCTGATCTCATTTTCCACGCTGATCTCGGGCACCAGCGCCACCCCGTTCCCCATGCAAACAAAGCGCTTGATGGCTTGCAGCGTGGGCAGTTCCACGTCCATGTGTAAGGGAGTCTTGTGCTGGCGGAAACTTTCAATCACCTTGTCGCGATACGGAGACGTGACGATGTGGGCCACGAACGATTCCCCGCCCAGTTGCCGGACGCTGACTTCTCCCGCCGACGCCAGCGGATGACCCGGCGGAACAACCAGTACCAACTCGTCCATGTAAACCACCGCCGATTGCAACTGGGGCTCCTGCGGATCGTAAGAAAGTACGCCAAGTTCCACATTGTGCTTGAGAACATCGTCGGGAATGTGACTGCCCAGCGAACGCCGCACCGTGATCTTGATCATGGGATGGCGGCGGCGAAACTCGCCCAGCACTGGCAGCAGGTAGAGCGCGGTGAATTCGTTGGCCGCGATGGCCAGCTTGCCTTTCTGTAATTCGCGCATCTCGACCAGCGCCGCCTCTGCATCCTGGCGCAGGTTGAGCAGCTTCTCCGCGTACTCCTGCAGTACACGGCCGGCGTCGGTGAGGACACCCTCACGGGACGAACGGTCGAAGAGCGGCTCGCCGATCTCCAGCTCAAGTTTGCGGATGGTCTGGCTGACCGCCGATTGGGTGCGAAAAAGCTTTTCCGCGGCGCGCGAAAAGCGGCGTTCGCGCGCTACCGTTAAAAAGACTTCGAGTTGGGATAGGTCCATGGGTTCTCAGGTTCAGGGCTCCACTGGGGACGTCTGTGTGCACGGGTGGAGAAAAAGAGCTTTACCACAGGGGGCACAGAGGAAACCTTGGGTAGTTGTCGACTACAAGCAATCAATAAGCTCTGCTTATACTATCACCCATGCTTATGCTTGTGTAAACATAATAAACTTTTCTTTTGTCCTAATTCATCGATAGAGTTGTAAGGTAATCAGATTTCCCGGAGGGATGGAATCCATGGATCGGCCGCGCATTACTATCTTCGACACCACGCTTCGTGACGGCGAGCAGTCGCCGGGCTGCAGCATGAATGTGCAGGAGAAGTTGCGACTGGCCCAGCAACTGGACCGCCTCGGCGTGGACGTGATCGAAGCCGGATTCCCGATCGCCTCGGATGGCGACTTCGCAGCCGTGCAAAGCATCTCGGCATCGGTGCGGCGTCCGATTATCGCCGGTCTGGCTCGTGCTTGCACTGGCGACGTGGACCGCGCCTGGCAGGCGTTGCAGGGAGCGGCGCACCCGCGCATCCATGTTTTTCTGGCAACCTCTGACATTCATTTGATATATAAGCTGCGCATCACGCGGGAGCAGTGCCTGGAGCAGGCGCGGGAAGCGGTTCGGCACGCCAAGTCGTTATGCGCTGACGTTGAATTTTCGCCCGAAGACGCCACCCGCACCGACGTCGAGTTTCTTTGCCAGGTGGTGGAAGCGGTCATCGCGGCCGGCGCGACCACGGTCAACATTCCCGATACCGTCGGGTACAGCATGCCGGAGGAATACGGCCAGCTTATCCGCACACTGCGGGAGAAAGTCGCCGGTATCGACAAAGTAACCATCTCGACGCACTGCCACAACGACCTTGGCCTGGCGGTCGCGAACTCTCTTGCTGGAGTACAGCAGGGTGCGCGGCAGGTGGAGTGCACCATCAACGGCATCGGCGAGCGCGCCGGTAACGCCGCTCTGGAAGAAATCGTCATGGCCATGCGGCTGCGTCCCGATCGCTATGCTTACCAAGCCGGGGTCGCGAGCGAGCACCTGTTTGCTTCCAGCCAGATGTTGGCGGAGATTACCCGCGTTCCGGTGCAGCCGAACAAGGCCATCACCGGGCGCAATGCGTTTGCGCACGAGGCGGGAATTCATCAGGATGGCATGCTCAAGAATCCGCTGACTTACGAAATCATGACGCCACAATCGGTGGGCGTGCCCGATTCGCGGTTGGTGCTGGGCAAGCACTCCGGGCGGCACGCGCTGGCTCTGCGCTGCGAACAACTGGGACACCAGTTTGAACGCCGTGAACTCGATGAAGTGTATCGCAGGTTTGTGGTTCTTGCCGACCGCATCAAAAAGGTACAGGACAGCCACTTGCTGGAACTGATCCAGGACGTCGTGAAAGGCAACGCCAGCAACAGCGATGCTCTGAGCAGCGAGAGCAAGAAGTTTCCGCCCGCAGCGGTCGCTTTACCTTTTCCGCGCAGCGCGGTCGCGGCGGCTGGAGCCAATGCCAACGACTCCCATCCGGCTCAAGTATCCGTTGGCGCCGGGCAGGCTCAGGCCCAGCCGGGTCCTGCGCCTACCAACTGGTTCGGCGGCGGGGTGCCAACCCCCATCGCTGATCATCACGGCGATCAAGAAGACTATCTTTGGGGCGTGTGAACACTGGGGGCGTGTGAACACTGGGGTGGGTAGCCGCGGCCCTATGGTAAAGAAATGTAAATGCCCCGAAACCGGCTACTCGTGCTGCTAGTCCTCATTTATCTTTATCCTTTCGGACACGAATCAAGACCAAATCGAGGACTCCATGCAACTCCGCGTCACTTCCCTCCCCGGAGACGGAATCGGTCCTGAAGTTACATCGCAAGCCATTTGTGTGCTGGAAGAAGTAGCCGACGGCTTTGGCCACGATCTTGAACTCGACGAAAAAGAGATCGGCGGCGTGGCTCTGGCGAAGTTCGGCAATCCTTTGCCAAACGCGACCATTCAGGCTTGCCTCTCGTCACAGGCGGTGCTGCTCGGCGCGGTCGGCAGCCCAGCCTACGATCACAATCCTCGCGAACTTCGTCCGGAAGCTGGACTGTTGCGCCTGCGCCAGGAGCTTGGAGCGTTCGCGAATTTGCGTCCCGCAGTCTTTCATCCGTCGCTGGCGGCCTGCTCGCCGCTGCGTGAGGAGATTGTCAAAGGGACCGACATTCTGATCGTGCGCGAATTGCTGGGCGGACTTTATTTCGGCCAGCCTCGCTCGATTGAAGATGAGGGCGAAGGCCCTCCCGGCGCGCGGCAGGCGGTCAACACCATGCGCTACAGCGAGCCGGAGATCGAGCGCATCGCCCGCGTCGCATTTGTACTCGCTCGCACCCGGCGCCGGCGCCTGCTCTCGGTTGACAAGTCGAATGTTCTGGAGTGCTCGCGTCTTTGGCGCGAGGTGGTTACTCGCGTCGGACGCGAGTTTGCCGATGTCCAGCTCTCCCACATGTACGTGGACTCGGCCGCCATGTCGCTGGTCCTCAAGCCCACGGAGTTCGACGTCATCCTCACCGAAAATATGTTCGGGGACATCCTGTCCGACCAGGCGGGTGGAGTGGTGGGGTCGCTTGGCCTACTCGCTTCGGCCAGCATCGGAGGCGCGGTTGGTCTTTACGAACCGGTGCACGGCTCAGCTCCTGACATCGCGGGGCAGAACGTCGCCAATCCGCTCGGCGCGATCCTCTCGGTAGCCCTGATGCTGCGCCATACTTTTCATTTACAAAAAGAAGCGGAGTGCGTGGAGGCTGGCGTCACTTCAACTTTGATGGGAGGCTTTCGCACCCGCGATCTTGCCCGCCATGGCGAGCGCACTGTCTCCACGGAAGAAATGGGGGCCCAGATCGCTGAATTCGTACGGCTGGCCGCTAGCGCCAACGATCGGGCCGCGTCTTAGGCTAGGGCTTTACCACGGGGGAACACGGAGGAAACACAGGGGAAACCTACTTATAATTTTCCTGGGGAAGGCACCGCATCGGCCGCATACTCCCCGGTTATCGCATTCCACCGGATCCGCAAAACTTCCACGAACATGCGCAGTCCGTCGCGAAAAGGGTGCAGTCTTGTCCCCTCGCTGTGAGCCCACAGCACTGGAACCTCTTCCACGCGCAAGCCCGCGCGGCGGGCCAAGAACAGAATTTCGGGATCGAATCCCCAGCGCTCAATTTTCTGCAATGGAAAGATGCGTTGCGCGGCGTCTCGGCGAAAAGCTTTGAATCCGCATTGTGTGTCCGCGAAGCGCAAACCGAGAACCACGCGCAGCACCAGATTGAAGATTCGTCCAAACACCTGCCGGTACAGGGGCTGGCGCTCAGTTTGCAGTTCCACCCGCAGCCAGCGGGACCCAATCGCGATGTCGGCGCCTTGGCGAATCGCATCGAAAAGTTTCTGCGCCTCGGTCAACGGTGAAGAGAGATCGGCATCGGTGAACAGGGAAATATCGCCGCGCGCATGCAGCATCCCGTTGCGCACACTGTAACCTTTGCCGCGGTTCCCGGGGTTCTCCACTAGCAGAATCTGCGGATGCACTTTGCCGTATTCGCGCACGATTTGCGCGGTATCGTCACGCGAGCCGTCGTTCACAACCAGAATTTCCGCGTCCCACTTCTGTTCCTGCATATGGCGGAGAAGCGCATCGAGGGTCGGCCGGATGCGGCCGCTTTCGTTATAGGCGGGAATGACAATGGAAAAAGTCAACTTTTCATCCGTGGATGTTGGAGAAATCGGATCATCGGGTGATCGGGTCATCGGGTGATTGAAAGTCAAAGGCTCTGGCATTTGAATTTTAGATGGCCCGATGGCCCGATGATCCGATCACCCGATTTTCATGCCACCTGGCGGCGTTTGTCGAGCATGCTGAAGAACTCGGCGACCAACTCTTCGTCCCAGAGTCCGCTTTGCGCCTCGGCGCGCATGGTAACGGCGGCCTGGTCGTGGCCGAGGGCCAGCTTATACGGACGTGCCGTGCGCAACGCATCATAGATGTCCACTACCTGCAGAATGCGCGGCAGAAGCGGTATCTCGCCCGCCCGCAGGCCATCCGGATAGCCGCTGCCGTCCGAGTGCTCATGATGATGGCGGATGATTGGAAGCACCAGCCGCAACGACTTCAACGGACGGCAAATGGTCTCGCCGGTTATCGGATGCCGTTTCATGATCGTCCACTCCGCGGGCGTCAGATCGCTGCCTTTCTTCAGGATTTCATCAGGCACGGCAATCTTTCCCAGGTCGTGCAGGTAGCCGCCGCGCTGCAGGGCCACGATGCTTTCCTCGTCCAGCCCGAGAAAGCGCCCCAGATCCACGGCATTGCGCGAGAGTCGCTCGCAGTGGCCTTCGGTGTATGGATCGCGCGCCTCCACGCTCAGCCCCAGCGTGCACAGCACCGAATCGGCTGTCTCCAGTTCGTCGGTGAATTCCTTCAACTTCAGCAATGAATGCACACGCGCGAACAGTTCCTCGGGGCTGATTGGCTTGGTCAGAAAATCGTCGGCGCCCGCTTCAATTCCCTTCAGGCGGTCTTCCTGAGCGCTCAGGCCGGTAATCATGACGATCGGAATCAGCCGCGTCTTGGAATCGTCTTTAAGTTCGCGGCACAGTTCGTAGCCGGTCTTGCCCGGCATGACCACGTCGAGCAAAATAAGGTCGGGAGCCTCGCGCTGAATCTCCACCTCTGCCTCGGCCGCGTTGTGTACGGCGACGGTTGGATAGCCGCGGCTGCCGAGCAACTCCTTGAGCAGCGCGGCGTTCACCACATTGTCGTCAACGACCAGAATCGACTGCTTACGGCGGCTGGCCAGAAGATCGCCCATATCCGAATAAGAACTCGATTGCCGAGAAAGGGTTGTCCGGAGCTGTCGCGGCGGTAGACTCATCGCTTCACTCTGCTCAATTTGCTGCGATATTGCAAGGTCGCTAGCGAGAAAACATGTGCCAATCAGCTAGTTGCCCGCAGCTTTAGTAGTTTCGCGCGCGATCGGCCCTGCGTTCTGCCTGGCGTCACACTTGTGCGCGTTGAACTGCTGCTGAACCCCCGCCTGCCCCAGTTGACGGGGATCTGCCGAGAACTGCGCATGGCACAATTCGCAAATACCCCGCGACGGGATGCTGCTGACTCGCTTCAATATTCGCAGACTGCGCCTGGCCATGATCCAGTTTCCCACACCGCTGGAAACTGCGCCACCACAGGGTCACGTAGAAACGGCCTAGGTCACAACTTCGTGCCGTCCCTATCGGGACTCCGGCTTGTTCCACTTTGCCTTCCCGGCACTCACGTGCCGGGCTTTCCTGTGCCGCCGCATTCGCGGCTGGAGCCTTAGCGCGTTCCACCTCCTCGCTCTGCTTGGGGTTGCGACGCAGACTCGGCCGCACCTTCGATAGGTTCCGGGCAGGACCCGGCCGTCCAACTGCTGCCCAACGCTCCGGGAAAACCGAACATTTTGCCTGTTCAACCGTCCTTGCCACGGTTTCCGCGCTCGTGCCAGTCTTCCATCATGCTCCGGAAATTCTTGCCGATTTTCCTTGTGCTCTGCGTACCGTGGAGCGAATGCGCCGCCGTCGCGAAGGTGCACGTCATCACTTTCGGAAAATCGATTTCCGCAAAGTGGCCGAACGCCACCGGACAGAAGTTGCTCGACTTGAAAGTGCGTCCGCTGTTTGTGGATACGCGACTCAAGGAATACACCACCGGAACTCCGCATGAGCTAACCGACCGCCTGTTTGTGGTTCGGCGCGCCTTTCGGGTGAATGACGCGCTGCCTACAGAAAACGGCGCCGCGAGTGCGAACTCCCCGCGCTGGCAATGGCAACGCGGCGGGTGGCTGCTGGTGGACCGCCTGACCGGACGCGTTTCCCAGCTCAACCTGCCTGAGTTCGATGCCTTCTATTCGACCGCCAGTTGGTATCGCGACTACATCGCTTACTGCGGCGTCTCTGAAGATGGCAAGAAACTCTTCGCCATTGTCGCCCAGGTCGGACGCCGCAAGCCAATCCTGAAGAAAGAGGCGGGCGAACCTGCTGCGGGCGACGATCCTGACTCGGAGTGCCCGGCTCCGGTCTGGGAGCGCACGCCGATACGCGTCACATTTCAGCGCGGCGGCGACGCGAAGCTGATGTTCTCTATTCGAAGCCGCGTGGTCGACGTGGTCAACGACGCCGAAGAGCCGGAAGAATAGCGAGTCCCACGATTGCCATGCCGAGAACAAGGCGACCGCTCCCAACGTGTCGATGAAAGCCATGCGCCAGAATGCACCGCCCTAAAAGCTTTACCACAGGGAGCACAGAGGTACACAGGGGGAAACAAATTCTCCCGCGCTCCGCTCCCCGGTGTTCAATCTCCCGCGGCTTCGACTGCGGGACGGTCTTCCGCCGCAGCCCGCTTCGACACCTTCGCGCTGGTCACCAGCACTACCGACGCCACGATGATCGCGCTTCCCATGACGATGTAGCGGTCGATGCGCTCGTGCAGAACCAGCCATCCCAAAAAGACTGCGACCACGGGATTGACGTAGGCGTAGGTGGAAACCTTCGAGGTCGGAACGTGCTGCAGCAGCCAGATGTAGGCGGTATAGCCGACCCAGGAACCGAACACCACGAGATACAGAATCGCGGCCACTCCGCGGAAGGTCCAGGTGACGTCAACATGGGCAGGCTTCTCGACGAGGAGCGCGAAAATCAGATTCGCGATTCCCGCGAAGGTCATCTGCCAAGCGATTGCGCCGAACGGATCGGCGGCCGCAGTTTGCCATTTTTTCGAGAGGACGGAACCGAATGCCCAACTGAACGATCCGAGTTGCAGCGCCAGCGACCACCAGAGTTCGCGATGTCCCAGGGCGTTCGGATGACGAAGATCGGGCCAGATCAGCACGACCACTCCGGCGATTCCGATCACGAGGCCGATTTTGCCGCGGCGCGAGATGTGATGGTCGCCCAGCAACATGCTGTCGAGCACCAGAAACCAGAGTGGCGTAACCGCGATCAGCAGCGCCGACAGGCCGGTGGGAACGATGCGCTCCGCGTAAGACAGGGTGAGATTGCCGCCCATCAATAGCAGAATGCCGACAGCCGCCAGATGGGCAAGCTGGCGCGCCGAAAAAAGAACGCGGCGTCCGGTGAGGGCACAGTAAGCGAGCATGACCGTGCCCGCGATGGAGAAGCGCGCGGCACACATGACGGCCGGAGAGATCTGCTCGACAGCAATGCCGATGCCAAGATAGGTCGAGCCCCAGAAGAGGTAGACCAACCCGAAGGCAACAACGATCTTCCATCGACTCGCGGGTACGACATTGCTCATGAGAATGGCGGTGAGAGGAATTCAGAATATCAGAAGAAGATCGGGTGATCGGGCCATCGAAAGTCAAAGGCGTTTGAATTTAGATGAGCCGATCACCCGATGGCCCGATGACCCGATGTTTTCAGTCGGCGTGTTGGCGGTCGACCGACCAGATCTGTGCCGCGTTCTTTTCCAGCGGATAGAGATGCACCATCCAGTTGAAGACTATGGGAAGAAATTCCCCGCCGTTGGCGTCGCATTCTTCCTTGGTGACGATGGATCCCTTCAGGCCGAACTTCGGATTCGGGGCTAACATTTCCCCCCTGCGGCCCTGGGGCGCCCGGCAGAAATTCACGTGCTCGTGCCATTGCGCGATGCTGAGTGGAATGCGCTGGTTCAAGTCGTCTTCGGTGAAACGCTTGGGAGCCGTGTACATCACGCCCATCAACCGGTAGCCGTCGCCATCTTTTTCGTAAAGGAGCGAGGTGGGATGTTCGGGATTGAAATTCAACCTCGCCGCGAAGGCGTAACGGTAGTTGGTGAAGTGGTACTGCTTCTGCTTCACTTCCGGATGGAAAATTTCGAAACCGTCGCTGAGCGCGACATGATAGTCCTTGTACTTATCCATTACGCCGCGTGCCACTTCAACAATCTTCTGTGCTTTCTCGGCATCGCCTGGTTGCGCCGTGCGGAGCGCGGTCATGTG
>Ga0209448_10000343_pt1 | contig 15930 bp, 15 predicted proteins | sample BogFormECP14_OM2_FD_188245 | JGI IMG/M metagenome (GOLD analysis project Ga0209448, IMG submission 188245) | Bog forest soil microbial communities from Calvert Island, British Columbia, Canada - ECP14_OM2 (SPAdes) (version 2) | ecosystem: Environmental > Aquatic > Freshwater > Wetlands > Bog ... | reverse complement strand
GCCAGGTGCCGTAATGCTTGCGCGTAGGCGAACCCGATGATCTGATCATCACGTTCGAGGACGAGCCATTCATGAGCCTTGCGGGCCGCGGCGATACGCTCGGCCATCTCACCTTCAGTCGGGACTTCGATTTCCCAACTGATCGCCGTGTCCTCGACATAGGGGCGGTAAATCGCAACGCAGGCGGCCGCATCCGGCGCGGACGCCGGACGCACAAGGCTGGTGCTCGCTTCCATGCCAGTAGTCTTCCAGTCGCTGTCTCCAGGCTTCCGCATATCTACAACGACGCCCCTGGCGGGTGTCATATGTTCGACCATTCGGTGAACAGGATGTGCCACAAAGTTGACAAAACCGGTGGGTCAATTTGATTAGAATCCCGCAAACGCAAAGGTATTGCTGCCGCGGCGGATTCGGCGATAGTGTGTTGATCATGATTACGATCAGCACCGTGGAAATGATCATCGGCGGAGGCGGCGGCGGCCGTTTCGGCGGAGGCGGCGGCGGCCGTGACGGGGGCGGCGGCGGCCGTTTCGGCGGGGGCGGCGGCCGGTAAGGTCGAAAACCGCAGCCCACTGGTTTTCTTTTCAGCCCAAGCGATTACGCCTTACGTCCCAGTCACGGACCGGGGCGCGAGGCCCCGCGGTGTTTATATCCCGCCGCGGGGGTGTCTGGATGGTAAAGCGAGCTATCCGTTAGCCGATTTAAGCTGGCGCCTACGCCCGTGCTGACGGAGCGCTCGTAGAACGTCGGCGCCTGATGGACGAGTTGGGCGACGCCGAGGGCGCGCCTAATTACTCGGGAACGACAAGGGGTTTTGTCCTACTTCGGCGAGCCGTTTGAACTCGGCGCCGCCGCAGAACTAAAATTTGCCCGGTGAAGCCTGCGATGACCGCGGCCCACCCTGGCTGGCTGCGGCAGTAGCACACGTGAAAGTACGCGACGCCGCGCCGACGAGCCGGGTCATGGTCGTGGCGATCATGGTGTCGATGGTTGCGTTCCTCTCCAGCACCGTCGTGAACGTGGCCCTGCCGGCCACAGAACGCGACCTGGGCGGAGGCCTGCGCCTGCAACAGTGGGTGGTCGACGGCTACTTGCTGGGCCTGGTAGCCATGATTCTGCCGGGCGGTTCCATCTCGGATCTGTTCGGGCGAGTACCGGTAATGCGCTTAGGCCTGCTGGCCTTTGGGACGGGCTCGGTGTTAGCGGCCACCGCGGCCTCGCCGGCGACCCTGATCACCGGGCGCATCATCCAAGGGTTGGGCGGCGCGTTTCTGGTGCCCGGTTCGCTAGCGCTGATCAATTCCGCCTTCGACCGCCCTGGCCGGCCCGCAGCTATCGGTTCCTGGACTGCCTGGACCGCCACTGCCTTTGCGCTGGGACCGCTGCTCGGGGGACTGGCGGTGGACTTCCTGAGCTGGCGATGGATCTATGTCTTCTCGGCGATCCCGATGGTCATCGGCTTCGCCTTGACGTTTTGGCTGTGCCCGATGCCCAGGGCCGCCGAACACGCCCCCGTCGACGTCGTCGGCGCCATATTGTCAGGGGCCGGGCTCAGCGCCACGGTGTATGCCTTGATCGAATCTCAAAGGCGCGGATGGAGCGACCCCCTCATGACCGCATTGATGGTGTTGGGGGTCGGGGCATTGCTGGCGCTCGTGGCACGGGACAGGCCCGCCCTCGCCCCGATGGTGCCGGTGGGCCTGTTCAGGATCCGCAACTTCGCCGGTGCCAATCTGGCCACCGCGTTCGTCTACGGCGCCCTCACGCTGGGCTTGCTTGCCATCGCCCTGTACATCCAAGAGGTCGCCGGTTATTCGGCCACCGTCGCGGGTTTGGCCACCTTGCCCTGCCCCGTCCTGTCGTTTTTGTTCGCCAGGCGCGTCGGTGCCTTGGCCGCACGGATCGGACCTCGGATTTTCGTGCTGACCGGACCGCTGGTGGCAGGGTTCGGGCTGCTGCTCATCCGCCCCTCGGCACACGGGTTCAACGTTGTGACCCACCTGCTGCCAGGCATGATCGTGCTGGCCACCGGTCTGGTCGTCGCTATCACACCGCTGACCACAGTCAATTTGTCCGCCGTCGACCCTGCGCACGGCGGAATCGCAGCAGCAATCCAAAACGCCGTGGGCCGGCTTTCTGCGCTGATCGCTGTGGCCTGCACGGGACTGATCGCCGCCGGCACGCTGAACGATGCCAGCTTCGCCCGGCTACTGGAAGTCAGCGCGGTGTTGTTCTTCGTCGGCGCCGTCGTCAGCGGCATCACCATCACTAACCCGCCCGTGCCCGCTGAGCCCGTTTCCAGTGAAGTCGCCGCCATATGCCGCGACCGGCAGGGCGCCCAAGCCCATCTGGCCGCCCAAGGTTCGGGGTGATTCCATCTTGTTAAGAAATAGTCCCGTCGGGCCCGGCGTTTGGATCGGGCGAAGTCAACAGATAAGGGTGCGCGGATGAAAATCGGGATCTCCACTTTCGTCAATGACGACAGCATCGACACGGTATCGCTGGCGCGCGCGATTGAGGAGCGAGGTTTCGACTCGCTGGTCATTGCTGAGCACACGCACATTCCGGCGAGCCGTGAGTCGGCCTACCCGCTCGGGGGCGAGTTGCCGGCGATCTACTACAAGACGCTGGACCCTTTTGTCACCCTCGCCGCGGCGGCGGCAGTGACCTCCAAAATCGAACTGTTCACCGGGATCGCACTGCTCATCCAGCGCGATCCGATCATCACCGCGAAGGAGACGGCGAGCATCGACCTGATCTCCGGTGGCCGGTTCGTGTTCGGTGTGGGCGCCGGCTGGAACATCGAAGAGTTGCGCGACCACGGCACGGACCCCAAGACGCGGGGCGCCCTGCTGGACGAGCGCATCGAAGCCATCAAGGCGTTATGGACGGCCGATCCCGCTGAGTACCACGGCAAGTACGTCGACTTCGACCTGGCATACAGTCGTCCCAAGCCGGTCCAGAAACCGCATCCGCCCATCTTCATCGGCGGCGACTCCGATGCCACCGTCAAGCGGGTGATTCGGCATGAGGCGGGCTGGATATCCAACCCGCTCCCGGTAAAGGCGTTGACCAGACGTGTCGATCAGATGCGTGACGGCGCCGGCCACGACATCCCGTTGGCGATGTTTGGGACGCCCCAGAAGCCCGACTACTGGCGCGCCGCCGAGGACCTGGGTTTCGGCCAGCTCGCACTACTGTTGCCCACCCTGCCGCTCGACGAATCGCTTCGACTGCTCGACGAGTACGCCGCACTGGTGGGTCAGTATCGCGGGTAGAGCCGCCGGCGGTTGGCCGCCGTTTAAGTGCGCTCGGCTCCGTCTTGATCTCGGCCTGGTCACCGAATGATGCGGTAGCACAGGTCGTGAGTCAGCACATCAATCACCGCGATCTGCGCGCCTCGCTACAGTGATTTCATGGCAGCCAGAATTGCGACCGCTAATGTGGTGGGCTTTTCCGAGTTATTGGATTTCATCCGGCCGCGGCACAAGATGGTTTTGACCACCTTTCGCGCAGATTCGTCGCTGCAGAGTTCGCCGGTGACCGGCGGGATCGACGGGCAGGGCAGGGTAGTAATCGCGAGCTATCCGCGGCGCGCCAAGAGTGTCAACGTCCGACGCAACCCGAGGGCCAGCGTGGTCGTGCTCTCGGACGAATTCGGCGGTGCCTATGTGCAACTCGACGGAGACGCGGAGGTGATCGACGTGCCCGAAGCTGTGGAACTGCTCGTCGACTATTACCACGTGATCGCCGGTGAACACCCGGATTGGCAGGACTATCGCCGCGCCATGCTCGACCAGGGCAAGTGCCTGATCCGGGTGACCCCGCGCCGGTGGGGCCCGGTGGCTACCGGCGGTTTCCCGCCGATGTAACGAAGATTCGCGGCGCTCAACAACTTGCGAGTGAAACGCAGATCCTTGTGCTGCCGGGCCCAGGGGACCGAGGCAGTCTACCGACCCACACCAAATCGGCTGAGGCGATTATGCCTCCCGCTGGCAGCCCGCCCGCGTGGACGTACGATCCAGTCAGCTACAACTCAGTAACATGGCTAAGTATCGGGCGGCCGGCTCGGCGGGGCGGTCGCGGAATAGGAGGCACGGGTGTCATCACTTGGTTCGGCACGTACCGAGGGCGACAGTTGGGATCTGGCCTCCAGCGTGGGAGCGACCGCAACGATGGTGGCGGCGTCCCGAGCGCTGGCTTCTCGTCACCCAGATCCGCTGCTAGATGATCGGTTCGCCGAGCCGTTAGTTCGCGCAGTCGGGCACCCATTCTTCACCCGCATGCTGGACGGTGAAATCCCTTTCGAAGACAACGACATGCCCTTGACTCTGCGGCAGCGGTGCGAGCAGATGGCAGTTCGCACAAGATTTTTCGACGACTTCTTCCTCACCGCGATCACCGTCGGGATACGTCAGGCCGTCATCTTGGCTGCCGGACTCGACGCACGGGCGTACCGGCTGCCCTGGCCGGCGGGCGCGGTGGTGTTCGAGGTCGACCAGCCCGAGGTGATTGCTTTCAAGAGCACCACGCTGGCTCAACTGGGGGCCGAAGCGACAGCCGAACGCCGCGCCGTCAGCATCGACCTGCGTGATGATTGGCCAAATGCATTGCGCAACAACTTCTTCGATACCGCAGCGCCCACCGCCTGGATCGCTGAGGGCCTGCTGCCCTACTTGCCGCCGGAGGCCCAGGACCGGCTACTGGACAACATCACCGCACTCAGCGCGCCGGGCAGCCGCCTGGCCACGGAGAACATCACCGACATGAGCGTGTTTACCGACGAGCGCGCTCGGTCCTTACGCAGTGGCTGGCGCAAGCACGGACTGGATATCGATGTCGCCGAATTGGTGTGGGTCGGTCCGCGCCGTCCAGCCGGTGAGCAGCTGATATCCACGGGCTGGAGGGTTACCCAATACGCCACCGAGCAGCTGTACGCCGACCAAGGGTTTGCAGTGCCTGATAACGAGATCCTCGCGACGTTTCGCGGTGCCATCAGCTACATCAGCGCCGAACTGGGCTGATACGCGCGCTTGCGCGCATGTCGGGGCGCGGCGAGAAAGTTGCTCCGCAGAGACGGGACGCACGCAAGAGCCCTGATCCTCACCGACAATGCCAACCACTCGGGGCCCCGGCAAGGAAAACGACACCATGGAGCTGAGCTGCCGCAACTAACATGGCGAGAACCGTTCAGTCCTAGAGGTGGCGGCGGGCAATCGCGACGGTATTGCGAAGTCCTTGTTCATCGAGGGCTACGGCAGTAAGCGCCGGTACGGCGACGGCAGCAAGTCGGGTCAGCGTGTGGCCGGGTGTCGATTCCACCGTGCAGGTGACACCGAGTTCGCTCATGAGGCGGATCCCGTCATACCAGCGAACCGGTCGGCTCACCGAGGACGCAAGGTCGTCGTGGACTGCAGCTGCCGAGTTCACGCTGCGGCCACCAACATTGGTGATGTATCTGATGGCCGGTTCGCGGCGCGGGAGCGCTGACAGGCAGGACCGCACCGCCTGCGCCGTCGGCTCCTGTAACGGTCCGTGTGAGGCCACCTCGACGTCAAGGCGTTCGAACGACCTGGCACCGTCGCGGCGGGCGAGTTCTTCGGCTGCTGTGAGCGCCGGGATCGTGCCGCCGAGGACAGTCTGGGTGGCACTGTTGACGTTCGCCAACCACACGGGTTCTTTTGGCGTTGCGGCTTTCTCGGCGAGCTTTTGGGCGACGATCGGCCTCAGGCCGGTGATCGCAGCCATCCCCCATGGGCGGCCGCTGCACACTGCCCGCATCGACTCGCCGCGCTCGCGCACTGCCATCAGCGCTTCGCGCAATGTGAGTACTTCAGCGACAACGGCTGCCGCGAATGCGCCCACTGAGTGTCCTGCCACGAAGGCCGGTGTCAGTCCCGCGTCGTCGACCAGCGCCCGTCCACATGCAGCGCCGGTGACGACGAGGCTGAGCTGGGTGGTGACGGTGTCCTGCCCTGGGTTGTCGAGGTCGCCGGTGACCTGTAGTTCGGCGCAGGCCGATCGGGCCTCGGCGATCACGGCCCCCGCGGCCGGGGAGTCGGGGAGGGCCTGCAACATGCCGGGTCGCTGGGCGCCCTGGCCGGGAAACAGCAGTGCCACGCTCACGGCGTCAATGCGGCGGCGTCGATGAGGCGCGGTCCGGTCGCGCATCGGACAAGAAGCTGTGGTGCTTCTGAGGTGATCTCGGCGAGCGCGACAGCTCCCCACGGAAACTCGATCTGGCAGTCGATCCGAACCTTTACACTTTTGAGCACCCGATCCAGAGCGCGAAGCCGTTGCTTGACTGCGGCGTTCGCAAGATCGACGTACACCGCGAGATCCAGATCGCTCGCCGGATGTACGTGCGGGGCACCGGAGGCTAGTTCGAATCCGACTGCGCCGGTGGGACCCCAGCGCAGTCCGGTAGCCATCAGTTGCGGACGTAGTGCACGCAGCGCGTCAATCGCTGGCAAGCTCCGGTGGATACAGGGGTCGACTTGGGCAAGTTCTTCCGGCGCAACGCGTTTCACTACTGCAGGGCTGGGCAGGGTCAGTGCGTATCGATGCGCTCTGGTGGCGCCGCGCACTCCGATAGCAATGTGGCCGGGCGGGGCCGCAGCACGCCGGACCACCGCCCACGGTGCCTGCGTCAGGCTCTGGTGGACCCAGGCTGGTGCGTCGACCGGTATCGCGGAGCACGGCAGCGTGATCCGGAGCAGATCGTGCGGCCGTGGTGCGCTCACGGTGTGACCGCGGCGTTCCACTGGGCAGCCAGCAGGTCGCGGACGGCACGCGAGGCGCGGCGGGTGTGGGCGGCCGCAGGGGAATCCAGCCGGTTGGACAGGTCGGTGGGCGTGTGGCGGGCGCGTTCGATTGCGTCGGCCAGGGCGGCACTGACGGCCTTGATGTCTGTGGCTGTAGGTGCGTCGGCGTCGTCGACTCGGAGCAGTCCGTCGCAGAATCCCAGTGTGGCCCAGTCGGTCACGCTGTAGCTCAGCGGAGTGACGATCTTGGCCAGACTGTCGAGCTCCTCGACGGTGCGCAGCGTGATCCGGGCGGCTGCTTCGCGGTGCATGGCGTGGATCTCCACGCCCGGGTCGTCCAGGGCCAGGATCTGGTTGGCCTGCAGCCCATGGGTGAGGAAGCCGCCGGAGAGGGCGGTTCCCACGACGAGGGCAATCACGGGGTGCCCGGCGGTTCGCGCGGCGTGGTAGGCGTCGACGGTCACGGCCATGGCCTGATGCAGTCCGACCAGTTCTTCGAGTTGCCCGTAGGCCTGGCTGGGTAGGTCGACAACGGCGACGATGGCGCGTTTGGTCGCTGCTGCGGCGTCTGCGTCCACAACTTCGCGGACGGCTTGGGCCAGGGCCAGGGATTCGGTGAGGCCGACCTCTCCGTTGCGCGCGCAGTGGTAGGGATTCTCGGGGTCGGGGACGACGGCCAGGTACAGCGTGGCTTCGTTCGTCACGCGCAGCACGGAACTGATGATGGGCTGCGGTGGGTGTCCTTCGTTGAGCGCGCTCAACCAGGTGCGCCCACGTGAGCGCGGTGGCGTGTGGTCGTGACGTGACGGGCCCGGCGCAGCGGGTCTTACCGATAGCGGCTCGTAAGTCGCCCCGACGATTTGCCTGAGCTGGTCTGGGGTCGGCGGGTGGGCAGCGTCGATGGCGGCCAGTCGACTGGCAAGCACATCAACGCGTTGACTGCGGTTCTGTCCGGCCCGAACCACTCCCACACGGATCGCTTCGAGCACCGTGCCGCGGAGCAGATCGGCATCATCGGGGACGAGATCGTCGACCACGCCGATGGCATGTCGAGCCTTGCCGCCGTCGACCGCCCAGATCAGAGTGTGGTCGCTCGAGTCGAACTCACCGATGCCGTGCTCTTGTTCGATGACGGCGGGCCCATTGAGACCGATGCGCGCCTGGGGCGTGGCGATCAGCCGGGTACACAGTGCGGCGGCGATACTCATCCCTCCGAACGACCCGACGGTACCCGCGATGACACCTATCACCGGTGCGTGTGGACGCAAATCCAAGATGGCCGAACAGATCTCGGCGACAGCGTTCAAGCCGAGGTTTGCTTCCTGGAGCCGTACGCCGCCGGTCTCGAAGAGGATCACCGCCGCAACCGGCGTGCCAGAACGCGACTCCGCGGCCGCCAGGCCCAGTGCCTGGGAGATCTTGGCGCCGGAAACCTCACCAGTTGCACCACCCTGGAAGCCCTGCTCGATGGCCGCGATGACGACGGGTGCGCCGCCGATCGTGCCGCGTGCGATGACGACCCCGTCGTCGGACTGCGGCGTGATTCCCTGGGGCTCCAGCCATGGCGACTCCAGCCGGGCGAACGGTCCGGCGAGCACCCGCGATGTTCCCTCATCCAGCAGTGCCATGCACCGTTCCAGGGCGTCGAGTTCGATGAAGCTGCGTCGGGCGAGCAGTTGCTGCCAGGTTTGTCCGGCCAAAAGGTCGTCGGCGGCGGTGCCGGTCATGGCTGACCTCCGAGCGCGGCTTCGGCGGCCTGCCGAAGCCGTAGCGTCACGACGCCGGGAGTGGCGCCGAAGTCGTTGAGTTCCCAGCGGCCGGCCAGCGAGGTATGGGTGAAGAAGCGTTCCAACACGTCATGCCATACGGTGTCGAAACCGTCGACGCTGGTGCGTACACGCACGGATGCGCTGCTGTCCGTGGCGCCTGAGGGCGGTGGCTCCAGGAGGATTTCGAGGTCTCCGGACGCGACGACGCCCACGTGCACCGCATTGGGTGCGGCCTGACCGGCGGGGAAATCGTAGGTCAGAGTTTGCATGACGCGGCTCTCCTGATGTCGAGGGAGTCCAGGAACAAGGTGACCGCCAAGAGGTCGCCGGCACCACCGGGTGACAGCCGCCGAGTGGCGCAGATCCGGTCGAGGATCCAAAACCGCTGTCGTCCTTCGGCAGTGCTGATATCGCCGGCGGCGACCACCGCCTGTGCTGCGCGCTGCACAGCGCTTAGTCCGCCTGCACCGCCGCGATGAAGCAGGCACGTGTCGTCCAGGTGGGCCATCAGAACCACCAGCGCATCCAGTGCTTGCCCGGAGCGCAGCGCCGGCAGTGCGTATCGCATGACGTGGGGGAATCCCGCCTGCGCCTCGCCGAGCGCGCCCGTCACCCCGTAGCGGCGTCGGGCATACGCGCCGTGTGAGACGACGGTCTGCGGTTCGTGGGCGGGGTCGGGCAGCCGCGCCAGCTGGGCGGCGATCGCGACGGCGTCGGCTGCGGTCGTTGCGCCGGCGCCCACGGCGGTGCTGAGCAAGCCGAGCGCCCACAGCGCGCCACGATGGGTGTTCACCCCTGCCGTTGTGGCCAGCATCGCGCGTTCGCCGGCGCGGCCGATGACACCGATGCGGGCACGAAGCGCAGGCCCGGTGGGCAGTTCGTTTGCGGCAACAGCGCATTCGCACAGGGCGGTGTGCAACGACTCGGCGGAATCGTGCAGCACGGCGCGGGTCATGTCGGTGTGCGCGCCGGGTCCGCGCCGGTCTACCAGACCGGGCTTGGGTGTGAGATCGACTTCGTTGTGCAGTGCGCTGACCGCGAGGTCGGCGATCTGGCGCGGGGCGAGGACGGTCTGCATGGCAAGGAACATGCGTCACCAGTCCCGAAACTGTGGTGGAGGGTCGTAGAGGCCGCCCGACCAGGCGACCAGGTCCCCGATGCTACGAGCTGCCAATAGCGATCGGGTTGCCAGCCGCGTTTCCACGCCGAGATCCTCCGGGAATGCGACCAGGCCATCGCGGCGCAGGGACTCGGTGTATCGCGCGCCTCGACCGACAGGTGTCACGCCCGCTATTGCGGCTAGCGATGCGCGTCTGTCGGTCAGGGAGTGTGCCTTGAACAGGTAGGCGACGCCCTCTTCCGTGACGACGTGGGAGACGTCGTCGCCGTAGATCATCACCGGCGCTAACGGCATGCCGGCGTTGCGACCGACGTCGACGGCGTCGAGTTCTTCCACGAACGTGGGGACACCGCCGGCGCGGAAGGTCTGCGCGATCTGCACGACGAGTTTGCGTCCGCGGCGGCTGGCACCGTGGCCGCTGGCCAGCTCGAGCCAAGTCGGCGAGGCATGTCTGCGTCCGTGCGGATCGTGTCCCATATTGGGTGCGCCGCCGAAACCCGCTAGCCGCCCGTCGGTAACAGTCGATGAGTTGGCGTCGCGGTCGATCTGCAACGAGGAGCCGATGAACATGTCGATCGCGTACTGACCGGCGAGCTGGGCCAGTACCCGATTGGACCGCAACGACCCGTCGGCACCGGTGAAGAACACATCCGGCCGCGCGGCGGTGTAGCGCTCCATGCCGGCTTCGCCGCCGAAGCTGTGGATCGAGGTGACCCAACCGGATTCGATCGCCGGTATCAGCGTGGGATGCGGATTGAGCACCCAGTGCCGGGCGATCGAGCCTTTGAGTCCCAGACGCTCGCCGTAGGTCGGGAGTAACAACTCGATGGCAGCGGTGTCGAATCCGACACCGTGATTGAGTGAAACCACCTGGTGGCGTTCATAGACTCCCCGGATGGCGATCATGGCCTTGAGGATCTCGACATCGCCGATACGGCGTGGGTCGCGGGTGAACAGTGGCTCCAAAGCAAACGGTTGGTCAGCGCTGACTACGAAATCGACCCAGCTCCCTGGAATATCAACGCGGGGAAGCCGTTCGGTGCTGACGATGTCGTTGGCTTGAACGATGACGACGCCGTCGTGAAATGCCACCGCCTCGGCGATGGTGGGGGTGTCCTCGGTGTTGGGCCCGGTGTAGAGATTGCCATCACGGTCGGCGAGCTCGGCGCACAGCAACGCCACCTGTGGGGTGAGGTCGGTGAACATTCGGGCGTAGAGCTCGACGTAGGTGTGGATTGCCCCGATATGGACCACACCGTCCTCGACGAGCTGGGCGATGCGCACACTCTGCGGGCCGGCGTAGGCAAGGTCGAGCCGGCTGGCGATGCCACGTTCGAATAGATCAAGGTGTTCGGGTCGTGACACCGACGAGATCAGCATGTGCAGGTCGTGCAACTGCGCGGGATCGCAACCGGCCAAGGAGCGGGATAGGAAGTCGGCCTGCTTCTGGTTGTCGCCTTCCAGGGCCACCCGGTCGCCAGGTCGGATGACACCGTGCAGGAAATCGCGGAGTCGCTGTGGATTCACGACCTTGTCGTCGGTGTGCTGGCGCCCCGCGGCGACCCGCTCGTGTTTGGCGGCGCGGTGGGTGTTCCAGCGGTGCATCGGTTATCACACCGAATCGATCGTTGATTGGGCAGCGGCCGTCACGGATCAAGATGTCTTTCTTCAGGCAGCGGTCCAAGACTGTGGCCGGCGGCCCGGTGATGGGGCATGCCCGATCCTAACGCCGCCCCGGCGTGGATTTGAAAGCCGAAGACTTCCAACGAAGCAGCGGCCTACATTTCCGAAGACTTCGCCTGCCGGCGTTAGATCGACGCAAACAGCTACCTCGGTGTTACATATATGGTGTGGCCGCGGACACTAACAACGCTCAAACGCTTTCGGACCACTTGGCCAAGCTGCCGCACTATCACGTCGTGACTCTGAGCGACGGGCAATACCTGGCCTACAGCGACGGCTTGACCGAACCTGGCGCGCTGGGATACGCCGCCGATCTGATTTCGCCGACATCCGGCGCGCGGGAGCAAGGGCTGGAAGAAGTGTGGATCGTGAAAGTTGACCCGAAATCATGCCGACTCGTTCATGGCGACAATGCTGAAAAAGACACCGAAGACGCCCTGGAATTCCTGCAGCGGCTAATAGAAGACGAGCCCTACTGGTCGGCGTTTTAGTAATCCGCGGTGGCTAACACCCACTTCGGCCGCATCAGCTCGAGATGAGTTGATCGCGCAGAACAAAGGGGCCGTCGTGTTCGAAGTCGTTGCGGTTGGCGTTGACGAAATCGGCGACACTCATTGGTTTGTGCCCACTGATCACTTCGACGAGGTTGTTCTCGCCCGCAAAGACGCCGTCACGGTAGTCCTGGGCGACGCTGCTGATGTGTTGCACGAAAAAGTCCGTCCTGCCCTGCGCGGTCAGGGTGGCCGCAAAGGTGGGGATGTCGATCGGTTCGTAGCGGACGGGGATGCCGAGTGTGTCTGCGATTTTGTCTGCGATGGCGTAGTGGTCGAGCTCTTCGGCGCCGACCAGCGGGTAGATCTGACGGTCGTGCGGGGCGGGGTTTTGCAGGACTGCGGCGATCACGCCGGCCTGGTCGCGCCCGGCGATGGGGGCGTGGCGACCATTGCCGAATGGCAGTTGCAGCACGCCTTCGTTGTCGTTGCGAAGCCACTGCCATTTGAGCCACTCGGCGAAGAATGTCGGGCGCACGTGCGTGGTCCGGAACGCCGAGCGATCCAGCAGGCGTTCGGCGAGCCAATGCTGCTGGGCAGCATGGCTTTTAGCCTCGCGCCGCGCCGAGATCTGAGACATGTTGACCACTGCCTCAACGCCGGCCTCGCTGGCGGCCTGGGCGAAGATGGCGGTGGCTGGTAGCAGGCCGCCCGGGGCGATCGGGTAGCAGAAGTAGGCTGCGCTGACACCGGACATGGCCGAGCTGACGGCGTGGAAATCGAGCAAGTCGCCTTCGACGATCTCGGCGCCGATGGCGGCGAGCGCCTGGGAACGTTGGTCAGCTCTGTGCACGAACGCGCGTACCCGGTGGCCGGCTTCCAGCAAGATTTTTACGCTCGGTGCTCCGGTGTTGCCGGTAGCACCGGTGATAAGGAACAGCTCATCGGATGACATTTCGTCTTCTCCTCGGGATCGGTGTTGTCTACTTGGGTTGAGGACTCAGTGAGCCGACGAGAAAGTGAGATTCTCGACCTGGCCCGGTCACGAAAACCACCTTGCCTGCCATAGCAACCATTCGTGCCACCTTCTTGCTGACTAACGATGACATTAGTAAGATCAAAGCACCGCTGGCTGAGTAATGCAAGTGTTAGTCATAGGAGAACCCGGATGGAGTTCGAGAAGCGACTGCAGGACCGGCGGCAGTGGTCGATTGGTGATGCGTGTTCGATGTCGAGGGCGCTTGAGCTGCTGAGTACCAAAACCACCTTCCAGGTCATTCGTGAATTATTCTTTGGAACAACACGTTTCGAAGATTTTGTGGAGCGGATCGGTACGTCGGCACCGGCAGTGTCGCGTGCGCTCAAGCAACTCGAGTCGGCGCAGATCGTTGTTCGCGCCCCGTATCAGGAGCCGGGCAGACGGGCCCGAGACGAGTACCGGCTGACCGAAGCCGGGGAGGGTCTGCTGCCGGTGTTCATGTCGCTGGTGCAGTGGGGCGACGTATACCTGCGGGACGGACGAGCGTCCCTGTCGTTTGTCGACGCCGACACCGGCCAGACGGTCGGGGTCCGCGTGACCACTGACACCGACACTCCTGAGAAACGGTCGTCAGACATCCGGATACGACGCAATACCGGCTCACGGCGGCGTTAAGCGGCGCGGTTGAAAAAACGCCTATCCGATCGACGGAAAGACCTTGCCGGCGAACAGCTCCAGGTGCGCCAGGTCGGACAGGTCGAGCAGCTGGAGGTACACACGCTGAATGCCGATGTCCTTCCACGGGCCCAGTTTGTCAACGATCTCGGCGGGCGTGCCGACCAGCGGGCTGTTGGAGCGCAGTTCGTCCACGTTCCGGCCGATCGCGGTGGCGCGACGGGCCACTTCGGCGTCATCGCGGCCGGCGCAGATCACGAACGCGGCCGAGTAGATGATCGAGTCGGCCGCTCTGCCGGCCGCAGCGACGGCCTCGGCAACCCGCTGGCACTGGGCTTTGGCGACGTCGACCTGGATGAAGGGGACGTTGAATTCGGCAGCATATTTGGCCGCCAGTGCCGGAGTGCGCTTGGCGCCGACACCGCCGATCACGATCGGCGGATGCGGGCGTTGCACCGGTTTGGGAAGCGCCGGTGAGCCGGCGATTGTGTAGTGCTTGCCCGCGTAGTCGAACGTCTCACCCGGTTCTGTGGTCCACAACCCGGTGATGATGGCCAGTTGTTCACTGAGCCGGTCGAACCGCTCCCGCAGCGAGGGGAACGGAATCCCGTACGCCTGGTGCTCTTTCTCGAACCAGCCGCTGCCCAGGCCCAATTCGACCCGTCCGCCGCTCATCGCGTCCACCTGTGCCACCGCGATTGCCAGCGGCCCCGGGTAGCGGAACGTTGCAGAGCTCACCAGGGTGCCCAGCCTGATGCCCGCTGTCTCGCGGGCGATGGCGCCGAGTGTCACCCACGAATCGGTCGGCCCGGGCAGGCCGTCACCGCTCATCGCCAGGTAGTGGTCGGATCGAAAGAAGGCCGCAAAGCCGAGCTGTTCGGCGCTTTGGGCAACGGCGAGCTGGTCGGCGTAGCCGGCGCCTTGTTGTGGCTCGACGAATACACGGAACTCCATGGGCACCTGTCCTTGGTCGTAGATGGCAAAAACCGTGGTCCTCGGTGTCGGTGAAGTCGATTGACACGATGAGGCCGTCAGCTCACTTTGTCGAGCAAAACCAAGGCTGTTCACATCCGAACAGCCGCATCTCGAGGATAGAAGTTGTGTTTGCGGTGAAAGTAGGGCTCGAGACGAGGCGCTACGCTGCCCGGCGCATGCGCCCGCTGATCAGGTAGATCGCGGCGCGCAGTTCCAGCAGGGGTCAGACCGGTCGGCTGCATCTGCGCACCCGGATCCAAACCATTCCACTTCGCTCCCAACGAAACTTACTATGGCATTCACGTAGGTAGGCTTTCTAAGCTCGCGTAGCCCGGGCAACGGGTATGCAGATGACAACTACCCGCACCGCCCCGAGCTGCTGTAGGTCCAAACTCTCACGTCTTACCTACGGAATTCTCATCTTCGCGACGTAGAAATAACGGATCCGCCATGAGGATGAAAAAGTTAGCTGCCGCTAGGTATTTGGGCGCCGCATGACGGCGAGTAACGCACTTGAGTAGCTCCACCCGGGATGCCGCCCGATTCAACCGCTGGATCCAGAGGCATTGTCTCACCCACTGTTCGCTCAATTTCTCGAATCGCATCATCCACGGGCTGGATGGCTCCGAACAACGGATAGAAGACCTGTTTGTCACTAACAGAGGGGCTGTATGACTGCTGCACTACACCTACCGGAACCGTCGGCCGAGCGGCGAAGCCGCCGGCACCTCACGCTTTCGCCGAAAGCCATTTTGGAGGAGCTTTCGGCGTTGGTGGTACTGGAACGGCTCACTGCTCCGGTCTTGGCCGTCGGGCACGACGGCACCGTTGTGTTCGCGAATGCAGCGTTCGCCGACATGGTGGGTCGCAGCCCCCAAATAGTGGTGTCGCTGAAGTTTCACGAGATCTTGCACACTTCGCGGACCAACGACTCCGCGCTCACCGTGATGAAGACCCTCGCTGGTCAGGTCATAGAGCTACGCCACCAGGACGGCTCGATTGTGCGGGCTCAGATGAGCGGATCTGCTCTGCTGCGTGGCGATGATCCCGTCGCCGTGGTGGTCTTTCACGACTTAACCGAACAGCTCTGGATCACCGGCAAACACTGATCCAACACTGCCTCCCTAATAGTGTGGTGGAGTGAACGTTGCACGGGATACGACCGTCGTCTTGCAAGACCGCTTCTTTCGCGAGTTGCCTGAGATGGCTGTCCGTTGGCGAGCTGACGCTCCTCCCGACCCGCAGCTGCTGGTGCTCAACGAGCCGCTGGCCGCGGACCTTGGCCTCGACGCCTGCTGGCTGCGGAGTTCTGCGGGACTGCGGTTCTTGGTGGGCAACCTGGTACCTAGCGGTGCCGCTCCGGTAGCTCAGGCCTACGCCGGGCATCAGTTCGGCAACTTCGTCCCACGGTTAGGCGACGGGCGCGCATTGCTACTTGGCGAGCTCGTCGACGCCCACGGCCGCGTTTACGACC
>Ga0209448_10000342_pt1 | contig 15949 bp, 16 predicted proteins | sample BogFormECP14_OM2_FD_188245 | JGI IMG/M metagenome (GOLD analysis project Ga0209448, IMG submission 188245) | Bog forest soil microbial communities from Calvert Island, British Columbia, Canada - ECP14_OM2 (SPAdes) (version 2) | ecosystem: Environmental > Aquatic > Freshwater > Wetlands > Bog ... | reverse complement strand
CCTCGACCGCCTGGCCGTTCCCACCGATCCGTGGCGCCGATTCGTACCCCCGGCATGGCTTGCCATGCACTTCCCCACCCAACCCGACACCACGCGGCATAGCCAGGCGAGCAGAATCGCGTGACCCGAAAGGTATGACATGGCCAGCGTCATCACGCCGGTTCTCCGGCATGCCGATACCGACCCCGAACACGTCGCGCTGCGGGGTGCGCAGCGCAGTTGGACCTACGCCCAGCTCCGCGACGCCGCCCTGGCCTATGCGGAGGCCCTTCGCAAGCAGGGCATCGGGCCGGGGGAACGGGTCCTGCTGATCGCTCCGACGGTGCCGGAGTTCGTGATCGCCTACCTCGGCATCCTCGCGCTCGGCGCGGTCGTGGTTCCCGTCAACACCATGTCGACGCGCTCGGAGCTGGAGTACTTCATCGATGACGCCGGCTGTTCGCTCGTGCTCGCGTGGCACGAACTCGGCCCGGCCGCAGCCGAAGCCGCGGCCACGCACGGAGTAGCGCACTGGAGCTTGACCGAAGGCGCTCAAGTAGCCGGCGACGAAATTCTGAGCGCGATGTGCGATCGCGCGCCCGACGACACGGCCGTCATCCTGTTCACATCCGGGACGACCGGGCGGCCCAAGGGTGCCGAGTTGACCGTCGGCAACCTGCTGTCCGCGGGAGAGATCTCGGCCCGGCTCTGCGGCACCACACCCGAGGATCGGGCCGGCACCGGCCTGCCGCTGTTCCACGTGTTCGGACAGGCTGCGGTGTTGATGTCGGCGCTCACCGGAGGCGCAACCGTGTCACTGTTGGCACGGTTCAACGCCGAGGCGATGCTGGAGATGCTCCGTCGCGACCGGCTCACCATTGTGTCCGGCGTCCCAACCATGTGGAACGCGATGCTGCACAGCGCCGGCGATGCCACCGCGGACGATTTCACCCAGCTTCGCCTCGCGGTATCCGGCGGGGCGTCGCTGCCGGCGGAGGTTGCCCGGACCTTCCAGGAGAAGTTCGGCTGCACGTTGCTCGAGGGGTACGGGTTGACCGAAACCACCGCCATCGCGACGTTCGGCGGCCCCACGGCTCCGCCCGGGACGGTCGGCCAGGCGGTGTTCGATACCGAGGTTCAAATCCGCGACCTGGCGGGCGAACCCGTCGGACCGGACACCGCGGGTGAGGTCTACATCAAGGGCCCAACGGTGATGCGCGGTTACCACAATCGCGCGGACGCCACCACCGACGTGTTGTCGGCCGACGGCTGGTTACGCACCGGCGACATCGGTGAGATGGACGCCGACGGTAACTTGCGCATCGTCGACCGGGCCAAGGATCTCATCATCCGCGGCGGGTACAACGTGTACCCCAGCGAAGTCGAGGCGGTGCTCTACGAACACCCGGACATCGTCGAGGCCGCGGTCGTCGGTATCCCGCACGAACACTACGGCGAGGAGGTCGCCGCCGTCGTCGTCGTCCGTCCAGGTTCGCCCCAGGACGGACCCGCGATCAGCGCGTGGTCGCGAGAGCGGCTATCGGCCTACAAGATCCCGCGCATCGTGCAGTTCGTCGACGCGCTGCCGAAGGGCTCGACCGGCAAGCTCCTCAAGCGCGCCATCGACCGCGAGCCGCTGGTCAAAATCGCGGCCAACCAGTCAGGCGCCGGTCGAAGAGGCAGCTGACCGATCCTCATCGGAGTCAACGTCGGCATGGGCAAGGTGTTCACAGCCCACGACGTTCGCCACCCTCGCCGCATCTATAGGGGCATCCGGCCAAGTCATTGCGATCGGGTAGATTCTCAACCGTGAAATCCGGGTAGCCGGTTGCTAGCATCCACCGCGGCATCGATCTGTGTAGCAAATTCCATAACGCGATACCCGAGGAGACCGGCGTGACCGTTACTAATGACTATCTGGCGAACAACGCCGAGTACGCGAGCGCCTTCCACGGACCGTTACCGCTGCCGCCGAGCAAACACGTGGCAGTCGTCGCGTGCATGGACGCCCGGCTCGACGTCTATCGCATCCTTGGTCTGAACGAGGGGGAAGCTCACGTCATCCGGAACGCGGGCGGGGTAGTCACTGACGACGCGATCCGCTCGCTGGCCATCAGCCAGCGGTTGTTGGGCACTCAGGAGATCATCCTGATTCACCACACCGACTGCGGGATGCTCACGTTCACCGACGACGACTTCAAGCGCGACATCCAGGACGAGACCGGCATCAAACCGCCGTGGTCGGCCGAGGCCTTTCCCGATCTCGCGGAGGACGTGCGGCAGTCTTTGCACAGGATCGAAAACAGCCCGTTCGTGACCAAGCATGTGTCGCTGCGCGGGTTCGTCTTCGACGTCGCCACCGGCAAGCTCGAAGAGGTCAGGCTCTAGCGAGTCTGGATTCGTCTGCTGCGCCCCGCCGCCAAACTGCCTGCTGGGTGCATCGAGGTTTGCCCGGCTATACGCCCGCGGACCGGCACTTCATCAAGACTTCATTGACACCGGTCCACGCGACTGGTTCCATATAGGAATGACCATTAACTTGGTCAATTCTACCAACTTTATTAGACTTGTAAGCCGACGACAAGGAAGCGATGACCAGCGATCTGAAGGCCGGCCCCGCGGCCGGCCAGTACGAATTGAGCCATCTGCGCTCGCTGGAGGCAGAGGCGATCCACATCATCCGGGAGGTGGCCGCCGAGTTCGAGCGGCCGGTGCTGTTGTTCTCGGGTGGCAAGGACTCCATCGTGATGCTGCATCTGGCGCTCAAGGCGTTTCGCCCCGGCCGGCTGCCGTTTCCGGTGATGCATGTCGACACCGGCCACAACTTCGACGAAGTCATTACGACCCGCGACGAGCTGGTGGCTGAGGCCGGGGTGCGCCTGGTGGTGGCGTCAGTGCAGGAAGATATCGACGCCGGCCGCGTCGTCGAGACCATCCCGTCGCGTAATCCGATACAGACTGTGACGCTGCTGCGCGCCATCCGAGAGAACAAGTTCGACGCGGCGTTCGGGGGAGCGCGGCGCGACGAAGAGAAGGCGCGCGCCAAGGAGCGGGTGTTCAGTTTCCGTGACGAATTCGGTCAGTGGGACCCGAAGGTCCAGCGGCCCGAGCTGTGGAGCCTCTATAACGGGCGGCACCACAAGGGCGAGCACATCCGGGTCTTCCCGTTGTCCAACTGGACAGAGTTCGACATCTGGTCCTACATCGGTGCCGAGAAGATCAAACTGCCGGCAATCTATTTCGCGCACCGGCGCAAGGTGTTTCGCCGCGATGGAATGTTGCTGGCGGTACACCGGCACCTGCAGCCGCACGCCGACGAGCCGGTGTTCGAGGCGATGGTGCGGTTCCGCACCGTCGGGGACGTCACCTGCACCGGATGCGTGGAATCAGCGGCCGGCACCGTGTCAGAGGTCATCGCCGAGACCGCGGTGTCCCGGTTGACCGAGCGGGGGGCGACCAGGGCCGACGACCGGATCTCGGAGGCTGGAATGGAAGACCGCAAACGGGAGGGGTACTTCTGATGGCGACGCTATTGAGGTTGGCTACCGCCGGCTCTGTCGACGACGGCAAGTCCACGCTGATCGGGCGCCTGCTTTATGACTCCAAGGCCGTGATGGAAGATCAGTGGGCGTCGGTGCAGCAGACCTCTAAGGAGCGCGGCCACGAGTACACCGACCTGGCGCTTGTCACCGACGGCTTGCGGGCCGAACGCGAACAAGGCATCACCATCGACGTTGCCTATCGCTATTTCGCCACTCCCAAGCGGAAATTCATCATCGCGGATACGCCGGGCCATATCCAATACACCCGCAATATGGTGACCGGTGCATCGACCGCCCAGCTGGTGATCGTGCTGGTCGACGCCCGGCAAGGCTTGCTCGAGCAGTCACGCCGGCACGCTTTCCTGGCATCGCTGTTGGGCATCCAGCACATCGTGCTCGCGGTCAACAAGATGGACTTGATCGGCTGGGACAGAGAGAAATTCGAGGCGATTCGGGACGAATTCCATGCCTTCGCGGCACGTCTGGATGTGCAAGACGTCGCCACCATCCCGATGTCTGCGCTCCATGGTGACAACGTCGTGACCAAATCGGACAAGACCCCGTGGTATGAGGGGCCGGCGCTGCTCTCGCACCTCGAAGAGGTCTACATCGCCGGTGACCGCAACCTCGTCGACGTCCGGTTCCCGGTTCAGTACGTCATCCGGCCACACACCCATGAGCATCAAGACCACCGCAGTTACGCCGGAACGGTGGCCAGCGGAGTGATGCGTCCCGGCGACGAAGTGGTGGTGCTGCCGATCGGTAAGACCACCCGGGTCACCGCGATCGACGGACCGACTGGTCCTGTGGCAGAAGCATTTCCGCCGATGGCGGTCTCGGTGAGCCTCGCAGACGAGATCGACATCTCGCGCGGCGATTTGATCGCCCGCACCAACAACCAGCCCAGGATCGCACACGAATTCGACGCGACCGTGTGCTGGATGGCCGATGCCGCGGCACTAGAACCCGGCCGCGATTACGTCATCAAACACACCACCCGAACCACCCGCGCGAGGATAACAGGGCTGGACTATCGGTTGGATGTCAACACCCTGCATCGCGACAAGACCGCAACGGCGTTAAAGCTCAACGAACTTGGCCGCATCTCGCTGCGTACCCAGGTGCCCTTGCTGCTCGACGAGTACACCCGCAACGCCAGCACCGGCTCGTTCATACTCATCGACCCCGACACTAACGGAACGGTGGCGGCGGGCATGGTGTTGCATGACGTCTCGGCGCAGCAGGCAAGCCCGAACACCGTGCGGCACAAGTCGCTAGTCACTGCCGAAGATCGGGCGTGCAGAGGCAGGACCTTTTGGTTCACCGGCCTGTCAGGTGCCGGTAAGTCGTCGGTGGCCATGCTTGTCGAGCGGAAGTTGCTCGAAAAAGGTTTTCCTGCTTATGTTCTCGACGGTGACAACCTGCGGCACGGCCTGAACGCCGATTTGGGCTTCAGCATGGCCGATCGAGCGGAGAACCTGCGCCGGTTGGCACATGTGGCAACGCTGCTCGCCGACTGCGGCCAAATCGTGCTGGTGCCGGCGATCAGTCCGCTGGCAGAGCACCGCGAGATGGCCCGTAAAGTCCACGCCGACGCCGGTTTTGAATTTTTCGAAGTGTTCTGTGATACGCCGCTCGACGAGTGCGAGCGGCGTGACGCCAAGGGCTTGTATGCCAAAGCACGTGCGGGGGAGATCACCCATTTCACCGGCATCGACAGCCCGTACCAGCGGCCAAAGAATCCAGATTTGCGCCTCACTTCGATCCATACCCCTGACGAGCAGGCGCAGAGGGTCCTCGACCTGTTGGAGTCGCGGCCCTGACAGGCACCGCATCGTCGCCGGGCGGGTGGCACAATCCTCAGGGTGCGCATGTCAGCCAAGGCGGAGTACGCGGTGCGGGCGATGGTCCAGCTTGCCACGGCCGCCAGTGGCTCGCTGGTCAAAACAGAGGACTTAGCCCAGGCTCAAGGCATACCGGCGCAATTTCTCGTCGACATCCTCACCAACCTGCGCACCGATCGCCTGGTGCGAAGCCACCGCGGTCGCGACGGTGGCTATGAACTGGCCCGTCCGGGAAACGAGATCAGCATTGCCGACGTGCTGCGCTGCATCGACGGACCGTTGGCCAGCGTCCGCGACATCGGGCTCGGTGACCTGCCTTACTCCGGGCCGACCGCGGCGCTTACCGACGTCTGGCGGGCGCTGCGGGCCAGCATGCGTTCGGTATTAGAACAAACGACCTTGGCTGACGTCGCGGCCGGCACCTTGCCCGAGCATGTCGCGCAACTGGCCGACGACTATCGAGATCAGGAGAGCGTGCGGCACCACACGCCGCATGAATAGGCGGGAAGCTGGGAATTGCTTAGCCGTCTGAGCTGTACGGCCGGGTGAGGATCTCCAGGGCATGCCCGGACGGATCCGGGAAATACACCCCTCGTCCGCCGTGGTTGCGGTTGATCTCCCCGGGCCGAGTTTTACGAGGGTCTGCCCAGTGCTGCAGGCCGCGCGATTGGATCTTGCCGTATATAACGTCGAAGTCCTCTTCGGAAACCAGAAACGCGTAGTGCTGCTGCCGGATCTCCTCGCCCTCGGGGACGTCCGCGAAATCGAGATTGACGCCGTGCTCGAGTGCGACAGCCATGAACCGGCCAACCGGCTTCGGGCTTGGCAGCCCGAAGAGTTCTGCGAGAAACTCCGCAGACTGCTGGTTGTCGCGTGCGGCAACAATGGTGTGGTTGAAACTGATGGTCATAGTTCTTTCAGTCTACTTCGGCGCGGTCAGCTCCAGGGCGATGTTGTCGGGGTCTCGGAACTGCAGGATGTACGACGGTCCAATGTCTTTGATCGGCTCATGCTCGACGCCGACTTCGTCGAGATGTGCAGCCGCGGAATCTAATTCGTCTTTGCTGCCCAACCTGAACGCGATGTGGTCCAGGCCGGCGCGATCCTCGTGAAAGCGGTCGTTGGCGGCCGGGCGCAGCCCCAGTAGCGTGCCGCCCAGGTCGTAGACGACACCGCCGTGCAGGAAACTCAGCTGGTTGCGGGTTGCTTCGTTGGCATTGTCGGGAACCTCGAACAACACGGGCCAACCGAACACAGTCTCGTAAAACTGCCGAGATCGCTCGATATCGGTGACGGTGAGGCGGACGTGCGCGATGGAAGTGCTGGCTAGACCCACCCGATCCATGCTGCCATTTCGGGAACCACGTGTCGTGTGCGTGGCCAAAACTTTGAGGTCAATGCGCTGGTCCACCGCTCGATCGTCACGACCGAGTGCGACGCGGCACTGCGCTCGTTCGACGCATCTGACGGCGTAACTTCAGTGAGATGACTGCGTCACCTGAAATCCAAGAGATCGCCGTTGTAACCGGTGCGTCTACCGGCATCGGCGCGGCCACGGCACGCGAACTGGCCCGGCGGGGGTTCCACGTCCTCGCGGGTGTCCGGCGCGACCGGGACGCCGACGCAATCCGGGGGCCGGGTATAGAGCCGCTGATCATCGACATCACCAACCCGGACCACATCCGGGCGCTAGTTACTCGGGTGCACGGGGACCCGCAGGGCCGGGCAGTGCGGGCGCTGGTAAACAACGCCGCCATCGGTTTCAACGCACCGTTCGAGGCCGTGGCGATCGACGAGTGGCGACGCGTGTTCGAGGTCAACCTCTTCGGCCACATCGCCGTTACCCAGGCACTCCTGCCGGCCCTGATCCGCAGCAAGGGTCGCGTGGTCAACATCAGCTCCGTGGGCGGCAAGATCGCCATGGCCACCTATGGTCCCTACGCGGGCACGAAGTTCGCGCTCGAAGCGGTCAGTGACTCCTTGCGACGCGAAATCGCCCCGTTCGGCGTCCAGGTGGTCGTCGTCGAACCGGGCGCCGTGCGTACGGAAATGGCCGGCCGGGCGATCGCCACCGCCCATGAGCTGGCGTCGACCATGACGCCCGAGCAAAGCCAGCGCTACGGCGGGCTGGTGCAAGCCGTCACCGCGCAGTCCGCGTCGCACACCAAGTCGGGCCTGCCCGCTGACGCCGCGGCCAAGGTGATCGCCAAGGCAGTGACGGCGCGCAAGCCGCGCACTCGCTACACCATCGGCCGCGACACCGCACTGCTCACCCGCTTGGCGCGCATCCTGCCCGACCGGACACTTGACCGCGTCTTTGCCGCGGCTCTGCGTCCGCACTTTCCCAAAGAGAGCAAGGAGCACCACGACTCCGCTACCGCTCGCCGGTAAGTCCGCGCTCTTCACCGGCGCCGCCCGCAGTATCGGTGCCGAGATCGCGCAGCTCGTCGAACGTCCGCGTCACAACCCCAATGACTGCGAGCCTGGACGTGGTCTGTGCTGCGAACGCGCCTCTTCCAATCTCGCCACACGCTGACCGTTGATCGTGGTCGGCAGTGGAGGCTGGCCCTTACGCAGCGTCGTGATCAGCTCGCGGTAAGGGCCGATGAGGTAGACAGTGTCGCCGGCTTTCAGTTCGGCGTCCCGGCGCGGGCGTAATCTGATCGGCCCTTCCGGTCGAGTGATCGCGATAACGCGCGTTTGGGTAGACATGTTTCCCATTAGCAGTCCATCTAGCTCGCTGCCCGCCGCCACGACCATTCCGCCGACCATGAAGGAGCGCTGCCCGACCCAAAACGTCCCCAGCACCTGCAGGCCCATCGCGGCGCCGATGAACCAGGGGGCTGCCAGGTCGACGATTGACCGCACGTTTTCGAAACCGAACCGCTGATTCACCGCAGCGCCCAGCGCGCGGCCTTGAACGCGCAGCACAATCGGCACCTCAGTGTCGGATCCCAAGATCTCAAGCAGCACGATCCCGGTCTCGATGTTCTGCATGTCCTCATGGGTCACCACCGCCACCCCGCGGGCGCGATCGACGCGCGCCGATTCCAGCGTCTGGCGCATCGCTGAGTCTCCGAAAATGACCGGCACGTCGAGTTCGGCCGCGCTCGACAGGAAGCGGTTGTTCTCGTCCTGCTCGATGACCAGGACGTCGTATCCGGCAGCGATCAGATCACTGACGACGCGGATGCCGACTGTACCCAGTCCGACAACGACGACGTGGTCGCGCATGCGGCGTGCCCGTCGGAGTCCGGCCGCAGCGAGGAAGCGGCGCGACAGCAGCAGGTCCGCGAGGAACGCGACGAGGATGGCGGTAACGGTCACGCCGCCGAACATCAACCCGACAGCGAACAGTCGCAGGGAAGTGGATTGTTGGGCGAAGCTGAAATCGCCGTAGCCGACGGTCGTAATCGTCTCGGAGGCGAAGTACAAGGCGTCGATCCAGGTCATCCGCGGGTTCTGGTAGGTGAAGTGCACCACGGCTGTCGAGCCGAGCGTTAGGAATAGCGCGAAGGCCAACGAGGGGAAAAGCATCGGGTTCACGTCGTCACGCATAGCGCGCGCGGCGTCGATTACGCGTCGCACCCGGGAGTCGCGAGAGCGCGTCGTGGTCGATTTAGGGACGGTGATCCCGCGGGTTTCCAATTCGTCTTTGACGCCGATCATCGAGGTCCAGTCGCCGGTATAGACCTGCAGATCCCTTCCCGGACATGGCACCACCTCGCCGGGGGCAGGTGAGTTCTTGCCGTGGACCACCGCCACCGGTGCCAGGTCGGCGTAGATCTCGCGCAGAGTCGCGTCGTACGGCGCCTCGGCTCCCCAGACAACGAATTCGATACCGGCCGCCTCGAACGGGTGCGCGGTACGCGACAGAACCGCCTCGACGACGGATGGTGCCGCGAGGTCGGCGACGTCCAAGATCGCGCCGGGGCCGTTAACGGCGGCCACCGCTTCGCGCAGCACGTTGTTGGCCAGACGTGCCACCACGCGAACATTTGGGCTGAATTGCCTTGCCAATAGGGCAATTTCGAGATTTACCGCGTCATTGGGCCCGGCGCAGACGACGGCGCGCGCGCGATGTACCCCGGCGCCAAGGAGATCGGCGGCAGTATTGATCTTGATAATCCGCGCGCCGGCGCCTCTTAGCTCCTCGGCGATCGTCTTCGCCAGCGCGTCGTCACCGCAGACGATGATTTCGCGATGGAAGATCTCATCCATTTTCGCGGGAACCGGGTTGGCTCGTACGCTTGTTAACAAAGTTGATCGCGACAGCGAGTCGACAGAGAACTGCCGTATATGGTCCGGCCTTCGCTCAAGCCGGGAGAATCGATGGCATCGTCTTCATCATTCGGCGGTGGCTTCGTCTTGTGCGGCATAAATACTCCCACGTCTGCTGACATCTGGGTTCACTCGTCATATCTCGTTCATATGACTATCGGCCACTATGCCGGAAAGTGCCACCGGAGGAGCCCGGATGAGGTAAGTCAACACCGATGTCCCGCAAGCGGAGTCGCCTACTACGACCAGTAACAGGAACGCGGCCCCAGTCTCATGGAAGCCGCGTGTTATTGGGGGGCAACAGATTCGACTCGAGCTCGTCACGCAGACGAAATAGTCGAGGCGTAGGCAAACACCGCGGCGTGGGCTCGCGCCACTGCTACCTGCGGGAAAAGTCGTGATACTGGCAGTGTGCCTTTCATTGAACGCGTCGCGTCCCGCGAGATCTATCGGAACCCGTGGCTGGTGCTGCGCGAAGACGACATCCGTCGCCCAGACGGCAGTCGCGGCATCTACAGCGTGGTGGACAAGCCGACCTACGCCCTGGTGATGCCGTACGACGGTCACCGTTTCCGGTTGGTCGAGCAGTTCCGGTATCCCGTCGGCGCGCGGCGCTGGGAGTTCCCGCAGGGCACCGCTCCCGACCTGGCCGACGCCGAACCTGCTGAGTTGGCCGAGCGTGAGCTGCGCGAGGAAACCGGATTACGCGCGACGTCGTTCGAGGCGCTCGGCCAGATCGATACCGCGCCTGGAATGAGCAGTCAGCGCGGCTGGGTGTTCTTGGCCACCGGAATCGCCGAGGGCGATGCGGATCGTGAGCACGAGGAACAGGACATGCATAGTGCGTGGTTCTCGCGCGAAGACGTCGAGCAGATGATCCGCTCGGGAGTGATTGCCGACGCGCAGTCGATCGCGGCATACGGACTGCTCCTGCTGCACGGGCGATGACTTCTGTGGCCGGCATTGGTCAACACCGATATGACGATCACACAGCACAACCTCGACGGATACGGAGCACCTACGATTGACTGGGCGCGCGTCAAGGCTGTGCTGGACAGCCAGTTGACGCAGGCGCCAGGCACCGGCGGTCCGCAACGCCACACGATGTGGCTCACAACGATCAATCCCGACGGCAGCCCGCACGTGATGCCCCTGGGGGTGGTTCAGTGTGGTGGCAGTTGGTACTTCACCTCTGGCCCGGCGACTCGGAAATCGCGCAATTTGTCCCGCGACTCCAGATGCGTGGTCAGCGTCGCTACCGATCCCTTCGACCTCGTGATCGAAGGTGCGGCAGAACGGGTTACAGATTCGGACGAATTGGCTTCTGTTGCTGAGGCGTTCGCTCGTTCCGGATGGTCTGCCGAGGTCGGGGGCAACGCGCTCACGGCGGAGTACAGCGCCCCGTCGGCCGGCCCGGCGCCGTGGTATGTCTATCGCGTGAAGCCGTCGACGGTGTTCGCGCTGGGCACGTTGGAACCGTTCGGCGCCACGAAGTTTCAGTTGGACTGAGCTACGCCTGCGCGCGAGGGTGTCTAGCGCCATTAGCACACCGACATCAACAGCGGCCCTTGCCGTGGATCCGTCGAAATGCCAGTGGCGGCTTTTTCAGCGGGGCCTCGATGACACGCCGGCGATCACCCGCGGCCGGCAAGACCGGCGGCTGCACGGATTTGCCGGCGCGCCGCGGCGCGGTCAGTGTCGGGGAAGATGTAGTGGCTCATTGCGGTTCGTGCGATCGCGCCGGCAAGGTCGCGGGGATTCACCGCTGTGGCGAAGGCGTCCTCGCGGGCGCAGCGCTGCAAGACCACCATCAACCCTTCGGTCAGCATGGGTAACGCCTGTGCCATCTGCTCGTGCGCGAACCCGGGCTCGAGGTCGAGCAGCCGCCCGGGCGGCTGATGCTCGATGAATGTCGCGATGACATCGACCGCGGCTTCTAGTCGCGCGACACCGACAACACCGGACATTGCTTTGTCCATCGCCGTGTCGAAGCGGCGGCGCTCGCGCTTGCCCAGCGTATCGATGAGTTCTTCTTTGGACACGAAGTACCGGTAGATGGTGGGGCGTGACACTCCGGCCAGGGTCGCCACATCCGAGAGCGACATCTTCCGGGCGCCCGTGCGGAACACGAGCCGCTGGGCCGCGTCGAGGATCCGATCGGCCAGATCTCCATGATCTGATCCGAATCTGCGCAATTCAGCGCTCGGCACGGCGGCAGCCGCTACAGTTTGCCGAGTTCGCGCAGCCATGAGATCAGCAGCCGCAGCCCGTCGTCAAAGGACATCGGCTGGTAGTCGAGGCGCCGGGTGGTCAGGTTGTCGTCTGTTCTGGGCTTGCGCTCGCTCTTGGCGGCTGCTTCCGCGATGGCCATCAGGGTAGGCCCGAATTCAGCGGTCAACGCCTCAGGATCCGTGCGGTAGTCGAGATCCTCGACACGGTGGTCGATTCCGGCGATCTCGCAGGCGCGATTGATACCTGCAGCGGTGCTGCAGGTGCCCTCGGGCGGGCCGATCAACAGGTAGCGCTCACCGGCCACCCCCCGGTCCAGCGCGGCGATCGAGCCCTTCGCGACGTCCGCTCCAGCCACCCAGGTCACCGGAAAAGCCAGATAGCGCTTGATCTTTCCGCGCATGCCTGCCAGCAGCACCCGGTTGAAGCTGGTGCGGTGCAAGGCACGTTCGACGACCAGGCCAGGACCGAAGATCGCGCCGGGGTGGCACGTCAGCACGTCGTCGCCGGCGGCTGCGCGCTTGTGTGCTTCCAGAAAGGCCGCGAGCTTGGTGACGGTGTAGGGATCGTTTGGGGGGTTCTCGAGAACAGGTGCGTCTTCGAAGTCGACGCCTTTGCCCAGATTGAGGAAGGTGGCGGTGCTCAGGGCAACCACCCGACGCATGCCGTGGGCTTTCCCCGCATCCAGGACGTTCGTGGTGCCGACCATGTTGACGGCCTTGAAGTCTTCCAGGTCCTGACTCGCTCCGCCCAGCAATGCCGCACAGTGGATGGCCGCCTCCGCGCCCTTGGCTGCTCGAAGCACATCATCGGCGTCTCTGATGTCGCCCTGGACCAGTTCCACACCGATCCCGCCCAGCGCCGTGGCTTCATCCGGATTGCGAACCAGGGCGCGAACATGGTCGCCACGCTCAATCAACTGCTCGCAAACGTTGCCACCGGTCTGCCCGGTTGCGCCGGTGACGAAGATCGTGCTGGCCATTGCAGCCCTCCCAGGGTGGTTACATATGGAACATATTTAGTGAAGAGTGTAAACGTTGACATGCGATTGTCCTATATTCAGTTCCATGGCACTCGATCCCTCAAGCGTTCTTCTGACCGACCGCGTCGCGGTTGTCACCGGCGGTGGCGCAGGCATCGGCCGCGGCGTCGCGGCAGGACTGAAGGCATTCGGCGCGCAGGTCGCGATCTGGGAGCGCAACCCCGACTCGTGTGCGTCCGCCGCCGCGGAGATCGGTGCGCTGGGTATTGCCGCCGACGTCCGGGACAGTGCCGCCGTCGACGCCGCCCTCGCGCAGACCTCCGCCGAACTCGGGCCGGTGACGATCCTGGTCAACAATGCCGGCGGAGTCTTCAGGTCAGGGATCCTCGACACCAGCGAGAACGGTTGGGACGCACTGTACAAGTCGAACCTGCGCCACGTTTACCTGTGCACGCAGCGAGTGGCCCGCAACCTCGTCGAGCAGAAACTGCCGGGCAGCATCATCAGCGTCACCTCGATCGAAGGCGTCCGCGCCGCACCCGGTTACGCGACCTACGCGGCGGCCAAAGCCGGTGTCATCAACTACACCAAGACCGCGGCACTCGAGCTCGCTCCGCATGGCATTCGGGTCAACGCGCTGGCCCCCGATATCACTCTGACGGAAGGCATCATGCAAATTGCGCCACCGGGCTCCGAGCAGCGATTCGGCCTCACGGTCCCGATGGGGCGCGCGGGTCACGTCGACGAGATGGCGGGCGCCGCAGTGTTTCTCGCGTCCGACCTGTCCAGCTACGTCACCGGTCAAACGATCCACGTCGACGGCGGCACCCATGCCGCCAGCGGTTGGTACCACCACCCGGAGACCGGCGCATACGCGCTTGGACCGACCAGCAGCTGAGCTTGCGCCGGACGGTCGTGGTGATACATCCATTTCTTCGCGATGCCAGATAGGTGGGCGAACACAACGGCAACAATTAAAGCCTTTGACGGAGAGTTCGAGAACCCCCAGGATTCTGTGCGGTCATTGCATTCGATTGGCCGCGCATCGACTCTCTTGGCAGAAGTAATTAGCGACGGCAATCGCGCGTGATCCGCCAGCCGATTCGCCGCGGTATCGGTGAGTTTTGCCTGTTGCGATAATGTCGTGGCACTGCACAGATGTCGCGGATTATCGGCATTTATATCGCCGAGACTAATGGGGATGCATCGATGTCGCGCAAAACATCTGCGGCGCCGACGCCGGTGGTACGAGAGCTAACGGTGATCGCCGTTTTAGCCACTGGCCACGCGGCACGAACCGGGATACCGGAAAGTCCGGCATGAATATCGCGTGAGCCTGCGTTGGGTCTTTCGCGGTGAGAATACGACGAGCGGTGGTTTTAGCGCGTATTCAGCCTTGACGGACGCGCACGTCCGGAACCGTTTGCGCACCCCGCGAGCGGCACTCAGAAGCAGATGGTCAACCCCGACGGGCGCCATGGAACGGGTGGTGGGATCTATTCGCCGGTGTTCATGGTGACGTGCGCGGACATCCCGCCGTCGATCGAAATCATCTGTCCGGTGATGTAGCGGGACTGGTCTGAGGCCAGGAAAACAACCAGGTCAGCGACGTCTTTTGGTTGTCCGACATATGGAGTCAAGGTGGCGCGGCCGAGGCCGTCGAGGATGTCCTCGGAGATATGTGCGCGTACTGCGTCGGTCAGGATCAGTCCGGGCACGATGGTGTTCACCCGCACGCCGCGCTTTCCCTCACTGGTCGCCACATACATCGTCAAGGTGTGGACTCCGGACTTCGACACACCGTAGGCCAGCCGGGTCCGGTCACCTGACAGAGCCGCTCCCGATGACATATTGATGATCGAACCGCCGCCGTTTCTGCGCATTTCGGGAACAACGTATTTGCACATCAGAAGTTGACTTCCGAGATTGACTTCCAATGATCGCTGCCACACATCCAGGGACATCTCGGACACCGTTGTATCCCGGGATAAGAAGCTACTGGCAGTCAGCGCCGCATTGTTGTGCAGAACATCGACATGGCCGAACTCCGCCACCGTGGATTGAACCACAGACCGTGCCGCATCTTCCTGCGCGAGGTCGCCACCGAGCGCGATTGCCTGCGCCCCGGTTCGCCGAATCTCGTCAGCGACCCCGACGGCCTTCGCCTCGTCGATATCGACGACTGCAACAGCGGCGCCTTCACGGGCCAATTCGTGCGCCGTCGCGGCACCAATCCCGCCCGCACCTCCCGTAACTATCGCGACTTTTCCGGCAAGTCTGGACATCGAGTTCCCCCAAAATGTCGGGTCGGAGAATACCTTTTCAGTGACGCACAAAAAAGATAGCCTGATTTGATGCCGCGTATTGCACCGATCCCCATGGAAGAGCTCAGCCCACACTCCCGCGAAATCGTGGAGGCCGGCGTCGCCGGCGGGCTCTACGCGACGCCGGTGCCCTTGCAGATCTTCGCTTACCGCAGCTCACAGCTCGACCAGGTGAATATGGCCAGGACCCACCTCGGTGCGGGCACGTTGCTGGGTGGCCGCATCCTGGAGTTACTGCGCATACGCAGTGCCCAACTCGGCGAATGCGAACCCTGTAGCCAGTCGCGCAAACATGATTCGATCACCGACGAGGATGTCGCATGCCTGCTCGCGCCGGGCCACGGCGCGCTCACCCCGCAGGAGCAGATGGCCGTCGAATTCATCGACCTGCTTTCGGCTGACCACCACGCCATGGACGACGATTTCTACAAGCGCTTGGGGGAGCATTTCACCGCCGCGCAGATCATCGAGCTTGGGTTCACCTGCGCTGGGACGATGGGGTTGCACCGCTTCATCCACACCCTCAACGTCTACGGCGACTCGGCGCCCGTCATCGAATACAACCAGGATCAGGTCGACAGCGCGAAGCATGACGACTAGCACCACACGGACGGTGCAGCGCGGTTACGAATGCGTTCAGCTTCGGGGAGAATGACACCATGCCACGCCGGTCCTTCGACGATGCCAACGCATTCCATCGGATGATGCGCACCCTCGCGGCCACGAAGGTGGGGGTGGCACTTTTTCGCCCGACGGCACACCATCTCG
>Ga0209448_10000340_pt1 | contig 16079 bp, 14 predicted proteins | sample BogFormECP14_OM2_FD_188245 | JGI IMG/M metagenome (GOLD analysis project Ga0209448, IMG submission 188245) | Bog forest soil microbial communities from Calvert Island, British Columbia, Canada - ECP14_OM2 (SPAdes) (version 2) | ecosystem: Environmental > Aquatic > Freshwater > Wetlands > Bog ... | reverse complement strand
GAGTTCGGGGCGGCAGAAAAAAAATCCCTGAAAATAGACGAATCCCATGTCACGCGCCTGCTGGAATTCGTGGGGCGTTTCGAGTTTCTCCGCCAGCATCTTGCACTTCGGGGAGGCAAACTGGCGCATCATGCCCGACCGTTCCTCCGGCCGCGTTGCCCGGACGTCGATTTTTAAGATGTCGGCGAACTCGCAAAGCGGCAGACGCGGATCGTTGGGCGCGAAGTCATCGAGGGCAATGAGATATCCCGCTGCCTTCAACCGCTTGCAGGCAGCGATGACGCGGTCTTCGGGCTCAACCGTCTCCAGAATCTCGGCCACCGTCTGGCTGGGGGGCAGCAACGTGATCAGATCCTTGAACAGGACCTCACGGGTGCAATTTACGAAGGCACGGCGGTTATCGCAAAGCGTGTTGATGCCGTAGAGCAGGGAACTGTCCAGGGTGGACCGGGCCGCAAGTTCGGGATCGGCATTGAAATAGTCTTCAACGCCGTTTCGAAAGAGAATTTCGTACCCGAACACATTCTGCGAGCGGTCAAAAATTGGCTGGCGTGCAACAAAGCGCTGCCCCGGATGCGCAAGCGGATTCGATGCAGATGTTTTCTCTCGGGCTGGGGCGGCTTTCACCAGTATTATATCGGCGCTGTCGTAACAGAACTTCAACCAACCTGCTCGGCTGTGACCAGCACCTTCGCACCAGGGAACGTCATAGGCCCACCTTTTATCGGCCCACCTTCGTAATGCCAGATGTGGAAAACTAAAGGCACTCCCCCCTTGCGCAGTCGGCGGTTTCATGAGTAACATCAAGGTGTTCCCAATGGCCATGCTTCCAGGCTGGCCGTTCGCGCCAAGTAAAACTCCAGGCGCCTGTAGCTTGAACAACGACAGTTTGGACAACGACAGTTCGAACATCGATAGTTTAAACATCGTTCTCGAATAGCATCCAGCCGATGTGGGGTTTGGTCTGCCGGTAGCCGATTTGCAGTGAGCCGCGCGCAGTGAGCTACGCGTGGCGCCACACGGTTAACCTGCTGACCGCAAGGATAAGGAAGAAGAAACAAACAGGCCGGCGATTCAGGCCGGGGATTAGCTTCGGGGATCAACTTCGAAGATTAACAAGAGAAAAAATATGAATGCAGGACCCGGACACTCCTCCGCAGGCGGAGGAAGACACAAACGGCGCCGTGGACGGCGTCCGCCAAAACGAGGCGCGGGCGGCCCCATGGGCCGCGAGCGCCAGGAGCACCAGGGCATTTTTACCGCTCCCATGGACCACAGCTACCGCGCCAATATGGGCATGGATAGTGGCAACGGCAACGGCGGCGGCAGGGGACCGCGAAGGCCCGGTTTCTCAGCGTCCTACCCGGTGGCCGATCCCGAGCCTCTGCCCGCTCCACGAGAGGATGCGGCTTCGCGCGTCTTTGCGTTTGTCGAAGACCTGTTCTTCCTGAGCAAGATTCAGGATACGGGTCGCAAGATGAATGTGAAGGTCGAGTTCGTGAAAAACGAGAAGGAACTCACCGACCGCATGAAGAGCAACGGCGAAGAAAAACCTTCCCTGATCATCTTCGACTTGAACAACGCCAACGCCAAACCTTTGACCCTGATCCCGAAACTGAAGAGCAAACTGAAGAAGGGGACATCGATCATTGGATTCCTCTCGCACGTTCAGGGCGACTTGAAGCAGAAAGCCCACGAAGTGGGCTGTGACATGGTGTTGCCGCGCTCGGCGTTTTCACAGAATCTGCCCCAGTTGCTGCGCCGGCACGGCGCCATTGAGCCCGATTCCGGAGCCGCTGACTAAAGGGCGGGATTGAAATTCGATTCGTATCAGGGCATGCCTTCAGGCATGCCGAAAAATGCTGCGCTGTATAGCGCCTTCAGGCGCTGCGGCCGGAAACATTTTCAACACTCGACCCTGATACAATTTCGCCGTGTTCCCTCACAAGATTCTGATTGCGACGCTGGCGATGACGATGGCAATAACAATGCCCGCGGCAGCTTCCGCCCAGACCGCTCCCGTCAGCGCCCCGCCTCCGGTGAAAGTGAACGTCCTCAACGTGTGCTCGCCCTCCGCCGACGCGCAGAAGGAATTATCGTCGGTGCTGGCCAAAGTGCCAGACAAGCCAGCCTTCAGCAAGGATTACGAAGTGTCTCGCGGGCATTCCACGCTCGATCCGAGCACCCCGATCCCCGGCATGGAGCCCTTGCCGCCCGGTGCTGTCTCCGCGGCTGACTGGGTAAGGGTTCGGCGTGAGTTCCCGGACGCTACCCTGTTCAGCAACGTGCAATACTCGTTCAGCGTGGATGCGACGAATATGGTGGAGACGCTCGTGCTGCGGGTGCGCGATCCAAAGCCCAACGACCTGATGGAGATTTCCGTCGAGGACAGCGCTTCCGCGGTCGTTTCCGCGACCGCGATGTTGTCTACGAGTACGCCAGTTTCGCGTGTCAAGCTGGAGCACTTCGGAAAAGCGTCGGTGGTGCTGGCGCGGTGTGGTGGGACAGAAGGAAATCCAGCGACGGATCAGACCGTGTACGAACCGATTTTCCACGCCGCCTCTTCGATTATGGAGCGCTATCGCGACGCTCTGGGAGCGCGCAAAATGGTGCCCCAGGAACTGACGCGTCTGGGCGTGAAAACTTCGACCACAACAACGACCAAGGCGGCCGGCAGCAAGAAGAATCCGTAGTTGCTAGTGGAGGGACGGGCGTCTCGCCCGTCCGCCGGGGATGCCCGGCCCTCCATCAGCGAACTGAAGCGAAATCTGTTTTTCAGAATCTATTCTCTTAGCACTGTTTTTCTAGCACGGTTCTTATCACTATGGATATACGCAATGTTGTGATCATGGGCTCCGGATGCGCGGGTCACACCGCCGCCCTCTATACTGCCCGCGCCAACCTCAAACCGCTCGTGATCGAAGGCCATGAACCGGGCGGGCAATTATCGATGACCACGCTGGTGGAAAATTTTCCCGGTTTTCCCGAAGGCATCCAGGGACCGGAACTGATCGAGAACATGCGCAAGCAGGCGGCGCGCTTTGGCGCCGACTATCGCATGGGCCACGTGGTCAAAGCCGATTTGAGCAAACATCCGTTCGAGTTGAGCTTTGGCAAAGAGACCATTCACACCCGCACGCTCATCATTGCCAGCGGAGCCTCGGCACGCTGGCTCGGTCTCCCGAACGAGCACGCGCTCATCGGTCACGGCGTGTCTTCCTGCGCCACGTGCGATGGCTTCTTTTTTTCGGGCAAGGAAATCGCGGTGATCGGCGGCGGCGACTCTGCCATGGAAGAAGCGACCTTCCTGACGCGTTTCGCCAGCAAGGTGACGCTCATCCATCGGCGCGAGCAGTTTCGCGCGTCGAAAATCATGCTCGACCGCGCGCGCGCGAATCCGAAGATCGCATTTCAAACTGACACCGTGGTCGACGACGTTCTCGACGTCGGTAAAAAAGAAGTCACCGCCCTGCGTCTGCGCAATCTGAAGAGCGGCGAAAGCTGGGAGTTCCCCGCGAGTGCAATGTTTCTCGGCATCGGCCACATTCCGAACGCCAAAATATTTGCAGGCCAGCTCGAGACCGATGCCGATGGCTATCTGGTGACGCAGAAGAACGTCTTCACGCGAGTGCCCGGCGTATTCGCGTGCGGCGATGTCCAGGACCGGCGCTACCGCCAAGCCATCACCGCCGCAGGTTCCGGCTGCATGGCGGCGTCGGAAGTGGAGAAATATCTGGAAGAGGAAGGCCACTGACGGCGGGTTTCGATTATGCGCCCCCAAAAGAGCCATCACCACAGTGGCACAGAGGCGCACAGAGGAAAACCACAGCCTCTCTTAAGGTTCCCCCTGTATACCTCTGTGTCCCCTGTGGTTAAGACTTTGTGCGTCCGTGCAGCACAAGCTTACGCGTAACTACCGGAAGCGTCTCACAAGCAGTCCGCAGCACCAGTCGCGGCGCCTTATTCCGAATCTTCATCAAGTACGGCACAGTAGGCTTAGGATCGGCCTTGGCGGTCTCGCGCAACAGCCAGCCCAATCCCTTCTGCACCATATCGTCTTCGTCATGCAGCAATTGATTCGAAAGCCGTACGACCTGCGCAAAGAATTGCCGCTCACGCTCTCCGCGAATCAGCGCCACACACGCCGCGCGCCGCCGCCAGCGATTCGACGATTTTGCCCACCGAAAAACCTCGCGGCAACGGCCAGGATCGGCGGCGACCATCGGCGCCAGCAGATCATGCGCCAGAGCGTCGTGATCGGCCCAACTCGATACGCGGTCCAGCCATGAAGCAAACAGCTGGAATTCGTTGTCACCAAAATTCCCAGTCTGTTTTTCGAGCAGGAGAACAGCCATCACCTTCTCTTCAAGAATCTGGCCCGAGAAAAGCTGGTCGGCCACCTGCACCACGAAATCCATCCCCCGTTCGCGCGCGATGCTGCGCCGGAACCGCACCGCAAATTTCCTGAGTTCGCCCGTGTACCAGCCGCGTGACGTCACTACTTCCTTGAAAAAGTGCTGCACGTCTTCCGCGTGCGGAGCCGACCCGCCATCCTTCAGCACGCGCCGGATGTGCTCGGCGATATAGCTGGGCGTGATTTCGCGCATGGGCATGTTCTCCTTGGGTAGCGCGGGCAGTGTGGCGACGAGGCTGTGCCCCGCCACCACACAACCTATCTTGACCCCGCCTGCTAGGGCACGGGAAATAGCTCATGATAAGAGAAGTGCCACGCGAAATGCTGTGACCCGGCGTCACTGTGATCTGTGACCACGCGCCGCCTACTTTACCGGAACCGGGTCGCCCATCCGCACCGTCCGGTCATAAATCCACAGCAGCGCGGCGGTGGCCAGGCCGACCGCCGTGACGCACCACCAGATGCGCGCCGGTTGATGCGTGACTTCCCCGAAGTGGTGGACTAGCGTTCCTCCAAACCAGCCCCCGATCAGCGATCCGATGCCGATGGGCAGGAATGCAAAACCCATGTAAGTCCCTTGCTGTCCCGGAGGAGCCAGTCGCGAAATATATACGTAGTAGCGCGGAGACTGAATGATCTCGCCCAGTGCCAGCACCAACAGTGAGAGCACCGCGCCCCAGATCGTCGGCCGCAGCGCGAGGATCACCCATGAGACGGAAGTGATCACCGTGCCCAAAATCACCGCCTGAAATGCTGGGATCTTTCGCGTCAGGTAATTCACCACCAGCGTGAAACAGATCACGACCAGTCCATCCGTCACCAGAATGATCTCGACGTCAGCCGAGGAGTTGATGTAGCCGTGAATATACCCAGGCAAACTGATGTATTGCTGCCAGAACACCACCCAATATCCGGTAAAGAGCACAAGGAACCACATGAACCGGCTGATCCCGGCGAGTACGAGAACCAGGAGCGCGCTCCAGATCCACCAAGGCACGGAGTATCGGGGATAGATGAATAACCCGATGCGCAACAACAACGCGATCAGCAAGACTGGTAGAACCAGCCGGTAATTGCCCACCACGACGCAGAAGTTCCGAGCGACGGTTGCGATTGAGGGCGGAGGCGCGTCTCCGGCCTTGCGCGGTTCGCGAAAGAAAATGATGACTACAAAAAACATCGCGAAGACGCTGACCGCCGCCACGCGGTACACATTCTCGACTCCTAGATGGCGATGGGCCCAGGAAGCAAAATAAGGCCCCGCAGCGCCGCCGATGTTGACCATCGTGTAATAAATCGAGTAGCCGATGGAGCGGACGTTCTCCTTCGAAGCGCGGGCCGTCGTCCCGACCACGCAGGGTTTCACCATCGAGATGCCGAGTGCCGGCAGGATGAGAATGCAGCCGACAAACAAGCCAAGCGGCACCGCATTGCGCACCGGCGCCAGCCACGGAGCTCCGATCGAGCCGATAAGAAAATATGCGACGGCGAGGATCAGGTAGGCAATCGAAAGCGCGCGGCGAAAACCGAGGCGGTCGGCCGCCGCGCCGCCGAAGATGGCGAGAAACCACACCATGCCCCCGAACAAGCCAGTCAGAGTCCCGGTTTGCTGAGTCGAGAAATTCAGCTTCTCCTGCAGATACAGGGCAAGAGAAGCAAAAGCCCCATAGTAGGAAAGGCGTTCGAATATCTCAGTGATGTTCGCGACCCAGAAGGGCCGTTCAAAGCCGGTGCGGATTTCCTGCAAACGGTCGGAGAAGGTCAATGGTTGCTCCTGAAAGCGCGTTCCTGATGCCGGTTTCAGATCCTCAAACGCAGCCGGACTTCTTCTGCCGACAAGCCCGCCACACGGATCACTTTATTCCGGCTGCTCTGGCCGGCTGCAATAGTAACGGAGGAACGCGGTACCTTCAAAAGTTTTGCGAAAAAATCAATGCAAGCGTCGTTGGCCTTGCCGTCAGCCGGAGGGGCGGTCAGGGCCAGTTTCAGCGCATCACCGATCTCGCCGGTGATGGCGTTCTTCTTCGCGCGGGGGTGGACCTTGACCGCGAAAGTGACGCCGTTGGACGAATTGTGAATCGCTGCCATCGAAAGCCTAACCACAGGGAGCACAGAGGTACACAGGGGAAATCGAGAGATGCAGGGTTCCCCCGTGTACCTCTGTGCTCCCTGTGGTTAAGCTTTTGCTCGTTCCCCGAAGATCGCCGTCCCCACGCGCACACATGTAGCTCCCTCTTCGATCGCGACTTCGAAATCGTGCGACATGCCCATGGAAAGACTTTCACCATCAACTCTCGGAAGGTTCATGGCGGCGATGCCATCCCAAATCATACGCAGTTGGCGAAAGAACACTCGCGATCCCTCGGCATCTTCTGTGTACGGGGGAACGGTCATCAGCCCGCGAATCTTCAAATTCTCCCATCGCTCCGCGGCTTCCAGAATCCGCCCCAGTTCGTCGGATCCGGGTGCGATTCCGCTTTTTGCCGTCTCGCCGCCCACGTTGATCTCGATCAAGACGGATAAGACTTTACCCGCACTCCCAGCGAACGCATTCAACCTGTCTGCCGTCCGCGCGGAGTCCACCGAATCCACCGCGTCAAACAACTCCGCCGCTTTCGCGGTTTTATTTGTCTGCAGATGTCCGATCAGGTGCCATTCGACGTCGCGCAAGTCGCGCAAGGCCTCCGCCTTCCCGGCAAACTCCTGCACCCTGTTCTCGCCGAAGACGCGCAGCCCGGCTGCATACGCCTCGCGGATGCGTTCGGCCGGAAAAGTCTTGCTCACGCCCATCAATGTGATTTCGTCTGGATTGCGGCCCGCCCGGCGCGCCGCTGCTGCAATCTGCTCCAGCACTTGGGCAGTATTTCCCGCAATCGACATAGGACGAAAACCGCGCAGGACACAAAGTATCACGACGGAGATTTTGTCTTGGCTTTGGCGCCATCGTCGGTGGCGAGCTGCTCCACCCCGTCAAGCCAACACCGGGCTTGTCGGGGGCCCCGGTGCGCTCGGCTTGGAGGGGCGGGGGCTGCCCGTCCCCTCCGTCCCCACACACGGTCCTGCTTACATCATCCCCACAGGTGGCGCGGGTTCATTTGGATCGCCGGCGCTGGAAAGTGGGATTCCGATCATTAAGACGGCCAGGCCCACCATCACTCCAATTCCGGCCAGGTATAGCGGATTATCGAAGAACTGCGGTCTCGCCCATTTCGGGGCAAATTGCAATCCCGCCCAAACCAGTCCAAGCAGGGCTTCGCCCGCTATAAGTCCCGAGGCGGTCAGGACTCCGGCGTTCTCCACCCGGGCCTTTTGCGCCGCGTTAAGGCCGCGCTTTGCCGCCAGCCGGTCCGCGACCGCTCGGAATACTCCGCCAATGAAAATAGCAAAGGTGGTTTCAAACGGCAGATACATCCCTACCGCCACCAGCATGGGGCTTTTCACCTGCATCATGATCATGGCCAGCCCAAAGAGAATTCCGACTACCACCAGCGCCCACGCCATTTCGCCGCCGACGATCCCCTGGGCCAGCGTGGCCATCAGGCCCGACTGCACGGCCGGCAGTTGACGATCCCCGAATCCAATACCGCCCGCCTGGATGTTGGCCGCGTTCAGCAGATACAGCGGCCAGTACATCACCAGACTAGCCACGACCACGGCGATCAATTCCGCGATCTGGATCTTGCGCGGAGTTCCGCCGAGGATGTAACCAACCTTGAAGTCTTGCAGCAACTCGCCCGCGACTGCCGATGAAACACAAACCACCGCCGCCACGCCGAGAACCACGGCCACTCCTTCGCCACCCGAAACTCCGAGCGAAACCATGAGCAGAGCCGCGATCAGCAGCGTGGAGAGCGTCAAGCCTGAAATAGGATTATTTGAAGAGCCGATGAATCCGACCAGATTTCCGGAAACCGTGGCGAAGAAAAAGCCGACAACGATCATAACCGCAGCAGCCAATACCGCCGGCCAAACCAGCCCTGAAATGTGGATGTAAAGGAAACACATCAGAACAAACATGAGCGCGATCAATCCGAGGACAACCTTGGAACTCATGTATTGCTCGGTTCGCGAAAGTTTGGCCCGGTCATCGGCGGTTTGCTTCAAATCGCCGAATGCCTTGCCCAGACCGGCGGTGAGGCTTTTCCGCATGTTATACAGCGTGTAAGCCGCGCCCACCAGCATTCCGCCGACGGCGATGGGACGAACGATGAAGCGCCACACTGCCAGCACCATTGCAGACCAGTTGTCGGGGGTATCGGCGGGCAGATAATTTCTGAGTTGCGGTCCCAGAAAGTACACCAGCATGGGAACCAGCAGTCCCCAGGCGATTACACCACCGGCGAATTGTAGCGACGCCAACTTTAGTCCGATGATGTAACCCACACCCAAGTACGCCGGACTCACACTGGGAGCGGCAAACATACTCGTCGCTCCGGTCGCCACAAAATTCGTGCTGCCGGCCGGACCCAGTCGAATCTGACTATGGCCCAGGTTGCCGATGCGGAAATGAAAGTCCTTGTCGGCGGCGAACAGTCCGAAGCGTCCAAGCATATACACCACGCCGCCCACGCCAATGTTCCAAAAAAGATATTTCGCGGCTTCGGCGCCGCGCTGGCCGGCCTTATGAATTTCTCCCGCCGCTACCGATTCCGGGAAGGGTAATTCCGGATCCTCGACCATGACCCTTCGCACCAAGGATATAAAGAGCACGCCCAGGATGCTCCCGACCATGATCAGTGCGGTGGATTTCCAGTAAGCGTCGTGCGGTCGAAACGACGGCCAAGCCTTCGCAATCAGGAAAGCGGGAATCGTGAAGATTGCGCCCGCGGCAATACCTTCCCCGATCGAGCCCGAGGTTCGAGCAATGTTTTCTTCGAGCAGTGATCCCTTCCAGGCTCGTAATACCGCCATCGAGATGACCGCTGCCGGATACGTCGCGGCGATGGTGATGCCGGCGCGCAGACCGAGATAAGCGTTCGCCGCGCCCAGAACCACCGTCAGGATCAGACCCAGAAATATGGCCCGGAAGGTTAATTCCTTCATTTCCATGGTTTCGGGAACGTAAGGGCGATGTTTACGGATAGTTCCTTGGGCATCGCCCGCGGGAGTGCTCATGAGGTCCTCGTGGTCAGCAGAAATCTAATTGCTGTTCACATTAGCAGAGACGGCGCACCTTAACATGCCGAAAGGCAGATTTACAAGTGCAGCCTGTCACTTATGAGAATCGGGTGCGCGGAGAATACGCTTCTGACAGGCAACTTTTATTCGCAACTTTGGGTCATACTCAGGGTTAGAATGATCCTGTCCAGGAGGTGTTCCTTGACTCCCGTTACTAGATCCTCTTTGGGCCGGTTTTTTGAAGAATTCTACTGCCGGGGATGTGGCTTTCAAGAGGCATGTCGTTCCCGCCCTCGTGGTTTCTTTGAAAAGCATGTGCTTCCGTTGTTGGGACTGCAAGCGGTGCGCTGTGAGCGTTGCTATCACCGGAGTTACGTCTCGTCCACGATTCCGGTGCTCGAACGCGTTCCAACCGTCCGCAAGCAGTCACAAAGCGAAACCGTGGGCGGTTCGAAGTCCGATGGCCGCGTTGCATAGCGACGTACAACGCCGCTATACTGACTTCGTGTTGCCCGGCTTGCCGGGTGCGGGAGGTCGTCTTCAGCAGTAGTAGTACTGGGTTTCGAATACGGGCTGCCCAGAGCCAAGCGGCGGATCATGAGTTGGCAAAGCATGGTTTCGCCGGTTGGACTGAGCGCGTTGCTGCGACTTTATTCTTCACTTTTTTCCCTGCCGATTGTCGAATCTGTGGTTCTCCACTCCTTAGAGTTTCCCGACTTCCCGTTTGTAAAGCATGTCTGCTCGCGCTTCGACCGCTGCAGGGGTCGTACTGCACCGTTTGCGGAGAAACGCTGCACCGCCCAGTCGGCATTGATTTGTCGGAGACGGATCGCAGTGAGAATGGGAGCAAGAGTGAGCGGGAAACGCGGTGCCTTCTCTGTCAGCGCGCCGATACTCCGTTTGTGCGAGCGGTCGCCTACGGCAGTTATGAGGGAGGGTTGCGCGACCTGATCCATGTGCTCAAGTTCCAACTGGTCCGTCCCGCGGCGGCGGTTCTGGGGCGCATCTTGGCGGAGACCATTGCCAACCTGGAGCAGGCGATGCCGGTGGGCGCAATCGTTGTCGTCCCCGTTCCCCTGTACACGCGCAAGCAAGCCCAGCGCGGATTCAACCAGGCGCAGATGATCGCACGCAGCGCGCTGAAGCAATTGTCGCGCCCGAAAAGATTCGAATTGTGCACGGGAGTACTGCTGCGCCGCCGCGAGACGGAAAGCCAGATCGGGCTGACTCGTCATCAACGCCGCGAAAACCTGCGGGGCGCCTTTGCGGTGAGCGATCCAGCGCGGCTATTGAACCGCGACGTGCTATTGGTCGATGATGTCTATACCACGGGGACCACGGCCTCCGAGTGCGCCAGGGTCCTTCGCCGTGCCGGAGCGGCGCGGGTGTGGGTGGCGACGGTGGCTCGCACGTTGAAGATTACCGATGTCATCTCGTTATCGGGGCATCTGCCAGAGGATACTTCAGAGGAAGGGGACGAACATCGCGTGCCGGTGGCGGCACGGGGATAGAAATCATGTCCTTGCGATTTCACAATTTCGGTGGCAGCATGCGGTCGCACCTCCCGGCGTCGATGCTCACCTCCGGCATGCATCAGGAAAGCGACGGCCATGCCCTGCATCAGCCCGTGCTGGTGCTGAATGCCTCCTACGAGCCGATCAATGTTTGTGCCGCGCGCCGCGCCATCGTGCTGGTGTTGAAGGGCGTCGCCATGACCGAAGAAGAAAATGGACACTTCCTGCACGCCGCGCGTGTTGCCATGCGCGTGCCCTCGGTCATCCGTCTGCTGGAGTATCGCCGGATCCCGCATCAGTCGCGCGCGCTCTCGCGGAAAAATATTCTGCTGCGCGACCGCAACACCTGCCAGTATTGCAGCACCACGCTTCCCTCCGGCGAACTTACGCTCGACCACGTAATTCCCCGCTCCCGCGGCGGCCTCTCCACATGGGAGAACCTCGTCGCCTGCTGTCATCCCTGCAACCGCCGCAAAGGCAACCAGCTTCCGCTCGAAGTCAACATGAGGCCCGCGCGCGAACCTCGCTCCTTCAATCTCCACACCAGTCGCCATATCATGCGTTTGATGGGGCACTCGGATGATAAGTGGAGAAAGTATTTGTTCTACTGAGGAGTTGAGAGTCGAGAGCAGGTCTTTCGGCATTCAAAATCACGTGGCATTCAAATCAAGTTGTCATCCTGAGCGAAGCGAAGGACCTGCTGTCTCCCGCACCAGCAAAAAGCAGGTCTTTCGCTTCGCTCAAGATGACAATTCTATGGTTGGGACCCAGGAAAGGCATCTCCTGGTCGAAGGTTCGCACTTCTGAAACCTTGAAACTCTGAAACCTTGAAACCTGGCTTTATTGCGGCTTCGGCGGCTCAGCCGGCTTCTGATCCGGCACCGGTTTCGTCTCCGGCTCCGCCTTCTGCACTTCCTGTCCTTCGAAGGTGATCTTGGATTTCGATCCGAAGCGCCGGTAGTTCGCGTATTTGATGATCTCGCGGATCTTTACGTCCTGCACGGAGAAGTGGAGGGTATCCTCGGCGCGCGTGTAGGTGGGGAACCAGTACTCACCGTCAATCTGTTCGCGGTAGGTGATGAACTTGGGGAACAAATTCTCGTTGTTCTTTCCCTTGCGGATGTCGGGAACCGTCCTACCCCAGGTCTTCACGATCTGAAAATCGTGGTCGTCCACGTAGATTCGCCCGGAGAAATAGCGCTTATTTTTCTCCATCTGCTTGGGGCCAATGTCGAATACGTAGGTGTTTAGTTCGTCCTGCTTTTGCTGGCCAATGTAGAGGATGTCGTACTCGCCGATTTCATCCGAGGTCAGCACGAAGGGGAGGCGGTTCTCGATGTCGTCGATATCTTGCTGGGTCATCTGAATTCGTGCCAGCGTGGTCTGCGGCGCAAAGACCACGTTCTTGTACTTGCGCCCCTTGTCGTCGAAAGTCACATCGAACACATACTGGTAGGTGCCGTCGATAGTGTCGCCGTCGAGCGTCATCACCTTCACATCCTGCCTGTAGGTGTACTGTTCGCGTGCTTCCCTGAATAGTTTCTCCTTGGCGGCGAAGCGCTTGACAATTTCGTCGACCGTGATCCCCTTGGGCTCGGATTTGTCGAGAGCGCCTTCCTGCGCGCGCGCCTTCACCGGCACCATCACGACGGCCAACAGGATGACAGGCAACGTGACACTAAACAGTCTTGTCAGGGAAAAAAGCGAGCGGGAAACCAGCCGCACAGGTCGGGACGGAAATCTCATAACCCCTATTCTAACGAAAGGGAGCACGGAAAAGTTAACGGCAGCCTCCACCCCCAGGGCCGCCGTGCAAACGGCCCCTTGGAGGGGGTGGAAGACTGCAGTTCTGCCTATTTCATTCGATGCGGCAAGCCTCGTAAGGTTTGCAAGATTTACTTTTCTTTACTATTGGGTTTTGTAGTGCGACGGGCGTCCTCGCCCGTCCAGTTGGTCGCTGCCCGCGCGCTTGCGCTTCAGCGCGCATTCCCCATGGCCTTGCCCATTGCCCACTCCACCAGTCCCGGAAATAACTGGTAAAGCTTGATGACGGGAATCATGGTCCAGGGCACGACGACCTCCCGCTTTCCTTTGCAATATCCGCGATAGGCCGCTTGCGCCACGCGCTCCGCCGTGATGCCACGCACCGACGGCGGACGGACGGTGCCCTTCCGGTCGGCCACCACATGCTCGCCAAAATCGGTGCGTACATATCCGGGACAGACAGTCAGCACGTTGATATTGTCGCGTTTCAGCTCAACCCGGGCGCCCTTTCCGATCGCGTTCACCGCAAACTTGCTGGCCGAGTAGATGGCCATGAAGGGCACCGGAACGTGTCCGGCAACGCTCGAAATGTTGATAATGCTCCCGCCGCCTGCTTGCCGCATGGCCGGCGCCACCGCCTGCATGCAGGCAATCGTCCCAAAGAAATTGGTTTCGAACAATTCGCGCAATGCCGACGTTTCCATATCGGCGACCGTATCGCGGATACCCACGCCCGCGTTATTTACCCACACATCCAGGCGATCGAAGTTGTGCAGCGTCAACGCCAGCGCACGATCGACTTCCTCGCGATTGCGAACATCGCAGGCCATGGCGAGCGTGCGGTCAGTGTGGCCAACCCGGTGGCGGGCGGCCTCGGAGCGGCTGGCATCGCGCGACAGCATCACCACGCTGGCGCCCGCGTCGGCAAAAACCTTGGCAATCGCTTCCCCAATTCCCATGGAAGCCCCGGTTACGACCACGACTTTTCCGTCCATTTCCATCGCGACCCTTGTATCGCGTGGAGTGCCGGCAAGTCAAACCGGCAGCTCTCAGCCATCAGCTGTCAGCTCTCAGTAAAAGCCAACATACGCCCGTTCTTACTGATAGCTGACAGCTGAGGGCTGATAGCTGCCCGGTGGCGTAAAATCGTCTGCACTGGAGACGCCGTGAATTCGCTGATGCCCATCTTCCCGCTCGAACTGGTGCTGCTGCCGGGCGTTCCCCTGCCGCTGCACATTTTCGAGCCGCGATATAAGGAGATGATCGCGGAATGCCTGGACCAGAAAAAGCCCTTCGGGGTGGTGCGGGCGTCATCCGATGGAGTCGCCGACATCGGCTGCACCGCCGAGATCATGTCCGTCACGAAAAAGTATGACGACGGACGCATGGACATAATGACGCGTGGCGTCGAGCGCTTCGAGGTGATCCAGGTCAACGAAGAGCGATCGTTCCTGCGGGCCGAGATTTCGCTGCTGCAGGATGAAGACGAAGACGAAGACGAAGAAGACCAGCCCGGCAAGCCCGCCACCGAGATGGTGACACAGGCGGTCCGTCTGCACGCCGAGATCGCGAAGCTGGCCGGGACAGAACCCTCTGGACCCGACGAGCAAGCCGCCAATCTTTCCTTCTTGCTCGCAGGATCGCTCCCCCTCGACCTCGACTTCAAGCAGAGCCTGCTCTCGACGCTGTCGGAAGCAAAACGTCTGGAAGCAGTGGTCGGCTATCTCGAAGCGATTCTGCCGGGTCTGCGGCGGGCCGCGAAGGCTCGCTGGAACTGATCACAGCTTTCCCAGTAGCCGACGACTCGCCGGGTGACCTACTTATTCCAGGTTATGAGTGTGATCGCGATTTTTTGACAACAATCCTAGCAATGCAGTTCTTGAATGTGGGGACGTTAACCTATTGTTGATTGATCCAGTTCTGGCCGCCTTGGGTAAAGAGCTCCTGGGTGGTAAATTGTACGGTTTTGTCGAGTTGCCCCTGCGTTCCGGTCGGCGTGACAAACTGGATGGAACGGGACATAGTGTCCCCTTGGACGCGCGTACCTACAAGGATGAGACCGTCGGTCGGGTCGCCTCCCAGTGCGGTGATGATATAACCGGCCGCAGCCAGACTCGTGGCCTCGGTGATGAAGTTGTCGCCAGTGGCGGCGACCGCTTTGGCCTCGTAGATAGTGGTCGTGTCGCCCTGCCAACCATAAGGCAAAAGCTCCACTTTGCCAGCGTTAAACGACAACGCAGTGATAACTTGGCTCTCCTCACCCAATTGCGAAGCCACGGCTTGGACGTCCGCAGGGTCGATGGATTGGGTGATGGCGCTGAATCCGCCTTCGGCGCTGGTTTGCAGCCAAGAGACGGCGAACACACCATTCGCGGGCTCCAGATCGAGTGAGGTAATCACGTTGTTCTTTGTTGCCAATGCCTGCAGGTCGGCGTCCAGATTGGTGAATGAATCCGACTGGTAGGAGGCGGAAATTCCAGAGCCGCCCGCAGGTTCGCCATACACTGAATAACCCCAGGCACAGTCGTCCGCAATTCCAGGAACGCAAATGCCTGGAGCCGCGCCAATCGACAGCGGCGTTCCAATCGCGTTCGGATACGAAACTCCCATCCCACCTAGCAGAAAGGTTGCAACGTCGGGAACGAAGGCAGGAAGATCTAATGCCTGGAAACGCCAGTCGCCGGGCTTGGGGACTCGGGGACCGACGGTAAGCGACGCAGAATTGCTTGTCGCCGCGCCAATCGCACTGGTGACGATTACAACAAAATTCGCGCCGTTATCGGCGGGCGTAGCAGCCACGGTGGTATAAGAAGCGCCGCTGGCTCCGGGGACCGCCGTTCCGTTCTTACTCCACTGATACTGAAGAGGGCCGGTACCGACGGCGTTTACAGTAAATGTTGCCGTCAGCCCAACCGTCGTCTTCTGGTTGGCAGGCTGCGTCACAATCGTGGGCGCCAGCGCGTTCGTTGAACCCCCGCCCGAGCCGCAAGCTAACGTCAGAGCTGCGGCCAGGAGCAAAGCCCACAAACGACAATTAGTAGATATTGCTTGAAGGTGCGAATCCGAGAGGGGGAAAACTGACATACTAGCCAGATTATGAGCTTATTCCCACCGGGCGCGAATCGGCAAACCGGGGAATCGGAATGCGTTTGGGTCATTCTTGACGAAAGCAGGCGTGGCCGTTGAAAAAGGAACCAAAGCAGTAATTTCAGTGGATTTCAGCGTCTACGGCGAACGAACAATCAATAGCTTACGAACAAATTTCGCTG
>Ga0209448_10000339_pt1 | contig 16100 bp, 14 predicted proteins | sample BogFormECP14_OM2_FD_188245 | JGI IMG/M metagenome (GOLD analysis project Ga0209448, IMG submission 188245) | Bog forest soil microbial communities from Calvert Island, British Columbia, Canada - ECP14_OM2 (SPAdes) (version 2) | ecosystem: Environmental > Aquatic > Freshwater > Wetlands > Bog ... | reverse complement strand
CGCGTCCCCATGATGCTGCCGCCGAAATAAATCTGCGCGCTGCGGTCGGTCGAACCGCCGTCGATGAAAGACGTCTCGCCGAATGTCGATTGCGCGACCGTCATTTCGCTCGGCGCTGGAATGTCCGGCGGCTGGTCGGCGACCGCCACGGCGTCATCGCCGCCACCACGCACATTGCCGCGCTCGGCAGGCAGCATGGAGCGTAGCGCCAGCGTGGTGCTTGCTTGATCCAAGCGCGAGCCTGACATCGCCGGATTGGCGGGGTCCGCCGCCGCGATGCTCGCGGCCTGCGGCGCGGACGCCGCATTGGCGGCATCCATCTGAAGAGCGTTGGTGGCGGCCGCCGTGGGGGCAGCGGCGGCGACGTTGGTTGGTGCGGCAACGGGCGCGGCGTCTTTGCTGTCGGCGTGGATCTCCGCGTTCACAGGCTGCGGCATCGCCGGTGCGTCGATCGGCTGCAATTGCGGCAAGGTTTTTGGATCGACCGCGGCGGGCGTAGCTATCGGCAACCGGTCGCCTTTGTTGGTCCGGTTGATCGTCGGATATTCGACTTGGCGCTCGACTTGGCGCATGGAGCGCCCGGTCATCGCCTCGTCGACTTTCCAGGCATAGGCATCGAGCGAACGCGGATCGAAATTGACATTCGCAAAGGTGAGCGGCTCCGGAATGACGGTTCCGATCGGACGCGTGAAATTGAATGTCGCGCTTTCGATGGTGCCGAACGGCGACGCGATCAGGTGTTCGCCCCAGCCTGTGGCGCCGGGACGATGCGCGATGAGCGCGGCAAGATCCTGATATCCAACCGAGGTTGGCATCAGCGCGATACAGAACGCGCAGAGCCAGAAGCGTGCTGAGTGAGAAGCACGCAACACCCGAACACGCGACGCCACCATTTACCCCACAACCCCAACGCAACGCGTACTCGGTCAATGAAACTCTACCGCAGTGGCGCAAATGCGACGGCGCAATTTATTGTCGAGTTAACGTTGCGAAGGTGTTAATCGCTGACGCGCATGGAACCGCGGGGATCGATCCGCGGACGCAATTTAATGCGCGCCGATCGACCGCATGGAACTGTGCGGCGCACGCCACGGCCAAACTCAAATCAAAACGCGCAAAAAATGCGTTCTGCCGCGGGTTCCGCCGGTATCATGATAAGAGCTCCAGGGTCGCGATTCATTAACCACAAAACGATGCGCGTTGCCGCGCGCGAAAGTTCTCGCGGAAGACCAATCGCATTCACGGCAACATGTGAATTAATTACGCGGTACTGCTCGCGCCTTTGCCGAGGGCTGCCTGAGCTGCGGCGAGCCGCGCGATCGGCACGCGAAACGGCGAACACGACACGTAATCGAGCCCGACGTCGTGGCAGAACGCGACCGAGGTCGGATCGCCGCCGTGTTCGCCGCAAATGCCGAGCTTCAATCGCGGCCGCGTCTTGCGGCCGCGTTCGGTCGCAATGCGGATGAGCTCGCCGACGCCCTCGCGATCGATCGACACGAACGGATCGGACGGCAAAATTCCCTTCGCGGTGTAAATCCCCAAGAAGCTCGCGGCGTCGTCACGGCTGATGCCGAACGCGGTTTGGGTCAGGTCGTTGGTGCCGAACGAGAAGAACTCCGCCGTCTCGGCGATTTCGCCGGCCTTCAGCGCCGCGCGCGGCAATTCGATCATGGTGCCGACCTGATAATTGAACTTGCTCTTGGTCTCCGCGGCGACCTTCTTCGCCATGGCGTCGATACGCTCCTTGACGAGATCGAGCTCGGCCTTGCCGGCAATGAGCGGCACCATGATTTCCGGGACCACCGGCTTGCCGGTGGCACGCGCGGCTTCGACCGCCGCCTCGAAGATGGCCCGCGCCTGCATCTCGGCGATCTCCGGATAAGCGATGGCAAGGCGGCAGCCGCGGAAGCCGAGCATCGGGTTGAACTCGTGCAATTCACGGGCGCGATCGGCGAGCTTTTGCGGATCGGCGCCCATCGCGGCGGCCACCTCCGCTATTTCCTTCTCGGTATGCGGCAGGAATTCGTGCAGCGGCGGATCGAGGAGCCGGATCGTCACCGGCAGCCCGCCCATGATCTTGAACAGTTCGACGAAGTCGGCGCGCTGCATCGGCAGCAATTTTGCCAGCGCGGCACGGCGCGCGGTCTCGTCGCCCGCCAGGATCATTTCGCGCATGGCGCGGATGCGCTCCTCGTCGAAGAACATGTGTTCGGTGCGGCACAGCCCGATGCCCTCGGCGCCGAATTTGATCGCGGTGCGCGCGTCGACCGGCGTATCGGCATTGGCGCGCACTTTGAGCTTGCGCACCGTGTCGGCCCATTTCATCACGGTGGCGAATTCGCCGGCGAGCGCCGGCTCGATCATCGGCACTTTGCCGGCGAGCACCTGGCCGGTCGAGCCGTCGATGGTCAGCGTCTCGCCCTTTTTCATGGTGACGCCGCCGGCCCGCATGGTCTGCTCGCGATAATCGACGCGCAGCGTGCCGGCGCCGGAGACGCAGGGCTTGCCCATGCCGCGCGCCACCACGGCGGCGTGAGACGTCATGCCACCGCGCGTCGTCAGAATTCCCTCGGCCGCGTGCATACCGTGAATGTCTTCGGGCGAGGTCTCGATGCGGACCAAAATAACTTTACGTCCCTGGCTCTTGAGCAATTCGGCTTCTTCCGAAGAAAACACGATTTCGCCGGACGCGGCGCCGGGCGACGCCGGCAGGCCGGTGGCGATGATCTTGCGTTCGGCGTTCGGATCGATGGTCGGGTGCAGCAACTGATCGAGCGCCGCCGGATCGACCCGCGCCACCGCTTCTTCCTTGGTGATCAGTTTTTCCTGCGCCAGCTCGACCGCGATGCGCAGCGCCGCTTGCGCGGTGCGCTTGCCGTTGCGCGTCTGCAACATCCACAGCTTGCCCTGCTCGACGGTGAATTCGAGATCCTGCATGTCGCGATAGTGCCGCTCGAGCACGCCGTGGATGCGCTTGAGCTCGGTGAAAGCGCCGGGCAGAGCCGCTTCCATCGACGGCTTGTCGGAGCCGGATTCCTTGCGCGCTGCTTCAGTGATTTCCTGCGGCGTGCGGATGCCTGCGACGACGTCTTCGCCTTGGGCGTTGATCAAAAACTCGCCGTAGAGCTTTTTCTCGCCGGTCGAGGGATTGCGCGTGAAGGCGACGCCGGTCGCGGACGTGTCGCCCATATTGCCGAACACCATGGCCTGCACGTTGACGGCGGTGCCCCAGCTTTCCGGAATGCCGTGCAGACGCCGATAGGTGATGGCGCGCTGATTCATCCACGAGCTGAACACCGCGCCGATGGCGCCCCACAATTGTGCATGCGCATCCTGCGGGAATGGCTTGTCCAGTTCCCGCTCGACGCGCTCCTTGTAGCGGTCGACCAGCGCTTGCAGATCGTCGGCGTTAAGATCGGTGTCGAGCGTGTAGCCGTTGCGATCCTTATGCTCGTCGAGGATTTCCTCAAAATTCTGATGCTCGATGCCGAGCACAACGTCGGAATACATGGTGATGAAGCGCCGGTAGCTGTCCAAGGCGAAGCGGCGGTCGCCGGATTTTTCCGCAAGCGCCGCGACCGTCACGTCGTTGAGGCCGAGATTGAGTACCGTGTCCATCATGCCGGGCATCGACGCCCGCGCGCCGGAGCGCACCGAAACGAGCAGCGGATTTTTCGCATCGCCGAATGTCTTGCCGGTGATGCGGCCGACCGCGGCGAGCGCCGCTTCGACCTGCGCCTTCAGATTCTTCGGATAGGTTTTGCCGTGTTCGTAGAAGTACGTGCAGACTTCGGTCGTGATGGTGAAGCCGGGCGGCACCGGCAGGCCGAGATGCGCCATTTCGGCAAGCCCCGCGCCCTTGCCGCCGAGGAGATTGCGCATCGAGGAGCGGCCCGAAGCTTTACCGCCGCCGAAGGCAAAAACCCATTTGCCTTTTGCCGGCGCCTTCGCCGTGGCGGACTTACCTGCGGGTTTGCCGCGAACCGGAGATTTTTTCACCGGCTGTCGGGACGTTTTTGCGCGCGATTTGACCATGGCATCATGCGTTGGATGGAGCTCGGCTTAGTGATGGCAATTCCCGAGATGCGAAGCGACGCCTGCAGTGTTGTTCGCCGCTAGTGAACGAAATGGTAGATGCCGTTGAGCCCCATCAATCCGACGATAATGAGATAGATTGCAACGATGAAGCTCAATAGGCGCGGCAGGAGCAGGATGAGAATACCGGCAATCAGGGCGACGAGCGGCGTAATATGTTCGGTGGTGATAACCATAGATTGCCTCGGGGTTGGAACGCGTTTCGGGAGGGTGCAACAGGAGCGACCGGAAATCGACAAACACTCAACGCGCGGGCCGCGTTTCGGTTCTAGCATGCTCCACGCATTTGGAAACCGCCCTTGAACCGTCATGGCCGGGCTCATCCCGCCCATCCACGACTTTTGCTGGCGACAGCTAGCCTTCTATTTTGGAGAAATCCGCCACGGCGCGGGTCGCGGCACGGATTTCGTTGAGCAGCTTGAGGCGATTTTCGCGCAGCGCCTTATCCTCGACATTCACCGTCACCTTGTCGAAAAAGGCATCGACGCTCGGGCGCAGCCTTGCCATGGCGCGCATGGCGGCTTCGAAATCTTCTTTTTCGACGGAGCGAGTCGCCTCGGTCTTCGCGGCATCGATCGCCTGCGCCAGCGCTTTTTCCTCCGGCTGGCTGTAAGACTTCGGATCGGGCGCGCCGGTATATTCGCGCGAATCCTTTTTCTCTTCGATGCGGATGATGTTCGTTGCGCGCTTGTAGCCGGCGAGCAGATTCTTGCCATCCTCGGTGTCGAGAAATTTTCCTAGCGCCTCGACGCGGCGGACGATGAGAACAAGATCGTCCTGGCCTTCGAGTGCGAATACAGCATCGACTAGATCGTGGCGCGCCCCTTGCTCGCGTAGCTGGACTTTCAATCGGTCGGCTAAGAAGGCGGCCAAGCTTGTTTCGGTGTCCCTCAATTCCGAAAGCGCATCTTCGCCAAGCGTCAACTCATGAGTACTTTGTTCGACAGTTCGATCTCGATAGCGATCTCGCACTTGACTGGAAATCGGAGCCGCTTCCGCAAATTTTTGCGTCATCAACATATTTGGGTATCTCATAGCCGCTTCGACATAATGGTCGGCGAGCGGAGTGCGGACAAACTTCAAAATTGGTAATTCGATCCTGTTATCCAAGATAATTCTTATCGTGCCTAGCGCCGCCCGGCGTAGCGCATAAGGGTCTTTGCTCCCCGTCGGCTTCTCGTCGATCGCCCAGAATCCGGCTAGCGTATCAACTTTGTCCGCAAGTCCGACAACGATTGATACGGGATCGCTCGGCACGAGATCGTCCGGGCCTTTCGGCTTGTAGTGATCCTCACAAGCATGAGCGACGGCGTCATCCTCGCCTTGCTCTTTGGCGTAATACTTGCCCATCAGTCCTTGAAGCTCGGGAAACTCGCCAACAATTTCAGTGAGCAAATCGGCTTTGCAAAGTTTGGCGGCGCGCTTGGCCTTCTTCACGTCGGCACCGAGCAGGGGTGCAAGTTCCGCTGCCAGCTTCTCGATGCGTGCGATACGCCCGGCCTGCGAGCCAAGCCTCTCGTGAAACACGATATGCTCGAATTTCGGCAGCCGGTCCTCAAGCCGCGTCTTCAGATCAGTCTCGTAAAAGAACTTCGCGTCCGACAGCCGGGCGCGGATGACGCGTTCGTTGCCGGCGATGATGGCTTTGCCGCCGTCCTCGGCTTCGAGATTGGAGACCAGCAGGAATTTATCGACGAGCTTGGCGTGCGCGGCGTCGCGCAGCACGAAGCATTTCTGGTTGTTGCGGATGGTGGCGCGGATCACTTCTTCGGGGATGCGCAGGAACTGCTCGTCGAACGACCCCATCAGCACCACCGGCCATTCGACGAGGCCCGCGACCTCGTTGAGCAGGCCGTCGTCCTCGACCAGTTCGAGGCCTTGCGCAAAGGCCAGATTTTTCGCCTCCGCCAGAATGATGGTTTTGCGCCGCTCGGCGTCGAGCACGACCTTGGCCTTGTCGAGCTTCGCCATGTAATCGGCGAGCCGGCGCACGGTGAATTTTTGCGGCGCCAGGAAGCGATGGCCGCGCGTCGCGTTGCCGGCCGCGATGCCGCCGACCGTAAACGGCACGATATCGGGCTCCTCGGTCTCTGGCCCGAACGTGGCGACGATGGAATGTAGCGGCCGCACCCAGGTGAGCGCGCCGGGCTCCTTCGACGGCGCGCCCCAGCGCATCGATTTCGGCCATGGAAAAGTTTTGATCACATCGGGCAGTATCTCGCCGATCACATCGATGGCGGCGCGGCCCGGCTTTTCGATCAGCGCGACATAGAAATCGCCCTTCTTGTCCGGCTGCACCTTGGCCTCACCGATCGATTTCAGTCCGGCGGCTTTCAGGAATCCGGCAATGGCATTGTCGGGCGCGCCGACGCGCGGGCCCTTCTTCTCCTCGCGCAAATCGGGCTGGCGCACCGGTACGCCGTGCACCGCGAGCGTCATCCGCCGCGGCGTCACGAAGGCCTTGGCGCCCTCGTAGACGAGGCCCGCTTCGACCAGCCGGTCGGTGACCGCCTTCTTCAAATCCTCCGCCGCCCGCGCCTGCATGCGGGCCGGGATTTCTTCGGAGAACAGTTCCAGGAGGAGATCGGGCATTGGCGCTTTCTTTTTACAGCAAGCCCTTATGGCTGCCGTCGCAGAGCGGCTGGTGCTGCGAGCGCTTGCAGGCGCAGAACCACGCCTCTTCGTCTTTCTCAGCCTTCCATTCCTGCGGCTGGAACGGCGTGCCTTTGTGCGAGCCGTCGCAGAACGGCTGTGACTTCGAGCGCCCGCAGGCGCACCACCAATAGCTCTTGCCGGCTTCGACTTTGACCGGGATCGGTTTGCGTCCGCCGATTTCAGGAACTTCGCCCATTTGCGCTTCCCCGCTCTGTTGATGTGATCTTTCCGCCGCCCACAGTGGCGAGCCAGGCCGCGCCGCAGGCCTTGGCCAGTTCGCGCACCCGCAAAATATAGCTCTGGCGCTCGGTCACCGAGATGACGCCGCGCGCGTCGAGCAGATTGAACACGTGGCTCGCCTTGATGCACTGGTCGTAGGCCGGCAGCGCCATCAGATGTCTGTCGCGATCGGATTTTTCGGATTCCCCAGCCCAGCCGGCTTCGAGATATTTCTTGCAAGCGGTCTCCGCCATGCGGAATTGCTCGAACAGCATCTCGGTGTCGGCGAATTCGAAATTGTGCCGTGAATATTCCTCTTCGGCTTGGAGGAACACGTCGCCGTAGCTCACCTTCTGCGCGCCGTCGCGGCCGTTGAAGTTGAGCTCGTAGACGTTCTCGACGCCTTGCACATACATCGCCAGCCGCTCGAGACCGTAGGTGAGTTCGCCGGCGACCGGCGCGCATTCGAAACCGGCGACTTGCTGGAAATAAGTGAACTGCGACACCTCCATGCCGTCGCACCAGCATTCCCAGCCGAGCCCCCAGGCGCCGAGCGTCGGGCTTTCCCAATCGTCCTCGACAAAGCGGATGTCGTGAATCTTCGGATCGATGCCGATGGCGTAGAGCGACTTCAGATAAAGCTCCTGCAGGTCCTCGGGCGACGGTTTGAGGATCACCTGAAACTGATAATAGTGCTGCAAGCGGTTGGGGTTCTCGCCATAGCGGCCGTCCTTGGGCCGCCGCGACGGCTGCACATAGGCGGCATTCCACGCGTTCGGGCCGAGCGCACGCAGCGTCGTCGCCGGATGAAAGGTACCGGCGCCGACTTCCATGTCATAGGGCTGCAGAATGACACAGCCCCAATCCGCCCAGTAGCGCTGCAAGGCCAGGATCAGGCCCTGGAACGAGCGGTCCGGCCGCATATAGGGCGGCAAATCCTTGGGCGCGGTGGCGGTCGTGGTGGTTGCTGAAGTCATGGGCCGTTGTTGGTGGATGGCGCGCGTGAGGTCAAGCCTTCAAGTCAGCCTTATGGGCGGCATGACGCATAGCCTCGCGCCCTTTATGCTGCTATCGGAATGCTGCTATCGGAAATCCGCGACCGGGACGGAGACAAGAGCGATAGCTCAGTCCGATACCAGATTCCCGGTTGGTGATGTCCGATGACAAGGGGGGGAAGTTGTGCGCAAAATTGCAGTCACGCTGATCGCCGGTGCCGCGGCGGCATTTTCGGTCGCGCCTCAAGTTGCGCAGGCCGACGACTTCCCATCGCGGCCGGTCCACATCGTGATTGCCTTTCCCCCAGGCGGGCCCACCGATTTCGTCGGCCGCGTCGTCGCCGAAAAGATGAAGGACGCGCTCGGCCAGCCTGTCATCATCGACAATAAACCGGGCGCCAATGGCACGCTCGGCGGCGAATTCGTCGCCAAGTCCGATCCCGACGGCTACACGCTGTTCCTCACCACCGCGGGCGCCGTGACGGTGTCGCCACATATCATGGCCGACATCCACTACGACGCGTTGCGCGATTTCGCGCCCGTGGCGCTCGTCACCACGGTTACCGAGGTGCTGGTCGTCACGCCGAAGTCCGCCATCAAGACCGTCAAGGAACTCGTCGCGCTCGCCAAAGAGAAGCCCGGCACGATCCCGTTCGCCTCAACCGGTATCGGCTCGCCGCCGCACCTGGCGCAGGAACTGCTCGATGCTTCCGCCGGCGTCATATTCCTGCACGTGCCCTATCGCGGCGCGGCGCCGGCTTTGACCGATCTTCTCGCCAGCCAGGTCGAAGTCATGGCGGCCGACATTCCGGTGCTGATCGCGCAAATCAAGGGCGGCAATCTGGTCCCGATCGGGGCCGCGGCCAACAAGCGCGACACGGTCCTGCCGGACGTGCCGACGCTCGCCGAGCAAGGCTATCCCAACACCGATGCGTCGAACTGGTACGGGCTTCTGGCGCCGGCGAAGACGCCGCCGGCTGTGGTCCAAAAAATCAATAGCGCTGTGAACGCGGCGCTCAATGACCCGGCGACCCGCGACAAGCTCGTCCAAGCGGGCGCGACGCCGGTCGGCCGGACGCCTGAAAGCTTCGGCACATTCATGAAAGCGGAATTCGACAAGTGGGGCCGCGTGGTCAAGGACCGCGGCATCAAGGATACGCAGTAAGGCTAGCCCGGCCGGTATTCGCCGGTCTTCGGATCGGGCTTTAATTGCGGCAAAGCGTTGCGATCGAGCGGCTCGACCGCGGCGCGTGCACGCACATCATCGAGCTCGGAATTCACCCGCCGCGATTCCTTGGACCACCAGCGCACCAACGCGGCCGCTCCCACTACTCCCAGCGCGAACACAATGACCGGCGGCATATGCGCCTCCTCGAGAGTTACAGCCCGAACCGCGCCCACATAGCGCGCGCCTCAAGCGCCGAGATCAGGTCATCGGCAAAACCCACTGGAAAACCCGTCTGCGTCCCGCGGACTATATCGCCACCGCCGACGCCAAGCACCCGGCGGCCGAAAAAGCCGCGGTCGGCTGACACAAGAGGGGTAACCACCTTCTCGCCAAATCGCTCGCGCAAGGTCCCGCGCAGATCGCCGATGCCGTCCACCAGACCGAGTTCCAGCGCCCGCCGTCCGGTCCAGTACTCGCCGGAAAATAAGTCGCTTTCCGGGCCGTTGAGTTTGGTGCCGCGCCGCAATTTAACGAGCGCGATGAAATCGTCGTGAATGGCCCGCTGCAATTTTTTCAGGCGTTCGACATCGCCGGGGTCTTCCGGCAGGAACGGATCGAGCGACGCCTTGTGCTCGCCGGACGTATAGAGCCGCCGCTCGACGCCGATCTTGGCGATCAGCTTGTCGAAGCCGAACGAGCCGCCGACCACCCCGATAGAGCCGACGATCGAATGCGGGTCGGCGATGATCTCATCGCCCGCGCAAGCGATCATGTAGCCGCCGGAGGCGCCGGCGTCTTCGACGAAGGCGATGACGTGACGCTTGTGCTCGGCCGCAAGCTCGCGGATGCGGCGGAAGATCAGGTGCGATTGTACCGGCGAGCCGCCTGGCGAATTGATGGCGAGCGCGACGGCGGACGCATTCTTCGTTGCGAAGGCGCGGTCGAGCGTGCGCGCGATCCCGGCGAGGCTCAGCCCCGGCCGCAGCGGCGTCGAAAACCCGATGACGCCGGTCATCCGCACCACCGGAACGACCGGTTTGTCGCGGCGAAACCGGCGCGGGATCAGTGGCTTCAGCGCGCCCAAGGCGCGGCTGACAAGGCCATTGGCAAGCATTTGGGAACTCGCCGGCTCGGTCATGGAAGCTCAAATATGATCGGTCGCATTAAGGCTCAACTAACCCTTTTTTAATCTTTGGAACGCTTCTTGCTTAATGCTGGTGCGCACAATAAAGGCGGAGGCCAAGAAGCAATGAAGATCTACTTCCTTTTGATGCTTATCAGCGTGTTTGTCGGGATTTCCTATATGCCCTTGCGGACCGAGGCGAAGCAAAAAGTCGCAGTGCGGCCTGATTCCTTGCCAGCGTGATGCACAACCGCTGAGCAGTTTTGCGTTTTTGTACCCGTACGATTTTAAGGATTGCGCAATCCCAGTTGTTGATACCCGCATCTCAGTATCACATGTCGGTGTGACGTAACTGTTCTGTGTGACGCATCTGTACGATCCAAACTCAGCATCAGTTTTGAGCGAGAGACAGGGCGGCGCCGTCGCGTAAGATGGTTTCAGCTGCAACTGTCGGCTTACCCTCGGCATCGGCGAGCACGAAGCCCGGCAGCAATACCAGCGGGCTGTTCCGGTCTTTTGCCGCCCGCACCACGACGCGGATTGCCGGCGAGCCTAATTTGCCGTGGATCGGCAATACCGCGATCGCGCCGAAGTCCACCGCGAGTGCAGTGAGCACATCGCCAAGTCCATCCGCCCGCCAGATCAGCGTGACGACGCCCGCCGGGCGCAGCAATCGCGCTGCCGCGCCGAGCCATTGCCCAAGCGTCGCGTCGGAAGCCACGTGCGCCATGCGGCGGACGCGGCCGGGCGACGGATTTTGCGCGGCGTTGAACGGCGGATTCATCAGCACGTGATCCACCGATCCGAACGCAAGTCCGGCGGCGGCGAAAGCTGAAGCTTGTGCTCCGACATCGAGGCCGACGGCACGCATGCGATCGGAGAGGCCGTTGCGCTCTATGTTCTCGCCGGCAAGCGCTGTGAGCGTGGGGTTGAGATCGACGAGCGTCACATCAAGGCCGTCGACGCGGCTCGCAAGTGCAAGTCCGGCGGCGCCGACGCCGGCGCCGAGCTCGACCGCGCGCTCGCCGGACAGCGCCGCGACGCTCGCCGCGAGCAGGATCGCATCATGGCCGAAGCGATGGCCGCGCCGAGGCTGGCGCAGCACAAGCTTGCCGCCGAGGACGGCGTCCTTGCTCGTCTCGCCGCTGTCAGCGGACATCAGGGCGAAGCTCGTTGCCGAAGCCGGCATCCTCCAGGAGCCGCCGCGCGCTGTCGATCTGGTCCTCATCGACCAGGATGCGCCGCGGGAAAATGCCGATGGAACCTTCCAGCACGCTCATATTCTGGTCGACCACCATATGATCAATAGACGCGCCATTGAGCAGCGCCTCGATCGCGGTAATCAGCACGGCGTCGTTGGTGCGGACGAGTTCGCGCATGGTCAGCGCCGCCGCCGTTCTTCGCCCGGCGCGCGTAGCGCCAGATACGCAATCAGCTTCGCCTCGCGCCGCCCCCGCGTCACCGTGTCGAGGATCAAGCCGACGGCGACCGACAGGCAGCCCAGCACCATCAGACCGGTGGAGAGCACCGCGGTCGGCAGATGCGGCACCAAGCCTTCTTGCACATAGGTGATGAAGATCGGGATGGCGAGGCCGACCGCCATGATGCCGAGCGCCAAGCCAAACGAGCCGAACAGCGACAGCGGCCGCTCGGCGCGATAGAGTTTCAGCACCGTCCAGAGAATGCGAAAGCCGTCATGCCAGGTGTTGAGTTTTGACGACGATCCGCTCGGCCGCGAAAAGTACGGCGTCGCCACCTCGCCCACTGGCAATTCGAGCTCGAGCGCGTGCACGGTCAGTTCGGTCTCGATCTCGAAGCCGCCGGAGAGAATCGGAAACGATTTGACGAAGCGCCGCGAAAACACCCGATAGCCGGACAAAATATCGGTGAAAACGCGGCCGAATATATGCGCAACAAATCCGGTGAGCAGCCAATTGCCGGCGCGATGGCCAGGGCGATAGGCCGCCGCTTCGTGATCGACCGGGGTCGCCACTACCATATCGAGCCGGTCCGCGATCAGCGTGTCGATCATCCGTTGCGCGCTCGGCGCGTCATAGGTCGCGTCGCCGTCGACCAGTACGTAAATATCGGCTTCGATATCGTTGAACATGCGCCGCACCACATAGCCCTTTCCCTGATGGGTCTCGCGGCGCACCACCGCGCCGGCCGCTTTGGCGGCAGCAGCCGTGCCGTCGGTCGAATTGTTGTCATAAACATAAACGCTCGCCCCCGGCAGCGCCGCGCGGAAGTCGGCAACCACTTTGGCGATCGCGCGTTCCTCATATGCGTTCCGCGGCAAGGTCGTTGCTTGACATTCGCCCTCTCCGCCGCCACTCGAAGTGGCATAATCGGCGCCGGCGAGGCGGCGCAGGTGAAGCATTCCGGTATGCGTGCCGGTACTATATTGGCCTGCGGACTTGCCGCGTCACCATAGCGTTTCTATGCTTCTACGTCTCATCTGTGGAGAAAGCTCAAGTGGCAGTTGTCGTCCCGTTCGAAAGCCCGCATGCGCCGTCGATCGAGCCTTTGGTCGAACTTGTCGCGGCCGACATGGAGCGCGTCAACGCCACAATCATCGCACGTACCGGTTCCGAGGTGACGATGATTCCGGAGGTGGCCAACCACCTCATCAGTTCCGGCGGCAAACGGTTGCGGCCCATGCTCACGCTGGCGCTGTCGCGGCTTGCCGCTTATACGGGCGAAGGCCATATCAAGCTCGCCGCCGCGGTCGAGTTCATGCACACAGCGACGCTGCTGCACGACGACGTGGTGGACGAGAGCGAATTGCGGCGCGGCCGCACCGCGGCACGCATGCTATGGGGCAATGAGGCAAGCGTCTTGGTCGGCGATTTCCTGCTCGGCCAGGCGTTCAAGATGATGGTCGAAGTCGGCAGCCTCAAAGCACTGGAAATTCTCTCCTCGGCCGCCTCCGTCATCGCCGAAGGCGAAGTCATGCAGCTTGCCGTCGCCAAGAACACCGCGACCACCGAAGACGAATATATCGCCGTGATCCGGGGCAAGACCGCCGAACTCTTCGCCGCCGCCTGCGAAGTCGGACCGGCGCTGTCGGCGCGGCAGAAGGCCGAACAGGCCGCGAGCCGCTCGTTCGGCATGAATCTCGGCATCGCCTTTCAGCTGATCGACGACGTGCTCGACTATGGCGGCGCCGCGGCCCATCTCGGCAAGAATGTCGGCGACGATTTCCGCGAGGGCAAGATCACGCTGCCGGTGGTGCTCGCGTTCCGCCGCGGCAGCGACGCCGAGCGTGAATTCTGGCGGCGGACGCTCGAACGCGGCGAAACCACCGACGCCGATCTCGATCACGCCATCGGGCTGATGGTGCGGCACCGCGCGCTCGAGGACACGGTCGGCCGCGCCCACCATTACGCCGCCATCGCCCGCGATGCGCTGGCGCTGTTTCCGGATTCAGCGATGAAAGCGGCTTTGGTCGAGACCGTCGATTTCTGTATCGCGCGGACGCATTAGAGCATGATCCCGAAAAGTGGAATCCGGTTTTCGGAAAAGATCATGCGCAAACGAAATATCTAGACCTTGGTCCGTTTCAATTGAATTGGATCAAGGTTTAGTTCAGTGCGCAAGCCTGCACCCACCAATTCGGATTGTTGGCGCGCAGGATTTTCGCCGCCACCTCGGCTTCGGCGGCCGACCAAAATAACCCAAAGCACGTCGCGCCCGAGCCCGACATCCGCGCCAACTGGCAGCCGGCAAAGGCGTGCAGCGCCGTGAGTACATCCGCGATCACCGGCGCAAGCGCGATCGCCGGCGTTTCGAGATCGTTCGGCTGCGTTTGCAATATTTGCAGCAATTGTTCGCGGCTCTCCAATTTGGCGAGCGCCGCGAGATCGAACGGAGCGGCCGCTTTGGCGTCCGGTTGCCAGCCGGCAAACACCTGCTTGGTCGAAAGCCCGACGCCGGGATTGACGATCACCGCCGGGAGCGGCGGCAGCACCAGCGGTTCGGAGAGCCTGTCGCCGATGCCGCGCATCAGCCGCGGCCGCGGATTAAGGCAAACCGGCACGTCGGCGCCGGTCGCGCGCGCCGCTTCGTAGAGGCGCGGATCGCTGGCCGCGAGCTTGTTCGCCTGCGCGATGAGGCGGAGCGCGGCCGCGGCATCGGATGACCCGCCGCCAAGGCCGGCCGCAACCGGCAGGTTTTTTTCCAGATGGAACTCGCCCAAAGTCAGGTTCGGAATTTGCGCCGCGAGCGCGCGCGCCGCCTTGAGCACGAGATTGTCGGCACCGTCGCCGGCCTGCGCCGCGGTTGCGCCGCCGACCGTCAGCTTAAGCGCGCCGCCGGGCGTAAAGCTCAGCCGGTCGCCGCAATCGGCGAATACGACGAGACTGTCGAGCTCGTGATAGCCGTCAGCGCGGCGGGCCAGCACCCGCAGCGTCATATTTACCTTTGCGGGCGCGTTCTCAGCGAGCGGAACGGGCAAGGACAAGGCTCAACCGCCGTTGCCGGTCTTCTTTGGGTCTGACCCGGCATCGCTTTTTTCCGCATCGGCCGGCGACTTGCCGGCATCGGCTGCGGACGAGGTATCGCGGGGCAGCCCGTCTTTCAGCTTAGCCTCGATCTTGGGCAGATCTTCCGGTTCCGGCTTCAAGTCCTTGGCGTGCGACCACTGGAAATGCGCTTCGAGCAAACGGCCGACGCGCCAATAGGCGTCGCCCAGATGGTCGTTGATCGTTGGATCCTCGGGCTTGAGCTCGACGGCGCGTTCCAGATTCTTGACCGCTTCGTCGTAATTGCCGGTGCGGAAATAGGCCCAGCCCAAGGAGTCGACGATATAGCCGTCATCCGGCCGCTCCTCGACGGCGCGGCGGATCATGTCCATGCCCTGATCGAGATGGACGCCCTGATCGACCCAGGAATAGCCGAGATAATTGAGCACCAGCGGCTGTTCCGGGAACAGTTCCAGCGCCTTCTTCATGTCGGTTTCGGCGGCCGGCCATTGATGCGAGCGCTCGTAGCAAATGCCGCGGAAGTAGAACATGACCCAGTTCGACTTCTCGGGATTTGGCACCGTATCGATGGCCTTGCTGTAGGTGTCGGCGCAACTGGCAAAATCCTTGCGCGCACGCTGGATATTGCCGAGCTCGATGATCGCCTCGGTGTCCTTGGGGCGCGCCGAGATGACGCGCTGTAGCCGCTGCTTGGCTTCGTCGGTGCGATCGAGCGCATCGAGATCGACCGCCATCTGGATCTCGGCGTTGCGCGACAGCGACGAACTCGTCGGCATGCGCTCGTAGGCCTTGATGGCAAGGTCGGGCTTCTTCAGATCCTCGTAGAGATCGCCGAGCGACAACAGCGCCATCGCATGCGACGGCTGCAGATAGAGCGCGAGTTGCAGATAGATGAGCGCCAGATCTTCGCCGCCGCGGCGTCCGATCGAAGCGCCGAGACCATACAGCGCCTCGGCGGCGCCGGCCTGCGGCGAATCGATCAGCGACGGCAGTTTCTGACCGTCGGCAATCGCTTTCATCTCTTCGTTGACGATCGGATGGTCGGGCAGGACCTTGGCGAAATCCTGATAGATTTTCAGCGCGTCGTCCTTGCTGCCGTTGCGCGACAGGAAACGGCCATAGGCTTCCACCGTGCGCAGCGCCGTCGGGTCGGTCTTGTAGGCACTCTCGTAACGCTTGGCGGCGGTCTTCTTGTCGCCGGCGAGGTCGGAGATGAAGCCGGCATGCAGATCCTTGAAGATGCCGTACCAATCGGGCCCAGACAGCTTGTCCAGCGTGTCAAGCGCGCCACGCGTGTCGCCGGCGCCGGACTGCGCCCACGCCGTCAGCATCGCCGCCGTCAGGTCGGTCACCGGCCC
>Ga0209448_10000338_pt1 | contig 16121 bp, 14 predicted proteins | sample BogFormECP14_OM2_FD_188245 | JGI IMG/M metagenome (GOLD analysis project Ga0209448, IMG submission 188245) | Bog forest soil microbial communities from Calvert Island, British Columbia, Canada - ECP14_OM2 (SPAdes) (version 2) | ecosystem: Environmental > Aquatic > Freshwater > Wetlands > Bog ... | reverse complement strand
AGGGTGGCGACAGTGGCAACTCGGCGGGAGAAAACTCTTGTCTAACGAAAAAACAAACGAACCCACTTGACTCCGACCGGCCTTCTCATGGAAGGCGTTTACACTCAGAACCCCCACCGGGGCCGGGTTGTGAGGTGAAGTCGAGGGGTGGCGCGACGGTTTAGGTGAAGCCTAGCCGAGACCGGCCCTTTCGTTTGCCGGTGCCTCAATAACCGCACCATGCCACGTTTCCACACCCCCGCTTATCGAACTGGACAGGCGCAGTTAACGCATCCAGCTCTCGGAGAAAGGTTCACGTTGTCGCCCACGGAAAACTGGTGGTCCGCGCCGTAAGGCGAACCAAGCCAAACTTCTGATGCAGAGCTAGTAGGGGAAAATGCGTGGTCCCACTTGCCCGCTCTTTGTGTTTGACACACAGCCACTGGCGAAGCCGCCGGCGCGTATGTTCTTCCACGGCTCGGTAGGCTTGGCTGACCGGGCCCAGACAGAAGTAGTTGGCCCAGCCATTCACCTTCCGGTTGAGCGCTTCTACCAGCGTTGCCGCATCCTGCTGGGTTTGACTCCGACGGGTCATCTCGCTGATTGACTTACAAATCCGCTGTACGCGCTTCTTAGACGGAGTGGTAGCCCAATAGGCCCGCCCCGTCTTGGGCGAGTAGTGTCGACCAAACGTGTACCCGAGAAAATCGAACTGCTCTTCCGGCAATCGACAGACCCGCGTCTTACTTTCGTTCACCGTCAACTTCAGCCTCGACATCATAGTCCGCATCGCCCACAGTGCCTCATCAGCACCGGTTTGACAACAGATCACGAAGTCATCCGCATAATTAATGATGTACGCTTTGAGACGCTTCTCGTGCCCTAACTTCTTCCACCCGAGCACGAACCGGCGCATGTATAAATTGCTGAGCAGCGGGCTGAGCGGAGCCCCTTGCGGAGTGCCCCGACCGTCGTCCCGATTTCGCGTACTCCGATGTGTGTTTCCGTGCTCGTCGGTTTCTTCTACCGGAGCTTCCAGCCACATCTTGATCAGGTGCAGCATGGCTCCGTCCATGACCCGACGGGCTACCGACTGGAGAAGCTCGGCATGCGGAATACTATCGAAGTAGCTACTAAGGTCTGCGTCAACAATTTCCTGATAGCCAGCGTTGATCAGCTTGTGGACGCGTTTGACGGCGTCCAATGCGCTGCGGTCTCGCCGATAGGCGTACTGTTCCGGTTGCAGATCGGCTTCGAAGATGGGTTCGAGAACCAAAACTGCTGCCATTTCCGCCGTCCGATCCCGGATAGCGGGTACTCCTAACGGCCGCTGCTTCCCGTCCGGCTTCGGTATATACACCCGTCGCACAGGCAGTGGTTGATAGGTTCGATTCTTCAGCTCTTGTGCCAGTTCGTCCAACCATCGCTCGACCCCGTACGCCTCGATGTCCTCGAACCTCTGACCATCTACTCCTGCTGCTCCACCGTTGGCTCGGCAGCATTCATAGGCGTGGGTCAGAACGTCCTTCCGGTATACCTTGTCGTATAGGGCATAGAAACGAAAGCTGGGCGATTCCTTCGCTTTCGCGTGCAACGCCATCTGCAACTTCTGAACACTTGCGGGGGTTGCTAGACTCATCGTCAATCCCTCCGTCTTCGTCGCTTCTTGCGTTTCCTTTCAACTGAGGCCCCTTCCCTCCACCGGCATTACCCGGTTTCAACAGTACTGCGGGCCTCTCCGTCACCCCACACGGCCTGGCCTGGCTCTCGCGAGTTGCCAGTTGATCTCGACTGCGATCACCGCTGGGGCTTCCCGTGTTGCGTCTGATCCACTATGTCTGCATGCCGTCGCCACTACCCCGGCAGGATCGATGGAGCTGATTCGCTCATTACCGCTCCATCGACTTCGGCCTTCCCCACATTACAGTTGGGTCGACTCCTGCATTACATTTTTCGAGGCCTGCTCAGCGTTCACTCGCGTTACAACCTGCAGACTCGCCAAGTCGCCTTATGCGACCTTCTACACCGGAGGCTCCGACGGCTTTGTTGTCTCCACCGCCGCTCCGATTGCTACCGGGTGGAGCGATCCAGTTCCCGGGCGGGTCTTACCTCCCGCTGTGGACCAGCGCCTTTTCACGGCGCACTGTAAAGGGGATGTTACGTCAACAATCGCATAGCCACCGAGTTGCTGACCATCCTTGCCCCCTTTTCCTCTCGCCTTCCCATAACAATCTGGTGGGGTATGCTCTTGGTGGGATATTCCCCAGAGATGATGGTCCAGACAAAGAGCGGGAGTGGGTGGAGAACCTGGCTGTCAGATCGCGTGGGCGAACTGCGGCAACGTGAGGGGCAGATATTCCTGGTCCTGGCGCTGATCATCGGCGCAATCACTGGCTTGGCGGTAGTCGCCTTCATTGTGTTGACGGAACGCCTCGGAATGCGTCTTTACCCCGTCGGCGGCGCTCCGTGGCGGCGACTGCTATTTCCGTTCGCGGGCTCGCTTGGCATCGGCTATCTCCTGTATCGGTATTTTCCGAATGCGCGCGGCAGCGGCGTGCCTCAGACGAAAGCCGCCTTGTTCGCCCGCGATGGCCGCATCACCTTGCGTACCGTGCTGGGCAAGTTCTTCTGCACCTCCGCAACACTCGCCTCGGGAATTCCGCTGGGACGCGAAGGCCCTTCGGTTCAAGTTGGTGCAGGCATTGCTTCCGTGCTCGGACGCCTCCTCGGACTGCGCACCGAACAGGTCAAGAAACTCATCCCCGTGGGAGCGGCGGCGGCCATTGCAGCCGCGTTCAATACACCGCTGGCGGCCGTGCTGTTTTCGCTCGAAGAGATCACGGGCGATCTCTACGCGCCGGTAATGGGCGCGGTGGTGCTGGCGTCGGCGACGGCGTGGATGGTTCTGCGCATGTTGCTGGGCGATCATCCTCTGTTCAAAGTTCCGCAATACCAACTTGGCCGTCCGATGGAGCTGGCCGTCTATGCGGTGCTCGGCGTGGCCGGCGGCGTGGTTTCGGCGGCCTTCACCAGGCTCCTGCTGGGCATTCGGGCGCGCTTCTTGCGCTTCCCGAAGAGGACGGCCTGGTTTCAACCCGTAGTCGGCGGTTTGACGGTCGGACTGATGGGCTGGTTTGTGCCGCAGGTTTTGGGTGTGGGTTACGGCTACGTGGGCGAGGCATTGAACGGACGCATGGCGTTCCAGTTGATGGCGCTGCTGGTGGTGCTGAAGCTTCTCGCCGTAACCATCAGTTATGCTTCCGGCAACGCGGGCGGCATCTTCGGACCTTCCCTGTTTATCGGCGCCATGTTGGGAGGTACGGTGGGGACCGTGGCGCATCATTTCTTCCCCGCTTACACGGCAACGCCAGGCGCCTACGCACTGGTGGGGATGGGCGCGGTTTTCGCGGGCGTCGTGCGCGCTCCGATGACGTCGGTGCTGATGATCTTTGAAATGACCCAGGACTATGCCGTCATCGTGCCGCTGATGATCGCGAATCTGGTGAGCCTCTTCATTGCTTCGCGATTGCAGCACGAACCCATCTACGAGGCCTTGGCCGTGCAGGATGGCATCCATCTGCCGTCGTCGAAGGCGCGACAACGCTATGGTCAGCGCCAGATCTCAAAAGTGATGCACGGAGCGAGCGAACTGCTTCCCGCCGAGATGACGGTTCGCGGGGCGCTGGAGCGGCTTCGATCTAGTTCGGCGCGAGCCTGGCTCGTGACCGACCAACGAGGCGTAATTGGTGTGATCAACCTGTCTAGACTGGAGCAGGAACGGGCGGAAAACGCGGACAAGAAGGTCTCCGATCTGCTGGGTGTGCTGGATTTTCCTCACGTTCACCCCGACCAGACGCTGGACTTGGCGCTGGAGCGCATGGGAGCCAATCAGATTGAGATCCTGCCGGTCGTGAACCGCGCGGATGTGCACAAACTGGAAGGCATCGTGACCCTGCGCGATGTTCTGGATGAATACGGTGTGACACGCGCCTGATCGGGCTTAGGCTTACCTGTCCGGCCCTGACGGCAAGCGTCTTTACCACAAGAGGATCGTCGGCACAGTCGAGCATTACCCTGATGAGAATGCTGCTCGGCGCGCCGTAGTAGGACTGGTCTCAGAAATCAACAACGATGGCCGATCAACGAATTCCGGCGCAATGACCGTTGCTCAACTCTGTGATCATTTCGAGCAACGCGAGCTCGCAAAGGAAAATACTTGGCGTAGCCACGCCACAAAGAAGATATACCAAGCGTACTTGAGCCGTTGGATTCGGCCGCACTGGCAGAAACACGCGCTTGCTGACGTCAGAACCATCCAAGTTGAGTCCTGGCTTCGCGGATTGCCATTAGCAAAAAGCAGTTGTGCCAAAATTCGAAACCTGATGTCCGTTCTCTTCAACCATGCCTGCCGGTATGAATTGTTTGACCGCAACCCAATCTATCTCGTTCGTCAGAGCGCGAAACGCCGAACAGCGCCCTCCGTTCTGGAACCCGCCGAAATCAAGGCGCTAATCGATGGTTTGGCCCTTCGAGAACGCACATTAGTCCTTCTTGCCGCATCAACCGGGTTGCGGCAGAGCGAGATATTCGGCTTAAAGTGGGGCGATATCGACTTCGAGCGAGGCACGATGAGCGTCATCCGTTCCATCGTGTACGGAGTGGTAGGCCCGTGCAAGACTGAATCATCTCAGAAGCCTGTGCCAATGCATCCGACTCTCGCGGACGCTCTGATGCAGTGGAGAAAACGTTGTACCTACATCAAGCCCGCGGACTGGGTTTTTGCAAGCAAGCGCTATCGGGGCCGAAGGCCGTACTGGGGTCAGGCGATCTTGCGCAAATACATACGTCCTGCAGCGCAACGAGTCGGAATTCAGAAGCGATTCGGATGGCATACGTTCCGGCACACCTACTCGACCCTGCTGCGAAGCGTGGGGACTGAGTTCAAGGTGATGCAGGAGCTGCTTCGGCACTCTTCGTTCCGTTCTACCCTGGACGTTTACACGCAGGCAATAACGCCCGCGAAGCATGCAGCGCAGGCGGCCGTGATGTCGCTGGTCTTTTCTTCCGATAATGGAGCGGCGCCACTCGTTGCAGGCTAGGAAACTGTGGGTCGCCGAAAAGGGGCACAAAAAGGGCGCGAAACGTGCCCTTTTTGCGCCCTTGATGGTTCCAACAAAATCCGCCTAACTGCTTTGGAATGAATGGCGGGGACGACGAGACTCGAACTCGCGACCTCTGCCGTGACAGGGCAGCGTTCTAACCAACTGAACTACGTCCCCAATTTTTCAGACCAGAGCATCAGTCATCTATTCCTGCTCTGTGAATGAATTGTAGCAGACCGAATTCAGATCGGTACAGGTTCTGACCCAGATGGAGGCGAAGGCTGGAGAGGTGTCACCGGGGAAATAAGCCGGGGTTAAGGCGGGAAATTTCCCCAAACATCATCTTGTTACCGCGGACACTTCCCTTCCGCGCTGGTTTCGCCAAGAATAGAAGCTTACCGTGACGGAAGCCCAAGACAACCCGGGCGGGAGCAGGATGGCCAAGGCCATCGAACGCTACTTTAACGTGGCGCTTTATCTGCTTGTGCTCAGTGGTTTCGGCACTCTGTCTTCGACCGGAGGGCTGGACCTGCCGGCCGTGGTTCTGGTGGGACTGGCGCTGGCGCTTCGCGGATTCCAGTTGCTGACGCGGCGTGAGTTTGTAATTGTGGAACGCTGGACCAATGTCCTGACGCTGATTTACGTATTCATCTACCTCGCCGACTACTTCTTCGTTTCGCGCGGATTTCTGGGAGCAACGGTTCACCTGGTGCTGTTCCTGATCGTCGTCCGGCTATTCTCGTTGCAGAAGTCGCGTGACCACTACATGCTGGCGGCCCTTTCGTTTGGGATGGTGCTGGCGGCTGCCGTGCTTACGGTCGGCAGTGTCTTCTTGTTTTCTTTTGCCGGCTTCCTGCTGGTTGCGGTCATCACTTTTGTGCTGATGGAGATGCGGCACTCGGTCGCCGCGGAGCAAACCCACGCACTAGATCCGGGCGTCGCCTCTCCTGGCGCTATCGTTCCGGGCGTTGTTTCTCCGGCCGCCACTTCTGCTGGCGCTATTTCTCCAAGTCGGCGCATGGGCTACGCGCTCCTGGCGATCGCCCCGGCGCTCATGCTGATGATCCTGGCGGGAAGTTTCCTGATCTTTTTCTTTCTTCCCCGCATTTCGTCACGCTATCTGAGCGCTTACACTCCGACGAGCGATGTCTCGACCGGCTTCACGGATCGAGTACAACTGGGCCGGATCGGCCAGATTCAGCAGTCGAGTGCGGTCGTCATGCACATCCAGATTCAGAACGACCTGCAAGGCGCTTACGACTTGAAGTGGCGTGGGATTGCACTGAGTAATTTTGACGGCACGGTCTGGTCGAATTCGTTTGGGCAGGCCCCGCTGCGACCGACTGGAGATGGGAGCTATCGTCTGGCGCCGGCGGCGGACCCGCGGGGCCGAGCGGTGGTCGCAAGCAGATCTATTCAGTATCGCGTCCTGATGGAGCCGATTGGAACCAACGTTTTTTTTCTAGCGGAGCGTCCGCAGAGTCTCACGGGAAATTTCCGGCAGGTGAGTATGGACGCCGGGGGGGCTGTCTACGATCTCGATGCGGAACATCCCATCAATCGGTACGAGGCCGAGTCGCAATTGGCGGTGATCGACAGTGATGAGCTTCGCCTGGCCGCGAACACCGCGCCAGCGGGCATGGACCATTACCTGAAGCTGCAGCCGCCGCTCGATATTCGCATTGCTAATTTGGCGGAGGAAATCACCGCGCAAGCTCCCAGCAACTATGAGAAAGCGGCTGCTTTGGAGCAGTATCTATCGAGCCACTTCGGATACACGCTGGAACTGCCTCGCAGTCTGGAGCGCGACCCGGTGGCTAATTTCCTGTTCGAGAGAAAGCACGGTCACTGCGAATACTTCGCCAGTTCGATGGCGGTGATGCTGCGCTCGCTGCGCATCCCGTCGCGAATGGTTACGGGGTTCCGTGGGGGTGAATACAACGACCTCACCGGCCAGTATGTGGTACGAGCCAGTGACGCCCATTCGTGGGTTGAGGCTTACTTCCCGGGCTCCGGTTGGATCAGTTTTGATCCGACTCCGGCGGGCAGCGTACCAGCACGTACCGGTTGGTCGCGGATGCAGCTCTACGTGGATGCGGCAGCATCGTTTTGGCGGGAATGGATCATCAACTACGACGTCAGCCACCAGCGCAGTTTGGGGAAGGATGCGGCTACCCGCACGCGGCAGTTCTATGACGAAGTTCGCCGCTGGATTTGGCGGCGGCATCGGGCTATGCTGCGGTCGGCGCGGCGCATGCACCAGCACGTCACTACTTTTCCGGTGCAATGGCTGGGCGGGGTTATCGGGTTCGTGGCCGTGCTGATCACGTTGTTGAATTTGAGGCGGCTGATCCGCGGGCTGCGTGCCCATAGTTTGCGAGCACATCCGGAACGCGCGCCGCGTGAATCGTCTGCACTCTGGTATGACCGGATGGTGGGCCGGATGGCGCGGCTGGGCTGGCGCAAGTCGCCGTCGCAAACTCCGCTGGATTTTGTAGCAGCCATTCAGGAGGTGACGCTGCAGGAGAAGGTTGGGCGGTTTACGCGGGCTTATGAATCCGCACGCTTCGGCAAGTCGGTGGACGACGCGCGAAGTTTGCCTGAGCTTTTCCAGGACATTACGGACGACAAAACTACCGGTTCCACAAAGACACCAGACCGCATGGCGGCCGGCTAGAAACAAAACTCAGGATTGCCTGCGGCTCCCGGCAGTTGCCGAGCTGCGCTTGGCTTGGACAGCCGAGGGCGGCCGTCCCTACGCGTGCCTGGAAGCCGAGATACGCTGGCTTGGACGGGGGGGAGCCCCGTGCCACACGTGCTTAGAAGCGGTGAACGACGCCAACCCCTACGTAGTAGTTGTGCTGACGGCTTCTGCCGGTGTCAACGTTGTAGTCGGGAATTCCGGAGTAGAAATCGCGCGCTTCGACGCGCGCACCCCAGCGATGCCAAAACCATGCATCCAATCCCGCTCCGAACTGGATCACGCCGGTATTGGTAGCGGAACCGGGGTTCGGATTTTCATACAGAGTGACCGGGGCTACTCGGAAGTGGCCATAGCCGCCGCCCGCGCTAACCCAGGGTGTAACTGAGTCGCCGGAAAAAATGTTGACACGCAGCGATGGAGTAACGAAAAGCCCTCCAATGTCCTTGGGAGATGTGCCGAAGTTAGTGTTCACGTCCATCCGGGGATAGATGGCCACGGGCACTTCCCCATAAAACCCGAAAAGCTTATGGGTCTTGAACAGGCGCCCGTAATTGAACGCAACGGACTCCTCGTTGCCGAAATGAATGGGCAAACCCGTACTCGTAACCGTCTGGGTACTGACGAAAGTTCGCCCTGCCGTAATGGAAAGCTCATTCACCTGCGCCAAAGCGCTGGCCAGGAGAAATAAAACCGGCGCAACCAGTATCACGAGGCGTTTAGCCAACATCTCTCCTCCGGAGGTCTTGAGGGATGTATTTTTGTTTCCATAAGATTAGCACGTGCTGCCTGATCGGCGGAAAACATAAGATATCGCTTTTGGTGCCCTGGGTTCCGGCGCCGGGCGAGCGCGGACATGGCAATGCCGGATGTTAGAATTGTGTAGACCTGTTTCCTGCTGATCTTTTCCGGTCTGCCTGTAAAGATGCCCGTAAAGAAAAGCATATCCGCGACTTCGGGGCCGACGGTTCCGGCCAAGGTAGGCTTTGTGAGCCTGGGCTGCCCCAAGAACCTCGTCGACAGCGAGGTCATGATGGGCATGCTGGCCCAGGCTGGCGCCGAACTTACTCCCGACGCGGAGAACGCCGACGTCATCGTGGTGAATACCTGCTCGTTTATCGGCAGCGCGCAGCAAGAATCGATCGATACGATCCTCGAAATGGCGCGCCACAAGACGGGCGGCAAGGCGAAGCGACTGGTCGTAGCGGGCTGCCTAGTCGAGCGTTTTCGCGATGAGATTCGAAAGAACATTCCGGAAGTGGACGCGGTGGTCGGCACAGGCGAGTTGGAGAAAATTCTCGCGGCTGCCGGAGTGGCGGAAACACCCCGAGCACCGAGTCCTTTCAATATTCTGACGTCGAATGTCTTGACCTCGGATCTCCCGACCTCGAGGCCCGAGGGCGATCGTCGCCGCGGACAAGGGCGCTTCGCGCGCGATTCCTGGGACGGCGCCGTTGCCGACCTGCCCAACTATCTTTACGACGATCACACGCCGCGCGTGCTGACCACGCCTCGATCCTCGGCCTACATAAAAATCGCTGAGGGCTGCGATCATCCTTGCAGCTTCTGCATCATTCCCCAGTTGCGAGGGCAATTCCGCTCGCGGCGTTTCGAATCGGTTATTGCCGAAGCGGAACGTCTGGCGCAATCGGGCGCGCGCGAAATCACTCTCATCGGACAAGATACCACCTGCTACGGCGAGGATCTTGGACTGAAAGACGGCCTCGCGTTGCTGCTGGAAGAACTTGCGGGCGTTGAAGGTCTGCAGTGGATTCGCTTCCTCTACGCGTATCCGAACAAAATCACGGGGCGACTGCTGACGACCATCGCCGCCCACGACAATATCTGTTCCTACATGGATGTGCCTTTGCAGCATGCGTCGGCGACGGTTCTGAAGCGCATGAAGCGGGGTGGCGCCGCCGACCTGTTCTTGCGCTCCATCGAGAAAATGCGGCGCGTAATTCCGGACGTTACTTTACGGACTTCATTCATCGTCGGCTTCCCGGGCGAAACCGAAAAAGAATTCGAAGAGCTTTGCGACTTCGTGAAAGACGCGGCCTTCGACTGGATGGGCGCTTTCGGCTACTCCGACCAGGAAGGTGCTGGCGCCTTCGATCATGACCAGAAGCTGAAGCTCTCCCTGCGCGAGATTGAGAGCCGCCGCAAGTCGCTGATGTCGATCCAGAAGAAAATCAGCCGGACAAAGAAGAAGACGCTGATCGGACGGGAGTTCGATCTGCTGTTGGAAGGCACTTCGACGGAATCCGACCTGCTGCTCGAAGGCCGTACGGCGATGCACGCGCCGGAGATTGATGGGAAAGTTTTCGTCAACGATTATCCCGAGGGAAACGCGCCGAAAGAGGGAGAGTTTTACCGCTGCCGGATTACGGCGGCGCACGATTATGACTTGGTGGCGGCAATCGTTTAAGGTTCCTGTAGAAACCTAGGTGGCCGCGTTTTCGGTGGCCGCGAGTTTGTCAGCACTCCGAGACGGGCAAAGCCCCGTCACCACACAATCACCTTATGCCGCGCAAGCGTGCCATCAAACTCCGCTGCCCCATCTGCAAGAAGGCGACCAAGGCCGCCGACGCGGACTTCCCTTTTTGCAGCGATCGCTGCCGCTTGATCGATCTCGGCAAGTGGGCGAGCGACGGATACGTGATTTCGTCGCGGGTTGCGGACGTCGACGAAGCAGTCCGGCAAGACAGCGTTGACGACGAGGATGGAGACTGATGAGTCCTCCGCCCGCAGTCGCCACCGCCGCCGGTGCTCCGCTGAGGGCGGCTCCGTTGTGGGCCACGCTGGTCGCGACTTTTTTCGGTGCGGGACGCCTCAGGCCCGGTCCCGGCACCTGGGGATCGTTGGCTACGGTCTGCGTGTGGGCGTTCGCAAGTTCGCGAATCCCGGTCGCGAGCCGCACCTGGGCCACGATCGTCGGCGCCGCGGCTGTGACTCTAATCGCAATTCCCGCCGCCTCGCTGGTGGCGCGATCCTCTGGGTTGAAAGACCCGCAATTCGTCGTCATCGATGAAGTTGCCGGGCAGTTGGTTGCGCTCATCGCCGTCCCGCTGGCTTGGAAAACTTTTCTCGCGGGCCTTATACTCTTCCGTGTCTTCGATATTTGGAAGCCGTTTCCGATTCGGCGACTGGAGCGACTGCCCGAGGGCACCGGCATTGTGGTAGACGATCTGGGAGCGGGACTTTATGCGCTCGCCGTCATGCATCTTCTGTTGCACTTTGGACTTCTAAGTAAGTAGACGTTATGAAGTAACTCATGAGCATCTCCGAGCGCCTGCTGGGAAAAAAGAACGTCAACGGCAAACCGCACATCGAAGCGGTCGCGCCGAGTTTCGCTTTGCCGGGAGGCGAGGTTCGTATCATTGGAAAGGGTTTGCGCCCGCCCGAGTTGCGCCGCCCGAGCGTACACTTCGGCGAGATCGAGGGCGCGGTGCTCATCGGTTCCGACGATTTTGTAGTGGCGCGCGTGCCCTACGGAGCGATCTCGGGCCCGATCACGGTGAGCACGGACGTGAGTACCGGCGGGGTGGGCGGCGGCCACATCAGCAATCCCCATTCCATTCACGTGGCGGTCCCGGTTGCCGACAATCTTCATCCAGTTACTAATCCCGCGCTCGACCGCGAAGGCAACATCTACGTCACTTTCTCCGGATCACGCGGGCAAAAGGTTCCGGTCGCGATCTTCAAGATCGACACCAGCTACAACGTGAAACCGTTTCTCAGCGACATGATGAACGCCACCTCGATTGCCTTCGACCGCGAAGGCCAGATGTACGTTTCTTCGCGGCATGACGAGGCCGTGTACCAGGTGGCGCCGAACGGCACCGTCTCGACTTACGCCGAAGGCATGGGGGTCGCGACCGGGATTGCCTTCGATGCCGCGGAGAATCTTTACGTCGGCGACCGGAGCGGAACCATTTTCAAGATCGCTCGCGACCGGCAAATTTTTGTTTTCGCCACGCTGGAGCCGAGCGTTTCTGCCTATCACCTCGCCTTTGGTCCGCACGGAGATATGTTCGTCACCGGGCCCAGCACTTCGAGCTTCGACTGCGTTTATAGAGTCGACCCGCACGGAACCGTGTCGGTGTTCTACCGCGGCCTGGGACGTCCACAGGGGCTGGCGCTTGATATTGAGGGCAATATTTACGTTGCCGCCTCTCTGGCTGGCAAACGCGGCATCGTGAAAATCACACCCCAAGGCAAGGCGAACCTCGAAGTCTCTGGCCAGGGGCTGGTTGGACTCGCGTTCGCGCCCGGCAAGTCGGCGATCCTCGCCACCAACGGCGCCGTGCACCACATCTCCTGGAATATCCAGGGACGGCCGCTGCTGCCGGAGTGAGCGATCCCATTCGCAATTCTCCTTAATTTCGGCCGCTGCCAAACATGGCTGCACCCCCGTGCGGATAGGGGAACAGCGTTTCTTAGTGTTTCCGCAATTCCTGTATCCAGTCCTCGATTCCCTTTTGGGCGGTCGGGGACAATGGGTAGAATTCAAATCCAGACCCGGCGTCGCTGCTGTGGCGCACCGTCGCCAGTATGTCGACTGCGTCCGGCAAGGGCAGCGCGATCACCACCGTTTCGCCCACCCGCGGCTTGCCGCAGACCAGTGCCGACATTCCTTTCACACTGATACCGAGGCAGATACCGCGAGTGACAAACGGCCCGAAGCGCAAGAAGCGCTGCATCGCCACGGGGACGCTGGAAACATACCGCGGTTCGCTCCTGCGGACGTTATAGGCGCGCGAAGGGGCCAACGTCTCCCGGTCGTCTACATACATGTCGCTCTCCTTATGGTGAACCGGCGCCCAAAATCGGCGCCGCTATGAGGGCGCGGATCCCCCCCAGCCCCAGCCGGTCTGCAGGCTGGCGCGAATTACCGCTAGCAATTCCTCGTTGTCGGCCGGCTTCTGGAAGAAAGCAATAGCGCCCGATTCCAGAGTGCGTTTCTCGTTGCCCTCGGGATCGCGAGCGGTAAGGACAATCACCGGAATGCCAGCCAGCGCGGGAAACTCTTGCAAGTGTTTCAGCACGGTATATCCGTCGCCCGCCGGCAGCCCGAGATCGAGAATGATCAGGTGCGGCTTTTCCTTCTGTGCCATGGCAATGGCGGAATAACCGTCGCAAACATTAACGGTGTCAAAGTGATTGGCCCGAAGTCGCAAACTGAGCGCCTGTCTGAGATCGGGATCATCATCCACGACCATGATCTTCGCTCGCCTCGTGGGCTGCTCTTGGTTGTGACTCTCAGTTAGCATTTGTGTGGTTCTCCTTTTCGGTGAAGTATTGTCTGCTCCCAAGACCCTGCTGAATGACTTCGGTGACATAGTCGGCGACACCCCATACTTGTTGTTCCAAGGTTCTGGGGTCGCCGGCGGGCGGCGCGGGAATCGCCTCGGCGGTCACCCGCAAGGTGCCGCTGGCCTTCAGCTTGGGTAACGCGCCGAGGTGCTCGCGGATGCGGTCCATCATGATGCCGACCCTCTTCATATCGGTCGAGGCGACCACGAAAAATGTCTCGCCGGCGCCGCTTGTTTCCATGGGTGGAAGCACTAGATCCTTGTCCACGTAAATGCACCGGCGCAGGCGGTCCAAACTTCGCTGGCAGACTTCTTTCCAGCTTCCGCGCAGTGCTTTGGACAAAGGGGCCAGTTCCACCCGCACCAACACTATGTTTTCTCGCAAATGTCCCTGGTCGGTGATCACCGGAAGCAGGAGCTTGGCCAGGGAATAGAACGGCAAAGTAAACGAGAACGTGCTCCCGCATCCGGGTTCGCTGGCCACCCACATCCTGCCGCCGTGGAGGGTCACGATTTCCTTGGCAATGTAAAGCCCCAGGCCGAGGCCGGTGCGGTTGCCGTCCACCGCGTTCGGGTCCTGGTAGAGACGATCAAAAACCTGCGACAGGGTTTCTGGCGGAAGGCCTCGCCCGCTGTCGTTGACCGACAGATAAACGGCGCTCGGATCGGTTTCCACCAGCGAAGCCTTTACCACCACGGACCCCTCGGGTGGAGTGAACTTGATGGCGTTGTCGATCAGGTTGATGAGGACCTCGAGAGTGCGATCGGGATCTGCATAAACGAGAGGAATAGTCTGCTCAAATGCCGCTGCGAGGCTGATGTGATTTTCGGCGGCGGTGGGCCGCATCATCGTGACCGCCTGCTGAAGCAGTTCGCGGATGTCGATGCAACGCGGTTCGATGTGCAGCTTGCCGCTTTCGGCGCGGGTGGCTTCCAGCAGGTCGCGGATCATGGCATGCAACTGATTCGTGCTCTTAAGCACTGCTTTCAGGTGGTCGGTTTGATTCGCCGCCAGCGGCCCAGCCAAGCCATCCAGAAGCAGAGTCACGTACTGGTAAATGCAAGTCAGCGGCGTACGCAATTCGTGCGAAACGTGCGACAGAAACTGGTCCTTGAATTTGATTTGCTGCTGGCGGGTGATTTCTAGAGCCCGCAGCAACCCCTGCCGTTCGATGGCATAGCGGACCGCTCGCTCCAGTTGTTTACTGGTAATGTCGCCTTTGACCAGGTAGTCCTGAACGCCCATGTGAACGGCTTTGATGGCCAGCGCCTCATCGTCCTGACCGGAAAGGATGACCACGGGGACGTTGGGAGCCTTCTGCATGATGCGGCGAAAGGTCTCCGCGCCGCGGCTGTCGGGCAGGTTCAAGTCGAGCAGCACGAGGGTGGGCATTTCCACGTCCAGACAAGCGAGAGCATCGGCGAGGCGGGGGACGCAGTTTACCTGGACCGCGGATTTGCCTTCTACCAGGCGCAGACGTACCAGGTCCGCGTCTCCAGGATTGTCTTCAATCAGTAAAACGCGTGCAGGTTCGTGCTCCATTAGTTTAGTTGTCCTTTCGTGGCAGACTCGCGGAACCGAACCAGAATTGTCCGATCGACTGCACCGCGGCGAGGTAATCCTTCAGATTTCCGGGTTTGCTGACATAGCAGTTGGCGCCCAGCTCGTAACTGCGTCCGATGTCTGGCATGGAGCGCGAAGTACTGAACACCACGATGGGGATAGTGTGCAGGTCCGCGTCCGCTTTTACCTCCGCCAATACCGCTCTTCCATCTTTCTTCGGCAAATTCAGGTCCAGGATTACAAGGTCGGGGCGAAGTTCTTCCGTGTGAATTCCCGTCCGATTGAGAAAGGACAGCGCTGCTTCGCCGTCCCCCACGCTTTCCACCTGGACGCGATGAAGGTTTCCCAGTAGCGCCTCGCGGGATAAGTCCACGTCGGCGGGGTTGTCATCCACCAGAAGGATCATGAGGTCTTGTTTCATGATCGGGGACGCCCCTCTTCTTCGGGAGCAGCGGCGGGCAAGGTGAACTTGAAAGTGGAACCATGACCGGGCTGCGACTCCACCCAGATCTTCCCACCGCTGCGCTCGACAATCTTCTTGCAGATGGCCAGTCCGATACCGTTGCCCGGATATTCGGTGCGGTCGTGCAAGCGTTGAAAGACAACAAAACTATTTTCCGCATACTCCGGCGCAATTCCGATCCCGTTGTCGCTTACGCTGAACAGCCACTGCTCGCCCGCCTTCTCGGAATGCATCGAGATCGCGGGCGGCTCCGCCCCCCGAAACTTGATCGCGTTCCCGACCAGATTCTGGAATAACTGGGTCATCTGCGAGCGTTCCGCCCACACCACTGGCAGCGACGTATAGGTCATCACCGCACCACTCTCTTTAATCGCGGGACCCATGCTCATCATGACCTCGGCCATGGCCGCGTCGCAATCAACCCGTCCGCGAGTGGAGTCTTTCCGGCCGACTCGCGAAAAGGCCAGCAGATCCTGAATCAGGGTTTGCATACGCAGCGCCCCCTCGCTGGCATAGCCGATGAATTTGTCGGCATTCTCGTCGAGTTTGCCGCGATAGCGTTCGGCCAGCAGTTGCGTGTACGACGCCACCATGCGCAACGGCTCCTGCAGGTCATGCGATGCCACATACGCAAACTGTTCGAGGTCCGCGTTGGAGCGGGCAAGCTCTTCCACTTTCCGGGCCAGGTTCCCCTCCGCCAGCCGGCGCAAATGGAGCAGGTGTTTCTCCTGCAAGGCGCGACGCACGGCTTCGGGCAGCCGGGCCAATCCGTCTTTCAGGACGTAATCGGTCGCGCCCCGCTTGATGCATTCCACCGCGGTTACATCGCCCAACGCGCCTGAGACCAGGATGAGTGGAATGTCCAGCGCTTCCATGCCTTTCCACTGTGGCAGGTTGTACAGCTTGCGGAAAAACGAGATGTTTCTGACGCCCTGTCTTTCCGTGAGTTGTTTTTCCGTGCGAGATCAATCCTCGATTTCGTGTTCCCCGGCCTTTT
>Ga0209448_10000337_pt1 | contig 16215 bp, 17 predicted proteins | sample BogFormECP14_OM2_FD_188245 | JGI IMG/M metagenome (GOLD analysis project Ga0209448, IMG submission 188245) | Bog forest soil microbial communities from Calvert Island, British Columbia, Canada - ECP14_OM2 (SPAdes) (version 2) | ecosystem: Environmental > Aquatic > Freshwater > Wetlands > Bog ... | reverse complement strand
ACATCCCTAGGCACTACGCCGCTACCTCCGCCAGCAAGCAAACAATCGACGGTCCCGCACCGGCATACTGCCTTGACCGGCGCCAAGACGGAGAAGCTTCAGAGTCCGACGAAACTCACTCGCACGCCGGAGACGAGGCCGACAACGATTAGGGGCTGGACACTCCGTGAAGTTACTGATGGCACGGCGGTGATAGTAGGGCCCAATGGCGTCTGGACGGCGAGGCCGGGGCAGACGGTGCCGGGAGTGGGAAGGGTGGACTCTATTGTTCGTTGGGGCAATCGTTTGATAGTCACGACGAGCAGGGGTCTAATCTCGACGCCATAAGGATTGTCAGAAGTGAGACGTCAGGCCTGCTACCCGCGCCACACGAAGGACGCTATCGATGTTCAACACCGATCCAAATCGAACGGTCGACGACATACTTACTGACATACAACGAGGAGCCGTTAGCGCTGCGTCGAGCGGCAACATCAATCTCGCTGGGCACGTGCTTGCTCCGTTTGCGGCGCTGGTGGTAAAATTATCGCGCGACTACGCCGCTGCCACGGCGCGGATAGAGCGTCTTACTCGGAACTTGTTCGCAACTATCATTGCTCTACTTATTGTAACTTTGTTTCTGTTCGCAAAGGAAGCCAACGACCTTTATGAAAAGAATTATCCCAAGCAAGCTGCAAGCGTCAGCGGGCAAATTATGAAACACCCGGGCAGCTATTAGATCGCCTCGCGCGAATAGCGAGGATGCCGTCCGGGATCGCGGCGAACATCGCCAAGCTGCCGGAGCTAGTGCACAAGTGAGCGCCCGGCCTCAATAGACCACAAGCGAGTCAGCACCATCCGAATGAGGCTGCCGCCAAAGGCGCTGCGACGCCTCGGGTGGGTTTTGCACGGGACCTGATTCTGAAAGGGGTGGTCCGCGTTGACTCAGCCGAAGGCGCCGGCGCGTTCTGCGCTCGTGGCCGGTGGGAGATGGCCGGAAGCTCAAAATCCCATCGGCGACTTGCTGTGAGACGCCAGCATGTTGCGTGGTGTAGCCAGACGATTGGTACGTACGGCCGAATGCTGGACGGACTTTGGTTGTCGCAGAGTCTGCCTGATTTCCCAGACGCGGCCAAACACGAATCCTATCGCGAGCGCAGTTACTACTGCCGCTAGGATCAGCATCATCGGTCCTCCCAAAAAGCAAACTATCAACCTGACGGCCAACCCTTACTAAAGTGTTGCGCTGTTTTAACCATACGGAAAACCCTACCGACTGCGCATAGCTGATCCTGAGTCAAGACGCTCCACTTATCAACGCGGAAAATCTGTTCAGACAACCGGGACCACCCTCACGACCAAGATCAGCATGCCGAGTGCCACCATCGTGAATAGCGAAGCTATGACGAGAAGGCTGGCATAAAGCTTCGACATCATGCACCCGCTCTCACTAGAGTGGCCCCAGAGGGGGACGTTGGGGGCAACGAGGGTCCAGGGCCGCCGGCCAGACCAGGTGGGGTAACGCAGAACGCGCCCGGCCCGCCGCTACGCCAACCCAGTCAATCGCCGCGGGTTCCCGCGTCTGGTTGCCGCTGCAATATTTACGGCAGCTTAGCGACATTCGCCGCGATCCGCGGCGCCTCGTCCTTTGTGAGCAGCCTGGCTGCCTCGCGTCTCAATCAAGTCGGTCATCACCAGCAGTGCCGATAGCCGTAGCGCCAATAGCAGCGACGGTAACCGTAATCCCACAGTCATTAGTCGCACTTGGTCCCGGCTCGGGTCACTGCGTCGGCAACGCGAAGACCTCGAAAATAGGGGGTACTTCTATTCTTACTCGCCCGCGGTGACCGAAGTGAAACGTCGTTGCAGCGAGTGAAACATCGTTGCAGGCCGTGTTCCCGGTGATGCGGCGAAGGGTAACGTCGTTGCACCGCCCCTTTCAGATGTCATCATTTGCCCTGTCCACAGGGGTCGTACTTCGGCACCGGTGGCTCCTTGGCGTCCGAAAGGCGCTCCACCCGCGCGACGAGGATGCGATTGCTTAAGCAGCGCGCTTTGAGCACTTCGTCCAGCAGTAGGGAGCTGGCGCGATGTAACAAATTGATACCACAGAGATTTTGCCTTCCAATTCTTGCTCGAAGGTGACCGTCGACCGGTCGTTGATGGAAATCTGCTCGGCGCGAGGGAGTGTGTCCGCCACGCTTCGGTCTGGCACTGGCGTAGTGCCCATTCACGTCCGGCCCAACGCTCGATGAATCCGTTACGCAGCGTGCGCGACATCGCGCCAGGCCAAACCGTGCCAGCGGCAAGATCGGGGATCTCCGACAGCAGCGTGTCGTGGCCATCGCTGTCCAATATCGCCTGTTTGAAATTGGGGTGCAGAGGTGATTCCTCGCTGGCGAGGAAACGCGTTCCGAGCAGCACGCCGTCGGCGCCAAGCGCTAGGGCCGCCGCAAGGCCGCGACCATCGGCAATGCCGCCTGCCGCCAACACCGGAATCGGGGCGACGACCACCATCGGCACAAGCGCCATCGTCGCCTGCCAGCTGACGTGTTCACCACCTTCAGTGCCTTGCGCAATGATGACGTCAGCGCCGCCTTCGGCCCCGCGCGTGGCCTCGGGCACGCCGCCTGCCATTAACATCACCTTGCTGCCGGCGTCATGCGCCCGCGCAACGTAGCTCTTCAAATCCTGGTCGGGTCGCGGCCAGGCGAACGCCATCACTGCTGGTCGCAACGCGAGTGCCGCGGCAAAGCTGTCCTCGTTGACATTGAAAATGAGAAAATTCGGTCCGAACGGCTTGTTGGTCAGCTCGCGGACTGCGGCCGTGCCAGCGCGAATCTGGTCGACCTTCATACGCCCACAACCCAATGCGCCGAGACCACCAGCATTCGACACTGCGGCGACAAGCGGCGGCGCGTAGACCGAGGCCATGCCCCCGTTAGCTTTGTTCTGGCGGCGCGCTGGCGCGGCTTCTCCGATGCCCGTGCGCGGGATATCGCCACCAACGCCGCTCTCGCCTACCGCAGCGAGATGGCAGTCGCGGTCAAGGAAAACACGCTTGATACTTGGTATGCCACTATCACTTGGGAGGACATCTTGCGCGATGTGAAGGACGACCCTGCCGTTTCTAAGCGCCTCAGGGAAGTCGTCGTCGCAGCCAAACACCACACCTCCGAGTATGTCTTCCACAAGATAACGACGCTCAAAGGCAACAAGGTCCGCCTGCTCGACCAACCGCCGCTGCTCTATCACCCCCCGGGCATGAATATACCCGCCGTCGCCGAGGTGGGCGCGGCGTGCTTCGGCTTGGTGAGCTCTTCGCCGGAGTGACAATGCGATGATGTGCGCGGGTTGGATGCGCCGTTGTGGACACCATGTGGAGAAGAAAGCGAGATCGCCGTCGGCAATGTTGCGGCGGATCAGCAGACCGCGCGTCCACTTTCCGGTGAGGGTACGCGGCCCAGGATCGCCTGCTGACGCCACGGGCCGCGATCCCCGGCCGCTTCCGCGCGCATCCAGCCTGTCTTGCGCGGTTCGTTCCCGAGCAACCCATCCAAAAATTTCCATGCCGACGCCGCGACGCGTTCTTGGCGGAACAAAGGACGAAGCTGCGCCTTCACATCTCGGTTTCTTATTGCCGGGAAAATTGCTAACGCTTTGCTACTGGCGTTACTATCTATTCGCAATTCGATTGCTACTCGACCACAACGTTCAGGAAGGAACCCATTAAAATTCAAACCTTGCGCGAATTAACCGCATTCCAACGCCAAATCATCACATCCAGTAGTATTGATTTTATTGATTTTTTCTGAGTCAGGATAGCAGAAAAATGGGGGGTCCTCCACTCTCACTAATTTGGAGCTCACATTGGCTTGCCCACCCGAAACTTTCACAAATTTCAAAGGGGCGGAATTTCATGCGCTTCGAAGGCACCAGCGCTTATGTCGCCACCGACGATCTCAAAGTCGCGGTCAATGCCGCGATCGCCTTGGAGCGACCGTTGCTGGTCAAAGGCGAGCCCGGCACCGGCAAGACCGTGCTTGCGATCGAGATCGCCAAGGCGCTCTCAGCCCCGCTGATCGAGTGGCACATCAAATCGACCACCAAGGCATTGCAAGGTCTTTACGAATACGATGCGGTCACGCGGCTGCGCGACAGCCAACTGGGTGACGCCCGCGTCAAGGACATCCGCAACTACATCAAGCGCGGCAAGCTATGGGACGCGTTCGTCGCCGACGAGCGTCCGGTATTGCTGATCGACGAGATCGACAAAGCCGACATCGAATTCCCCAACGATCTGCTGCAGGAACTCGATCGCATGGAGTTCTTTGTCTATGAAACCGGCGAGACGATCCATGCGCGCCGTCGTCCGATCGTCGTCATCACCTCGAATAATGAGAAGGAATTGCCGGACGCCTTTCTGCGCCGCTGCTTCTTCCACTATATCCGCTTTCCCGATCCCGACACGATGCGCGCCATCGTCGACGTGCATTTCCCGGGCATCAAGCAACGCCTGGTCGCAGAAGCGCTCAAGCTGTTCTATGAGATTCGCGACGTGCCCGGCATGAAGAAGAAGCCGTCGACGTCGGAACTGCTAGACTGGCTGAAGCTTCTGATGGTCGAGGACATCTCGGTCGAGACGCTGCGCGAGCGCGATCCCAAGCGGCTCATTCCGCCGCTGCACGGCACATTGATCAAAACCGAGCAGGACGTGCATCTGTTCGAGCGGCTCGCCTTCATGGCGCGGCGCGAGGGGCGCTAGATCATGATCCGGAAAAGTGGAAGCCGGTTTTCCGAAAAGATCATGCTCAATCAATATCACGCCGCCGCTACGCGCTCACCACAGCGGATGCATCGAGAACGAATAGGTGGCGCCGAGGCCATAGGTCCATTGATCGGCCGAACCGCGCTGCGTCACCAGCGGTGAATCGGCGACCGAGTCGGCGAGCCGCTGATATTCGACAAAGCCGTGGGCTTCCCACTGATCATTGATGAAATATTGCAGCTGCGTTCCGGCGCCATAGGAATAGAGGCCACCGCTGGCGTGATAGACCGGCAATTGCGCCAGGCCGGCGCCAACCGAATTGATCGATTGCGCAAGCGTGATACCGTAATAAGGATTGATCGCCGGCGCCGACGCGAAAGTTACGCGTGGCCCGGCCGACCAGCGAAACTGCCCGAACGGAACCACCGCATCCAGAAACGTGTCGTTGGTGACACCGCCCTCGCCGCCGAATCCTTGGCGCACTTCGGTGCGCAGCCGCAGCCATTCGACCGGCCAATATTCAGCAAACGCACCCGCCTGCACGGTGAGGCCGACATTACCCAGCCCGACGGTCGCCGCGTAGTCGGCGGCCTTGCGCTCGCCGACATAATTGATCGCCGGTCCGAATTTGAATTGGCCGAGATCGATGACAGTGAAGCCGAAACTGTCGCGCGGCCCGAAATAAGGCGGCGGCTCGCCGGCATGGCGGACGCTGAACAGCGGCAGACCGGCCGCTCTCAGCTTGCTGTCGGGCGACCCCGGCCAAGCCGGACCGATGCGGCCTTCAAGCCCGACGGTAACGATCCAATCCGGGACAGGTGGCGTGTAAGCCACCGGCGCGGGGGCCGGCTGGGGAAGGTCGGCGGCCGCGGCAAGATCTGGAGCGATAAGACCTGAAGCGACAAGTCCGAGAGCGGTGACAGCCAGCGCCGCAATCACAAATCGCCAGCCAGCCATGTCCCCTAACTCCTATGGTCCCGATTCCGGACTAGGCCAATAACTATAGGAAGAAAGGGCACGGCGCGAATGGGGGATATGCCTTCCCATGAATTTCACGCGCTGCTGTTGCCGATTTGTCGGATTGCGGAATTCAGGCGGTCTGGCCGGGCTTTTCGCTGCTTACCGGCGGCTCTCTAAGTGTGATGGATTCGAATCCTCGCTGGCAAATTCCGAGCGTTCCGCCGCCGCGCATTGTGCCGCCTCCGCCGCCAACTGCGCTTCCCGCGCAGATTCGAGAGCTTGGCGATGGGCCCGTTGGCGGGCCATTTCGCGTGCTTTGGCGCGGCGCTCGCCGATGGCTGAATGCAGCCGCTTGGTCCAACTGCGTGCTTGCGCGGCCACGCGCCCGAATGCCCCTCCGGCCCAGACCAGTTCGAACGGCGTGAACTGCCGCCAGGTTTGGTCGCCATCGACAATCGCGCGCGCGATGATGCCGCCGGCCATGGCGGTGGTGTTAAGGCCGTGACCGCCAAAGCCGCTGGCGAGCCACACGCCCGGACCGAGTTCGCCGATTTGCGGCATGCGGTGCAGCGTAAGGCCCAGTGTGCCCGACCATGCATAATCGACCGCAACGTCGCCAAGTTGCGGATAGGTTTTTTTGATGTCGCCCGTCAGCGCGCTGACATAGGGTTGAGGATTCCGCGCCCACGCCGTCGCGCGGCCCGACAACATCAACCGGTCGCCGCCGACGATGCGATAGTGATTGTCGGCGTGATCGCTATCGCTGATGCCGCCGCGATAGCCGACCGCCTCGGCAAGCTTCCCGCCAAGCGGCGCGGTCGTGATCACGTAGGTTGTCATCGGCACGAGCGTCGCCGCGACCCGCGGCATCAATTCGCCAAGCTGCACATTGCCGCACAGCACGACGTGATCGGCGCGGACCCGCGCGCCCGGCGTGACGATGCGCTTGCGCACGCCCGTCGGATCGATCGACAAAGCCGGCGTGTCTTCGAAAATGCGCGCGCCGTCGCGCTCGGCGGCGGCCGCAAGCTTGAGCGCATAATTCAGCGGATGGATGGTGAAAGCACGAAGATAGTTGATCGCGTAAAAGTACCGCTCGCTGCGCAGCATGGAGCGCACGCGTTCGGTCTGCCAGCCCTCGATCTCGCAGCCGAGTTCGCCAAGGAGTTGGACCTGGCCAACAAATTCATCGCTATTGTCGGTCTTGGAGACATGGAGCCAGCCGTCTTGCGGATCGATGGCGCTGACGCCGTTGGCTTGAACGGCTTGCCGCACGTAATCGAGGCCGGCCTGGGCTAACGTCCAAAGATCTTTGGTGCGTTCGAAACCGATTCGCGCGATCAGCTTGTCGGCGTCGGCGCCGAAGCCGGGCAGCACGAAGCCGGTATTGCGGCCCGACGCATTGGCGGCGAGGCGGCCCGCCTCCAGCACCACGACGGACCAGCCGCTGCGGGCCACTTCGCGCGCCGCCGTCAGCCCAGCCAGCCCGCCGCCGATCACGCAGACATCGACATCGAGATCGAGCGACAATCGCGGCCGCGGCGGCGCATTGATTTTCGTCGCGGCATACCAATTGTTGCCGTATGCCATCGTTATCGTGTCGTCGCTCATAGAGACGGTATCCGACTGTGGCCGCCCGCTCGGCTGTGAACTTCGCCGCCGCTATGTAGGGACTTTCGAGTTGCCGTACTAGACACTTTAAGCCCGGGAAGCGACATTACCGCGATGCGCCGATTGATGCTGCTGCGTCATGCCAAGACCGAGCGCGCCGAGCCCGGCGAGCGTGACCGCGACCGCAAGCTTATGAAACGCGGCGGCAGCGACGCGCCGGTGATCGGCGCTTACATGGCGCAGCATAACTTTGTTCCGGACCTCGCGCTCGTCTCCGCGGCGACCCGCGCACAAGAAACCTGGGCGCTTGTCGCCCCTTGTTTCGCCAAGGCGCCGCGGATGGTGACGGAGGAACGCATCTACAACGCCAATCCGGCGCAACTTTTCGACGTCATTCGTGAAACGCGCGCCGCTAAAGCGCTCCTTCTCGTCGGCCACAATCCGAGTTTTCACGATCTCGCCAGGCAATTGATCGCCTCGGGCGAGATCGAAGCGCGGGAACAACTCAGCGAAGGCCTGGCGACCTCCGGCCTTGTCGTCATCGATCTGCCGATCGACGACTGGTCGCTGCTGCATCCGGAGGCCGGGCGACTCGTGCGGTTCGTCACGCCACGCATCCTTGCCGCCGCGACGGAATAAAGCAGGCGCGCGCGTCGCAAAATCGGGGCCGACCGTCAGTCGACGCTCGGCAAGATGGACACGGGCCTAGGCGGCCGCTCGAACGGCGGCCTAGGCGACGTTTGCCAAAAACTCGGAGCAGACATTATGAGCTGGGCAGAATCAGATCCCCAGGCAGCAAGCAAGTCGCCGCGCGTCAGCTTTTGGCTCAGAGAACTTCCCTTCAGCCTAGTGCTGATCCTAACAATACTCGGGGTCGCCTATACGAGTTTTTCGAAAGAGCCGATCGTAGCCTATTGGGAGCTTCTCGCCCCGATCATCGGGCTCGTCTGTATCGGGGCCGGATGGCAGAGCGCAGGCGACAAATCTGCGCGACTTCGCTTGATATGGACGCAGGTCTTGCACTGGTGCGCGTTCCTGGTGGTGATGAATATGATGTTGTTGCCAAGCGTTCAGCGGACATTTAGCGCCAGCGCGACTGGAATCGCCATCTTCACTTTGCTGGCGCTTGGTACCTTTACCGCCGGCGTGCAAGTCCTGTCCTGGCAAATCTCCCTTCTCGGGCTCATCATGGCGCTGGGAATTCCTGCGATCGCTTGGATCGAAAATACGGCTTTGATTGTCGTACTGATCGCGGGAAGCGTGCTTGGAATTGGCGCAGTGCTCTGGTGGCGCTGGCATGAAAGGCGCGCTCGCGAGGCTTGATTAGATCGCCTGTGTTCGCGGGTTGTCACCCCGAGAGCGCCGCCAAAATCCGCGCCCAGCTGCGGATGCCTTTGTGAAAACAACGCAGATCGAACTTTTCATTCGGCGAATGCACGCGATCATCGTCGAGCGCAAAGCCGACCATCAGCGTATCCATGCCGAGCACGGTCTTGAAATCGCCGACGATCGGGATCGAGCCGCCGGCGCCGACCGTGACCGCTTTCTTGCCCCACTCCTCAGCGAGTGCCGCGCGCGCCTTGTTCAGCGCCGGATTGTCGAACGCGACTCCAAACGCCGGATTGCAGCCGAAATTGCCGAACTCGACGCTGCAATCGCCGGGCAGTCTGGCGCGGACGAAGTCACGGAATCCCGCGCGGATTTTTTCTGGATCCTGCGCGCCGACCAGGCGGAACGACACCTTCGCGCTGGCCTTGCCGGGGATCACGGTCTTGGCGCCCTCCCCGGTATAGCCGCCGATGATGCCGTTGACCTCCGCTGTCGGCCGCGTCGAGATTTGCTCGATCAGCATGCGGCCCTTCTCGCCAGCCGGGATTTTCAGGCCGACGGGATTGAGAAACTTCTCTGGCGTCAGGCCCAGTCCCGACAGATCGGCCTTGATGTCGTCGGGCAATTCAGGGACGCCGTCATAGAAGCCAGGAATAGCAACCGAGCCGTCCGGTTTGTGCAGTGCCGCAAGAATATCGGCCAGCACGTGAATCGGATTGCGCGCCGCACCACCGAACAGACCCGAATGCAGATCGCGGTCGGCGCAGGTAAGCCTGATCTCTTCGTAGACCAGCCCGCGCAGCGAGGTCGTGATCGACGGCGTCTGCGCATCCCACATGCCGGTGTCACAAACCAGCGCCAGGTCGCGCTTGAGCTCCTGCGCATTGTCACGCACGAAGCCGAACAGATGCTTCGAACCGCACTCCTCCTCGCCCTCGATCATCATCGTGATATCGAGCGGGATCTTGCCGGTCACGGCCTTGAAGGCGCGGCAGGCCTCGATGAAGGTCATCGCCTGACCCTTGTCGTCGCAGGCGCCGCGGGCCACGATGATCTTGCGCCCGCCATCGAGCGTCTCGATGCTGGGCTCGAACGGCGGCGACTTCCACAGGTCGAGCGGGTCGACCGGCTGGACGTCATAGTGGCCGTAGAACAGAACGCGTGGTGCCTTGCCATTGCCGGCGCCGTTTCCGCTCTGTTCGGTGCTTTTGGCAATCACGACGGGATGGCCCTCGGTCGGGCGCACGCTGGTCTCGAAGCCGAGGCCGGTAAGGTCTTTGGCGACATACTCGGCAGCCTTCCGGCACTGCGGCGCATAGGCCGGATCGGTCGACACCGACTGGATGCGCAACAATGCAAACAGCCGGTCGAGACTGGCATCGAGATCGCGATCGACGCGATCGAGAACCGCCGGCAGAACTTCTGATGCTGTCATATTTGTCACCGTCACACGCAACCGAGCGGACCAGGGCTGCACCCGCACACTTATATTGTGCGCGGCAGATTGTTTCCATCGGCCGAGCACGCTGTCTTACACTCCGCTCCGGTTGCAAGTTTGTCACGCTAGCCCGCGTTCCAACAAAAGTGCGAACCGAATGACCGGATTTAGCGCCACAGTCTTGCCACGCTCCGTTTGAATCTACATTATGGCAGGAACCTGCTGATAGTGCGGGGGTTGAGGGGATAATGGACGAACTGATCGCGCGTCTCGTCGCAGATATCGGGAACGATCGTTCCGCTGCGGAGAAAGCCGTCGGCATCATTCTCGACTTCCTGGTCAAGGAAGGTCCCGCCGATAAGGTACAGCCGCTCTTAGCCAAGCTCCCTGGAGCGGAAGCTTTGATTCAAAAGACCGCGGCCGAAGGCGGCGGTGGTTTGATGGGTGGCGATCTTCTGGGTGGAATGATGGGCGGGGGCGTTGGCGGGGTCATGGGCGCGGGCATGCGCCTGATGTCTGCGGGGCTGAGCATGGGCCAAGTGCAGAGTGTTGGCCGCACAGTCCTGTCCTATACGCGTGAGAAGGCGGGTGATGACACAGTCGGCGCGATCGCGGCCGCCATCCCCGGCCTGTCGCAATTTGTTTGAGTTACGGACGCATCGGCGCGACGACATTATTGCGTTGAGGTTAGGGGTCATTGATGGGGTATCCTATTACCGAAATTCAAGGGATCGGAACGGATGCTGCCGCGATCCTGAAGTCGGATGGGATAAGGACCACCATCGGCCTGTTATATCTGGCCAAGACGCCGAAGCAGCGGCTCAAGATCGCCGCCAAGACCGGCGCCCCGGAAAAATGCGTGCTCGATTGGGTGACCGCCGCCGATCGCATGCGGGTCAAAGGTATAGGCTGGGAATATTCCGAACTGTTGCGCGCTGCAGGCGTGCGGACCGTCAACGAGCTTCGCTTCCGCAATCCGCAAAAGCTTGCGAACGCCATGGCGGAAATCAATGGCAAGCGAAAACTGGTGCGGGTTCTGCCGTCGGTGAACACCGTGACGCGATGGATCGAGAGCGCCAAGAGGCTGCCGCCGCTCATTTGCTATTGACCACAGGCTTACGACCGGTCCGTCGCGGCAAAAGTCCGCCGCTTGACTCCCCGCCATTGACCGCGCAAAGCGACGACCAAAAGAACGGTCGGCGGAACAGCCCAGAATAGCTTCAAGGAAAGCTTCAAGGATGGCCAAAGCTGCGGCCACAAACGCGACCCATCGCGCCGCTTCCGCGTCGAGCGCCGCAGCCGGCGACGGCATGCTGACAGAGCTTTTGGCCAAAGCGCGTCCGCTGGGGCGTCCTTTGATCATGGGTGTTCTCAACGTCACGCCGGACTCTTTCTCCGACGGCGGGCATTTTCTCGAGCCAGCGGCGGCGATCGAGCAAGCGCGCCGTTTGGCCGCCGAGGGCGCCGACATTATCGATATCGGAGCGGAATCGACCCGGCCCTATGGCGGCATGCGCCCGGTGTCGGCTGACGAAGAGCGCGAGCGGCTCGAGCCGATCCTGCCGGCCGCCGCCACCATCGGCATCCCGGTCTCGATCGACACGATGAAGGCCGAGATCGCGGCCTGGGCGCTCGAGGCCGGCGCCCGTATCGTCAACGACGTCTGGGGCCTGCAGCGCGACCCCGACATGGCCCGCGTCGTCGCCGACTACGGCGCGCCCGTCGTCATCATGCACAATCGCGAAAACGCCGATCCCGCGATCGACATTATAAGTGAGGTAACGGAGTTCTTCTCGCACTCGCTTGAAATCGCCTGCAGCGCCGGCATCGCCCACGATCGCATCGTGCTCGATCCCGGTATCGGCTTCGGCAAGACACCGGAGCAAAGCCTCGCCTGCATCGCACGACTCGATGCCTGGCGCGGTTTCGATGTGCCGCTCCTGGTCGGTGCTTCGCGCAAGCGCTTTATCAATTCGATTGTGCCGTCGGAACCGATGGATCGGCTTGGCGGATCGCTCGCGGCGCATCTCCTCGCCGCCGAAAACGGCGCGGCCATCATCCGGGCGCACGACGTGGCTCCCACATTGCAGGCACTCGCGGTCGCCGCCGCCATTAGGCACGCGCGATGAGCGACGCGATTTTTGTCCGCGGTCTCTCGCTCCACGCCTATCACGGCGTCATGCAGCACGAAGCCAAGGTCGGGCAGACATTCATGCTCGATCTCGTTCTCGACATCGATCTCGCGGCGGCTTCGCGCAGCGACAAGCTCAAGGACACCGTGTCCTACGATCTGGTCGTGAAGACCGTGACCGAGGCGTTCTGCGGCCGCCGCTATCGGCTGGTCGAAGCCGCGGCCGGCGCGGTCGCCACGGCGGTGCTCGCGCGCTGCCCGAAAGTGCGCAGTGTCCGCGTCACCGTCCACAAGCCGCATGCGCCGATCGCCGCGACCTTCGACGATGTCGGCGTCATCATCGAGCGCGCCCGTGCTCGCAAAAATGGCTGAGACGGCTTTGGCGCTGATCGCACTCGGCGGCAATGTCGGCGACGTGCGATCAACTTTCGACCAGGCCGTGACCTTGTTATGCGATGATGCCGCCGTGCGCCTCCTCCTCCGCTCGTCGGACTATCGAACGCCGCCATGGGGCGTCACCGACCAGCCGCCATTTATCAATGCCGCCATTGCCGTATCGAGCTCGCTTGCGCCGCGCGATTTGCTGGCCCGCGCGCTTGCGGTCGAGCGGGCGCTCGGGCGCGACCGGGACCGTGAGGAGCGCTGGGGACCGCGCACCCTCGACATCGACATCCTCGCATATGACGATCTTGTTCTGCATGACCCCGACCTGACGCTGCCGCATCCGCGCCTGTTCGAACGCGCCTTTGTCCTCCTGCCGCTTGCCGAAATCGCGCCCGACCGTGTGATCGGCGGTATCCGTGTTCGCGACGCGTTGGCGAATACGGACGCAAGCGGCATCGAGAAATTGCCGCGCTAGCCCCCTCCCCCTGACCGAAACACCCGCGGCACGCCAATTGCACGTTTTGCTGTTCGGGCCGGCTGCGTATTGGCCCCGCGAGCCCGGCATGGCATTTTATGACCATGACAAAAGGTGAAACGCTCTCGCTAGCGGGCGATTTTGTGCCGGCGACGCGTACCGACTGGCGCAAGCTTGTCGATGCCGTGCTCAAGGGCGCGCCATTCGAGCGGCTTGAGAGCAAGACCTATGACGGACTGACGATTGAGCCGCTCTATGAGCGCGATCCGGCCGCGCACGCCGTTCCTGGCCGCGCCCCGGGTGCAGCTTGGACGATCCTGCAGCGTGTCGATCACCCCGACCCGGCGGCGGCTAATGTGCAAGCACTCGACGATCTTGAAAACGGCGCGACTGGCTTGCTCCTGGTTTTTGCCGAGTCGATCAGCGCCAATGGCTTTGGTCTCGAACCCTCGGCGGCGGCGCTCGCTCGCGTGCTCGACGGCGTCGATCTTGAGGCCGGGATCGCCATCGACCTCAATCTCAGCCCGTCCTCGCGGCATATCGTCCACGACGTCGCCGCTCTGGTGAAAAACCGCGGCATCGTGCCGGCAGCGGTCGATATCCGTTTCAGCATCAATCCAATCGGCGGCTTTGCCGCCTGCGGCACGAGCCCGCGGCGCTGGAAGGATCTTGCGCCCTATTTCGCCGAGATGATTAGCGGCCTTGCAGGTGGTGGCTTTCGCGGCCCCTTCGCGGTCGCCGACGGTCGGGTCATTCACAATGCCGGCGGCTCGGACGCGCAGGAATTGGCTTTCGCGCTTGCAAGCGCAGCCGCCTATTTGCGCGCGCTCGAAGCCGGCGGTATGACGCTTCAAGCCGCCCGCCACGCGATTTATTTCCGGCTGTCGGCGGACGCCGATCAATTCCTGACCATGGCGAAATTCCGCGCGGTGCGAAAACTATGGGCACGCGTCGAGGCGGCGTGCGGGCTTTCGCCAAGGCCGGTCATGATCACCGCCGAAACCGCGTGGCGGATGATGACGCGGCGCGATCCTTACGTGAACATGCTGCGGCTTGCTATCGCGGTCACCGCCGCGGGTCTCGGCGGCGCCGACGCCATCACCGTGCTGCCTCATACGGCGCCGCTCGGGCTGCCCGACCCATTCGCGCGCCGCGCCGCGCGTAATATGCAGCTTGTTTTGTTGGAAGAATCAAACCTGGCGCGCGTTGGCGATCCGGCGGCGGGGTCCGGTGCGCTGGAGGCCATCACGCAACAGCTCTGCGCCGCGGCATGGTCGCTGTTTCAGGACATCGAAAAATCAGGCGGCGCCTGGGCGGCGTTGGAAAGTGGAGTGGTCCAAAAAAACGCCGCCGCCGTGCTTGCCGAACGCCAGAAGGCCACCGCCCGCGGCAAGGACACGCTCACCGGCACCAACGCCTATCCCGATATTCATGAAACCGCGCCCGCGGTTCTCAATATCGCGTCGCCGCCGCCGTCGAAGAAAAACGGTGCCGCAACATTGACGAACGCCGTTTCGGCCGAGCCTTTGCCGCGAATCCGGCTTGCCGAACCTTTCGAACTGCTGCGCGATCGTTCTGACGTAATTCTCGCCAAGAGCGGCGCGCGGCCGAAGATTTTTCTCGCCAATCTCGGGCGGCTCAGCGACTTCACCGCGCGCGCCACTTTCGCCAAGAGTTTCTTTGAAGCGGGCGGCATTGAAGCGGTGACCAATGACGGCTTCACGAACCTCGAACAGATGGTCGCGGTGTTCAAGTCATCTGGCGCGGCGCTCGCCTGCCTGTGCTCTTCCGATGATGTCTATGCCCGGGAAGCTGCCGCGACAGCGAAGTCGCTCGCCGCGCTGACCAAGCATCTTTATTTCGCCGGCCGGCCACCCGAGCAGGACGCGCTGAAAACGGCCGGTGTCGGCACATTCATCTATGCCGGTTCCGACATGGTCGCGGCGCTGCAAACGGCATATCAGACGCTCGATGGCTGAAGCGCAGTCTCGCGCTGGCGCAGTTCAAACTCTTGCGGCCGATTCACAATCGTCACCAGCGCGTAGCTGATCATCAGCAAGAGATACCAGGCGCCGAGCTTTCCGAGCGAGACCCACTGCGCGATCTGGTGCGGATAGAGCCAAGTCTTCGTCCCGGTGCCGACATTCTCGGCAATCCAGATGAAGAAGGCCACCAGGAACAGGCCGAGCAAGAGCGGCATGCGGCGATACTTGTAATGTATGCGGTAATAGATCCATGTCCGGCCGAACAATAGCGCCATCGCCCCGAACAGCAGGACGCGAAGGTCGGGCATGTAATGGTGCGCGTAGAAATTCGCGTAGATCGCTGCGGCCAGAAGATAGACCGACCACAATGGCGGATGGTGGGTGAAGCGCAGATCAATAGCCGCCAGCTCCGCGCGATATAGCTGCCGATCGACGCATACATGAAGCCGGAAAACAGCGGCACGCCGGCGACGTGAAAGATGCTCGGCTCAGGATAGATCCAGGAGCCAACGCCGGTCTTGAACACTTCCATCAGCGTACCGACGACGTGATAGATGAAAATGACCTTGGCCTCGTCGAAGGTCTCGAGCTTGAAAAACAGCATGCCGGCCTGAATTGCGAGCGCCATCAAAAACAAGAAATCGTAGCGCGCGAGCGCGGCGCCGTGCGGATACCAGAGATGCGTGCCGATAATCAGCGATACCATCGCGCCGCCGAACAGGCACGCCCAAGCCTGCTTCACGCCGAAGCGAATAAACTCATAGGCGAAGGCGGTTGCCGGCCGCTGCGCTGCCCAACGACCCAAGCGGGCCTCAGCGGCAATGAAGCGGACCAGCGGCGCCCACAGGGCCGCGGCGCTTGAAGTCGGTCGAACAGGCCGGAGATCGTGCAAGGCGGCGGGACCAGAGGCGAGAATGCCCTCAAGCATCACGAGAAACATGGTTCGAGAAGGCCGGAACGATGGCCCGAGTTGGGCCGGATGCGTGCTCTGCTATGTTCCCCGTGCGTTATGCTGCGCTGCGTGATACGATTGCCGCGCCGGATCAGGTGATGAGATGAGCCAAATCCCGGACTTCACGCAGTTGGCTTTCGCCGACGCGCCCACCGCGCCGCCCGCCGCGAGCGCGCCCTGGCAGACGCCGGAATCCATAGCGG
>Ga0209448_10000333_pt1 | contig 16260 bp, 15 predicted proteins | sample BogFormECP14_OM2_FD_188245 | JGI IMG/M metagenome (GOLD analysis project Ga0209448, IMG submission 188245) | Bog forest soil microbial communities from Calvert Island, British Columbia, Canada - ECP14_OM2 (SPAdes) (version 2) | ecosystem: Environmental > Aquatic > Freshwater > Wetlands > Bog ... | reverse complement strand
ACACCGGCATCATGCAGAGAGCGGCGCATCCGGGAGAAGGCGAGCCGCAGGCGCGACTTCACCGTGCCGAGCGGTAGTCTCATGAGTTGCGCAATCGTCGCATGCGACAGTCCGTCGTAGAACGCGAGCTTGATCAGCGCCAACTGCTCGCGGGGCAGCATGCGCAGTGCATCGCGCAGACATTCTTCCCGCTGGGCGATGTCGATGCAGGTGTCGCAGCCGTCGGCGGGGTCGGGGATATGGAAGAAATCCTCGTTGGCGCAGGCCGTCTCGCGGCAGCGCCGCTTGACGTCGATGCGACGGTTGCGGGCGATATGGTGCACCCATGTGGCGGCGGCGGATTTGCCCGGATCGAACTGACCCGCTTTGCGCCAAATCGTTTCCATCACATCCTGGGTGACGTCGGCCGCGGCGAAGGGCGGCAGCCCGAGCCGCACCATCTGGGCTTGTACGCGCGGCACGAAATGATCGAACAGCACGGTAAAAGCCTGCCCGTCGCGGTCGGTTCCGACCGCAATCAGAAGCTCATCGAGATCGCTGGCCGGGCTTGCCGCCTGCGGCCGATGCGAAGACGGCGCCTCATCGTGTAACCACTCAGTCAGGCTCAAAGCACGCATTCCTGATAATGATGACGTGCGTCGGGGAGGCCTGTCGTGAAGCGAGAATTGCCCATCCCCGTCGCGCGTCGTTCAGTGGTTGGATTATTCGACGGGGGAGCGCGTGCGGCTGTGTCCGCTGTCACACTTTCGGCGGTGACCGAATCAGCCGGCGCCGCCCGGGCCGCATGTGCCTCAATTCGGCACAGCACAAGCCCGCTTATCTCCGCAGCTTTTCGCCCGAATTGGATTAAATATGACAGGTTTGCTATCAATCGGCGGGGGACATTTCCGCGAGGGCCGATGCGCATCCGTCGACGGTGGCTGCTTGTCCTTTCGCTGCTGACGTCGCTGACGCTCGTGTTGGCGGCGCCGTTGGCTAATCCTGCTTCGGCGCAACAGACGCCCGCGGCGAGCGCGCCGGCAAAGCCCAAGCCGGCCGTCAAGCCGGCTGCCAAGCCAGCCGCGCCTGCGGCGCAGTCGCCGGCCGCAAAGCCCGCAGTTCCCCCGGCCATGGGTGGTGCACAACCGAAATTGCTTGGGCAATACGCCGATTGGGGCGCCTATACGGCGTCGCCCGGCGGCAAGAAGGTGTGCTTCGCCATCGCCAAACCGTCGGCCTCGGAAACCGTTCCGCCCGGCCGGCCCCGCAATCCGAGCTACATGTTCATTTCCAGCCGGCCGGCCGAAAAGGTGACCAACGAAATCTCGATCATCATCGGCTATCCGTTCAAGCCGAGCTCGGAAGCGAGTGCGGCAGTCGGGTCGACCTCTTTCGCGCTCTATACCCAGCAGGACGGCGCCTGGATCAAGAACTCAGGCGACGAAGCGCATATGATCGACGCCATGCGGTCAGGCCAAACCGCCGTGGTGAAAGGCGTTTCGATGATGGGCACGCAATCGAGCGACACCTTCAACCTCAAGGGTCTGTCGCAGGCCCTCGACCGGACCGGGCAGGAATGCAAATAGAAAGCCCGTGAACCGGGGGTCCGCAGCCTCGTCGTCTGCACCGGCGTCGAAGACTGACCTCCACCGGCTTGCTTCGCTCGCCACTCCCGCTTTCAGGGGGAGGACAAAGATCGAAGTCCACCCCATTTAGGTCCGGTGTGCCGATTACGTTGCATTGAGTTTGGATTGACGATGACTGCTTCGCTGACCGCTGACAAAACATTGACCTCGACCGCGTTCGTCGAGAAGCTCCCGCTTGAGCAATATGCGGCGCCGCAAAAGCCCTCGCTCGTCGGCTTGCCGCGCGATGCTCTGGCGGAAGCCTTCGGCACCATTGGCGTGCCGGAACGGCAGCGCCGCATGCGCGCGCAGCAGATCTGGCACTGGCTCTATGTCCGCGGCGCACAGAGCTTCGACGAGATGACGAGTTTGTCGAAGGATTTGCGCGCTGAACTGGCGCAACGCTTCACGCTTGAGCGCCCCGAAGTCGCCGCCGAGCAGGTGTCCGTCGACGGCACGCGCAAGTGGCTGCTGCGGCTTCCCGGCGAGCACGGCGGCGCGCCGCACGAAGTCGAATGCGTCTATATTCCGGAAACCGATCGCGGCACGTTGTGCATTTCGAGCCAAGTCGGCTGCACGCTCAATTGCACCTTCTGTCACACCGGCACGCAGCGTCTGGTCCGCAATCTTACGGCGGCCGAGATCGCAGGCCAAGTCGTTCTCGCGCGCGATCGTCTGAACGATTGGCAGCGCGCAGCGCCGGCGAGCGGCGCCGAGCCCGAGAAGCGCCTGGTCTCGAATATCGTGATGATGGGCATGGGCGAGCCGCTCTACAATTTCGAAGCGGTGCGCGACGGGCTCGGCGTCGTCGCCGACGGCGAGGGATTGAGCATTTCCAAGCGCCGGATCACGCTGTCGACCTCGGGCGTAGTGCCCGAAATCGCCCGCGCCGGCACCGAGATCGGCTCGATGCTGGCGATTTCGCTGCACGCGGTGACCGACGAATTGCGTGACCAATTGGTGCCGCTCAATCGCAAATATCCGCTGCGCGAATTGCTCGACGCCTGCCGTAATTATCCCGGCGTGTCCAACGCCCGGCGCATCACCTTCGAATATGTGATGCTCAAGGGCGTTAACGATTCGCTGGTCGACGCCAAGGCGCTGGTCCGTCTCCTCAAGGGCATTCCGGCCAAGATCAATCTGATCCCGTTCAATCCCTGGCCCGGGACCACGTATGAATGCTCCGACTGGGACCAGATCGAGAGATTTTCCGAGATCGTCTTCAATGCCGGCTACGCCTCCCCGGTGCGCACGCCGCGCGGCCGCGACATCCTCGCCGCCTGCGGCCAGCTCAAAAGCGCGACGGAAAAGATCTCTGCCCGCGAGCGTCTGGCGCTGCGCGCCATGGCGATTACTGACTAATGTCACTCACCGATTAATGGGTATCACTGACTAATGGCTGTGACCGACTGATGCGACGGGATCAACGCGGGCCAAACGGATCATGACCGCCCTTTTCCGCATCATCATGATGATCGTCGGCTATATCTGGGCCTGCGTCGCGGCCTCACTCGTGCTCACATTGGGCACGCTGGCGCCGAATTGGAACGATCTCGATGCGCTCGGTCATTCGCTCGGCGCCCAATCGCCGGACGTGCCGACGGTCGCGCTGTGGTCGGTCGTCGGCATCGGCGCCGCTATCATCTTCGCCGCCGGCTTTTTCCCGACCCTGATCGCCATCATTCTGACCGAGGGTTTTAAGCTGCGCTCGATCGTGGTTTACGGCGTGATCGGCGGCTCGCTCGCTCTGGTCGCGGCCTATGGGCTTGATTTCGGTGGTTATATTTCTGCACCCGACGCCGACATGATGCACGAGCGCGAAGTGTTCGCCGCCGCCGGCATCGCCGGCGGCCTCGTCTATTGGCTGTTCGCCGGCCGGCGGGCCGGCGCCTGGACGTGAGCGCATGAACCGCACCGGTCTCACGATCGTGCTCACCATTGCATTTGTGGTTGGCGTGCTCTGCGCCGTCGATCCGCAATTGGATATTGATCTCGCCCGCATCAGCTTTGACGGAAGCCGGCAGCTCTTCGGCATCAACGGCCAGCTCTGGGTGCAGCTTGCCCGCGACGCCGCGCGCCTGATCATTACCCTCCTGGTGCTGCCGGCCTTCCTCGCCATCCTGGGCAAGCTCATCTGGCCGCACCGGCGCATGCTGATCGAAGGCCGTGCCGCGCTGTTTCTGATCGTGACGCTGGCGCTCGGCCCCGGCATCATCACCAACGTGATGCTCAAGGATCACTGGGGCCGCTCGCGCCCGATCGACGTGCAGCAATTCGGCGGCGCCGACACATTCACGCCGTGGTGGGATCCCCGCGGCGTATGCCCGAACAATTGTTCGTTCGTTGCCGGCGAACCGTCGGGCGCGTTCTGGACGCTGGCGCCGGCCGCATTGGCGCCGCTCGAATTGCAGCCGCTGGCCTTCGGCACGGCGCTGCTGTTCGGCGTCGGTGTCGGCATGTTACGCATCGGCGGCGGTGGGCATTTTTTCAGCGACGTCGTGTTTGCCGGCGTGCTGGTTTATCTCGAAATCTGGCTCGTCTACGGCCTGGTCTATCGCTGGCGGGCGACGGCTATCAGCGAAGATGCGATCGAGACATTTCTCGTTCGGGCCGGGGATGGGATGCGCGACGCGTTGGCCAAGCTCGCGCGCTATGGCCGCGCCTCCAACTCGCCGTGACGCCTCATTCGGGCTCGCCGAGGACCCGGAAAAATTCCTGGAGCTGCGGACTCATCGGCAGGTTGAGGGTCTCGCCCGTCGGCAAACGGCGCACGAACCACTTGTTGTAAAGCTCGGCCAAGCGCCGCTCCGCCGCCATGCGGGTGAAGGCGCGTTCGACCACGGCGGCAAAGCCCGGATCGTCGCGGCGATAAACCAGTCCATAGGGATCGTAGGACAGGTATTCGCCGACCACTTTCATGTCATGCGCCGTCAGCTCGGTGGCGATGATGCCGTAAAGCAGCACGTCGTCGGTGGCGAAGGCGTCCGCTTTGCCGGCGACCAGCATGGCGAATGATTCTGCGTGATCGCGCGCGGTAACGATGTTGATGCCGAGTTTCTGCTTGTCGGAGAGCGTCCGCAGCGCCCCTTCATTGGTCGTGCCCGCGGTGACTACGGCGGTCTTGCCGGCAAGATCGCGATAGGAGGTCACGGCGGAGTCCTTGGGTACCATGAGCTTGGTGCCGGCGACGAAGAAGACCGGCGAGAACGCCATCTCCTTCTGGCGCTGCAGATTGCTCGTGGTCGATCCGCATTCGAGATCGACCGCGCCCGATTTCACTTTGTCGAAGCGGTCGGCGGCGGTGACCGGCGCAAGCGCGATCTTGATGTCCATGCCGTCGAGCTCGGTCGCTGCCTCTTCGACGACTTCGCGGCACAGATCCATCGAATAACCGATCGGCTGCTGCCGGTGGTTGAGGTAGGAAAACGGCAGCGAGTTTTCGCGGTAGCCGAGCGTGATCGTGCCGGTGGTCTTGAACTTCTGCAGCGTTCCCGACAGCACGCCCGCGTCCTGCGCCGCGGCGGGCGATGCCAGCGCGAGGATGAGTCCAAAAAAGAGCCGCCGTGCGCGCATAACGCGGGTCTCAGGCCGCTTGCCGCAGCGGGGCGGGTTCGACCGGCAGGTGCGCTTTCTCGCCCTCCCATTTCGCCACCACCGCGGTCGCCAGCGAATTGCCGATCACATTGGTGGCGGAGCGGCCCATGTCGAGGAACTGGTCGATGCCGATGATCAGAAGCAGTCCCGATTCCGGCAGATTGAAGCTCGCCAAAGTCGCGGCGATCACGACCAGCGAGGCGCGCGGCACCCCGGCCATGCCTTTGCTGGTGAGCATCAGCAACAGCAGCATGGTGATCTGCTGCCCGAGCCCGAGCTGGATATTGTAGGCCTGCGCGATGAACATGGTCGCGAAGGTGCAATACATCATCGAACCGTCGAGATTGAACGAATAGCCCATCGGCAACACGAAACTGATGATCTTCTTGCTGACCGGGAATTTCTCGAGCTGCTCCATCATCTTCGGGTAGGCGGCCTCGCTGCTCGCGGTCGAGAACGCGAGCAGGAACGGCTCGCGCACCAGCGTGATCAGGCGTATGGCGTGATTGCCGAAGAACAGATAGCCGACCGCAACGAGCAGGCACCACAACAAAAGGAGGCCGAAATAGAATTCGAGCACGAATTTGCCGTAGGTCACCAGGATGCCGAGCCCTTGCGTGGCGACGATCGCCGCCATCGACGCAAACACCGCAATCGGTGCGAGCTTCATGACATAGCCGGTTATCTTCAAAATGGCCTGCGACAGTTCCTCGATGCCTTCGACCAGCTTGTGCGCCCGTTCGCCGAGCGCCGCGCAGGCGACGCCGAAAAACAGCGAGAACACGACGATCTGCAGGATTTCATTGTTCGACATCGCCTCGAAGATCGACCGCGGCACCAGATGGGCGACGAAGTCCTTCATCGACAGCGAGGCAACTTTCAGATTGGTCGAGGCCTGCGCGTCCGGCAGCGGCAGGTTGAGGCTGTCGCCCGGGCGCAGCACGTTGACCAGCACGAGGCCGAGCATGAGCGACACCAGCGACGCCGAGATGAACCACACCATCGCCTTGGCGCCGACGCGGCCGACGATTTTGGGGTCGCCCATATGCGCCACGCCGACGACCAGCGTCGAGAATACCAAGGGCGCGATGATCATCTTGATCAGGCGCAGGAACACGTCGGTGAGGAGCGAGATGTAATCCGAGATGGTTTTGGCGGTGGCCGGATCGGGCCAGAGCGTGTGAACGGCGTAGCCGACCGCAATGCCCAAGAGCATGCCGATAAGGATGATTGTGGTTAGGGTTGAACGCATGGTCGCCCCTCCAAACAATCCCGTCGGGGCAGCTTAGTGCGTTTTTTGGGCGGGCGGGAATTAAGTTTCGACGTATTCGGCGATGCTGGTTGGCTGTTGAATCTGCATTCCATCAGCTTTGAGGCTATCGATGTGGAACCGGGTCGCCTCGCGAATCTCCGCCTCGACGGCCGCGACCGTCTCGGCGGTGGCCACGCAGCCGGGGAGGTCGGGCACATAGGCGGAGTATTGCCGTCTGCTCTTTCGATCACGACCGCATATCGCATTAGCGTCGCTCCTTGAGACCGGCCTGCTTCCCGCTTGCGTCGGCCTTCTACGTCCCTATAGTCCGCGCAAAATTTTGGTCAATTTTCGAGTTAAGCAGGGTTTCCTTCAATGCCAAAAGGCGACGTCAAAAAGGTGGTGCTGGCCTATTCCGGAGGGCTCGACACCTCGATCATTCTCAAATGGTTGCAGACCACCTATGGCTGCGAGGTCGTCACCTTCACGGCTGATCTCGGCCAGGGCGAGGAGCTTGAGCCGGCCCGCGCCAAGGCGTTTACGCTCGGCATCAAGCCGAAGAACATTTTCATCGAGGATCTGCGCGAGGAATTCGTCAGTGATTACGTGTTTCCGATGTTCCGCGCCAATGCGCTTTACGAGGGCCAGTATCTCCTCGGCACCTCGATCGCGCGGCCGCTGATCGCCAAGAAGCAGATCGAGATCGCCGAGAAAGTCGGCGCCGATGCGGTCGCCCATGGCGCGACCGGCAAGGGCAACGATCAGGTGCGTTTCGAATTGTCCTATTACGCGCTCAAGCCCGATGTGAAAGTCATCGCGCCGTGGCGCGAATGGGAGTTCAAATCGCGCGAAGCGCTCATCGCCTTCGCCGAGCAGAATCAAATCCCGATCGCCAAGGACAAGCGCGGCGAGGCGCCGTTTTCGACCGACGCCAATCTGTTGCACACCTCGTCCGAAGGCAAAGTGCTGGAAGACCCGTCGGGCGAAGTGCCGGAACACGTCCATTCGCGGACCGACGATCCGGCGCAGGCGCCGGACACGCCGGAATATATCACCATCGAATTCGAGCGCGGCGATCCGTTCGCGGTCGACGGCACGAAGCTGTCGCCGGCCGCTTTGCTGACGGCGTTGAATGCGTTCGGCAGGAAGCACGGCATCGGCCGGCTCGATCTGGTCGAGAACCGCTTCGTCGGCATGAAATCGCGCGGCATGTACGAGACGCCGGGCGGCACGATCCTGCTCGCCGCCCATCGCGGCATCGAATCGATCACGCTCGACCGCGGCGCGGCGCATCTCAAGGACGAGCTGATGCCGAAATATGCCGAACTGATCTATAACGGCTTCTGGTTCGCGCCGGAGCGCGACATGCTGCAGGCGGCGATCGACAAGAGCCAGGAATTCGTCAGTGGCCGCGTGCGGCTCAAGCTCTATAAGGGCCATGCCAGCGTGGTCGGCCGCGACAGCATTTATTCGCTCTACGATCAGGATCTCGTGACCTTCGAGGACGGCAAGGTCGCCTACGACCAGCGCGACGCCGAAGGATTTATCCGCCTCAACGCACTGCGGCTGCGTACCTTGGGGCAGCGTAAGCGCAAGCTGAAGCTGTAGCCCCGAGCCGGCAGGGCGGTTCCTAAAATTGCCGGACGGCGCATCCGCTACGCGGGCGAATGACAGACCGCTTCGATATTGTGCCCATCCGGATCGGGCACGAAGGCGCCGTAATAGTTCGCGTGATAATGCGGGCGCAAGCCGGAGCCGCCATTGTCCTTGCCGCCCGCCGCAATGGCGGCGCGATAGAACGCATCGACCGTTGCGCGGTCCTTGGCGGCGAACGCGATATAGATTGTGCGATTCAGCCCGGCTTCGCCGCCTATCCAAAAATCCGGCTTGCCGTTCGCGCCGAAACCAGCTGCGGGGCTATCGTTTTCCGACTGCGCGACTTCCATGATCAAGGCGTAGCCGAGCGGCGCAAGCGTCTTCTCATCAAAGGCCTTGGATCGCGTGTAGTCGGAAACCGGGAATCCAGTGTAGTCAAGCATGAGGCTTCCACTTTGCCCCGCAACGATGCCCGAATAGCGGCTAGACCTGCCGCTCCACCATCATCTTCTTGATCTCGGAGATCGCCTGCGCCGGATTGAGATGTTTTGGGCAAGCCTTCGCGCAATTCATGATGGTGTGGCAGCGATAGAGGCGGAACGGGTCTTCGAGATTATCGAGCCGCTCGCCGGTCGCCTCGTCGCGCGAATCAACGAGCCAGCGGCGCGCCTGCAACAGCGCGGCGGGTCCCAGATAGCGCTCGGAATTCCACCAATAGCTCGGGCACGAGGTCGAGCAGCAGGCGCACAGAATGCACTCGTAGAGCCCGTCGAGCTTTTGCCGGTCGTCGTGACTTTGCTTCCACTCCGTGCGCGGCGTCGGCGACACGGTTTTCAGCCACGGCTCGACGGCGGCGTGCTGGGCGTAAAAGTTGGTGAGGTCCGGCACCAGGTCCTTCACCACCGCCATGTGCGGCAGCGGATAAAGCCGCACCGTGCCCTTCATATCGCTCATCGCCTTGGTGCAGGCGAGCGTGTTGGTGCCGTCGACATTCATCGCGCAGGAGCCGCAGATGCCTTCGCGGCAGGAGCGGCGGAAGGTCAGCGTCGCGTCGACATTGTTCTTCAGCCAGATCAGGCCGTCGAGCACCATCGGCCCGCAATCGCCGGTGTCGACATAATATGTGTCGACGCGCGGATTAAGCCCGTCATCCGGATTCCAGCGGTAGATGCGGTATTCGCGTTCCGACTTGGCCTTGGCCGGACGCGGCCAGGTCTTGCCTTCGCCGACTTTGGAATTCTTTGGCAGCGTGAATTCGACCATTTCAATACACCCGCTTTTTCGGCTCGATATAGGCCACGTCATTAGTCAGCGTGTAAGTATGCACCGGCCGATAATCGATCGTGACTTTGCCCGAAGCGTGATCGAGCCAAGCCAGCGAGTGCTTCATCCAGTTGTGGTCGTCGCGGTCGGGGAAATCCTCGCGCGCGTGCGCGCCGCGGCTTTCGGTGCGATTGGCCGCGGAATCCATGGTGACCACGGCCTGCTCGATCAGATTGACGAATTCGAGCGTCTCGATCAGGTCGGAATTCCAGATCAGCGAGCGGTCGGTGACGCGTACGTCGTTGACGCCGTTATAGACGTCGTGGATCAGCTTTGAGCCTTCCTGCAGCACTTCGCCGGTGCGGAACACCGCGCAATTGGTCTGCATCACCTGCTGCATCTTGTTCCGCAGCTGCGCGGTTGGCGTCGAGCCCGAGGCGTTCCGGTATTTGTCGAGCCGCGACAGCGCGCGCTCGGCGGAGTCCTTGGGCAGTTCGGGCTGTTTGTCGCTCGGGGTGAGGATCTCGGCGCAGCGCTTGGCTGCCGCGCGGCCGAATACGACCAGGTCGATCAGCGAATTCGAGCCGAGCCGGTTGGCGCCGTGGACCGAGACGCAGGCCGCTTCGCCGAGCGCCATCATGCCGGGTACGACGTAATCGGGATTGCCGTCTTTCTTGATCAGCACTTCGCCCTGATAATTGGTGGCGATGCCACCCATATTGTAATGCACCGTCGGCACGATCGGAATAGGTTCCCGCGTCACGTCGACGCCGGCGAATATCTTGGCTGACTCCGATATTCCGGGGAGTCGTTCATGCAGAACGGCCGGGTCGAGGTGATCGAGATGTAGATAGATGTGGTCCTTCTTCGGCCCGACCCCGCGGCCTTCGCGAATCTCGATGGTCATGGCGCGCGAAACGACGTCGCGTGACGCGAGGTCCTTGGCGGAAGGCGCATAGCGCTCCATGAAGCGCTCGCCGGCGGAATTGACGACATAGCCGCCTTCGCCGCGTGCGCCTTCTGTGATCAGCACGCCGGCGCCGTAGACTCCGGTCGGATGGAACTGGACGAATTCCATGTCCTGGAGCGGCAGGCCGGCGCGCAACACCATGGCATTGCCGTCGCCGGTCTGGGTATGCGCGCCGGTACACGAGGCATAAGCGCGGCCATAGCCGCCGGTGGCGAGAATCGTCATCTGCGCCGCGAAGCGGTGGATGGTGCCGTCGTCGAGATTGATGGCGATGACGCCGCAGCAGCGGCCGTCCTCGTCCATCATCAGGTCGATGGCGAAATATTCGATGAAGAATTCGGTCTGGTGGCGCAGCGCCTGGCCGTACATGGTGTGCAGCATGGCGTGGCCGGTGCGGTCGGCGGCGGCGCAGGTGCGCTGCGCGGTGCCCTTGCCGAAATGCGTGGTCATGCCGCCGAACGGGCGCTGATAGATCTTGCCGTCCTCGCGGCGCGAGAACGGCAGGCCCCAATGTTCGAGCTCGTACACCGCTTCCGGCGCGCTGCGGCACATATATTCGATGGCATCCTGGTCGCCGAGCCAGTCCGACCCCTTTACGGTGTCGTACATGTGCCAGCGCCAATCGTCCTCGCCCATATTGCCCAGCGCTGCTGCGATCCCGCCCTGCGCCGCGACCGTATGCGAGCGCGTCGGAAACACCTTGGTGATGCAGGCGGTGCGCAGGCCCGCTTCGCTGCAGCCGACGGTGGCGCGCAACCCCGAGCCGCCGGCGCCGATGACGACGACGTCATAGGCGTGGTCTTCGATCGGATAGGCGCGGCCATTGACGCCGGACGCCGCGCTGCCGTTTTTTCCGTTTTCAGCCATGCTTACAATCCGAACGACAATTTGAGGAGCGCGTAGACCGCGACCGCGCCGACGGTCACGCAGAAGAACGTATTGGCCATCACCAGCGTGAGCTTGGCCGACTCGTCATGCACGTAATCCTCGATGATCACCTGCATGCCGATTTTCATGTGCGTGACCGTCGAGCCGATGAACAACAACAAAATGATGGCGACGGCCGGCGAACCCAAAATCTGCGCGGTTGCGGCCTGATTGCGGCCAAGGAGCGTGATCAGGATGATCACCGCGGCGATGGTCAGCGGAATATTGGCCACGGCCGTCAGCCGCTGGCGCCAAAAGTCTCTGGTGCCGGATTTGGCGGTGCCAAAGCCGCGAACGCGGGCCAAAGGCGTGCGGATATGCGCGGGTCCGCTCATCAGCCAACTCCCATCGTGAGCAGGACGAAAATCCACAGCAGCACCGTGATCGTGATCGAGCCGATCAGATTGGCGGCGGCGAGCCACTCGCGTTCGCTCGGGCCAAAGCCGCGGCCGGTGTCCCAGATCAGATGCCGGACGCCGCCCAGCATGTGATGGATCAGCGCCCAGGTATATCCGAACAGGATGAGCCGGCCGATCCACGAACTGGCAAACCACTGGAACCGCCCATAGCCGGTTGGGCTTGCGGCGGCGAGCAGCCACCAAGCGACCAGCAAGGTGCCGAAATAGAGCGCGGCGCCGGTGATCCGATGCACGATCGACATCATCATCGTCAGCGTCGGCTTGTAGATTTGCAGGTGTGGGGAGAGCGGCCGCTCAACGGGGGGCCGTCGTTCGAGCGAGCGTGTGTCGGCCATGCTTGTTGTCCGAGTGGGCATCATCCGAATTCGCTTTGGCGCGGGCGCGCTTAGCTTAGAACCGTTCCTACCGAATCCGCGCGCGTCCCGCAATGCAACGCTGCACCCCGCCGGATACCACAGATGCAAGGTAACTTCGTCATACGCGAAGAATAGTCTTGAAATAACATTACACAATGGTCGATATTAGAAGCCTGACTTCGTCAAATCCGAAGGCAGGGTCATTGCCATGCGATTCGATCTCGCCGATCTCAGTTTGTTTCGCCACGTCGTCGAGGCGGGCAGCATCACGCACGGTGCGGAGCGCGCGCATCTCGCGCTCGCCGCAGCCTCGACGCGCATCCGCAACATGGAGGATGCGCTCGGCGTCGCGCTGCTCACGCGCGGCCGCCAAGGCGTGACGCCGACCCAAGCCGGCCGCACGCTGCTGCAGCACGCGCGCACCATCCTGCGCCAGGCCGAGCGGTTGCACGAAGACCTTGGCGCTTATGGGGGCGGGCTTGCCGGCCAGATCCGGGTGCTGTCGAACACCAATGCGCTCACCGAATTCCTGCCTGAGGCGCTGTCGTCGTTTCTCGCCGCGCATCCGCATGTCAGCGTCGATCTCGAAGAGCGCTTGAGCGACGAGATCGTCGGCCTGATCGCCGAGGGCGTCGCCGATCTCGGCGTCGTCGCCGGCACCGTCGATGCCGGCGGGCTCGAAACCTATCCGTTCCGCCGCGACCGCTTCGTCTTGGTGGTGGCGCAGGATCATGCACTGGGCAAGCGCGCCAAGATCGGTTTCGAGGAAGTGCTCGATCAGGATTTTATCGGGCTTGATCGCTCAAGCGCCATCCAGCGTTTTCTGGCCGCCAAGGCGGTGCGCATCGGCCGTCCGTTGCGGCTGCGCGTGCAATTGCGCAGCTTCGACGCCATCTGCCGCCTGGTCGAATGCAAAGTCGGCATCGGCATCGTGCCGGAAACGACGGCGCGCCGGGTATCGAAGACCATGGCGATCAAGCTCGTCGCGCTCACCGATCCCTGGGCGGTGCGCGATCTGACCATCTGCGTGAAGAGCCGCGCCGAGTTGCCGGCCTATGCGCAACAACTCGTCGAGCATTTGCGGGCGCCGGCTTAAGGCCGTCATTGCGAGCAGCGTAGCGACGAAGCAATCCAGCTCACTCGCACCGTGCTGGATTGCTTCGCGTCGCTCGCAATGACGGATCCGACAAGGTCAACTACGATTTAGACGATTGCCGTGCGGCCGCGATGGCGTCGCCGAGTGCCGCGATGCGGATCGGCAGTTTGGCGACCGCGATGCCGAGCGGGGCCAGCGCGTCATTGACGGCGCTGGAAATCGCCGCCGGCGCGCCGAGATAGCCGGACTCGCCGGAGCCTTTCTGGCCGAGCACCGTGAACGGCGACGGCGTGCAGTGGTGGACGATCTCGATCTCGGGCACTTCGAGCGACGACGGCAACAGATAATCCATGAAGGTCTGCGTGATCATCTGGCCCTGGTCGTCATAGACGAACTCCTCGAACAAAGCGGCGCCGATACCGTGAGCGATGCCGCCGAGCGTCATGCCTTTGACGATGTGCGGATTGATGACGGTGCCGCAGTCATGACCGATGGCATAACGCTTGATGTGCGGCAGGCCGAGATCCGGATCGATCGCCAACAGCACGACATGGAATTCAAACGAGTGGCAGGGATACATCTGCACGCGGCCGTCCGGCGTCGGCAGCGTGCCGCCGGTCGGCACCTGATAGACGTGATTGGTTTCGAGCCCCGGTTCGAAACCCTGTGGCAAGAGATGCCAATTGCGGTGGGCGATATTGACGAGATCGAGCCAGGTCAGCCGGCGGTCGCCGGCCGCGGCCGCGACCCCGCCATTGGCGTAGTCGACGGCGTCCTCGCTTAAGCCGAAATGATGCGCGGCGATGGCGATCAGCTTCTGCTTCAGCTTCTGCGCCGCGTGGAAAGCCGCGCCGCCGAGCATGATCGCCATACGGCTGCCGACCGGTGAATTGCTCGGCATGCTTTCAAGCGAGTCGGGCCGTAGCACCCGAATGCGATCCGGATCGATCTCGAGAATCTCGCCGATGACGGTCGACACCAGCGTTTCGTGCCCCTGGCCGGACGACGTGGTGTTGACCGTGGTGACGATGTCGCCCAGCGCGTCGACATGGATGCGGCACGCCTCCATCCACGTGCTGGTCGTGTTCTTCGGGTTGAGCAGCGGCTCGAAGGATGAATTGCCGCCGCTCGGCTCCAAACAGGCGGCGATGCCGATGCCAGCAAGCAGCCCGCTTTGCCGCAGCCGATCGCGCTCGGCCTGCAGCGCTGTGTAGCCGACGTGATCCAGCACCTTGGCGGCGACGGTGTGATAGTCGCCGCTGTCGTAGCGCGTGCCGCTTGGAATGAGATAGGGAAATTCCTCCTTGCGGATGAAATTGCGCCGCCGCACCTCGATGCGGTCGAGGCCGAGCGCCGCAGCGACTTTGTCGATCGCGGATTCGATGGCGTAATTGGTCGGCGATTGGCCAAAGCCCCGCACGGCTTCCTGCACGGCTTTGTTGGTCGTCACCGATTGTGCGCGATATTCGACGCTTTGAATCTTGTAAGGCCCGACGATAGCGCCGATCGGCTTGCCGAGCTGGAACGGCGCGCGGCCCGCATAGGCGCCGGCATTGTCGAGCGCCCGCATTTTCATCGATTTGATAATGCCGTCGGTATTGAAGGACAACGAGACGTCGAAGATCCGGTCGGGGCCGTGGGCGTCGCCAGCCCGCATGTTTTCGAAACGATCCTCGATCAGACGGACCGGGCGGCCGATGCGGCGCGCCAGGTAGCCGCACAGAATGGTGTGCTTGATGCCGCGCTTGACGCCGTAGCTGCCGCCGACATCGACGTCCTGATGCACACGCACCGCGTTGGCCGGCAGCCGCATGGCACGCGCGATCTGGTCGGCATATTTGGGCATTTGGATCGAGGCCCAGACGTCGAGCAATTCGCGCCACGGATCCCAGGCGGCGGTGATGCCGAACGTCTCGATCGGCACCGTCGAACTGCGGCCCCAGACGACGCGGAACGACAGATGCTTCGGCGACTCCGCAAAATCCCGCTCGACCTCGCCCCAGACGAAGGTGCGGTCGAGCAGCACGTTTGAGCCGTGCGGCGCGTGCACGATGGGTGCGTCCGGTTTCAAGGCTTCTTCCGGATCGATCACAAAAGGCAGCGGCTCATAGCTGACATCAACGAGCTCTGCCCCATCCTCGGCCAGCGCGCGGGTATCGGCGACCACAGCCGCGACCCATTCGCCGACATAGCGCGCCTGTTTGATCGCGAGCGGATAGCGCTGCACCTGCGGCGTATCGAGGCCGTTCATCAGCTGATCGGTGGCGGCCGCCAGTTCTTCGCCAGTGAGCACGTAACGAATGCCGGGCAATGCCATGGCCGCGCTGGCATCGATCGCAACGATGCGCGCCGCCGGATGCGGCGAGGGCACGAGCGCTACATGAAGCGTGTTCGCCGTCCTCACATCGGCGGCGAACTGGCCCATGCCGGCGACGAAGCGGCGATCCTCGCGCACCCGGCGATTGGCGGAGACGTAACGCAAGCGGCGCGGTGTCGTACTCATCGCTGGCCCGTCTTTGGTACGTTCTTGGGCGCATTGGCGAGCGCCAGCCGTTGCGCGGCGAGCGCGATAGCTTCGACGATCTGGCCGTAGCCGGTACAACGGCAGATGTTTCCCGAAATGGCTTCGACGATGTCCTGGCGGGTCGGCTGCGGATTGTCGCGCAGCAGCGCCGTCGCGGTCAGCACCATGCCGGGCGTGCAATAACCGCATTGCAGGCCGTGCATTTCGCAGAACGCGTCCTGGATGACGCTGAGCTCGCCGGGAGCGGGCGCGATGCCTTCGATCGTCGTGATCTCGTAACCGTCAGCTTGCACGGCAAACATCAGGCAGGAGCGCGCCGGTTCGCCGTCGAGCAGAACCGTGCAGGCGCCGCAGACGCCGTGCTCGCAGCCGGTATGCGAGCCGGTGAGACCGAAATCCTCGCGCAGACAATCGAGCAAGGTCTTCCGCGGCTCGACATCGGCGCTGCGGCTCTCGCCGTTGACGGATAGTTCGACCTTCATTGCGGCCTCGCCGTCGCCGTCAGCCGCGCATCGTTCAAGGCACGCCGCGCTAGAACAGAGCCGACGCGCCGACGATAATCCGCCGAGGCATGGAGATCGCCCCAGATGTCGAGGTCCGCCATCGCGGCATCGACCGCTTCGGCGTTGCCGAGATCGCTGCCGAGCAAGGCCTTCGCG
>Ga0209448_10000331_pt1 | contig 16305 bp, 14 predicted proteins | sample BogFormECP14_OM2_FD_188245 | JGI IMG/M metagenome (GOLD analysis project Ga0209448, IMG submission 188245) | Bog forest soil microbial communities from Calvert Island, British Columbia, Canada - ECP14_OM2 (SPAdes) (version 2) | ecosystem: Environmental > Aquatic > Freshwater > Wetlands > Bog ... | reverse complement strand
ATGGCGGCTTGTATGCCGTAGTCGCCAGTGGGGAGAATATCGGGGCGGCGCAGGGTGAACATCAGGAACATGTGCGCGGTCCAGACGCCGACGCCTTTGACCTGGGTTAGATGCGCGATCACTTCTTCTTCGGGCAATTCTGGGAGGTGTTCGAATTTCAGCAGGCCGGCTTTGGTCTCCTCGGCTAGATCGCGCAGATATGAGGTCTTCTGGCGCGACAAGCCTACGCCGCGCATTTCGGCGTCGGTCAGTTTGAGGATGCCTTGGGGCGTCAGCGGATCGCCGGCGAGTGCGGTGAAGCGATCGAAGATGGTGGCGGCGGCTTTGCCGTTCAACTGCTGATAGAGGATCGACTCGGCCAGGGCGTGGAAGGTGGGCTCGCCGTACTGCATTCGGTACGGGCCTACGTGCTCGATAATCGCGGCGAGGACGGGGTCAGATTTTTTCAGGTGGTTGATCGCCAGATGATGGATCGCTTTTTTCATCGCCGTTGCTCCTCAGGGGTCGTAGTTCGCGCGCCGTCCCTAGCGGGACTCAATTTGCACGCTTCGCGTTCCCGGCACTCACGTGCCGGGCTCTCCTGTTTCTGACGCTCCGCGGCTCGTGGATGGTGCATTCCACGTTTTCGCGGGACATCAAGCTATGCAGGGGGACGGGGAAAAAGTTTAGCATATGGGCGAACAAATGGCGAATCAGAAGATCGGGTAGTTATTGGGTCAGTTTGAGAAACACATTCCCTCAGCGGCTAAAGCCGGGATGAAAATTCGATGCTTACGGCGCGGCTGAAGCCGCGCCCCTTCAAAACAAATTCAAATTGAGCCAACTACCGATCTTCTCAGGATGGAAAGTGGAAGTGCACGTCGTGCCTGGAGGCTACGGGCGTGCCGTCGAGAGTGGCTGGCTGGTAGTGCCAGCGGCGTAGAGTGGCCTCAATCTTTTCGTCGATGCCGTGGCCGATGGCCTGCACAATTTTGGTTTCGACTACGCTGCCCTGGGAGTCGATCGTCACTTCAATCACCACATCGCCCACCAAGTCACGGGGAAGCTCAGCGCGGTCGACGGGAGGATCGGGATACACCACCGGATATGCTACGTGAACTTCATGGCCGGTGATCGGTCCATCAATCATGGTGCCTAGCGGAGATCCGGCGTGGGAGTTGTGATCGCCGACTTCCTCGTTGGCTAGCACCTGTTGAGGCTTGGACGGCAGGGCTTTCGTCTGCCGACTGGGGTGCTTCTTGCTCGCCCGCGGGAATAGCAACTTGGCCGCATCCTGGTGCTTGTCATTGTTTGCGCCCGATGGAAAGTAAATCAGTTTGTAGGTGTGGGCGCCGTCTCCGTATGCGAGCCAAGTGGGACTTAGGTCGATCACGTTGGGATTGTGGAATACGATCGCGGCCAGCACAGCCAGGTGTGCGGCCAGAGACAGTCCTACCGCACGATAGCGGCGGAGTATGGAACTCGTGGGCTGGAGGCCAGTGAACACTTCACTCCCTAGTTTACTGGATTGACGCACAAAGGGAGAAAAGGTTTCGCGGAGGCGGGGTTACTGACAACTGGCATTGGGATCCGGGAAGCGCGCTCAGCGCTTAAAGCCGCCCATTTCCTCTGGGTCCGATTGGCACGGCTAACGCCTTGCCCTTCCCGTCCGTACCCGAACATAGTCCGGGGGTGATCCGAGACGGGGCAAGCCCCGTCTCTACACGGCCTACTTGCCGGCCTGCTGTTCGGCTATATCTCCGATCACGGGCAGCTTGAACATCTGTCCCTGATAGGCCTTAAGCACCAGAATCAACCAAATCACGAAGCCTGCCAGACTGACGAGCGGCCACAACACGACGGTAGCCCATCCGAGGAATGGGATGTGCGCAATGATGGACAGGCCGATCCAAAGCACCGTCCAGGCGGCTGCAAAGAAGAGGCATTGAAAGGCATGGAAACGGATGAAGCGCTTTTTGTTGAATTGCTCCAGCACCAGAAACACAATCGCCGGAATGATGGTCACGTAGGCTAGCGCGCCAGCCACGTTATCGGTGAGTCCGGCGGCCGCGGGTGCGGACGCAGATTGGACAGCGCCGCCAGCACACTTCGAACAGGTCGTTCCATCGGCAATCTGCGCTCCACAGGTTGGACAAAAAGCCACAGGGCCTCCTTTGAGATGACAGGCAAGTTATCAGAACGTTTGCCGGGGCGCAATGGCGGCGTGGCAGGCATTTTGGCGGGCGTATTCTGCGCTTTTTTTCACGGTTGCACCCAGTACGATCCGGCTGATTAAAATTTCTAATCGAGGCATTACTAGTTACCGTCTCTCGGTGTCGCGGTTCTCTGGTATATTGCGCGGATTCCCTGGAGCGGTTTGGGGCCGAATTTTGGGCCGTGCTCGGTGGGTGAAAAACGGGAGCCGCGTCAACTTTATGGGCCGCATCGTAGTTCTTTTTCTCCGGCGGTTGTGGTTGCCCACGCTCGTGTTCGGCGCTTTCTGCCTGATATGTGTCGTGGTGTACATGCGGCTGGAGGGGCTCGGCGCGATGGACGCGTTTTTCTGGATCTTTCATCCGCACGCGATTGATTATCGGGCCGTCCGCACGGCTACCAAGCTGTTTTCGATTTTCGTATACGTGGGAGTATTTGCCTTTCAGGTGTGGATCGCGGAGCGGGTGCTGGTCACGATCTTCAACCGGCAAGGCTTGGAGGCTTGGAAATCCATGGTCAACGACGCCAACATCGCGAAGCTCAAGAATCATTTCATCATCTGCGGATACGGCCAGGTGGGGCGGACGGTGGTCGACCAGATTACCCGGCTGGAGATTCCGTTTGTGCTGATTGAGACCAACGAAGGACTGTGCCGGGAACTGCTGAACGAAGGCGTGCTGGTGATTCAGGGGGACGCCAAGCGGCACGACACACTGCTGCAAGCTGGCATCGAGCGGGCGTGCGGCATTTGCATCGTGATCGACAGCGACGCCGACAATCTTTACATCACGGTCACCGCGCGTTCGCTGAACGTCAAGGCGAAGATCATCACGCGCGCCGGGCAGCAGCGCTACGCCACCGCGATTCGCAACTCGGGCGCCGATGAAGTCATTATCCCGGAATATGAAGGCGGCCTGATGACCGGACGAATGATCCAGAGATACTATCCGGCACAAGGGAGTTTGGAGTAGGGCGCGCGGTCGTCATCGTCGTCTTTGCCCGGCGGCTACCTTCCCACTAACATTCCAACTATCATTTCAAGTATCAAGTACGGGATTCTCTTGAAAGGCAAGAGTATTGATGATCACAATTGTTTCGGGACTGCCGCGTTCGGGCACGTCGCTGATGATGCAGATGCTGGATGCGGGCGGGCTGCCGGTTCTCTCCGACGGGGAACGCAAGGCCGACACCGACAACCCGAAGGGCTACCTGGAGTGGGAGCGCATCAAGCAGCTTCCGAAAGAACCCAGTCTGATTGCCGAGGCGGAAGGCAAAGTGGTGAAGGTCATCTCGCAACTGATTTTGTCGCTGCCGCCGGGCCATGACTACCGCATCGTGTTCATGCAGCGTCCGCTACCGGAGGTGCTGAAGTCGCAGGATGAAATGCTGCGACGGCGCGGCAACACGGACTCGAAGACCGACACATCCGCCATCGAGGAGGCCTTTCAGCGCCACCTGATCGAAGTGAACAAGTGGATTGCGGGCAAGGCGAACATGCAGGTGGCGCGCGTGCATTATCATCGCGTGCTGCGCGAACCGAAGGCAGTGGCCGAAGAAGTGGCGGCGTTCTTGCAGGTCCCGCTCGACATCGCGGCCATGGTTCAGCAAGTGGATGGGAGCTTGTATCGGAATCGGATGAAGTAGCTTCAGTAAAAAAGGGCACGGCTGAAGAGGCTGCGGAAAAACGCAATCGGTCGAAAACGGGCGACCACCAGGGCTAAAGCCGCGCTGATTTTACGGGACTTACGCGGCCCTGAAGGGCCGCTCTTCCACGGTGATCCGCGCATTCGTGAGTTTTTCCGCAGGCTGTGAAGCCGTGCCCTGCGCAAAACGTGTCCGAGCCAGAGTTCTGTGATGATCCCAGACGGGGCAAGCCCCGTCTCTACACGAGTTATGAGACAGCTGCTACTTCGCGGTTACCAGCGAATGAGTGATGGCGTGGACGGAGAGCGCGATGCGATTTTGCACACCGACTTTGCGCATCAGTTTCGCGACGTGAGCCTTCACGGTGCGCTCTTCGATGCCGAGGGCGGAGCCGATCTCTTTGTTAGAGCGGCCGGCGACCAGCATTTCGAGAACTTCCTTCTCGCGGTCGGTAAAGGAAATCCGGCCGGCGGGGAAGATGCGACCCGGAGAGGCGCTGACGCGTTCGATGAAAGTCGAGAGAACGCGGCGCGGAGCCCATACCGAACCCTGATTGACGACGCGGAGAGCTTGAATAAACTCGGCTGGTGAGGCGGCTTCGTCGACGTAGCCTTTGGCGCCGGCGGCAATGGCTTTGAGGACACTTTCATCGTCCATGCCGGAGCCGGTCACGATGATGCGGAGGTCGGGCCGCACGGCTTTCATGCTGGCCATAATGTCGTACAGGTTTTGGCCGCCGCGGTTCCCGAGGAGGACCAGATCGATGGCCTGTAACTGGCCGAGGTCAGCCAGTGAGGCGGAGACCAGCTCCAGATCAAGTTCGGTATCGAAGAGGGCGCGGAATCCGACAAATCGCAGTGGATCGCTCTCCACTACGGCGACACGTATTAACGGCTTTCTGGCGACGGCAGCTTTCATCAAGGTTTCCCTGTTAGGATTGCATCCTGTTTAAGCTTGCCTGAAGTAGCAAAGAATTGGAACGATTGGTGAGGGAGACAAATTACGGGGGTAACCCCCAAAGTTAGGCACTAGAGGAGGGTCTGGCAGTGAAAAGAAGGCAGATGCGGCATTGGGCAGGGATTCTGGCGCTGGGCGGCGTGATGGGAGCGGGGCTTGTGCTGGCGCAGGCGCGGACGCAAGGGGCAGCGCAGACGTCAGGACAGACGACACAGTCGTCCACACAGTCTTCAACACAAACGACGGCGCCATCGTCAACGCCAGCGCAGACGGCGGCGCCGGCTTCAGCAACGTATCAGCCGAAGTTTGCGGGCGATCCGGCGCGCTCGGAATCGGAAGCGCAGGCGCTCGGCTATATGCGGGTGGTGCTTCGGGCGCAGCGTGAATACAAGAAGCGCCATGACAAGTACGCGGATTCGTTGGCCGCTCTGGCGGGCACGGCATCGTTCACCAAGCGCATGTCACAAACCACCGACCGCGGGGATTACACGGCCAGCTTCAGTCCTCATAAAGATAAGGGTAAAGATGACAAAGACGGCTTCGTGCTCACCATGACGCCGAACCACATGGACAGCGAACACCGCTCGTTCTATGCGGAAGACGATGGCGCGATTCATGCGGACGATCAGAAGGCCGCGGATCTGGATTCGCCGAAAGTGAAGTGAGGGGGTTCCGATGTCCCCGACATTGGATCAGTTGAGATGATGGGGAAATGTCATTCGGAGCCGGTGCTCTTTGTTCCGGATGGGGGGCCGGATGGGTCGGCATCAGGATGTGAATCATCGCGATCGGGACGGGTCGGCCGGGGCTGGACCGTGTCCACCTGATCGGCAATGCGTCGGACGGGCAGCGGGTCGCCATCGGTGCTGTGGCTGAGCAAGCGCTTGACGATGTCTTCGCGGTCGTGCGCGCCGTAGTCGTGGGCGAAGCGAGTGAGGGCCTCGGTCAGGATGTCGTGGTGGTGTACGTTTTCCAAACCCGGTTCGCGGGTGAGATTCAGCCACAAGCGATGAAGCAGGACGACGTCCTCGTTCTTCATGGTGGGCGTGTGTGGACCGATGCGGAAGGTATCGACGATGCCGTCGAGCTGAACGATCTGCAAGACAAACTGCCGTTTGGGTTCGGGTATGGCTTCCCAGGCGCTGCCCAGGGCGAAGGCCTGCTCGGCGGTGGTCATTTTACTGGAGAGGCCGCTGACGACGGTGGAGGACTCCAGATTGTGGGCGGTCTGGGCGATGGCCGACCAGGGGTCGCGAGCTGGGACAACCAGAAGCGAAATTCTCTTGCCAAAACTTTCGGCGACAGAGACGGCGCGAGTGAACAAGGTCTGCTCGTAGTCGCTGAAGATCTGCTCGGTCGAAAGGCCGTAGGCGGCGCTCCCGAATTGGCTGATGCGGGCGGTCATGACCACTACGTCATGTTCGTGGGTGTCGGTGCGATCGAGCACCCACTTGAGGTGGTTCAGCGTGTTGTAGTCGCGTACCGGGACGAGCACGTTGCCGGCACGGATGCCGACAGTTTCACGCTCGACACTTTCCGCTTGCTGTAACTGGAACTGTTCCTTCATCTGCGCCGCGTTGTGGGCGTGCTTGCGGCGGTTCACCTTTTCGGAGAAGGTGAAGATCGCGAAAAAGACGATCGAAAAAATCAGGCCGCTCACCGTGGCTACCGATTTGGTGAAGAGATTCACGATCGCGGTGGAGAGCAGGACCATGCCGACCGAGGCCAGCCCGACCGGGATCTCGACGCCAAAGATGTGAAAATTGGGCGGCACTTTCCAGTTGCGCTCACCCTTATAGCGATAGCGGAGAACGAGCATGGAGACGGTTTTGAAGACGAAGCTCCAGACCACGCCAAAGGCGTAGGCTTCACCGAGGGTGTAAATGTTGCCCCAACTGACGATGATGGTGAAGAGTTGCAGGCCGACGATAAGGTTGATGATGCGGTAGGTGGTTCCGTATTTTTTGTGCGGACGTCGGAACCAGTCGGCGAGCACGCCGTCCTCGGAGACGCGGTTGAGAACGCCATTGGAGCCGACGATGGCGGTGTTTACGGCGCCTGACAGAATCAGGAATCCGACGACTACGACGAAGGCGCGGAAGGCGAGACGCAGAACCTGTGGGCCGACCATGTTCATGGCGAGTCCGGCAATCAGGTTGTCGCTGTAAACCTTCATGCGGACGTTGTCGGGGATCAGCATGACCGCCAGCAACGAGACGAGGCCGGTGAAGACGAAGCTGTAGACGCCGATGACGATGGCGGTGCGCTTCAGGTTCTTCAGCTTAGGATGCGCGAGTTCCCGATAGACTTGGGCCAGGGATTCTTCGCCGCTCATGGCCAGTACGGAGTGGCCGAAGCCGATGATCAGTCCGAGAATGCCGAACATGTGCGGCAACTTGCTGTGCTTCCAGAAGCCGAGCGATTCTTCGCTGTAGTGGATGTTGGCGAGGGTGGGGAAGGGTGGCAGGTGGCCGCCGACCTTCAGCAGGGTGAACAGAGACCAGCCCAGCAGCATCACCACCATGACGGTCGTGATCTGCATGACCCAGAGGGCCTTTTCGCTGGATTCCTCGATGCCCTTGATGTTCTGCCACCAGAAATAAAGCGTGACCGCGACGGCAAACACGACCGCGGTGGCGTTCTCGCCGACCTGCGGCGTGCCGTTGAACAAATGATGTATGGCGGAGGGTATCAAGCCGTGCGCGTCAGCGATGCTGATGGTGTCGTTGATCAGGCCGGCGATGTATTGTCCCGCGGAAACGCCGGAGACCGGCCCGGTCAATATGTAATCGAACATCAGGGCCGAGACACTGAGCTTGGCTAGGGTGCCTCCGAGGGCTTCTTTGACGACGCGATAGACGCCGCCGCGCACGAACATCGAGCAGCTTTCCACATAGACAGCGCGCACCGCGAACGCGAACAGCATGACGCCCAGAACAAACCATGGAGCGCTCTTGCCAATCGCCTGTTCGGCGATGCCGCCGGCGTAGAAAGCGGACGAGCCGAGATCGTTAAGAATGACGGCGGCTGCTCGCCAGTAGGAGATGAAGGTGAGCATCACCGAGGTCGCAACCACAATGCGAACCCGGTTGTTGCCGGTTGGTGAATTTGAGGTTGACGACATGCGGCGGGGGCCCTAGTGGCTGTTTTCGTCCTTCCTATCCAATAAGGTTCCGACGTCTTCCCAGCCGGTCAGCAGCAGCACAATGACGGTTCCGGCCCATCCGGCGACAAACATGTATTCCAGAATTTTTATGAGTACAACGCTGATACGCATGACACGCTATGGTATCTGATTGGCACGGTATTCGGCGCTAGATTTATTGAGATCGCTTGCGACGGTTCAAATTCTGTTTGCTATTCTGATGAGTGCTCAAAATCCACCGAAGTGCGTGGGCGCTGACGCTGCTCTCGGCAGTCCTGCAGGTTGTGATCTTTCCGTTGCCGGGGATGTACTGGCTGGCGTGGGTGGCGGTGGCGCCACTGCTGGTGGCCATTCTACGGGCGCGCTCTCCGGAAACTCTGCAATTAGACGATCAGGCGCGGCTGTTGCCGGCGACGCCGTGGCAGGGGTTTCTGTTGGGCTACAAGTGCGGCATGCTCTGGTTTGCCGGGACCTGCTATTGGATTTTCGACACCATGCACCGCTACGGCGGGCTGCCGGTTCCGGTGGCCGTGCTGGCGCTGATCTTGTTCTGCATGTATGTGGGGCTGTATCACGGGATGTTCGGGCTGCTGCTGGCTTTGGTCGCCGGATCGAAGATCGCGGGATCGAAGCCGGTTGCCTCGGGAGCGTCGATCCGGCGTGCTCTGGCGGCGGCTCCGTTTCTGTGGGTCGCGGTTGAACTGGCTCGCACACGGATTACCGCGTTTCCATGGGAGCTGCTGGGATATTCGCAGACTGCGAATTTTGGGCTCACGCGGATTACGACACTCACCGGCGTCTACGGGCTCTCGTTTGAAATCGCGCTGGTGAACAGCGTTTTTGCGGCGGCGTTTCTGGCTCCGCGTGAAGGAGCAGAGCAGCGGCGGAAATGGTTGCTGGGGGCGGCGTGTGCGGCGGCGGTGATCCTGCAGGCGGGGCAGCTCTTGGCGCCTGCTGCGTTCTTGACGGACCGCAGCGCGCTGCTGGTGCAACCGAATATTCCGATCCTCGAAGGCGCGATGTGGACGAAGACTTATTTTCAGGACACGTTGCGGGACTTGACCGCGCTGAGTTTGCATCCGCCAGGAGAAATGAAGGATTCTCGACGGCATGACTTGATCGTGTGGCCGGAGTCGCCCTCGCCGTTCTACACGAACGATCCGCTGTTTCGAGATGCGGTGAGCGCGCTGGCGAGGCAGTCGGGAACCTGGGTGGTGACGGGTTCGATTGGAATCTCGCCGGCCATGCATGGCGGCGGAGGCAGTAGCGCAGAAAGCTCGCAGATCTTCAACTCCGCTGCTTTGGTCAATCCGCAGGGTGAGTGGGTCGGACGCTACGACAAAGTGCATCTGGTGCCCTTTGGCGAATACTTGCCGTTTCCGCAGGTGTTTGGCTTTGCCGGGGGGCTGACCAAAGAAGTGGGAGAGTTTCAGCGGGGCGCGTCGCGCACTCCACTCGCAGCCGGAGGCGAGCGGTTCGGGATATTTATCTGCTATGAGTCGATTTTTCCCGACGAAGTGCGGCAGGGACCGCTGCAGGGCGCGCAGGTTTTGCTGAACATCTCGAATGACGGCTGGTACGGGGACAGCGGTGCCTGGGCGCAGCATCTGCAGCAAACGCAAATGCGGGCGATCGAAAATAATCGCTGGCTGCTGGCCGGCACGAATACGGGGATGACGGCATCGGTCGACCCTTACGGACGAATCGTAGCGGCGACTCCGCGCAAGGTCCGCACCGCGCTGGCGGCCCCTTACACGCTAATTTCGGGAACCACGTTTTACACGCGGCATGGCGATTGGTTCGCATATCTGTGTGCGATAATTTCAGCAGGCGTGCTGCTGGCGCGGTTTGTGTTTCCTCAGGGGCTAAAGCCCCAGTCTGAATGATTCTTGCGGTGCGGCTGAAGCCGCACCCTTTCAAAGCGTTTCAGTAAATAGAGCCGAGTGATAAATCATGTTGGATGAACTGGAACAGCAATACACTTCCTTAAAGACCAAGGTTCACGACCTGCGGGAGTATCTTTGACGCCGGGAAACTGCGCCAGCAGTTCGCCGAAATCGAAAAGCAGGCGTCGGATCCGAATTTGTGGTCGAATCCTAAAAAATCTCAGCAGGTAATGCGCGAACGGAAGCGCCTGGAAAGCCTGTTGTCGCTGGAAGGCGACCTGGCGCGCCGGACCGACGACATCGCCACCTATTTTGATCTGGCCGGCGAAGGTGAGAACGTGGCTGCTGACTTGCAGCGCGACTTGGATTCTCTGCGCGAACTGGTGGACCGCGTCGAAACTGAGACGCTGCTTTCGGGACCGAACGACGGGTTGAATGCGATCATGACGATTCATCCTGGGGCCGGTGGAACCGAGTCGCAGGACTGGGCGGAGATGCTGCTGCGCATGTATCTGCGGTGGGCGGAGCGGCAGGGATTCAAGACGGAGATGTATGACTACCAGCCGGGAGAAGAAGCTGGGATCAAGTCCGCGACCTTTTCGGTGATCGGGCAGTATGCGTTTGGTTATTTGACCAGCGAGATCGGGGTGCACCGGTTGGTGCGGATTTCGCCGTTTGATCAGGCGAAGCGGCGGCACACGTCGTTTGCCAGCGTGTATGTTTCTCCCGAGATTGACGACAGCATTGAAGTCAATGTCAAGCCGGATGATATTCGGATTGACACATACCGTTCGAGCGGCAAGGGTGGGCAGCACGTGAATACGACTGATTCGGCGGTGCGGATCACGCATATCCCGACGGGCCTGGTGGCCAATTGCCAGAATGAGCGCTCGCAGCACAAGAACAAGGAGAAAGCGATGAGTATGCTGCGCTCGAAGATTTACGAATTCGAACTGGAGAAAAAGCGCGAGGTCACCAAGAAAATCGAGGATTCGAAACTGGATATTGATTTTGGTTCGCAGATCCGGTCGTATGTGTTGCAACCTTACCGCATGATCAAGGATCACCGCACGAAACTGGAGATCGGCGACGTGGATCGCGTGCTGGATGGCGATCTGCGGCCGCTGATGCAGGCGTATCTGCGGATGCGGCGAGGGGAGAAGAAGGTTTAGGCACGTGGCCGATTCCCGTGCTGGACGCGGCTTAAGTCTTTACCACAGAGGACACAGAGGGTCACAGGGACACACAGGGGAAAGAGTTGATTTAGGGAAGCTGAAATTTTCATGAGAGTGGGAAAATGATTTCGCCTCAATCCCCGAAACTTGGACCCCGGCTGCAGCGTGCTTTCCGCTATGCTGCCGAGAAACACGACGGACAGACTCGGAAACAGACGGCGGTGCCTTACCTGTCGCATCTGATGGCGGTTGCTTCGCTCGTGCTGGAAGCCGGCGGGGACGAGGACATGGCGATCGCGGCGCTGCTGCATGATGTGGTCGAAGATTGCGGCGGCATGCCGAGGCTGCGCGAAATCCGCAAGCAGTTTGGTTCGCGGGTGGCGAAGATCGTTGAAGGTTGCACGGATTCGTTCGGCGAGCCGAAGGCCGAGTGGGTGGAACGGAAGAGAGATTATCTGCGCGAGGTCAAGCACGCCGACGTTGAGACGCGGCTGGTTTCGGCGTCTGACAAGCTGCACAACGTCCGCACGATTCTGGCGGATTACCGGAAGGATGGGGAAGCGATCTGGGCGCGGTTCTCGGGAAAAAGAGAAGGCACGCTCTGGTACTATCGCGCGTTGAGCGACGAATACCGGCGGCGGAACCCGAACCGAATTACGCGCGAACTCGGGATTGCAGTCGCGGAATTGGAGCGGGTGGTGGGCAAGAAGCCGCGGACGTCGAAGCAGCTCGTGAAAGAGTCCGCGAAAGTTTTCACGCAGAGGCTGGCGAAAAAGCTCGCGAAGAGGAAAGCCGCGGCGAGTTCTGGGAGATGAATGATGTCTCAAATGCTTGATATGATTCGCAACTCGCAGGTGCCATCGAACCTGATGCAATCGGCGGCACGCGGAGCCCTTTCGGTGCCACCCGAGGAGACGATTGAGATCCTGGTCTATCTGGCGCTGCACAGCAAATTGTTTGGTGAGCGGGCGCGTCTGACGCTGGCTGGTTGGGATGAGAAAGCGAGCGTGGCCGCGGCTGCCGATCCAAAGACAAGCGCGGAGGTGCTGGGATATTTCGTTTCTGCGGAGAATCTGCGGAGCTGTCTGCTGCCGGCCCTGGCGGCGAATCCGTCGGTAAGTGAAGAGGCGCTCGACAGGCTTGCCGCGACGGGATCGCGCTCGATCGTAGAAGCTTTGCTGGCGAGCCCGCGAGTGATGAGCGCTCCGCGGCTGTTGCAGGCATTGCAAACCAATGCCAATTTGCGTCCCAATGAGCTGTCCGCGATGGGGGAGAAGCTGGCCGCTATGGAACCGAGTCCGGCAGCCGAGGCGGACGCGACCGAGGCCGGTCCACCCGACGAAGTGGTCGAAGGCGCAGTCACGAAGTATCTGGAAGAGAATGCGGCGGAGTTGGCCGTCGAAAAAGACAAGCCGTTCCAGCCGATTGGAGTGACGCTCGATGAGGTGGCCGGCGCGGCCGCGGTGGAAGCTGAGCCGCAGGTCGCTGCTGCCTCAGCGAGTGAAAGTGCAGAGGCAGCCAAAATCGCGGCGGGGAGATTGGCGACAGCCGCAGCGGGAAAGTCAGCGGCAACCTTGGCCGCTGCTCATGCCAAGAAGAAACCGGGTGCCGCTCTTGAGGAACGGCGCGACAGCACGCTGCAGAAGATTTCCAAGCTCGACATCAGGGGCCGTATCACGCTGGCGATGCGCGGCAACAAGGAGGAGCGCTCGATTCTGATACGCGATTCCACGAAGCTGGTGGCGTTGGCGGTGTTGGATTCACCGAAAATCTCGGATGGCGAGGTAGAAAAAATTGCGCTGCAGAAAAATGTACTAGAGGCGGTGCTGCGCGCGATTCCGATGAAACGGAAGTATGCGAAGAATTACAGCATCACGCGGAATCTGGTGCAAAACCCGCGCACACCGCTCGATCTCTCGCTGGGATTGATGAAGAACCTGCTCATTCATGACCTCAAGAATCTGTCCGGGAACAAAGAGGTTTCGGACACGATTCGCAAGCTGGCGCTGCGCATGTTTAAGCAGAAGCTGGAAAAGAAGGGCTGAAGGGAACGGCTGCGATTGAAAGAATCCGACCCGATTTACGAGCTCTTAGCGCGAGCGAAGACGATCGCCGTGGTGGGATTGTCGGAGAGTCCGATGCGGCCGAGTCACGGTGTTTCCGCTTACATGCAGGCGGCCGGGTACAGGATTATCCCGGTGAATCCGCGGATTGCGGAGGCGCTGGGGGAAAAGTCGTATCCGTCATTGCTCGAAGTGCCGGCCGAGGTGGCGCAGAAGATTGGTCTGGTGGATGTGTTCCGGCGGCCGGAGTATGTGGATGAGATCGTGGAGCAGGCGGTCCAGTTGAAGATTCCGGCAATCTGGCTGCAGGAAGGCGTGATCAACGAACGCGCGGCGGAGAAGGCTCGCAAGGCCGGAATCTTCGTGGTGATGGACCAGTGTATTTTGAAGGAGCACCGGGCGCGATTCGGGTAGCGTGTTTTCGCGGACAACGGCTAACCACAGGGGCACAGAGGAACACGGGGGGAAGAACACAGGGGAACCCCTCGATGCTAACTGGTGGGTGAACACTCTGGCAGGGTTCGCGTCAAGCGTTCTTGTTCGAACCTGTTTCTGTTCCACGCACCCGCACCAGAATCACCGTGGCATCGTCGCGCAACCCCGTTCCATTCGAAAATTTCCGGACATCCGCGAGCAGGCCTTCTGGCGTGACGTCTGGTGACTGCATCTGGGCGAGAAGGCGCTCTGCGCCATACTCTTCGCCGGAAGGGATGTCCGCCTCGGTGATTCCATCTGAATAAAATGCGATGCGCGAATGGTCGCCTAGCGTCACTTCCGTCTCCGAGAACTTGCTGGCTGAAATTCCCAGCGGCATGCCGTGCTCGTGATTGATCCAACGGTGGCCGGAAGGCTCGACCAGCAGGGGCGAAAGATGGCCGGCATTCGCGATCCGCAAAACGCGGCTGGACGGGTCGAGTTCGGCGTAGACCATGGTGACGAAGCGGCCGCTGGGAAAATCCTCGATCATCATGTTGTTGAGACGCAGGAGCACTTCGGCGGGTCCGGAGCCGGTTTGCGCGAGCGAACGCAACATGCCGCGCGTGGCGGACATGAGCAGCGCCGCCGCCGTGCCCTTGCCGGAAACATCGGCTAGAACCAGGCCCCAGCGTCCGTTGCCGAGCGGGATGAAGTCATACCAGTCGCCGCCGACCGAGCCTGCCGGAATCGAAAGTCCGGACACCGAGAAGCCTGGGATCAGAGGAGAAGTGCGCGGCAACAGAGCCTGCTGAATGGAGCGAGCTTCTTCGGCTTCGCGGCTCATGCGCTCGCGTTGTTCGCGCTCATCGCCAAAGCGGCGGGCGTTGTGTACTGCGACGGCGACGTGATCGCACAATCCCTGCAACAGACTTAGCTGATCGGAACAGAAAGCATTTACCTCGCAATGCGAAGCGGTGAAAACTCCGACCAGTTCGCCATCGCGTTGCAGCGGGATGGCGACTTCGGAGCGCGTATCGGGCTCGCAGGCCATGTAGTAGGGGTCGCGGGTGACGTCGGGAGCGTAGTGCATCTTGCGAGTGGCGGCGACGTGCCCCACCATTCCGGCACCTATCTGGATGCGATGGCCCTTGCCGTGAACGCTGCAGCCGCGAACGCCGGCCAGTATGAATTCAGATTGCTCAGGGTCGCGCAGATAGAGGTTGATTTCGACACAACCGAGCGACGTGGCAACCTCGTCGACGATTCGGGGAACGAGGTCCTCAATGTCGAGAGTGGAGGTGATGCGTTGCGCGAACTTCTGCATGCGCACCAGTTCGGCGATCCTGTGTGCGGACGTTTCGGGCATTGGCTGGGCAGCGAAGCCGAAATCCATGAGCGGGCTGGTGGCCATGACGAAACCCTCCTGCCGGACGATTACAACTGTTTATAAGATTGCGGGAGTCAGGGTTCAGATTCTCTTTTTGTTCGGCTTTTTGCCGGACCTGATGAGGGGCTGGATGCCACCTGCTTGAGGCGTTTGATTTCTTCCAGACGTTCGCGAATCCGCTTTTCGACTCCTTCGCTGGTGGGGCGATAGTACACGCGGTTGCGCAGGCTGTCGGGCAGACATTGCATGTCGGCGACTTTATTTTCGGCGTCGTGAGCGTATTGATAGTCCTTGCCGTAGCCGAGGCCTTTCATCAGGCTGGTGGGGGCGTTGCGCAGGTGCAGCGGGACGGGTTCGGCGGCGGTTTGCTCCACGTCTTGCTGAACCGCGCCGTACGCGGTATAGAGCGCGTTCGACTTTGGCGCGACCGAAAGATAGACGACCGCTTGCGCCAGGACCAGGTTGCCTTCGGGCATGCCGATGAAATCGACGGCGTCACGAGCGGCCATGCACAACGCTAGGGCGCTCGGTTCGGCCAGGCCGATGTCTTCGACGGCCATGCGGACTACGCGACGGGCGATGTAGAGCGGATCTTCTCCGGCTTCGAGCATGCGCGCGAGCCAGTAGAGGGCGGCGTCGGGATCGCTGTTGCGGACGGATTTGTGCAGCGCGGAGATGATGTTGTAATGCTCTTCGCCGCCTTTGTCGTAGAGCAGGACACGCTTCTGGAGGGCTTCCTGGATGGTGGCTTCTGATATCTCGGTGGATCCGGGCGGAGCCGCGGCTAGCCGCGTCTCTACCGAAGTTTCAGTGGAGAGCGCGGCGGCTACTTCGAGGACGTTGTAGGCGTTGCGGGCGTCTCCGCTGGAGTAGGCGGCGATTTTGCGCAATGCATTCTCGGACGCTTCTAGATGTATCTCGCCCAGGCCGCGCTCGGTATCGCTGAGGGCGCGGTGCAGAAGCACGACGATTTCATCTTCGGTCAGCGGCTTTAGCACGTAGACGCGGCAGCGCGAGAGCAGCGCGGAGTTGATTTCGAAGGACGGATTTTCGGTGGTGGCGCCGATCAGGCGGATGCTGCCTTTCTCGACGTGGGGAAGGAAGGCATCCTGCTGCGCCTTGTTGAAGCGATGAATTTCGTCGACGAAGACGATGGTGCGCGTGCCGTACTGGCGGGCGCGGTCGGCATCACTCATGACCTGTTTTATTTCCTTGATGCCGGCGAGGACGGCGGAAAATTCTATGAAATCGGCCTTGGTGATGCGGGCGATGATCTTGGCCAGAGTCGTCTTGCCGGTGCCGGGCGGGCCCCAGAAGATCATCGAGGTGGGGTCATCGCGCTCGATCTGGACGCGCAGCGGCTTGCCGGGGCCGACCAGGTGCTCCTGCCCGACGAATTCATCGAGCGTGCGCGGGCGCATGCGGTCGGCCAGCGGGC
>Ga0209448_10000329_pt1 | contig 16352 bp, 15 predicted proteins | sample BogFormECP14_OM2_FD_188245 | JGI IMG/M metagenome (GOLD analysis project Ga0209448, IMG submission 188245) | Bog forest soil microbial communities from Calvert Island, British Columbia, Canada - ECP14_OM2 (SPAdes) (version 2) | ecosystem: Environmental > Aquatic > Freshwater > Wetlands > Bog ... | reverse complement strand
TGCCCTTTCATTTCGAAAACAGACCCGCGCTCATCGCCTACGTAACCTGCGGCGACCCCGATCTCGCCACCACGCGAGAGGTCATCCTCGCAGCCATCGATGCCGGTGCGAGCGTAATTGAGCTGGGTGTGCCTTTCAGCGATCCGCTGGCCGATGGCCCGGTCATCCAGCGCGCCAGCGAACGCGCGCTTAAACACGGAACGTCACTGCAGAATGTGCTTACGCTCGCCGCTGAAATTCGCGAGCATTCGCAATCCGTCGGGCTGGTGATTTTTTCCTACCTCAATCCTATCTTGCGCATGGGCCTCTCGAAGTTCTGCCAGGTGGCGCGGCTGGCGGGGATTGACGGAACGCTGATCACCGATCTCCCCGTCGAAGAATCCGCTGAATATCTACGCGAGGCGCGCAAGCATGACCTGGCAACCATTTTTCTGGCGGCGCCCACCTCGACCGACCAGCGTCTGAAGTTGATTGCGCAGGTTTCGACTGGATTTATTTATGCGATCTCGCGCACCGGCGTCACCGGCGCCCGTCAGCAAATGACCGGAGACGCCGAGACTCTCGTCAAGCGTATCCGCCGTTTCACCAAGCTTCCCATCGCCGTCGGCTTCGGAATCTCAACTCCCGCGCAATTCGCGGCGGTCGGTAAATTCGCCGAAGGCGCGGTTGTCGGCAGCGCCATCGTGCACGCCATCGAACAAAATCCCGGACGAGAAGCTGTGACTGTGGCAGAATTCGTAAGATCGCTCGTAGCTAGCGGCTCGTAGCTCGCAGCTCGCAGCTCAATATGGACATTTCCGACTGGCGCAAGAAAGTCGACGAACTGGACCGCAAACTAGCGGCGCTGCTCAATGAGCGCGCGGCCGCGGTGGTGGAGATTGGACGGTTGAAACGCAACACCGGAATACCCATTTACGAACCCGACCGTGAACGCGAGGTGATCGCCAATGTGCACCAGAGCAGTACTGGGCCCTTAGCCAAACGCGATCTGGCGCAGATTTACGAACGAATCATCGACGTGATGCGCAGCATCCAGAAGCACGAAATTGTTCCCGACGACGGACCTGCGGGCCACGACACCGAAATAGATTCGCACTACGAGGACTAGCACCTTCAGCCACGCGGCCGCGCAGTTTTCAGCCGGCTCCGATTGGCCAAAACGAGCGCACTCATGATCGTCGCAATGCAAGATTCGGCCAGTGAAGATCAGATCCAGCGGGTGATCGATCAACTGGTTCATTTCGGCTTTGAGGTTCACCGTTCCACCGGAGCGCGGCAGACCGTTCTCGGCGGAGTCGGAGTTCCCCACGATTTCGACACCCGCGAAGTCGAAATGATGGCGGGAGTGCAGGAAGTTCACCGCATCACTTCGCCTTACAAGCTGGCGGGGCGCAACTTTCGTCCTGAAGGGACGGTAGTCAAATTCGCGAATGGGATTGAAATTGGCGGCAAGAAGATTGTCGTCATGGCTGGGCCCTGCTCGGTCGAATCACGCGAGCAACTGTTCACCGTTGCCGACTTGATCACCAAAGCGGGAGCACGCGTGCTTCGCGGCGGCGCCTTCAAACCTCGCTCCTCTCCTTATTCGTTTCAGGGGCTCGGCCTTGACGGGCTGAAATTGCTGCGTGAAGCGGGCGATCATTTCAAATTGCTGGTGATCAGCGAAGTCATGGAGATTTCGCAGATCGAGGTGATGCAGCCTTATGTGGACATTTTCCAGGTGGGCGCGCGCAACATGCAGAACTTCAACCTGCTGCGCGAACTGGGCAAGGTCCGCAAGCCGGTGCTGCTGAAACGCGGGATCGCCGCCACCATCGAAGAACTGCTGTGCTCGGCGGAGTACCTGCTCGCCGGCGGCAACTACGAAATCATTCTGTGCGAGCGCGGCATCCGTACGTTCGAAACTTATACGCGCAACACCATGGATATTTCCGCGATCCCGATCATTCACAAACTTTCGCATCTACCCATGACGGCCGATCCCTCGCACGGCACCGGGCGACGCGACAAAGTTGCTCCCATGGCGCTTGCATCCGCCGCCGCTGGCGCCGACGCCATGCTCATCGAGGTTCATCACCAGCCGGACAAAGCGCTTTCCGACGGTGCGCAGTCGCTTTACCCGGAACAGTTTGCCGAGTTGATGGATCAGCTCCGCATGATCGCGCCTGCGGTGGGACGCGAGATCGCGTAAACGGCTGTCTAGCCTTTTGTCCAACGAGGTGAAGTGGCATGAAGATAAGTTGCTCGGTGTTGATCCTTCTGCTGGCCGGCGCGGCTTTTGCTCAAGAAAAGCTGACCGGAAGCAAAGCTTCGCAAGATGTCAGCCTCCAGGATTTGGAATTCATCTCCGGCCATAGTCGCGGCGATCTCGACGGCGGCATCGCCGAAGAGCTCTGGAGCGAGCCCTCAGGCGACAGCATGATGGGCGTATACCGGGAGGTGAAGGACGGGAAGATCCAAATGTATGAGATGATGACGATCGAACAGACTGCCAAAGGTCCCGTGCTTCGGCTGAAACATTTCAATGCTGGTCTTGAAGGATGGGAGGACAAGACTCAGGTCTGGAACTTCCCGCTCGTCCGCTTTGCCTCGGGAGCGGCAGTCTTTGAGAACCCAGATAAGGGCATCCGGATCGGATATCGCCTCGCGGAAACTGGTGTTCTCGAAGCTACCGTCGAGCACACGGGTGCGAAGAAGGAAGTCTTCCGGTACAAGCATTCCTCTGACTGATGCACTTCAAGCAAGTCACCATCATCGGAACCGGCTTAATCGGAGGCTCGCTTGGCCTCGCGCTGAAGAAACGCCGGCTTGCTGGACGAATCATCGGGTGCGATCGCGTTCCGGCGTTGGAGAAAGCTGAGCAATGCGGCGCCATTGATTCGGGGACGGCCAATCCCGCCGACGCCGTGCGGGGCAGCAACCTGGTGGTGCTGGCGACGCCGGTGATTCCGATTCTCGACCTGATCGGGCGGCTCGGTCCAGCGCTGCCGCCGAAGACGCTGGTAACGGATGTCGGCAGCACCAAGGCAGAAGTTGTCGCGCGCGCTGCAAAATCGTTTGGACGACACTCTGGGAACAGATTCCTTGCCGGGCATCCCATGGCGGGCAAAGAGCACGCCGGGGTGGAGTTTGCGGATGCCGATCTTTTCGAAGGCTCGGCCTGGCTCTTCACGCCGCTGCCCGGGCAGAATGTTTACGCTGGACTGTGCGGAGAATTTATCCACTGCACGGAGAAGATGGGCGCCAAGATCGCGGTCGTCGATGCCGCCGATCATGATCGTTTCTGCGCATGGATCAGTCATCTGCCGCAGATGATTTCGATCGCACTGGCGGCGGCGCTGGTCGACGAATTTGGGCCTGACGCGCCCGTGCTCGACATCGGCGGACGGGCTCTGCGCGAGATGACCCGCATTTCCGGCAGTCCGTATTCGATGTGGCGCGACGTCGCCATCACTAACAAGAAGAACCTTTCCGATGTGCTGCAGAAGCTGGAACAGCGGCTGGCGCACATCCGCGAAAATCTGGATACGAAGCAACTGGCGGACGAATTCGAGCGCGCACACGAGTTGCGCAAGAGCAAGCCATCCCTTCCAACGAAGCCGTCGAGATCGCGGCGATAGAACATCCACCACGGAGGCACAGAGCCACAGAGAAAGAGAAATTCATTTCTGGTTCTTCTCTGTGTCTCTGTGACTCCGTTGTGGATTTTGGTTTTGACCTCTCTCCACGTCGTAATTTCCTATAGAATTCTCCTGCTATGCACAAAGTTGTCGCCAGCGCTGAAGAGGCGATCCGGGACGTGTTCGACGGAGCCACCATCATGGTGGGAGGATTCGGTTTGTGCGGGAATCCTGAGAACCTGATCCGCGCTCTTGCTCACAAGGGCGTCAAGAACCTGACCACCATCAGCAACAACGCCGGTGTCGACGGCTTCGGCGTCGGACTGCTTCTGGCCAATGGGCAGATCCGCAAGCACATCGGAACCTACGTCGGCGAAAATAAGCTGCTCGAACAGATGGTGCTAAACGGCACGGTGCAACTCGACCTGGTTCCACAGGGAACTTTTTCCGAGCGAATTCGCGCGGCGGGCGCCGGAATTCCTGCGTTCTTTACGCCCACCGGGGTTGGAACGGTAGTCGCTGAGGGCAAAGAAGCGCGGGAGTTTGACGGCCGCACTTATATCATGGAACTCGCGCTGCGAGCCGATTTCGCCTTTGTCAAGGCGTGGAAGGGCGACCGCTGGGGCAATCTCGTCTATCGCAAAACCGCGCGCAATTTCAATCCGATGATGGCCACCGCGGCCAAGGTCACCATCGCGGAAGTCGAACACCTGGTCGAACCTGGAGAACTCGATCCCGACATGGTGCATACGCCTAGCGTGTTTGTGAAACGAATCTTTGTGGGCGAGCTGTTTGAGAAAAGAATCGAGAAACGAACGGTGCGGAAAGCAGTCGTTGGTCGGTAGTCGTTAGTCGTTCGGAAATCGAAGATGTCCAAGGTTTGCCAACGACCAGCGACTAACGACCAACGACTCTTCTCCATATGCCCGAATTAGAATCGAAAACCATGTCAACTTTGCACAAAGCCCCAAAGGATACCGACAAACGCGAGCGCATCGTGAAGCGCATAGCCCGCGAATTGCGCGACGGATTCTACGTCAACCTCGGCATCGGGCTGCCGACGCTGATTGCCAATTATGTTCCGCCGGGGATGGACGTTATTCTTCAATCCGAGAACGGGATGCTCGGCATCGGGCCGTATCCGGTCGAAGGCACGGAAGACGCGGACCTGATCAATGCGGGAAAAGAAACGGTCAGCGAGATGGCGGGCACCGCTTACTTTTCGAGCGCTGATTCTTTCGCCATGATCCGCGGCGGCCATGTTGACCTTAGCGTGCTGGGCGCGATGGAAGTCGACGAACTGGGCAATCTTGCGAATTGGATGATTCCCGGCAAAATGGTCAAAGGCATGGGCGGCGCCATGGACCTGGTGGCGGGAGCGCGGCGCGTGATCATCGCCATGGAGCACGCGACCAAGGAGGGGCAGCCGAAGATCCTGAAGAAATGCACTCTGCCCCTGACCGGCGTAAAGGTCGTGGACACGATTGTCACCGAGATGGCCTACATCCGGGTCACGCCGGAAAGCTTGCTGCTCGAGGAGATTGCTCCCGGGTTGACGGTCGACGACGTCCAGAGAGCGACCGAAGCGAAGTTGCGGGTCAGTTCTGAGTTGAAGACGATGCAGGAGTGAAACCCGGTTCCGGGTCTCGTTCCCGGTCCTCGTTCCAGGTTCTCACGTTTGGGCGGGAGCTCACTCGTGCAGCACGACGTCCAGCAGAGTACTGCGAACTTCCAATCCTCCGTTGTAGTCGATGAAGCCCAGCTTCCTGAAGCGATTCATAAAGAAAGTAACGCGCGCGCGGGTGGTGCCGACGATCTCCGCCAATCCTTCATGGCTGATCCTTGGGAGCACAGGTTCCAATCTGTCTTCTTTGCCAAAACGAGTCAGCAGCAAGAGAGCGCGGGCCAGGCGTTTCTCGGCGGAATTGAAGAGTTGATCGACAAGGTCTGCCTGAATTTGGCTGTTGCGGACGACTAGAAACGCGACCAGAAGATCCGAGAACGCGTGTTCCTTGTGCAGCACATCGAGCATCACCTTCTTTTCAATTCTGAGCGCCGAACAGGGTGTAATGGCCAGCGCGGACGTTGTACGCAAAGGCTGGTCGGAGGTGATACAGCCTTCGCCCACAAAATCGCCTTCTGTCAGCAGCGCGACGGTGGCCTCTTTACCCTGCTTGGACACGACGGTGAGTTTCGCGCGTCCCTTTTGAATGTAGAAGACCGCATCCGCCGGATCTCCCTGGGCGAAGATCGCGCTGTTCTCGGGATAGTGCAGGATGGTTCTTCCGAAGCCGACTTTGGAAAGAAAGGCACGGACATCAAATTTCTTGACGTTCTTCTGAACTTTCTTCTGCACGTTCTTCTGAGCTTTGCGACGGGGCATGGCGACCTCCCAACGGCACCTCGCATGCAATCACCAGGATGACCCTACAGGTATGCTTCAGGCTAATGGTTACGTTGCATGAAAAGGAACCCATTGTCAACCGATAGTGTGCAATTTTGAACAGACAGGGCTGGGACGTTGCGGGACAATACCGGCACTTCTCCGAGGGTCGTTGGGGTTGTCCAAGCGACTGAAGACCAGCCAAGTGGGGTAGCTCAGCCTGATTGCGCCAAATATTCCCTTCCCCTTTTCTACGGCGAGGCTGGGCTACCCGGGTTGGGAGGCTTCCATGGGTCAAGCGTATCGAGCGCTGAAGCGAACGATCCTCTGCATCGATGATGATAGCGGTGTGTTGGGATATGAGAGAGCGCTGCTCGAGAGATCGGGCTATAGCGTTCTCACGGCCGAATCTCCGGAACAAGGACTAGCGCTGGCCATGATGTCTCGGCTTGATGCCGTGGTTCTTGATTACCACATGCCTGGAATGACTGGTCATGAGGTGGCGGCTGCGATCAAGAGTTGCCGGCCGGAAGTTCTGATTGTGATGTTTTCGGCAAGCGAGATCCCGGAAGAGACCCTCAGGCTGACCGATGCTGTCGTACATAAGTCGGACGCAATTACTGAGCTTCTACCAACGGTGGCGTACCTCTGCAATCGATCTTCGTCTTTGCCGTCCTGACGAACTCCGCGCCCAGCGGCGCGAGAAGACGATCACGATCCGGCATTCAAATTCTGGAAAGGCGAAACGGCGCGTTGAGCAAGCGCGCTGGGAGCATCACTACGGCCCAGACCAGGGCGAGCGCTCCGTGGACGGCGGTGCCCACCACTCGAAAGGGCAGCAACAGCAGCCATACGAATGGATAGAGGATCAGCGCTAGCAGGGCTACGGGCCAGCACAGTATGAAGAGCAAACACCAGAGCAGGAACGCTAGCATGGGGACACCTCCTCCTGAAATATGATACGCGGGCGGCGAGGAAAAAGTTCAGTTCTTAACCACAGGGGGCACAGGGGAACACAGAGGAAAACTCTTTGCCTGGGATCAATTCAATTGTTGGTTGAGAAAGAAGTTCCCCGCGCTCCTCTGTGTTCTCAGTGGTTAAGATTTGAGGTATTTCTGCAGAAATTGCAGGCTTCTTAGACCGGCGTCGCGCCAAATGGTTTGGTCCTCGAAGCCGTGTCCGACTGCGGGATAGATCTTGATTTCGTAGGGAATTCCCTTCTTCTCCAGCAACTTCTGCAACTTGTAGGCTTCGTCGACGGGGACGGTCGAATCGGCCTCGCCGTGCAGAATAAGCACGGGGCAGAGACGTCGCATGAAGAGGTTCATTTCTTTCGGCATGCCTCCGAAGAACTCGACTACGGCTTGCACGCGCGGGTCAATGGCGGAGTTGGCGAGCGAGAGGTAGGCTCCGAGGGAGAAGCCGAGCAGCGCGATGCGCTTGCCGTCCACTTGCGGCTGCGTTTCGACGAAGCTGATTGCGTCCCAGAGGGTTTTCATCCACAGCGGAAAATTGCGCATGATCGTCGGCTTGTCGGCGGATTCGGTGCCGGTGCGGTCAAAGTAATGGAGCAGGTAGACGGCGAAACCCTGTGCCGCTAACGTGCTGGCGTAGCGCTCCATGCCGGAGACATTGCCGCCGGCACCGTAGAGCGCTACTACGGCGGGAACGGAACCGTCAGACGGCGCGGGCAGGTAGGCGTCCAGGCGGATGGGCTTGTTGCCGCTCTGGAAGGTGAGTTCGGATTGGGAGACGGTCGACATCAAGGGTAGGTTCGAGGAGCTGCCGGGCTTTGCCCGGCGGCCGGACGAATGCGTCCGCCGCTACGTGAGCTGGCTGGACGCCTCCGCAAGTTCCAGTAGAGATTCTTCATAGGGGGCGTGGGCTATGCCTCGCTCGGTAATGATGGCGGTTACGTATTTTGCGGGGGTTACGTCGAAGGCTGGGTTCTCGATCTCGACTCCGTCGGGCGTCATCTGCTTGCCGGCGATGTGCGTTACTTCTCTCGGGTTGCGCTGCTCGATCGGAATCTTGCTGCCGTCGGGCGTGGCTAGGTCGACAGTGGAAATCGGCGCCGCTACGTAGAACGGGATGCCATGCTCTTTTGCCAGCACAGCGACCGTATATGTGCCGATCTTGTTGGCCACGTCTCCGTTGGCGGCGATGCGATCGGCGCCAACGACGATGGCTCCGATTTTGCCTTGCTGCATCATGACTCCAGCCATGTTGTCGGAGATGACGGTGGTGGGGATGCCATCTTTCATCAGCTCCCATGCGGTCAGGCGCGAGCCTTGCAGAAAGGGACGCGTCTCGTCGGCATAGACGTGAATCTTCTTGCCCGCTTCGACGGCGGCGCGGATCACGCCTAGCGCGGTGCCGTAGCCGGCGGTGGCTAGCGCTCCGGCATTGCAGTGGGTAAGAACGCCTCCGCTCGAGGGCATCAGCGTGGCCCCGTGGCGCCCCATGGCCTGGTTGGCGGCGATGTCTTCGGCGTGCATGCGCTGCGCTTCGTCAATCAGCGCTTGCTGAATCTGCGCGATGGGACGGATGCGAAGGGATTCAAATTTCTCCGTCATGCGCCGGATCGCCCAAAAGAGATTGACCGCGGTGGGCCGCGTCTGGCGGATGGTCTCGCAGATTTGGTCGAAGTCTTTTTTTAGATCAGCGCCGCTCTCGGCTTTGGAATTCTTCACGCCAAGGGCGATGCCCATGGCAGCGGCTACGCCAATGGCGGGCGCTCCGCGAACCACCATGTTGCGGATCGCGTCGGCGACCTGCTGGTAGGTGGTGCAGGTTACGTACACTTCTTCGGTGGGCAGCTTCGTCTGATCGATGAAGACTACGCCGGATTTGGTCCATTCCAGGGTTTGAATCATGAGTCGGTCGCTGGTCGTTGGTCGCTAGTCGTTTGCGGCTATGTGCTAACTGCTAAGTGCTCTTTCCTCACATCGGTTGCTGTGAAAATTGATATGAAATTTGCGGGCGCGGCGGCCTTTTCTACATTGGGGCGGCCGTGTGCATCCTGCCGTTCGACCAGGCACATGACGCCTACCACTTCGAATCCAAATTCGCGCGCCGCTTCGATGGCTTGCACGGTGGAAGAGCCGGTGGTGCAAACGTCGTCCACGATCACTACGCGTGCTCCTTTTTCGCGGAAGCCTTCGATGCGCTGGCCGGTGCCGTGCTGCTTCTCCGCTTTGCGAACCAGGAATCCGTTCAGCGTTCCACTGGTGACGGCTACGGCCACGACTATGGGATCGGCTCCCATGGTCAGTCCGCCGATGGCATCGGCTTCCCAGCCTTGCTCGCGAATGTCATCGAAGAAAACTTCGCCGACCAATTGTGCGCCGCGAGCGTCGAGAGTAGTGGTGCGGCAGTCGATGTAATAGTCACTGGTGCTGCCGGATGACAACTTGAATTCGCCAAGACGAAATGACTTTTGCGCCAGCAGTCTTAGTAACTCTTGTCGTGCAGTGGACATGAAAGTTCAGGTCTCAGGTCTTAGGTGTCAGGTCTCAGGGTATAGGGAACGGGCGACGACTGCCAACTCGACGTCCAGGTACACAAAGTGTGAAACACAAGCGCGGCTCGCGCTGAAGCCTGAGACCTGACACCTAAGACCTGAGACCTGCTTCACCGAGACCTGCTTCACTGATTCAGCTTCTCCAGATGGCGGAATCCGCCGGTAGCGGCGAACATGGCTACTGTGATGGTTCCGTTGTAGGCGATGTGGACGAGAAAGCCCGCGCCGACCGAATCTTTCTTGGCTCGCACTACTCCCAGGACCACGCCTACCAGAAATATCAAAAGCACCGACGCCCAGGAGTACCCATACTGAGCGGCATGCATCAGGCCGAATCCTAATGCCGATAGGCAAATTCCCAGGCCCATTCCGAAGCTACGCGCCAGAACAGGGTACAGGAATCCTCGGAAAAATATTTCTTCCAGCAGCGGTGCGAGAGTCACGGAGAAAACCGAAATCAGAATAACGGCGGTGTGGCGCTGGAGCAGATCCTCAAAAGGAGTCTCTCTAGGGAACGGAAGAAAGCGCTCCACGAACACAAAAACGATCTGCATCGCCAACCCCACGCCCAGGAACGGCCAGATATTCGCGGGCCAATTCCAATGCAGGGCTTTCCAGAAGCGCGGGCTGCCTCTCTCCTTGGTGACCAGGATGTACATGTAGCCGAGCAGCAACAGATAAGCCAGCATCTGGGCGACGATCAGTAGTTCAGGAAGACCACTGAGGCGGAGAGTTCGCGCTCTGAAGGTTGCGCCGGGCACAAGAACAAGCATGGCAAGACCGCAGGCGACGATGGAGATGATCGCCATAATCAAAAGACGAAAAACATCCAAACCGCTCCACGGCGGATCGGACGGTGTGTTGGAGACGAGCTCAATAGGTTGAAAGTCAGAAGGAAGACCGGCTGCGGCAAGCGGCACACGATCAGTGGTCTGTGGCTGTGACGTCGGGCCGTCGGGCATATCGTCAGGCGGAAGGCTCACGCTAGTTCCCCGGTGCCGGTGGGAGCGAGCACGTTTTTTGGTGAGCCGTTTTTCGGCGATCCATTTCTTGGCGATTCATTTTTCGCCGAACCGTTCTTCTCTGATCCGTTCTTTGCTGATCCATTCTTTACCGGCCCATTGAAATACGCGGTCAGCGCCTGGCCGGTGTAGGACTTTTTCACGCGCGCGACTTGTTCGGGCGTGCCCTGGGCTACGATGCGGCCGCCTTCTTCTCCGCCTTCGGGACCGAGATCGACGATCCAGTCGGCGTTGCGGATGACGTCGAGATTGTGTTCGATGATGATGACCGTGTTTCCAAGATCGGTGAGACGGTGCAGAACGTCGAGCAATTTGCGCACATCGTCGAAGTGCAATCCGGTGGTCGGTTCATCAAGCAGATAAAGCGTCTTCCCGGTTTGGCGTTTGCTGAGTTCGCGGGCGAGCTTAATGCGCTGGGCTTCTCCTCCCGAGAGCGTAACCGCAGATTGACCGAGATGAATGTATCCGAGGCCAACGTCGACCAGGGTCTGCAGCTTTTGCTTGACCTGCGGGATATTTTCCAGAATCTGGAGCACATCCGACACGGGCATTTCGAGCAGATCCGCGATGGAATAGCCGTTGTAGTGCACCGACAAGGTTTCGTGGTTGTAGCGGTGTCCGCCGCAGACTTCGCATTGCACGTAAACGTCAGGCAGAAAATTCATTTCGATGCGGCGCTGGCCCTCGCCCTGGCAGGCTTCGCAACGTCCGCCAGCGACGTTGAAAGAGAAGCGTCCGGGTTTATATCCACGCTCGCGGGATTCGGGCAGCATGGCGTAGAGGTCGCGAACCGCCGCGAAGATTCCGGTATAGGTTGCGGGATTGGAGCGCGGAGTGCGGCCGATAGGCGACTGGTCGATGCGAATGACCTTGTCGATCAACTCCGATCCGGTAATCGTTTTGTGCGTGCCGGGTTCCTCGCGCGAACGATAAAGCTGGCGGGCGAGCGCACGATACAGGATGTCATTGACCAGGGTCGATTTGCCGGAGCCGGAAACGCCGGTCACAACCGTCATCACGCCGAGCGGAAACACTACGTCGAGATTCTTGAGGTTATTTTCGCGCGCGCCGAGGATGGCGATGGCTTTGCCATTCGGGCTGCGGCGCTCGGAAAGCATGGCAATCTGCTGGCGTCCGGCGATGTAGGCGCCGGTCAGCGAAGCGGGCGAGTTCATGATTTCGGCGGGCGTTCCGCTGGCGACCAACTCGCCGCCGTGACGACCGGCGCCGGGGCCAAGGTCGATGACGTAGTCGGCGCGGCGAATGGTTTCTTCATCGTGCTCGACGACGAGCACGGTGTTACCGAGGTCTCGCAGGTTTTCGAGCGCGGCGAGAAGACGTCCGTTGTCACGGTGATGCAGACCGATGGAAGGTTCGTCGAGGACGTAGAGAACGCCGCGCAGCTTCGATCCAATCTGGGTAGCGAGGCGGATGCGCTGGCCTTCTCCACCGGAAAGTGTGGCGGCGGACCGCCCGAGCTGCAGGTAGCCAAGTCCGACACTGTGCAGGAATTCGAGGCGTTGGGTAATTTCGTGGGCTATGCGTCCGGCGATGGTCAGTTCCCTGCCGGTCAGCTTGATGTCGCGCGCAGCTTCGAGAGCGCGCGCAATCGGAAGGCTGGTGAAATCGGCAATCGACATGCCGTTCACTTTGACGGCCAGGCTTTCCGGACGCAGACGCTTGCCGTGGCACACCGAACATTCGGTGGCCGACATGAAGTCCATCAGATATTCGCGATAGGTATCGGAGGTAGAAGCTTCGAGATTCTGCTTGAGGTGGCCGAGAATCCCGAGAAAACCTGTTTTGCCACCGCGCTGCGGTTCGCCGTAGAGCAGCAGGTTCTGAATCTTGTCGGGAAATTTCTCGAAGGGCGTCGTCAAGTCGAAACCGTAGGCCAGGACAAGCAACTGCAAACTGCGCAGCAGATTCTGTGACGACGAACCGGGCCCCAGGCCGCCATCGAGCAACGGCTTCGACCAATCGACAATCACTTTGCCGGGATCCAAGTCGTAGCGGCTGCCGAGGCCGTGGCATTCGGGACAGGCTCCGTAGGAACTGTTGAACGAGAACGATCGAGGCTCAAGTTGAGGAACGCTGATGCCGCAGTCGGGGCAGGCGAGACGAGCGGAATAGAGTGTCTCGTCTCCGTTGACAACGGCCACCAGAACTAGACCACCGCCGAGTTTCATGGCCAGCCCGACTGAGAGTTCGAGGCGGTGTTCGATTCCGGGCTTCACCAGCAGGCGATCCACGACGACTTCGATGGTGTGGTTCTTGCGCTTGTCGAGCGCGAGGTCGTCCTCGAGGTTCACCAGTTCACCATCCACGCGGGCGCGGGAGAAACCGTGCTGGATGAGTTTCTCCATTTCTTTTTTGAATTCGCCCTTTCGACCGCGAACGATGGGCGCCATGATCATGACCCGGTCATCTGGCGTGAGCGACATTACGCGCTGGACGATTTGCTCAGCGGATTGGCGGGTGATGGGCTTGCCGCAATTCGGGCAATGGGGCACTCCGATGGAAGAATAGAGCAGGCGCAGGTAATCGTAGATTTCGGTGATGGTGCCTACGGTCGAGCGCGGACTGCGGCTGGTGGTTTTCTGCTCGATGGAAATCGCGGGGCTGAGGCCGTCGATGGAGTCGACGTCGGGGCGTTCCATCTGGTCGAGAAACTGGCGGGCGTAGGCGGAAAGCGTTTCCACGTAGCGCCGCTGGCCTTCTGCGTAGATCGTATCGAAAGCGAGCGAGGATTTGCCGGAGCCGCTCAGACCCGTAATGACCGTCAAGGTATTGCGAGGAATCTCGACGTCAATATTCTTCAGGTTGTGCTGGCGCGCGCCGCGCACGGAGATGCTGGTGATGGCCATTTAACACAAAACTTTATGGACTTCCGTAACGTGGACGGGTCCTAAGAAATGTTGGAGAGTGGAGATACGCAGTCCGATTCCCGTATCTTATTTGTTAACAGCGGCGGGGGTCAAATGCGGATATTGTCCTAAAGACGAGCAAAACATTTGCAGCCGCGCGATTTTAGAGGGTGACTGCGAGCAAGGGCCGGTAACGTGAGCACACTTTTCGTAGGTTTCTTAATCAGCAGCACCGCAATCCTAACGGTAATTCTGGGTGTATTTGGCGCGTATTGCGCGATTTGCGGGATATTGGCCGTTGTCAACCCCTCCCGACCGTCCAACGCTCTTCGGGCGTTGGTACCCCATCAAGGCCACGTCACCGGCGACTAAGCTCGCTCTTGAGGCTGCCCCGCGTATCTCCGATCCAACCCTGCTAGTGGAAAGCCGCGCGTCTCCCACGGTGCGACTCATCACGCGGTCAAGCTATTAGGGATCACCATCAGCGATTCGTACAAGGGATTCGTATCAGGGCATCGCTTCAGCGATGCCGAAAGCTGCCGGTGATCAGCCGCCCCTTTAAGGGTGGCTACTGTTGGGGCGGTTGCTGGTTAGGCGCGGCCGGCGGCGGCACCTGTCGCTTTTGGAGCATCTCCAGAATCTGCTCCGGGGTCTTCGGCCCGGCGTTGGGCTGGTTGGGATCTGGCTGCCCCTGGTCTTGGACATTGCCATTGGCGTTGGTGCCAGCCGAGTCGGGCTGCGCCGGTTGTCCCTGCTGGGCCTGATCGTCGGAGTTGTCGTCGGGACTATCAGAGTCGTCATCTTTATCTTCTTCGGCATTCGCCGGTTGCCCATTCCCAGGTTGTCCCGGCATCGCGGCAATGGCGGGCCGGCTGAAGGGCTGCGGCCGGACGATACCGTTGGGCGCCATCGTCCCCGGATTGCCCGGATTCGGGTTCGCGGCGGTCTGGCTATCTCCCGGCGACGAGGATTTAGCGATAAGCACCACGCTTGCAACAGCGGTGGGGTCCGAGCTTGAACCGAGCATCACGTAATCAAAACTAGAGCCGTTGAGCAATACGGCCATAACATCGCGTGGCGCTCCCGGGCCGAGGTGAGTCACCACTCGCTCGCTGGCGGCAGAGCCTTGAGGAATCTCAATCGAAGCCCCGGTGAGCCTACGCACATCGCGCAGGATTTCGCCTAAAGTCGAATTCTGAGCCGAGATCGTGAGCAGGCCGCCCTCGAAACTGACCGTCGCTTTGGTGGCCGGAATCTGGTCCATCGGCAACTGACTCAGCGGACCGCTCGGAAGCGGCGGAAGGACGACTGGTTTCTGGGCCTTCTTATGGGCCTTGTGGTGCGGGGCGGTGGTCGGCGCGGCGGTCTGGGCGGGAAGGCCCGGCGCGAGCAAGGCTGGGGCTGCCAGCACGAGCCCCACAGCAATCCATTGGCGTGTGCGCGACATTGGAATAAGAATAAGAATATGCCCTTTTCCGCGAGCGGTTGCCGGTTCTGCAGCCGCTGCTTCCCTGCCTGATCTTACCACCGCTTATAGAACGCCGGACGGTCTGATTTCTTGCGATTTTGATTACGAATGTCCCATGGCAGGTACATCCTTTGCAAGCACTTAGACTGTCCTCGGCTTTACAGTTTGCTGAAAACTCGAGTTTCGTATCAGGGCATCGCTATAGCGATGCCGCATGTTCTTTGACTTCAGATGCCCCTTTAGGGGCTGGTCACGGAAGACCGAGTTTTTCAGCACTCTGTCTAACTGCGCGTAGAATGCGAGCGGAGGCTTTGGCTTTTGGATACGGCTTCGGAACCCGTGTTCCGGAATCTCCGGCGCTCCCGGCAATGGCTGTGGCTGGCGCTGCTGGTGGCAACGGCCTGCGCCCATGCGCAGACTTGCCAGGGCGCCGCAGATATGGATAATTCCGCACGAACCGGGCTCGAAGGCGCGGCGAAGCGCTATTTCGAGATGTCGGCGCGCGGCGATACCGCTGCCCTGCGGCAGAACTCCATCGCCTCCGTGGCAGCAAGTTTTGCTGGAATCGAGGCTGCCGTCAAAGAGAACCAGGCCGCCTTCGCTGGTGCAAAAGCGACGGTTCGGTCGCCTTTTCTACTGACCACCGATAGCGCGGAACCGCTGACGCGTGCTGAATTTCTGTGCGGCGTATTTGGGAAGTCGGGTCAGACGAAGGATAGCGCGGTATTTGTCCTGAATAATCTGCCGCCCGGCAAGTACGGCGTCACTATTCTCGACGTGAGCGGCAGCCAGGCGGCAATGACGCTGACGCTGATACTGCAGCAGGCAGGCGCCGACTGGAAGCTGGCAGGTTTTTTCGCCAAGTCCTTACAGGCATCCGGACACGATGCCGCATGGTTCACCCAGCGCGCCCGCGACTTCAAGGCTATGGCTCAGAATCACAATGCGTGGCTGTATTACCGCGAGGCAATTGCCCTGTCTTCTCCAGTGGACTTCATGAGCACGTTGGCCACCGACAAACTGTACGATGAAGCCCGGGCAACGCAACCGGTCGATATGCCCGCTAACGGCAACACTGTGGATATGACCGCGGGAGGCAGGATTTATCATTTGACTGAAATTTTTCTGCGGTCCGTGGGCAACGATCTAGACGTGGAAGTAAATTATCAGGCCGCGGATGTATCGAACACAGCACACACGTATCAGGAAAATACGGCCCTGATTAAGGCGCTGGTGGCGAAGTTTCCGGAATTTGGCGACGCATTTGCCGGAGTGGTGGCACGAGCCGTCGATCCCTCCGGCCACGACTTTAGTTCGCTCATGGCGATGAAGGACATCAAGTAAGAATCAATGACTCACTGCTTTCCCCAGTGTTGTTGCAACGAGAAAATGTCGTATTAACTGCAACGAGACTTTGTCACCCCCTATCGATTAAGTAACGGCCGCCAAAGCGGGGCGGCCGGAGAGAT
>Ga0209448_10000326_pt1 | contig 16478 bp, 18 predicted proteins | sample BogFormECP14_OM2_FD_188245 | JGI IMG/M metagenome (GOLD analysis project Ga0209448, IMG submission 188245) | Bog forest soil microbial communities from Calvert Island, British Columbia, Canada - ECP14_OM2 (SPAdes) (version 2) | ecosystem: Environmental > Aquatic > Freshwater > Wetlands > Bog ... | reverse complement strand
TCATCAGGCCGAGCGAGCCGTAGCCCTGCGCCACGGTATCGGACTGCACGTCGCCGTCGTAATTCTTGCAGGCCCAGACATAGCCGCCCGACCATTTCAGGCACGCCGCCACCATGTCGTCGATCAGCCGGTGCTCGTAGATGAGCTTCTTCTCGGCGAACTTGTCCTTGAACTCGGCGTCGAACACGTCCTGGAAAATGTCCTTGAAACGGCCGTCATAGACTTTGACGATGGTGTTCTTTGTCGAGAAATAAAGCGGATAGCCGCGGTTATAGGCGTAGTTCATCGAGGCGCGGGCAAAATCGCGGATCGAGTCGTCGAGGTTGTACATCGACATGGCGACGCCCGAGCCCGGGAACTGGAACACCTCGCGCTTGATCTCCTTGCCGTCGTCGCCGACGAAAGTCAGAAAGAGCTTGCCTTTGCCCGGCACCTTGAAGTCGGTGGCGCGGTACTGGTCGCCATAGGCGTGGCGGCCGATGATGATCGGCTTGGTCCAGCCCGGCACCAGCCGCGGCACGTTCTTGCAGATGATCGGCTCGCGGAAAATCACGCCGCCCAAAATGTTGCGGATGGTGCCGTTTGGCGAGCGATACATGTCATGCAGATTGAATTCCTTCACGCGGGCTTCGTCGGGCGTGATGGTGGCGCATTTGACTGCGACGCCGACCTTCTTGGTCGCTTCGGCCGCATCGATGGTGATCTGGTCGCGCGTCTCGTCGCGCTTCTGCATGCCGAGATCGAAATACATCAGGTCGATGTCGAGATATGGAAAGATCAGCTTGTCCTTGATGTATTGCCAGATGATCCGGGTCATCTCGTCCCCGTCCATCTCGACCACCGGATTGGCCACCTTGATTTTTGCCATGTGAATAAGACCCTTCGAGTGAGAAACTGTGCAGCGCCGAATGGATGAGGGACGCGACGGGGAGGGTGCGCGGATGAGCCGCCCCCGCGGTTCCGGCGGCGCTCGCTATAGCACCCGTTGCGCGGCCGAGAAAGCCGACTTTGCGAGCGCGGCGCTGCCTTTTGGGAAAACCTTCCGATATACCCATTTCGCGCCATTTTGCGGGGGAACGATGCCGGGTTCAGGCACTGACAAGACCAAGAATTGGATCGATCAGCCGGGGCCGGTAGTGGTTCTGGTCGAGCCGCAACTTGGCGAGAATATCGGCGCCGCCGCGCGCGCCATGGCCAATTTCGGCTTATCTCGGTTGCGCCTCGTCAAGCCGCGGCAGAGCTGGCCCAACGACAAAGCCCGCATGATGGCGGCCGGCGCCGACCGTATTCTCGACGGCGCGCAACTCTACGACACGCTCGAAGCCGCGATCGCCGACTGTAGCTTCGTTCTGGCAACGACGGCGCGGGCGCACGATCAGGCCAAACCCGTCGTCGGCCCGAACGAGGCGGTGCGGCAGATCGCGCCGCGCATCGCGGCCGGAGAAACAGTCGCGATCGTGTTCGGGCGCGAGCGCAATGGGCTCGAAAACCACGAGGTGGCGCTCGCCGACCGTATCGTCACCTTGCCGGTCAATCCGGCTTTCGCGTCGCTCAACCTGGCGCAGGCCGTCGTGATCGTCGCCTATGAATGGTTCGAACTCCTGACCGAAGGGAAACTGCCGTTCGCCATGCCGGAGAAATCGCCGCAGGCCCCGAAACAGCAGCTTCTGGCCTTTTTCGCCGCGCTCGAGCGCGAACTGGAAAAGGTCGAGTTCTTCCGGCCGCCCGACAAGCGCGAAACCATGCAGGTCAATTTGCGCAACATTTTCTCGCGCATGCAGCCGACGCAGCAGGACATCCAGACACTGCACGGCGTCATCATGTCGATCGCGGAAGGGCGCAAGGGCCCGGCGCGCGGCGGTGTGCTCGACGGGGCGGAAGCTGAAATGCTGCGCGAGCTTTTGGCCGAGCACGGCGGTGGCCGCGCACCCGAGGAACGAGGCCCGGTGCGCGGGCTGGCGCGGCTCCTGCGCCGCAACCCGACCGAGGCCGAGCGGCTATTGTGGCAGGCGCTGACCAACGATCGCCGCTTCGCCGGGCGCGGCTTCAAGCGGCAAACGCCGATCGGGCAGCATATCTGTGACTTCGTCTCGTTTCCGCTCCGGCTCATCATCGAACTCGTGCCGGCGGAGAAAAGCGAGGGTGCCGCCGCGCCGCGCGCCGCACGGGGTGCGTGGCTAAAGGAGCGCGACTACCGAATTGTGGAAGTGCTTGCCACGGATGTCGAGTCTGATATGGCAACGGTGCTCGATCGGATCGGCCAACATCTCGCCTGAATTGGAATTCTTTCTGTTCCAAACAGAGACGCTCGGTTCGTTCGCGCTGAATTTTTCATTTGAGCATGATCTTTTCCGAAAACCCGGTCTTCACTTTTCGGGATCACGCTCGAGCCTCAAGGTCTCAATCATGCAACTGCGAAATTCGACATCGCGATACGGCGCGATCCCGCAAGCCGTGCATTGGCTCACCGCGCTGTTCGTCATCGCCGGCTGGCTGTTCGGCCAGTTCGGTGACGTATTGCCGAAAGGCCCGGCCCGCGACTTCGGCTTCCTGCTGCATATGACGCTCGGCCAATGCGTGTTGGTGTTGCTCCTGATCCGCCTCCTGTGGCGCTTCGCCGACCCGCCGCCAGCGCCGGAAGCGACACCGTTCGGAAAGCTTGTCGAGGTTGCCGCGAAGCTCGGTCACTTTGCGCTCTATGCGCTGCTCGTCGCGGTGCCATTCCTCGGCATGATCGTTCAGCTCAAGCGCGGCCACGATCTGCCGATCTTCGCGATGTGGGACTTCGCCGCGCCGTGGCCCGCCGATCGCGCCGTCGCGCGAACGATGTTTGACCTGCACTCGCTGCTGGCGGACGGGCTTCTGATCCTCGCCGGACTTCACGCCGGCGCCGCGATCGTGCACCATCATGTGTGGCGTGATCGCACGCTAGTGCGCATGCTGCCGAGCGCATAGACGGCAAGAGCGCACCATCAGGCTTTGAAATAGTGTCTTATGAAATTCGTAATTCGCCTGCCTAACTAGAGCTGATCATCAGCTGAGGGGGTTGCTATGTCGCGATCGAGGCTAGGGCAAAGCTTATTGTTATCGACGATGTTCGTCGTCGCTTTCGCCGCAACGGGCTTAGCGCAGGGCACTACGTCTGCAGGGCACTACGTCTTATGTAACGGCGCCCGGCGGACAAGCTCATATAACGCTTAACACCAACAGATTTGTGCCGGCGCCAAGTGACAATAGCAATCAGGCGTCGAAGGCCGAAGAGGACGGCCGGCGCATGGTCTACGATCTTGCCGGTCACGAATGCGGCATTCTGTGCGTTACGATTGCGAGCGACTGCCGAATCGAATCGATCAATATCAACATCCTTCGGCTGCCGCCGAACTAGAATTTGGCTCAGCGGCCCGACGGTTTCAACGTCAACGCCAGTATCGTATTGCGCATCGTGCCGAAATGACTGGCGGTGACGTCAACCTTTGATGACCTTCAGCGCCGCGGCGGCGCCGGCGCGCAGCATCGACAGATCGCTCGATACCGCCAAGAATTTCACGCCGCGCTTGGCAAGCGCTGCGGCGCGCTCGGCCGAATGACAATAGGCGCCGGGAATTTTCTTCGCCCGTTGCGCCCCCGCGATCATGGTGTCGAGATGGCCTTCGACTTCCTTCGATAGCGGATCGAGGTTCTTGCCGTCCGACAGCGCGATTGAGAGGTCCGAGGGACCGAGGAAAAAGCCGTCGATCCCGGGCGTGCCGATGATCGCATCGAAGTTTTGCAGCGCCGTGCGCGTCTCAATCATGGCAAATGTGACAATGTGATCATTGGCCTCGCGCAGATAGACCGACTGGTCGGATAGTCCGGCGAAGGTCGTCGCCCGGTGCGGACCCCAACTGCGCTCGCCGGTCGGCGGAAACTTGGCGGCGGCGGCAAATGCCCGCGCGTCGGCCGGCGCATTGATCATCGGCGCGATGATGCCTTCGGCGCCGAAATCGAGCGCGCGGCTCACCAAAGCAAAATCGTTGAGCGGGACGCGCACGATCGGCGCCGCGCCGCCCTGGCGCACGGCGGCGATGCCGTTGAGAATGCCGCCGACGTCCCACAGGCCGTGCTGGCTTTCGATGGTCACCGCCGGGAAGCCGTCGCGCGCCAGGGTCTCGGCAATGAGCGGATAGGGCAGCCCGCACCAGCCCGAATAGACCGTCTCTCCGGCGCGCAGCCGATTGGCGAGGGTAAAATTGGCAATAGCCATGAACGTCTCTCCCTTTGACGACAATGTTTTCTATTATTTGAGCGGTCGAACTTCGGCTTATCGCCCGGCTTTGATGTCGGCGATGGCCTGGGCTGTCAGCTCCGACATCGTGCGGCTGATCTGGTGATCGGACTGCGCGACGCCTTTGGCGTCGAAATCCTTGCGGATTTTTTCCGCCACATCGCCTTTCTTATCCAGGTCGAGCATCACCACCGACTGCGCGTAACTGTCGGCTTCGGGGCCGGATAGGCCGAGTTTCTCGGCCGCCCATAGGCCGAGCATCTTGTTGCGGCGCGCAGTCGCTTTGAACTTGAGTTCCTCATCGTGCGCGAATTGCTGTTCGAAGGCTTCTTCGCGCCTGTCGAATGTGGTCATGGCCTTGGCCTTTTTGCGTGGAACGGGGTTGGAAACGGTTCTTGCCGCATTGTAAACCAATCGCCGCCTTGCATAACGGGGGTGACCCGTCAAGGCAACCGGTCCAGCGCCCACAGATCGTCGTTGCGATTGTGGGCGCGCGGGTCTATGTCGATTGTACTCCGCGGCACCTTCGGCTAGCTTTTGTGTCGCGGAGGGCCGCTGAGTTGAGTCGCGCTTAGTCAACAGCGAGCCTTGTGCCGCCGCCGCGGACTTTGACGTGTAAAATGGAGCCACGGCATTCCCATGGATTTTACAAAACCCCGGTACACTCCTATGAGCCGCCGTCGCCGCATTTATGAAGGCAAGGCGAAGGTCCTTTACGAAGGGCCCGAGCCCGGAACGCTGATCCAGCATTTCAAGGACGACGCGACCGCCTTCAATGCCAAAAAGCACGAGGTGATCGAAGGCAAGGGAGTCCTCAACAACCGGATCTCCGAATACGTCTTCCAGCATCTCAACGATATCGGGGTGCCGACACATTTCATCCGCCGCCTCAATATGCGCGAGCAACTGATCCGCGAAGTGGAGATCATTCCGCTCGAAGTCGTGGTGCGTAATATCGCGGCCGGTTCGTTGTCGCAGCGGCTCGGCATCGAGGAAGGCACGCAGTTGCCGCGCTCGATCATCGAGTTCTATTACAAGAACGACCAGCTCAACGATCCGATGGTGTCGGAAGAGCACATCACGGCATTCGGCTGGGCGACGCCGCAGGAGATCGACGACATCATGTCGCTCGCGATCCGCGTCAACGACTTCCTATCGGGTCTGTTCCTCGGCGTCGGCATCCGCCTCGTCGACTTCAAGATGGAAACCGGCCGGCTGTGGGAGAACGATCTGATGCGGATCGTCGTCGCCGACGAGATTTCGCCCGACTCCTGCCGGCTGTGGGACATCAAGTCGAACGAGAAGCTCGACAAGGATCGTTTCCGCCGCGACCTCGGCGGGCTCCTTGAAGCCTATACCGAAGTGGCCAAGCGTCTCGGCATCATGAACGAGGGCGAGCGGCCGCAGGGCACCGGGCCGATTCTGGTCAAGGGTTAGTCGGATTTGGGCTAGCTGTTCGAACGCTCTCGCGCACCGGTGCGTTAGGCACCGGTTGCGGCAGCGGCGATTCGTTCATATTGAAGGGGTGAGTTTGGAGCGCCCCGCGCAACGGCACTGACCCAAAAGCACTGTCTAATGAAAGCCCGTGTCACCGTCACGCTGAAATCGGGGATTTTGGACCCCCAGGGCAAGGCCATCGAGGGCGCCCTGAAGACGCTTGGCGTGAGCGGGGTAGCGAGCGTCCGCCAGGGCAAGGTTTTCGACATCGAAATCGAGGGCGCGGACCGCGCCGGCGCCGCGGTGGCGCTCAAAAATGCCGCCGAAAAGCTGCTCGCCAATACCGTCATCGAGAACTATCGGATCGACGTCAGCGGATAATCCGGACGGATCTGGGATTGGGATGAAATCAGCCGTCGTCGTCTTCCCCGGGATCAATCGCGAGCGCGACATGACACGCGCCCTCAAGCTCGTCTCCGGGCGCGAGCCCGCGATGGTCTGGCACGCCGATACGGCGCTGCCGGCGGGCACCGACCTCGTCGTCATTCCGGGCGGCTTCTCCTACGGCGACTATCTGCGCTGCGGCGCCATCGCTGCCCGCGCGCCGATCATGGACGCGGTGCGCGGCTTTGCGCAAAAAGGCGGCCTCGTGCTCGCGGTGTGCAACGGCTTTCAGATCGCCTGCGAGGCGGGGCTGTTGCCCGGCGTGCTGATGCGCAATGCGCAGCTCCGTTTCATCTGCCGCGACGTCTATCTGCGCGTCGAGCGCTCCGATACGCCGTTCACCCGCGGCTACAATGCCGGCCAAGTGATCCGCGTTCCGGTCGCCCACGGCGAGGGCAATTACATTGCCGATGGCGAGACCATCGCGCGGCTCGAAGGCGGGGGCAGGGTGGTGTTCCGCTATTCGTCGCCCGACGGCATCGTCGACCCGAACTGGACCCACAACGGCGCGATGAACGCGATTGCCGGCATTATCAACGCGCGCGGCAACGTGCTCGGCATGATGCCGCATCCGGAGAACCACGTCGAAGCCGCCATGGGCCGCACCGATGGCCGCGGCCTGTTCGCCGGGCTTGTGGATCACTTCAAGCTGGCGGCGTGACTTCCCGCTCTCCATATGGGAGAGGGAATTCTGGAACCGAGCGCGCCCTCCCTGTGATCTCCAACGAACCTGCCATCACGCCCGAACTCATTGCCCAGCACGGCCTCAAGCCGGACGAATATGAGCGCATTCTCAAACTCATCGGCCGTGTGCCGAGCTTCACCGAGCTCGGCATTTTCTCGGCGATGTGGAACGAGCACTGCTCCTACAAGTCGTCGCGCATTCACCTGCGCACGCTGCCAACCAAGGCGCCTTGGGTGATCCAGGGGCCGGGCGAGAATGCCGGCGTGATCGATATCGGCGATGGGCTTGCCGTTGTCTTCAAGATGGAGAGCCACAACCATCCGAGCTATATCGAGCCCTATCAAGGCGCCGCCACGGGCGTTGGCGGTATTTTGCGCGACGTGTTCACCATGGGCGCGCGCCCGATTGCTTGCCTCAATGCGTTGTCGTTCGGCGATCCAAAGAGTCCAAGAACGCGTGCGCTGGTGGCCGGCGTGGTTGCCGGCATCGGCGGCTACGGCAATTCCTTCGGCGTGCCCACGGTCGGCGGAGAAGTACGGTTTCATCGCCGTTACGACGGCAACATTCTGGTCAACGCCATGGCGGTCGGGCTTGCCGCGAAAGATAAGATCTTCTATTCGGCCGCGTCAGGCGTCGGCATGCCGATCGTCTATCTCGGCTCGAAGACCGGCCGTGACGGCATCCATGGCGCCACCATGGCCTCGGCCGAGTTCGGCGCCGACGCCGAGGAGAAGCGGCCGACGGTGCAGGTCGGCGATCCGTTCTCGGAAAAGCTTCTGCTCGAAGCCTGCCTCGAAATCATGGCCAAAGGCTGCGTCATCGCCATCCAGGACATGGGCGCGGCCGGTCTCACTTGCTCCGCCGTCGAGATGGGCGCCAAAGGCGATCTCGGCGTCACGCTCGATCTCGACGCGGTGCCGTGCCGCGAGACCGGCATGAGCGCTTACGAGATGATGCTGTCGGAGAGCCAGGAGCGCATGCTCATGGTGCTCCGGCCGGAGAAAGAAAAGGAAGCCGAGGCGATCTTCCGCAAATGGGGGCTCGATTTCGCCATCGTCGGGGAAACGACGCCGACCAAGCGTTTCGTCGTCCGCCACGGCGACGCGGTAATGGCCGACCTGCCGATCAAGGAGCTTGGCGACGAAGCGCCGCTCTATGATCGGCCTCATGTCGAGCGCGCCAAGCAGCCCGTGATCGACGCGGCTTCGGTCGTCCCGCCGATGCCTGTCGCCGAAGTGCTGGAAAAGCTGATCGGCGCGCCCGACCTTTGCTCCAAGCGCTGGGTCTGGGAGCAATACGACCATGTCATTCTCGGCAATACCGTGCAGCGGCCGGGCGGCGACGCCGCCGTCGTGCGCATCAATGAGGGCCCGAAGGCGCTGGCGCTGACGTCGGACGTGACGCCGCGCTATTGCGAGGCCGATCCGTTCGAGGGCGGCAAGCAAGCGGTGGCCGAGGCCTATCGTAATATTTCGGCGGTCGGCGGTAAGCCGCTCGCGATCACCGACAATCTGAATTTCGGCAATCCGGAACGGCCCGAGATCATGGCGCAGCTCGTCGGCTGCATCCGCGGCATCGGGGAAGCCTGCAAAGCGCTGTCGTTTCCGGTCGTGTCCGGCAACGTCTCGCTCTACAACGAGACCAATGGCCGCGCGATCCTGCCGACGCCCACCATCGGCGGGGTCGGCTTGCTCGACGAATTCACCAAATCCATGACGCTCGCTTTCGCTTCCGAAGGCGAGGCGATCATGCTGATCGGCGAAACCCACGGTTGGCTCGGCCAATCGCTTTATCTGCGCGACACCTGTAACCGCGAAGAGGGCGCGCCGCCGCCAGTCGATCTTGCCGCCGAGAAGCGCAACGCCGACTTTGTTCGCGGCTTGATCCGCGACGGCCTGGTGTCGGCAGTGCATGACATTTCCGACGGCGGGCTTCTGGTGGCGCTCGCCGAAATGGCGATCGCGTCCGGCATCGGCGCCGTGCTCGAAGCACCTTCGAGGTTGCCGGCGCATGCCTTTTGGTTCGGCGAAGATCAGGCGCGCTACGTCATCACGGCACGGAATTCCGAACCCATTGCGCAACGCGCGAAGGAGGCGGGCGTGCCGTTCACGCGTCTCGGTGCCACTGGCGGCCGCGCTCTCGCACTCGCGGGCGAGCGGCCACTGTCGGTTGACGATCTTAAAGCGCGCTTTGAGAGGTGGCTGCCGGCTTACATGGCCGGAGCAGTCTAGCCGAAATCTACCTGCTCGCGCGCGCGAGCGCCTCGTAGCATTGCAGGCATGACAGGACTCGGCCGCCGCCGAGCGGAACGCTGCCGCACAGCGTCTCGTGCTCGGCGCGGCACATGGCGAGGATGCCGAGCGCCTCGCGCGGGCGCATCGGCGGGATCGGCCCAAGCGGCGCGACTGCCGGCGTCGGCGTGCTCGCGGCCGGTGCGCCAGATGACGCCGCGACCGGCGCGCCGCCGCCAGCGATTGCAGCCACAGCGCTTTGGCAGGACGCCGATAGTTTGGCCGAATTGCTTTCCAGACATTGCAGGGCAGCGGCGCCGCCGGGCTGGACGCCTCCGCAATTGGCCATGAAGTCGGATTCAGGTCGCTCGGATCGCGGCTTTCTGCTCGGCGCTCGGCCGCGTCGGCGCGGCCGCTGCCGCGGGTGGAGGGGCGGATGCCGGCGCAGGCTCGCGCGCGGCCGACGCCTTCTTGCTCGGCGCTGCCGCTGCAGGTCGGCGCTCGGGCGATGCCGGAGCTTGCGCCGCTGGAAGCCCTTGCAGCGCGGTTTGGCAAGCCGGCGACAAATCAGAGGAGTTCGCTTGCATGCAGAGCAAAAGCTCAGGATTGCTCGGCTTGATCCAGGAGCAATGCGCCATGAAGTCGTTGAGCGTGCAGGCCCCACGCACCGATTTAAGCTGAGCCTCCTGCGTCGTCGCGGTCGCTTTCGGCGCGGACGGCTCGGCGGGTTTAGGCGCGGTCTGTTCGGCAGCGGGCGTTGGCGAAGCCTCCGCAGCCGGAGCGGCCGGTGCCGGTGCGGCCGGAGGTGCGGCAATCGCGCTCACCGCCGTGTTGCAGGCCGGCGACAATTTCGCCTGATTCCGCAGCAAGCATTCCAAGGCTTCCTTGCCGCCCGGCGTGACGCTCGAGCAGTTCGTCATGAAGTCGGAGCGGCACGATGCACGGATTGCGTCGCGCTGCGCCGGTGTGGGCTGTTGCGCGGCGGCGGGACAAAGGTTGAGGGCCACGAGCGCGCCCGCGAGCATGAATGGCCGGAACATGAAGTCCTTCCTCACGGCGACGTTAGGTGTTTTGGCGGCGGAACATGCATTGCGGCATGGCCGCCGTCCATCGGGTTGCGCGGCACCCCTCGTATGGCGCCCGGTGAGCCGCTCTTGCCACTGAGACCTATTCTGCTAAGCCAAGATTCTGCTGAACTCAGGCCACGCTTCGCCGGCGAACTGGATACCAGCGAGGAGACACGCCATGGCCATGGCGGCGAATGACATCGAACGATTGATCCGGACGCGTATTCCGGATGCCGAGGTGACGATCCGCGATCTCGCCGGCGACGGCGATCATTACGCCGCGACCGTCATTGCCGAATCCTTTCGCGGCAAATCACGCGTCCAGCAGCATCAGATCGTGTACGAGGCGCTCAAGGCCGAGATGGGCGGCAAGCTGCACGCGCTGGCGCTGCAGACCGGCACGCCGGAGCGGTGAGGACGGCCGTATTCTCTCCCGAGATCGCGTCCGGAAACTTCCTGCTGCCGATCCTGACGCCAACAGGACGCCCATTCCGGCTCCATTTTGTGATTCGGGGCGCGAACATAGCCGCTTGGGCTTTGCAGCCCTTTTGCGGTACATATATTGCAAGCTATAGGGCGAGAGTCGGCGCGGGCGAGGTCCCGCGGCGCCAAACAGGATGACCGAGATGTCTATTGACCAATTTATCGGTAACGAGCTGAAGTCAAACGACGTGGTGCTCTTTATGAAAGGCACGCCGCAATTCCCGATGTGCGGGTTTTCCGGCCAGGTTGTGCAGATCCTCGATTACCTGGGCGTGCCCTATAAGGGCCTCAACGTTCTCGAAAACGACGATTTGCGCGGCGGCATCAAGTCGTATTCGAACTGGCCGACGATCCCGCAGCTTTACGTCAAGGGCGAATTTGTCGGCGGTTGCGACATCATCCGCGAAATGTTCCAGGCCGGCGAATTGCAGTCCCTGATGAAGGACAGAGGCATCGCGGTGAAGGAGAACGCGGCCGCGTCCTAAAGAACGCGCGCTATCACTCCGACCCCGAGGCCCGCGCCAGCGCGGGACCTCGGGATAGGGAATAACTGGCGCGACTTAGCGCGAATAATATTCGACGACGAGGTGCGGCTCCATCACGACCGGGTAGGGCACGTCGGCGGGGCTCGGCACGCGCGACAGCTTGGCGGTCTGTTTGGAGTGGTCGACCTCGATATAGTCGGGCACGTCGCGCTCGCCGAGCGCATTGGCCTCGAGCACCAGCGCGAGCTGCTTCGACTTTTCCCTGACCTCGATCTCGTCGCCGACCTTCACCTTGATGCTGGCGACGGTGACGCGCTTGCCGTTGACCTTGATATGGCCGTGGCTGATGAACTGGCGCGCGGCAAAAACCGTCGGAACTAGTTTGGCGCGGTAGATCACCGTGTCGAGCCGCCGTTCAAGTAGCCCGATCATGTTGGCGCCGGTGTCGCCTTTCAGGCGACGGGCCTCGTCGTAGATGCCGTGAAACTGGCGTTCCGACAGATTGGCGTAATAGCCCTTGAGCTTCTGCTTGGCACGTAATTGCACGCCATAGTCGGAAAGCTTGCCCTTGCGGCGCTGGCCGTGCTGGCCGGGGCCGTATTCGCGTTTGTTGACGGGCGACTTCGGGCGGCCCCAGATATTCTGGCCCAACCGACGATCGATCTTGTACTTCGCCTGGTGGCGCTTGGTCATTCGCGTCCTCTATGTGTTTGGGCACGATCTCTTCCGAAAACCGGAAGACCACTTTTCGGGATCACGCCGCGGCTGAGGATCGCGCCCTCCTCTGTTCCAGGCATTGCCCGGAACCGACAGGTTTCTGACCGAAGCGCCGGCCTAAGCCACGGGTCGCGAAACACTTAGCGGGCCTTTCGGCCCGCGAAGTGGGCGGTATCTAGGGGGAAACCCGCCGGGTGTCAAACAGGTAGAGGTCCCTCGGGGCCGGGCAGCCGGGCGGCCGAGCGACGGCGGGCGTCAGCGGGCGGCAGAGGCGGCGTTTGTGCTCGAACGAATGCCAAAACGCGCCAGCACTTTTTCGGGTGCTTGGCCCGAAGTGAAAATGGCCCGCGTGTTGCCGGCCTCCGCCCGCTCCGTAGCTGAGCCCAGAAGATCGACAACCCGGCGGGCGATGGCGGGCGCCGGATCGAGAAAATTGACCGGCCAGGGGCTGAGTTTTTGCAGGCGTTCGATCAACAGCGGGTAATGGGTGCAGGCCAGCACGATCGTATCGGTGCGTTTGCCGCCGTCGCGAAAGCAGGGGGCGATTTCCTCGCGCAATGCGTCATCGCTAGGCGGTGTGCCGCCAAGCGCGGCCTCGGCATAGGCGGCAAGCTGTTTCGCTCCGACCAGCGTCACCTCGCAATCTTGCGCGTAATTGCGAATGAGCGCGCGGGTATATTCGCGCTTCACCGTCGCCTCGGTGCCGAGCACGGACACGCGCTTGGTCACGGAAGCGGCGCAGGCCGGCTTGATGGCCGGCACCGTGCCGACAAAGGGCAAAGCGAATTTCTTGCGCAGGTCCGGCAGCACGATGGTCGAGGCGGTGTTGCAGGCAATCACCACAAGATCGGGCCGGTGCGTTTCGATCAACTCGCCCATAAGCGCCACGACGCGCTCAACCAACGCGGATTCTTTCAACGCGCCGTAAGGGAACGCGACATCGTCGGCAACGTAAAGGAAATCGGCGTCCGGACGCACCGCGGCGATCTCACGATAGACCGTGAGGCCGCCGAGACCGGAATCGAAGACAAGGATGACTTGACGTGCCGCCATTGCGCGACAAATGGCAGCGTCAGGCCTTCAGGCCTTCGACGAGGCGCGGCCCTTCTTTGGGGTTGGCGCCAATCTGTTCTTGCTGTCTGGGGCGGTCGACCACCGGCGTGACAAGCCCGCTCACGGCGGTGAAGGTGAGGATCAGGATCGCCGCGAGATTGCCGTCATGGAATTTGGCGAAGGCGACCGCGCCCATCAGATAGGACCAGAACGTGAAGGCAATCGTCGACACCACCGCGTTGGTGATCCAGGCGTCGTCGTCCTCACGCACGTACCGGCAGAACAACGGCGTCAGGATGCAGCCGACGACCAGCGCGCAGATCGCGGTACTGGTCACTGAAAATCCGGCCATGGTAGCGTTGTCGCCGCCGCTAGCGACCATCGCCTGCGCCAGGATGGCGTTGACCAGCATCGAGAAGCCGAGCACTTCGCCTGGAATGTATTTCACGGTGCGAAGGAGATAGTCGTCGCCGGGGACCGTTTCGACCGCCGGCCGGGCGCGGGTCGCGGTCTGAAACATGCCGCCGAAGTCACCGCCGGTTTGCACCGGTTCGGCACTCGACAAGGTCGGTTTACGCACCAAGCGGACCATAGCCATCTCCCCTATGCTAGGGCGAGCGTATGTCAGGAGGGCGAGTCGAACAAGGTACCGTTAGCTATCTGTCAACCATATTTGTCGGGAAATGCACAGCTGCCGCGGCGCCGGCGCTTACGCGCGACCAAAGACGCGTTTGAAGATCGTATCGACGTGGGCGAAGTGAAAATCAAGATTGAAATTGGCGTCGAGCTCTTGGTCGCTTAAATATTTGCGCACGTCCTGGTCGGCTTTCAGGAACGTTAGAAAGTCGCCTTCGCCGGCCCACACCCGCATGGCGTTGCGCTGCACCAGACGATAAGCGTCCTCGCGCGCCGCGCCCTTTTGCGTGAGCGCCAGCAGCACCCGCTGCGAATGCACTAGACCGCCGAGGCGGTCGAGGTTCTTTTTCATGGTGTCGGGATAAACGATAAGTCTGTCGACGACCCCGGCAAGGCGCGCCAGCGCGAAATCGAGCGTCACGGTCGCGTCCGGCCCGATCATGCGCTCGACGGATGAATGTGAAATGTCACGCTCGTGCCAGAGCGCGACGTTCTCGAGCGCCGGCGTGACGTAGGCGCGCACCATGCGGGCGAGACCGACGAGATTTTCCGACAGCACCGGATTGCGCTTGTGCGGCATCGCCGACGAGCCTTTCTGGCCGGCGGAGAAAAACTCCTCGGCTTCAAGAACCTCGGTGCGCTGCAAGTGACGGATTTCGGTCGCAAGCCGCTCGACCGAAGCGGCAACGACGCCCAGCGCCGCGAAATACATCGCGTGTCGGTCGCGCGGAATGACTTGGGTGGAGACCGGCTCGATCGCAAGCCCCATCTTGTCGGCAACGTAAGCCTCCACGCGCGGATCGACCTGCGCGAAAGTGCCGACCGCGCCCGAAATCGCGCAGGTCGAGACTTCCTTGCGCGCCATGTCCAGGCGCGCTTTGGCGCGAGAGAATTCGGCGAAAGCAACCGCGAGCTTGAGCCCAAAGGTTGTCGGCTCGGCATGGATGCCGTGCGAGCGGCCAATGGTCGGCGTGAATTTATATTCGCGCGCGCGCCGCTCGAGCGCGGTCAATAGCGTCTCGACATCGGCGATCAGAATGCCGGCCGCGCGGACGAGCTGCACGTTGAGACAAGTGTCGAGCACGTCAGACGAGGTCATGCCCTGATGCACGAAGCGCGCTTCCGGGCCGACGATCTCGGCCAGATGGGTGAGGAAGGCGACGACATCGTGCTTGGTCTCGCGCTCGATCTCGTCAATGCGCGCGGTGTTGAATTCCGCGGCCTTGCCCTTGTCCCAAATCCTTTTCGCCGCCTCCTTCGGGATCATCCCGAGTTCGGCCATGGCGTCCGCCGCATGCGCCTCGATCTCGAACCAGATGCGAAATCGCGTCTCCGGCGTCCAGATCGCTCCCATTTGCGGCCGGGAATAGCGGGGGATGGTCACGCGGCTTCCCCCCGCGCCAGAGCCGCGGCGTTGCGGATGGCCGCAATATTTGCGCGATAGGAATCCGCCGTGCGGTCCTTGAACACAGCGGAGCCGGCGACGAAAGCGTTGGCGCCGGCGCGAGCAGCCTCGGGCGCGATGTCAGGCGTGATGCCGCCGTCGATTTCGATGTCGATCGGGCGGTCGCCCGCCAGGTCGCGGATCATGGCGTGCAGATTGCGCAGCTTCGTCAGCGCGTCAGGAATGAACTTTTGGCCGCCGAAGCCCGGATTGACCGACATGACGAGAATGAGATCGACGAGGCCGATGACATGTTCGACGCTCGATTCCGGCGTGCCGGGATTCATAGTGACGCCGGCCTTCTTGCCGAGCGCGCGGATTGCCTGCAGCGAGCGGTGGATGTGCGGCCCGGATTCGACATGTACCGTGATGATGTCGGAGCCGGCCTTGGCGAAGGCTTCGAGATAAGGATCGCATGGCGCGATCATCAGATGCACGTCGAGCGGCTTTTTGGTGTAGGGCCGGATCGCCTTCACGATGTCGGGGCCGATCGAAATATTCGGCACGAAATGCCCGTCCATGACGTCGACATGGATCCAGTCGGCGCCGGCCGCGTCGACCGCGCGGACCTCTTCGCCGAGCTTGGCAAAATCGGCGGCGAGGATCGACGGGGCGATGATCAATGGTCGGGACATGTGCCGTTCGCTATCACGCTCATCCGGCGCGAGCAAACCGCGCTGTTATTAACCGGCGCGCACCGGCAAGAGTTGCCGGGCGGCGGCAAATCTCCGCCGGCACGGATCCGCGCTCAATCCAAAAAGCTCATTATTTTCCGCGAGTTGGCTGACGGCCCGGCGTTTGCATCGCAACGCCCGGCAACGTGTAACCGCCAGCGCCGCCGGCGGTTCTGTATGTATCGAGGAGTAGGTCATGTCAGCGTCGGTCAATTCATCGGGCAGCAATAATCCATACGCCTATCTGCAATCGCTATGGCAGCAAAACTCGGAGTCCAACGCCACGTCGGGGCAATCCGATCCGCTATCGGAATTGCTCGCAACGCTTGGCCAGACAGGTAGTTCATCATCCTCCTCGACCGGCGCGACAACTGCGTCGGCCACCGGCACCCAGCACCGGCTCATCGGATAATTCCACGACTGCCGGGGCCGCGAATGTGTTCGGCAATAACCTGCTCGAACAATTGATCCAGATGCAGGCGCAGTTGCTCAACATCACGACGCCGCAGAGCATCGCGACGGCCTAGCTCTTCCGTTACGAAGACCGACAGCTTACTTCAGCCCTACGGCGTTCTCATACGGCGATGTGTCCCGGGCTGCGCAGCGCGTCCAGGACACATAAGCATTCCGGGCGGAGGTTGTTGTGGCGCGTGCCGATATCATTGTTTTGGGAGCCGGTATCGTCGGCACCTCGGTCGCGACGCATCTAGTCAAAAAAGGCCTGTCGGTTGCGCTCATCGACCGTGGCGGGGCGGGCGAGGCGACCTCCTACGGCAATGCCGGCATCATCGAAGGCAACACGATTTTTCCGCCGGCGTTTCCAAAGGACTGGGCGGAGGTGTTGCGCATCGCGCTCAA
>Ga0209448_10000325_pt1 | contig 16478 bp, 13 predicted proteins | sample BogFormECP14_OM2_FD_188245 | JGI IMG/M metagenome (GOLD analysis project Ga0209448, IMG submission 188245) | Bog forest soil microbial communities from Calvert Island, British Columbia, Canada - ECP14_OM2 (SPAdes) (version 2) | ecosystem: Environmental > Aquatic > Freshwater > Wetlands > Bog ... | reverse complement strand
TGTTTCCCCACGATCTCTTGGGGATTCTCGCGCTCTTTGCGGATACCGGCGAGGATGGTACGGAAGTGATCGCTAAAATTCACGGTCAGACGCATCAATTTTTCCAAGCGTGGCACTTCTTCGACGCGTTCAATCGTGCCCACGCGAATGTCCAGTGCTTCCAGCGCGCCGAATTGGACTACGGGCTTTACGGAAGCGGGAGTGAATCCCTTCATCGCTCACCTCTTGAAGTTTGAGACATACGCAGGGGTGGGAATGGCCGGGTCGCAGCGTGCATCGCGCGCTGGCGAGTCGGCCACAAGACGCAGCGGGATAATTCCAGCCCAAACCGGAAGCGCGTAGTCGTCCACGTCATCTTCCACCTCGCCGGTGCGTACTTTTGCGGAAACTTCCGTAAGTGCCAGCTTCAGGATGCTGGTGGCCTTCAGCTCTTTTTCGTTGGGTTGTCGCGCGTCGTTCCACCGGCCGGGAATCAATTTTTCGGTGAAAGCCTCTAGCGCGCGGAGTTTCTCCTCCGGATCATCGATCAGCTCGGCGTGGCCAAGTGCCACCACCGCGCGGTAATTCATCGAGTGATTGAAAACCGATCGAGCCAGCACAAGGCCATCGGTGAGCGTGACCGTAATGCAAACGGCCAGACCCGCGCTGAGGCCGCGGAGCATGCGGCTGGCCGCCGAGCCGTGAACGTAGAGGTCGTCGCCGACACGCGCAAACATGGTGGGAATGACGAAGGGCTGGCCCTCCGCCGCGAAACCAACATGACAGACGAAGCCTTCGTCCAGAATTTTGTAAATTGCGTCGCGATCGTACACCGCACGGTTCGCCTCGCGCACCACACGAGTGCGATCGGTGACAGGAAACAGTTCCGGCATGGAAACCTCAACAGTGAAGCACGGCGCTGAGTTGATAGCCGGCGCCATCGCGGCATGAGTGGGGAGCAACCCTGTCATGCTAACATGCCGCGGCTCCTCTGTGAGAAACTGGGTTGGCGAACGAAAATCATATTTGTGAGAGATCAGCAACCATGAGCGCAGGATTGGATCGAAACGCAGGGAACGCACTCGATATTGGTTGGACACGGGCGCAGTTTCCTTCGCTACAGACGCAGGTGAACGGACAGCCGGCGGCATTTTTGGACGGACCCGCGGGCACGCAGGTGCCCACCCAGGTGATGCACGCCATCCAGAGTTACCTGATGGGCGCCAACGCCAATACCTGCGGCGCGTTCCTCACCAGCCGGCGCACGGACGAAATGCTGGCGGGAGCGCGCGCAGCGATGGCCGATTTTTTCCATTGTAAGTCGGAAGAAGTGGTCTTCGGCCAGAACATGACTACGATCACGTTTTCGATTTCGCGTGCAATCGGTCGCGAATTGAATGCGGGTGACGAAATCCTGTTGACCACTCTGGACCACGATGCCAACTTTTCGCCTTGGAAAGCGCTGGAAGAAAAGGGCGTGGTCATCCGCCAAGTGGACATTCGCGAAGAGGATTGCACGCTGAACCTGGCAGACCTGAAGAGCAAGCTGAGCGAGAAAACCAAGCTGGTTGCGGTGGGGTACGCATCAAACGCCGTCGGGACGATTAATCCGGTCGCGGAGATCACCCGCCTGGCGCACGCAGCCGGCGCGTTGGTGTATATCGACGCAGTGCACTATGCGCCTCACGGTTTGATCGACGTGAAGGAACTCGATTGCGACTTTCTGGTGTGCTCGCCGTACAAGTTTTTTGGCCCCCATATGGGCACGCTGTACGGCAAGAGCAAGCACCTGTGCTGTCTTAGGCCATTTAAAGTGCGGCCGTGCACCGATCAGGCCCCGGAGCGGTGGGAAACCGGGACGCAAATCCACGAGTTGATTGCCGGGATTGGCGCGGCAGTGGAGTACATCGCGGAACTCGGACGGCGTGTCGACCTCTCCGTAGCGACGCGTCGCGATGCACTGGCTGCGGCCTATCGCACCACGGTGGCGTACGAGCGGCGGCTAATATCGCGGCTGATCGAAGGCTTGCAGGCGATTCCTGGCGTGCGCATCTACGGCATTACAGACCCGATCCGGTTCGGAGAACGCTGCTCGACGCTTTCTCTGAGTTTGGGCAATCATCATCCCACAACCATTGCTTCGTTCCTGGGTGAGAGAGGCATCTTCACTTGGGACGGCAACTATTACGCGCTAAACCTTACCGAAAGGCTGGGTGTGGAATCGCAGGGCGGCATGCTGCGTATCGGCTTGGTGCACTACAACACGCTCGAAGAAGTGGAACGCCTGCTGGCCGCGCTGCGCGAATTTGCCGCACGATGATCTTGCGGAATCCTTTTGCGAACGCTCCGTCGCTTCCCGCATGATGTAATTCTTTAAAGGGAGGGAGCTAACGACAAAAAGAGCCATGGGAAAACGACCGAAACCAATTGTACTCACCGTGCTGGATGGATGGGGTTACCGCGCCGAAACCAAAGGGAACGCGATTGCGCTCGCGCGCAAGCCGGTTTACGACGAATTGCTGCGCAAATTTCCCAACACGCTGATTCAGACTTCAGGACCCTCAGTTGGTCTGCCAGAGGGACAGATGGGGAACAGCGAAGTGGGCCACATGAATCTCGGGGCCGGTCGGATTGTGCACATGGATATCACCCGCATCGATCTGCTGGTTGCCCGTAAACAGCTGGATCAGATGCCATTGTTCCAGGAGGCGATGGCGCGAGGACGGCAACGGCAATTGCATTTTCTCGGTTTGCTGAGTGATGGTGGCGTGCATTCTCACCTGAATCACCTGTTTGCGCTTCTGGAAATGGCCAAACGCGAGAAGGTGGAGAAGGTTCTTGTGCACTGTTTCATGGATGGCCGAGACACGCCGCCAAACAGCGGGCGCGATTACGTGCGGCAATTGCAGCAGAAGATGCGTGAACTCGGCGTAGGCGAGATCGCCACAATCGTAGGCCGCTATTACGCCATGGACCGTGACAACCGCTGGGAACGCGTGCAGCTTGCGTACCGCGCGCTCGTCCACGGCGAAGCGGAAACCCGGAGCAACGACCCTGTGGCTGCGTTGCAAGCCAGCTACGAACAGGGTGTCACCGATGAATTTGTGAAGCCCGCAGTGATTACGCGAGGGACCGGGCCGACTGCGCCGCCTGTAGGCCTGATTCGCGATGATGACGCCGTCATCTTCTTCAACTTCCGCGCTGACCGCGCGCGCCAGATGACGTTTGCGCTGGAGGCGCCGGACTTCGACAAATTCTCCGACCCCAGGCGTCCGAAAAATCTATTCTTTGTCGGCATGACGAAATACGACAAGAATTGGCCGTGGCTGAAGTGCATTATTCAGCCGGAAAAGCTAGAGCACATCCTTGCGCAGGCGTTTCAGGAACTGCAATACACGAATTTGCGCTGCGCCGAAACGGAGAAATACGCGCACGTCACCTACTTTTTTAATGGGGGGGTGGAAAAGCCGTTCGGCGGAGAAGAACGCATTCTGGTACCCTCACCCAAGGTGGCCACCTACGACCTGAAACCCGAAATGTCCGCCGCGGGTATTACCGACACCGTTGTGAGTGCCATTCAAAAGAGCGCATTTGACGCCATCATCATGAACTTCGCGAATGCCGATATGGTGGGGCACTCGGGCAAGCTGGAGGCCGCAATCAAGGCGGTGGAAGCCGTGGATGCGGGACTCGGGCGCATTTACCAGGCCCTCGAGCCGCGCGGCGGTTCCTGGATTATCACCGCCGACCATGGCAATGCGGAGACAATGATCGATCCGACCACGGGCGGACCGCACACCTATCACACGACCAATCCGGTTCCGCTCATCTGCGTTTCTGAAAATGATCAATGGAAGCTGGCGCCGGGCGGCGCATTGCGGGACATTGCCCCAACCATGCTCGGGATTCTGGGCGAGCCCGCGCCAGCGGACATGACCGGGCGGGACTTGCGGATTCTGCCAAAATCATAAGCGCAGGCGCGACGGGGGCGATCAGTCACCGACGCCGCCCTTGGGAGCGGTGTAGCCTTCCTTGGCGTAGACTACCCACTTTTGTTTTTTGCCCTTCTGGTCCGTGACGGTCAGCGGGCTACCATCCGGGGCAACTAATTCCACCTTGATCTTGCGGTATTTGCCATCCGCAGCGTGATTGGTCGGTGTGTAGGTGATGCTGTACTGGTGGCGCAGGAATTCGGTGACCTCGCGCATAACGCCAGGAAGTTCGCCGTCAAATTGAGGGAACCAAGAAAATCCCCCGGTCATCTGAGCAAAGGTCTTGAGTTGATTTTCCGCCTGAATGAAATTCAACTCGCGTATGCTGCCAAGTCCGCCATGCATCTGAAGATAATTCATCAGAGGTTTGTCCACGCCTACAGCGAAGATGGTGACGTCGGTGCCGCGAAGCTGCTTCAGGGTTTGATCGAGAGTGTGCTTGGAGAATGTGTCCACACCGCTGGCCAGAACCAGAATTGACTTCTTGCCCTTCACATCTTTAAGGCGATCGACGGTATCGAGCAAAGCGTCAAATACGTTGGACTCACTAAAGCCGGGGAAATACAAACTATAGAGAGCCTGGCGCACCTCGTCTTTGTTCTGCGTGAAATCCACTTCCGTGCGTGGCTTCATATCAAAAGTGACCAGGGCGACCCAGTCTTTCTGCTTTAAATTGGGGAAGAGGGCGTCAGCCCAGTATTTGGCCTGGTAAGAGAACCAGCCAGAGTAGCGAGCGCTGAATTCCATCAGAACGACCATAGTGATCGGAGCCTCCGAAGGGCCGGCGTTGGTGATGGTCTGCGGCTGGCCGTCTTCGAGGACCCGGAAATTCTCTTTTTTGAGGCCGGTCAGGAGATCGCCGTGCTGCGTGGTGGCGATAACATCTAGGGTTACGACCGGAACTTCAACGGAAATCGTGGCACCCGCCTCCTGCGGCTTGCTCTGCGGGGGCGCCTGCTTAGGAGCAGGCGGGGGTGCAGGATTGGACTGAGCCGGAGCAGTACCCTGGGGGCCTTCCGGTGCTTGCGCTGGGGTCGAGGCCGAAAGAAACAAGCCTAGCGCGGCAACTGCAGCCAGCTTAAACGAAATAACGACTCCTCGAGATTCCATTCCCATCTCCCGATGATCCCTTAATACGATGCGTTCTAACTGAGATGCGGGTACTGTCCCCGGCGTCGTCCACCCCGGCACTCTGCGCCGGTGCAGATTGGGCACGCACCCGCGAGGGCCCCCACGGGGAGGTCTAAAACTGCATGTTAGTATGGAATTTACTTGGTGCAAAACAGATTCAGACTGGGGGGTGTATACGTGAGTTGGAAGCGATGGAGCTTCTTCATCCCGTGTGTTGTGGCCATTTGGGGAGCCGCGCCGCTGGGCGCACAGGTACGGCAGAATCCGCCTGCAATGGGGATCCCAGAAAGCCCGTCGCTGGTGGGCGATACGACGGGACTGGCCCGCGAAGCGCAGGACTGGCTGGTGGAGCTGGTCAAGATCAATACCACGAATCCGCCGGGGAACGAGCAACAGGCGGCAAAGTACATTGCCAGCATTTTGACCAAAGAAGGGATTACGGCGGAGATTCTGGACTTAACGCCGGGGCGGAGCGCGGTGGTGGCGCGTTTGCGGAGTGCCGTGGTGCCGGACCCGTCGAGGGCCCTGCTGCTGGTGGCCCACATGGACGTAGTAGGAGTTGACCGAACCAAGTGGTCGGTGGATCCCTTCGGCGGGGTAGTCAAGGATGGCTACCTCTACGGTCGCGGCTCAATTGACGATAAGAGCATGCTCGCAGGGAACCTGGCAGCATTTATTGCGTTGAAGCGCGGAAGTGTGCACTTGAATCGCGACGTGATTTTCCTGGCGACCGCGGACGAAGAGCAATTTGGGGACGCCAGCCTGAAAATCCTGATCGCTAAGTATTGGGACAAACTCGCCGCGGGGTTTGCCATCAATGAGGGCGGCGATGTGGTCCTCAAGAACGGCAAAGTTCAGTACGTCGGAGTACAAGTGGCCGAAAAGGTTTCCGTCAACATCTCCGTGACGGCCAAGGGAAAAGGCGGCCATGCTTCGATGCCCTCAAAAGAGAATCCGGTAGTGCACCTGTCCGCCGCAGTCGAAAAAATCGGCAACTATACAGCCCCCGTGCACCTGACCAGCATTGTCAGGCGCTACTTCGAGGGATTGTCGGCGATCGAGGATGTTGAAACGTCCAAGTGGATGAGGGTGATCGATACGCCGGACCGCGGCGAACACGCGCAACGGGTCCTCTCCGATATGAGTCCGATGTGGAACTCCATGATGCGGGACACGATTGCGCCTACGATCTTGCAGGCAGGCGTGCGGGCAAACGTGATTCCGTCGGACGCTCGAGCGGTGTTGAACGTGCGGCTTCTGCCGGGTGACACGATTGACGTTTTGGTGAACGAGCTGAACAAGCTCGTGAATGATCCATCCGTGAAGCTGGAAGTTATGCCGGACGCGGGACTGGCGGCGCCCAATTCGTCCATAGAAACGGAATTCTACGGGCTGATCACCAAATTGTGCGCAAAGGAATTCGGCGGCGCGCCGGTTCTGCCGTTCCTGTCGACGGGCGCAACGGACTCAGCGCAACTGCGGCTTCACAGTGTGCAGGCGTACGGTTTGCGGCCGTTTGCCCTAACGGAAGAAGATGTGGCCAGGGTGCATGGAGATGAGGAGAGACTGCCACTGGCGTCGTTCGCCAAAGGGGTGGATCTCCTGACCCGCATCGTGACGGAGTTTTCCGTCACGCGTTAACCAGACGTTCTGTTATACAAATAAAGAGGCTCTGATGATTTCGCGGCATTCCAAAATCGTCTGCACTATCGGTCCCGCCACGCGATCGCCGCGCATGATCCGCAAGCTGATCGAAGCGGGCATGGATGTAGCGCGACTTAACTTTTCCCACGGCAGCCACGAAGAACACGCGCAAAGCATCGCGATGTTGCGCGAAGCGGCGAAAGCCCTGAAAAAACCGATTGCCATCGTGGCAGACCTGCAAGGTCCAAAAATTCGGACGGGCGCGCTCGCGGGAGGTGGAACGGTGCTGTTGCGTGCGGGCCAGAAGTTTGTGATTACCACGGCGAAGGTGCTGGGCGACTCGACGCGCGTCAACACGACCTTTCATCCCATGCCTCACGAAGTGAAACGGGGCGACCGAATCCTGTTAAGCGACGGGCTGATTGAATTGCGCGTGGAAGGAACGAATCAAGCGGAGGTGCTCTGCCAGGTGGTGAATGGAGGCTGCCTGGGCGAGCACAAAGGAATCAACCTGCCGGGCGTAAAGCTGCACGTGCCCGCGCTAACGGACAAAGACCGTGCGGACCTGCGCTTTGCCCTGTCGCGCGGGGCGGACTATATCGCGGTAAGTTTTGTGCGACGGCCGGAGGATGTGGTGCTGGCAAAATCCCTGGTGCGACGGGCGAGAAAAGATACGCCGGTGATTGCCAAATTGGAGAAGCCGGAGGCCATCGAAAACCTGGATGAAATCCTGCAAGTGTCGGATGGAGTCATGGTGGCGCGCGGAGACCTGGGGGTGGAAATGAATCCGGAACGCGTACCGGTGGTGCAGAAGAATATCATCGCCCGTGCCCGTGAATTGCGCCGGCCGGTGATCACCGCGACGCAGATGCTGGAATCTATGACTGAGAACCCGCGGCCCACGCGTGCCGAGGCCTCCGACGTGGCCAATGCAATTTTTGACGGTTCAGATGCGGTGATGCTGAGCGCGGAAACGGCCACGGGGAAGTATCCGTTGGAGGCCGTCGGAATGATGGCGCGGATTATCGAGGAAGCGGAAGCGAGCATTCACGAATTCCCAAGGCCGGCAGGGACAGAAAAGTTGAAGGTGGCGGAGACGGTAGCGGAGTTGGTGTGCCATGCGTCGCGGGAATTGCACATGAAGCTGATTGCGGTGTTCACGCACAGCGGATTCACGGCTCGGCTGGTTTCGCGCTACCGGCCGCTGGTGCCGATCATCGCCTTTACCCCGGAGGTGGCCACGAGGCGCAGGATGGCGCTGCTGTGGGGCGTAACGGCGCGAACCATTATGGACATCAAGAAGATCGATGGGTTGGCGGCGATGGCGGAGAAGCGGCTGCTCGAAGAGCGCCTGGTGCGGAAGGGCGACGTGATTGGAATTGTGGCGGGAACCCCGATGGGAATCCGGGGGACAACGAACTTCATGAAGTTTCATGTGATTGGCAGCGCGACCTGAAAAACGAAAAAATGTGATTTGCGTAGCGTAGAAACCTAGGGAGTTACGCGATTCAGCCCTTGTCACATGGGATTACAGTTGGCCGCGCGGTTGCAGTGTGAGAAGAAAACGGAATTCCGAGCAGATGACAGCCTTTAGCTAATTGACCCACTGATCGGGCCGGGAAGGAGGCTCGTCCTTGGATTTCTTCATGAAGACTTCAAACCGCTTGCGATTGCGCTGGTTTTTCCAGTCAGCCATTTCGTTGCGGACACGGAAGAGAAAAGAGCCGCGACGCAGATAGAGCCAGCCAATCAGCATACCGCCCAGATGGCAGAGGTGGCTCACGTCGTCTCCACCCGACCTCAGGGTGGAGAAAAATTCGATGGCGGCCATGACGCCAACAAAGGGGCGCATGGGAATCATAATGGGAAGAGGGAAGAGCCAGATCTGCCGGTCGGGGAAAAGAATAGCGTTGGCGATGAGAATGCCAAAGATGGCGCCGGATGCCCCGATCGTCGGGATATCCGAAGGCCTGTGCCCCCAGAACAGGGGGATGAATTTCACCAAGATGGTGATCAGGCCGGCACCGATTCCGCACAGGAAAAAGTAATCGAGAAACCGCTTCTTGCCCCAGACGAGTTCCAGTTCGCGCCCAAACATCCACAACATCAGCATGTTGATGAGGAGGTGCCAAAGATTGCCGTGAAGGAAGAGGTAGGTTACGGGTTGCCAAAGGCGGAATCCGGGGATTACGCCACTTGGGACCAGGCCAAACCAGTGATTGAACCAGGAAGTGGCGCTCGCGGGCCGAAAAATCTCAATCATGCTCTGCGCGAGAAACACACCAGCGCAGGTCAGAACAAGAATCTTAACGGCAGGAGTGATGAAGCTGCGCCAATCGAAGCGCACGCGGGGCGCGCCGAACCTAGTACCCATAGCCAAAGTGTACGGCGGTGTGGGGCAGCAGTCAAAAGAGGAATTCAGGAGTGTTCGGGGAGCCCGAGAAATCGTTCAGGGGTCGTTAGGCCGATCTGAGACCCAATACAGGATTGAAACCCTTCCGGCCCCAAATCGGAAGCGGAACATGGATCGCATTGTCAGCTTCCTGTCGCCCACTCCATCGCCTCCCCTTCCCAAACTTAAAGTGCCCTTCCCGACATCGCTCCTTTTTCTTGGAACGCAGTGCAACGCACGGGTTCGTGCGCTACTCGGGGAGGGCAGCGCTAAGGCTCAGGGAGGCCTCGGACATGAGATATGGCGCGAATGCCGCGAGAACCAGGACCGACTGGACCTTGAATTTCCTGAAATCGGAAGGCGACTCCTTCGATTCATGGGAGCGCGGGCTAATCCAGTTTCTTGCGCGCGAAATAAAAGAGCGAGCCGCCCAGCAGCAAGAACATAAATGCGCCGAAGAGATTGCTGGAGGCGAGCGGACCCAGCAGTTTCGGGCCGAATGAGAAAAGGTCGGGTCTCCACGGCAAGCGCAAGACCGCCGTAAGCCAGCTTGGCACGTGATTGGCGATTTCCGGGTCCTGCAAGAGATTGATGATAATGCCGAGCAAGCCGAAGATGCCGCCGGCTGCAATTAAACCGCTCGAATAAAGTGCGCCGGGGCTGGCTTCGCTGTCGCCGTCCTGTTTTTCCTTCATGGAAACTTCCACTGCCCAGCGCACAAGTCCTCCGGCAAACATGGCCGCAGTCGTGGCAATGGAGATATACAGGCCGGTGGCGAAGGCGAGCGAGCGGATGCCCAGGATTTCCACGGCAATGACCATGGCCACGCCCATCAAAACGAGCCGCCAGGGCAATCGTTGATTCAGGATACCGCTGATGACGGTGGCCATCAGCCGGGCTTGTGGCGCCGGCGCTTTGTCGCTACCGATCCCCTGGGCCCACTGGTATTCGATGTTCTGCGTCGTGTTGTCGTAGAGATACTCACCGTCGGGAATTTCCCGCGAACCGAGCGAGTTGATGAGGACGTAGTTCTTGTCCTTGTAAGTGAAAGTATTTCGCTCGACTTTCACACCAGGGGGAAGGGCCACGATGTTTACGGGAATTTGCGTGGGGATATATTTTTCCAGTCCCTTATTCATGAGGTTGAGCGTGGCACCGATGGCGATCGTCGAAATGGTGACGCCAATGAGCAGTCCCATCTGCTGCCAGAAAGGGGTGGCGCCGACGAGGAACCCAGTTTTCAAGTCCTGGGAAGTGGCGCCGGCGATGGCGGCAGCAATACAAACGACACCGCCGATCATGAGAGCGAGGACGGCGTAGTTCGGCGCGGTCCACCCGGCGAGTAAAAAGATCGCGCAGGTGGCCATGAGCGTGGCGATACTCATGCCGCTGATCGGGTTCGAAGAGTTGCCCAGGAGCCCGCTGATGCGGCTGGCCACCGTTACGAAAAGAAATCCAAACACCACAACGAAAATCCCTGCAAACAGGTTTTGATACCACAAAGTACCCGCGCCCTTCATGGGATGGAATGTGAGGAGGATCCACATCATGACCACGATGAGAATGGAGCCCAGAATGACCCAGCGCATGGGCGTGTCGCGCTCCGTGCGGCTGGATCCGGCGGCCTCCGCATTGCCTTCGGTGCGCACGTCTTTAAGCCCGGCAGTAAGCGCGGCAACGATCGTGGGCAAAGTGCGGAGCAGGGTGATCAATCCCGCCGCGGCCACGGCACCGGCTCCCATCGGTCGGATGTAGCTGCGCCACATATCGTCGGGCGTCATCAGCGGAATCGGAATGGTGGAAGGATAGAGTGGCGTGTTCCCGGCGAGCTGACCGTAGAACTTGATGGCCGGCATGATGACCAGCCAGGAAACGATGCCGCCAGCAAAGAGAATTCCAGAAACACGTGGGCCGATGATGTATCCGACGCCGAGATATTCCGAAGTGATGGCGGCGCGCAGGGAAGAGCCGGGATACCAAGAGGGGCGATTTTCCGGCTGGGAGGTCCAGGCTTGCACCGTGTTCATCAAGAAGGTGTAGACGCCGCCGAGGCCCAATCCCCAGAAAACGCGTCCGGCGAAGGAGCCGCCCTTTTCACCCGCAATGAGCACATCCGCGCACGCCGTGCCTTCGGGAAAGCTCAGGTTGCCGTGTTCTTTGACGATGAGCTGGCGGCGCAAGGGAATCATGAAGAGCACGCCGAGCCAGCCGCCGAGGAGGGCCATCGGAAAGATGCGCCAGAAGGTAAATTCGGAGCCGAATCCGAGGAAGATCAGCGCCGGAAGCGTAAACATCACTCCGGCAGCGAGCGATTCACCGGCTGACCCGGTGGTCTGCACGATGTTATTTTCCAAAATCGTGGAGCGGCCGAACGCGCGCAGAATGCTGATCGAGAGCACAGAAATGGGGATCGAAGCGGAAACGGTAAGCCCGGCGCGTAAGCCGACGTAAACGGTGACGGCACCGAAGAGCAGGCCGAAAATTCCGCCGAGTAGCACGGCGCGCAATGAAAATTCGGTGAGAATCTGCGCAGCGGGCACATAGCTATGAAACTCACCTGCGGGTGCCGAAGAACTCCTTGGACGGTCGTTCACCGTGTCCTCCCTGAACTTGATCGGCCAGCAAAACTGACGGAAAGCTTGTGTGGTGGAATTATCATCCAGCGGCAGGCGCTGGAAAAGCAAATCCTGCGGTGGAAACGGAGTACCGGACACTCTTGACAACGGGAAAGGGGGAACTAGCGTCATGGGGATAAGAGGATTACGGGGGTAACAGTGACCGCTGAACGATTACTTTCGGGGAAGTATGAACGTCAATGCGGCGGGAGGGCGGAGCGTACTCCAGCGGTGGCGCAGGGGGCGGGGAGCGGCTTCGAGCATGGCGCTGAGGAGTTGCTGCGCGCGATCAAACGGCAAAGTGAGACGAAAGAGATCAGCGCGGCGGGCATGGGCGTATTTTTCATAGTGGGGCGCGTTACTGGCAGCGAATTGCGTCAGGACGCCCCACGGCGAGGTCTTGGCAAACAGTTTTTTGTCGTTAGCCTCTTTGGCGGTGATTTCGACGAGGTTGCGCTGCGCGCCGCCGCCCATTTCAAACAAAACTGCGGCTGCTCGGGAAGGCTCAAAAGGCCGTGAGGGATCGTCATCGGGAAAGGGGAGCAGAAGCGTCGCGATTTCCGGGAGGTCCGCTGCGAGGCTGTCCCACCAGTAGCGGTAACCGTTGTAGAGAACGGTGCCAGTGCGGAAGATCTGCTGGACGCGGTCGACATCTTTGCCGACAACGCTGACCACCATGTCGACGAGTTCGCCGAGGCGAAAGGTTTGTTTCACGACGGGGCGCATGCTGATATAGCCGGCGTCGTCTTCGGCATAGCGAACGGGAATTTGAGGTGGTAAAGGCATGGAATTGAGAGTGGTCGTAAGATAATTATGGCCGGTCTAAAGACCGGCCATTACAAAAGCCCTTGCTCAGCCGAGCTTGGAGAGCCGGTCGCGGACACGGTCGCTAAGGGCCTTGCCATCGACGGCTTTGCCGGTGAGCGTGTCCTTCGCGGCTTTCACAATGGCGCCCATCTGTTTGACGGAAGTAGCGCCGACATCGGTTATGGCTTTGGTGATAGCTGCATCCATTTCCGCTTCGGAAGCACCGGCAGGGAGATAGGTTTCCAGGATTTTGAGTTCGCTGGTCTCCTTGTCGACGAGGTCTTGGCGGCCACCTTTGGAGAACTGGTCAATGGATTCCTTGCGTTGCTTGGCGAGAGTCTGCAGCAATTGGATGGATTCGGCGGCATCGAGTGGGCGCATCTTCTCCACTTCCTTCAATTGCATTGCCGACTTCACCATGCGCAGGACGCTGAGGCGCATTTCGTCCTTGGCCTTCATGGCAGTCACAATATCCTTCTGGATTTGCTCGGACAGAGTCATGTCAGGCTCCCTTTTGGGAACTATAGCAGAGGCCGTCAAGGAGTACAGAATCGTCTTAGATTCCGGCGTACCAGGAGTAGCCGTATTCGGGCGCGGCGGAGCCAAAACCTTTGCCGATGTTTTTCAGATTATCAGTGACGGTGATGCGGGAAAGATATTTCACGCTCTTATAGCCGAGTTGACGCGCAACGCGCACACGAAGTGGGGCGCCATGCGGGGTCGGAAGATCGTGGCCATTAAGATTGTAGGCAAGAAATGTTTGGGGATGATATGCGTCGGGCAGATCCAAGCTGTCCCAAGAATCGTCAAAGGGGAAGAATACGACGTACTTTGCCTGAGGACTGACGCCCACTAAATTCAATACATAGGAAAGTGGAACGCCGGACCATTCGGCGATGAACGACCAGCCCTCTTCGCAGGCCTGATGAGTGATCTGAGAACGTGACGGCATGCGCTTGAGTTCGTCGAGCGAGAACTTGGATGGGTGCGCGACCAAGCCGTCCACGGTGAGACGCCAATCCGCAAACCCTCCAGCCAAGAGACTCTCGAATGGCTCCGTTTTCGGAGGATCGCCACTCACAGGGATGACTTTTGAAACTTCGCTGCGATTGAACTCGCGAGCGAGCGAATGATGAGACATCAAAAGCCGCTGAGTGGCATACGTCAAAGTTTCTCCAACTCCCCAGATGCCACCGCTATCCGGCGGGATGAGTCCGTAATGGGAAGCGACGCGCGCAGCGACGGCGAGGCCGGAAGCCCCGGCGGCAACGGCGAGGCCGCGGGTGATAAGTTTGCGGCGAGAAATCGAGTCGCTCATGAGGCCTGCTTTCCGCCAGCGATGCGGCCGGTGAACATGGCGCGCATGCGGCTCTTGAATCCCGCGAGAATGACCATGGCGATATGAACAAAAAGAAAGAGCACGAGGAAGTTTCCGAGGAAGAAATGAAGGGTGCGCGCGGTTTGCTGTCCTCCGAAGGCGGTTACAAAGAACGGAAATACCGAGGTGATAGCGGGAGACATGGCGAATCCGGTCACGATCATCAGCGGGAAAAACAGAAAAATGACGGCGAGATAGGAGATTCGCTGAAGAACGTTGTAGGGGTTTTCTTCAATGGGGCGCTTGAAGCGCAGGTGATCAAGCATGCTGGCGCGGAGTGAGTCCCAGGAAAGGTCAGCGCGAGAGGGGAGAAGTCGCTTGCGGAAATGTTGCGTCAAGAGGCCAGAAATAGCGTAGAGCAATCCGGAAAGAACGGCGAACCAAGCGGATTGGAAGTGGAGTGAGCGGCCCCAACCGGAGGGTCCGCCGAGCATCGTAGGAAGCGGAAGATCGAAGAGCGAAGGAGTGCCGATACCGCCAGTTTCGCCCCAGTAAAAATGAGGGTGAGCCAGAACAATGGCGAAGCCGCTGACGACGAGTCCGAAAAAGCTAAGCGTGAAAATCCAGTGAGTGAAGCGTACCAGCAATGAATGCCGGGGCGTTTCCAGAACGCCAGCGTTTCGGAGTAAAAGCCCAGGAGCGTAGGCAGACTCGGCCATGACCAGTACGCAAAGCGTAGCATAGGAAAAAGTGAGGGACAATAAGAGCTGAGAGAGGGAAGGACGAAAAAGGGGGTAAAAAAGGGGTCAGATTGACAGTGTGCGGACTGCACAGTAACTTGGAATGTTTTCAGGAACTGGGAAGAGACCGCGGGGAGGGGAACGGCTTTTACCCGGAAAAGAGGAGAGATGAAAGTCATTGTTGCGGACAAGATCAGCGAGCGCGGAGTGGAGCTGCTGAAAGAGACGGGCTGGAATATCGTGCAGACCACGAAGGAGACCCTAACGGCTGAATTGGCCGATGCGGACGCGCTGATCGTCCGGAGTGCCACGAAGGTAACATCAGAACTGATGGAGAAGGCGCCTCGATTGCGGGTGGTGGGACGCGCGGGTGTGGGGGTGGACAATATCGAACTGGACGAGGCCACCAAGCGCGGGATCCTGGTGATGAGCACGCCGGGAGGAAGCTCGGTGAGCGTGGCCGAGCATACATTTGCGTTGCTGCTGGCGTTGGTGCGGCAGGTGCCGAAGTTTGACGCAGCGATGCGCGAAGGGCGCTGGGAGAAGTCGTCGTCGGGAGCGGAGGTGCGCGGAAAGACGCTAGGGCTGATTGGACTGGGGCGCATTGGCGGAGAAGTAGCTATTCGGGCGAACGCGTTTGATATGCGCGTACTGGCATTCGATCCGTACTTAAGTGAAGCGGCGGCAAAGCAATATTCCGTTGAACTGGTCTTGCTGGAGAAACTACTGGATGAGAGTGACGTTATTTCGCTGCACACGGCGGTAAGCCCGTTGACACGAAACATGATCAACGCGCAATCCATCGGGATGATGAAGAAGGGCGTGCGCATCGTGAACGCGGCACGAGGGGAGTTGATCAACGAGGCGGACTTGGCTGCGGCGCTGAAGAGTGGGCATGTGGCCGGTGCGGCGTTGGACGTGTTTGCTGAGGAGCCGCCGAAGAATTCGCCCTTAATCGGACTACCAAATGTGATTTGCACGCCGCACGTGGCGGGATCGACGGCGGAAGCGCAGGAGGAGTTGGGGAACCAGGTGGCCGTGCAGGTGCGGGACTACCTGGCGGAAGGGGTGATTCGGAATGCGGTGAACCTGCCGGCGTTGTCGCCAGAACAGTACCGGCGTGTACGTCCGTACCTGGCCCTGGCGGAGCGATTGGGATCGCTGGTTTCCCAAGCGGCAGCGACGCGTCCGGCGCGAGTGAGGATCCGGTATGCGGGAGAGTTATCGGAAGTGGGCACGCACCTTCTCCGGAGTGCAGTGCTGGCGGGGGTGCTGAACGCCGTGCTGGATGAAAAAGTGAATGTCGTGAATGCGCCCGCGATTGCGGCAGCGCGGGGCCTGACCGTGGAAGAAGAGACCCGGCGGCGTGAGCACGGTTTTCCGCACACGCTGGAAGTGGCGGCTCTTCCGGACAGGCCCGGGGCACAAGGATTCAGCGCGGAAGGAACGGTGCTTCACGATGGCACGCCGCGGGTGATCAACATTGATGGTATCGCGCTAGAGGCGCAGTTGGACGGCACGATGCTTTACTTGCGGAACAATGATAAGCCAGGAGTGATCGGGCACGTGGGAATGACCCTCGGGAAGCATGGAGTGAATATCGCGACGTTTGCGTTGGGGCGGCGGGAAGCCACCGTGGGAGCGGAAGCGGTGTCCCTGGTGCGGTTGGATGGACAGGTCTCGGAAGAGATTCTGGGACCGATCCGTGAACATCCAGCAATCACCGAGGCCAAGCTGATTCATTTGGGGTGAAGCGCGGAGCAGTGGCCCTTCCCGACAGAAGCCATGGTAAGACAGCCGCCCCATCCTAACTGAATGGATGTTGAGCTGGCGGCCCGCCTCAGAAGGCGGCCCTACCCT
>Ga0209448_10000324_pt1 | contig 16506 bp, 9 predicted proteins | sample BogFormECP14_OM2_FD_188245 | JGI IMG/M metagenome (GOLD analysis project Ga0209448, IMG submission 188245) | Bog forest soil microbial communities from Calvert Island, British Columbia, Canada - ECP14_OM2 (SPAdes) (version 2) | ecosystem: Environmental > Aquatic > Freshwater > Wetlands > Bog ... | reverse complement strand
CGCTTTATAGACTCCTCTGATCTTAGCAATGATGCTTTGAAGAGTTGCGCGAGCGTGTCCAGTTCGCCTACATGAAATTGTCTTGCGAATACCAGGGATTGAATTCCCGCGCGCTGTAAATCTTGCGCCAGAGACTGCATCTCGCCCCGCACATCCGGAAGGTGCGCATCGCTAAGCTTGGGTGCTACCAGTCCGCTGCGCTCAATGTGGATTTCGATGCCGTTCAGCGCGCCGGCGAGATCGTGCAATGTTTCGTACGAGGCGTCCAAACTTTGCAGCCGGCGAGGGTGGTTTCTGTCGTAGAGGCGCTCCGAGCGGAACAGCAAATGCAAGCATCGCAGGGAATGAATGAGGCCCGCCGTCCGCGCATCCGGAGTAGGAGAGTTCGCGCTGGGCGCTGCGCCAGAAGATGGCCGCGACGCGTTCCGTGCCTGCGGCTCGGCGTGCGGGTGCGACTCAGCGTCGTAACGCTGTTCCTCCACCGGCATAATGGCCCGAAGTACCAAGGTTTTCCCCTCTTGCTTCCGTCGCCCACGTCTGGCCGACGCCAGCATTTAACCGACGTCTGTATTCAACCGATCGGTTGAATAAGGAACTCTGCCTTGCCTACCCCCAAAGGGAAGGGTTCGCGAGGGCAGGGTAGCCTTATCTATAAAGCAAGCACGCTGCCTGCCCCCTCATTTAGTAACTAAGTTGCTTGTTTTGAATAGGTTGATTTGGTGGTTCTGGAGCCCGAGTCAGGCGACGGTTACAAAAAGTTACGTTCTTAGTAGAGGGGAACCTAGCTTGACTGGCGCTGTACGACCGCTCTCTAACTAGATAGCCAAGCGCGTTGGGCGCTGATTCGCCTTACTTAGGCTGTAGTGTTACATCGGTGATATGGACCGTACTGCCTTCGACGGCCTGGAAGGTTCTCCTCACCTGTACGTAGCCGGCAAGCCGGACAGTCACCGTGTGGAGGCCGGCGGGCACTTGTACGCGGGCTGGGGTCGTTTGTCCTGTTGTTTGCCCGTCCACAAAGATCTCTGCGCCTTTGGGAGTCGTTTCTACATCAGCCCACGCCACCTTAACGTTGGATTTTTCCTTTAGTGGCACGTCAAGCTGTGTCTGAATATTGTCTTTCACTTGCACGCTTCCGGCATAAGCGTCGTAGCCCGGCATACGCAGCACTAGGTTGTACGAGCCCGGCGCAAGTGGCAGCGTCACTGGCGTCTGGCCAGATTGCTTCGCCCCGTTGATGAAGACATCCGCCCCTGCCGGTTTGCTGGTTAGGAGCAACCCCTTTGCGAGGGACTCGAGCGTCACCTTCTGGTCGACGACACTGCCCGCCTTCACTTGAAGCGCGGTCTGCATCGGCTGGTAGCCCTCTTTTTGCACTTCCAGGCTGTACTGTGCGGGCCCAAGCTCATTGAAGCTGCATGGCGTTTGGCACTGATTCACGACACGGCCAGCCGGGCCGCGCAGAATTGCCGTCGCACCAACCAGATCCGTGACCACGTGAATCGCGCCGCGTCCCCCCGTCGGAACAGGGTGTCCTCCATCCGCGTCATGTGCATTGTCAGCCATGGGCGCATCTTCATACTCGATGTGGTCAACCACCCGGACGCTCGCGGGAGCGTCGCGCAAGAATTTTAGCAGCGCCCCGTGTTCCGCGGGACGCAGCTTCCCCGCCAAGATCAGTGTGCTTCCAATCGCCTGCACCTTGGCCCGCCCCGTCAAACCCTTTTCCGAGATAGCTTCTTCAATTTGCCCTTTGTACTCCGCTGCCTGCGCACTCACAACCGGTTCGGTCTTCTTCGGTGTGGGTTTTTCTACAGGAGTTTCTGCCGGCTTCTTTTCCGCCGCGGCTACGTCGGGGCCCGTTGCTGCTGGCGTGTCATTTCCCGTTGGAACCGCAGGAGTAGTATTCGTTCCTCCATCTGTCGACGCCGGAGCCGTAGGGGAATCGTGGTCGGCGCGTTTTTGTGCGGCGTTAATCTGCCGGGCATCTTCAATCACCGGCCGCAGCTTTTGCACTCCATACGCGATTACGCCGATCAGAACCAGCGCGATGAAAATGCTCCCGATGAGGCTCTTCTTCTTGGGCTCCTCGGCCGCAACGAGCGTGGTTATGGGCCCCGTGCGCCGCACGGCGGGCGTCTGCGTGGGGCTGGACGCTCGCGCATTTAGAGACCGAGTCGTTGCCACGGTCATGGGATCTTCAGGATGGAAGCTTCGGCCGCCCTGCGCGCCCACGCCTGTTCCACTGAGAGGAAGCGTCGCGTTCGGCGCGCCCGGTCCACCTGGAACGCCCGATACCATGGTCTTATCCGGGCTTCCTCCTGGCGCGATGCTGCGGTAATTCCGCAAATCCTCGAGCATTTCCCGGCAGCTCTGGTAGCGCGTTTCCGGCTCTTTGGCCAGCGCCTTCATCACCACCGCGCTGATCCCCGGATGAATCGACGGGTCAATCTGCCGCGGCGGAACCGGCTCTTCGTTCACAATCTTGTAGATGACCGTGGTTATGTTCTGTCCGGGAAACGGCTTCTCGCCTGTGACCATCTCATAGAGCAGCACGCCCAACGAAAAGATATCGCTCCGTCCGTCAACCGCGCGACCCTTCACCTGTTCTGGTGACATATAGCTCGGCGTGCCCATAACATGGGCGGTCTGCTGCATCGTGCCGAACTGCAAAATTTTGGCTGTGCCGAAGTCGGTGACCTTCACCGTGTCGTCACCTGTGAGCATAATGTTCGCCGGCTTGATGTCGCGATGGACGACGTTTCGCTCATGCGCAAACTGCAGCGCGCTGCAGGTTTGCTCCATGATGCGCAGAACGCGTGGCAGCGCAAAAGCTACCCCGCCATCGAGATGCGCCTGCAAGCTCTTGCCTTCCACCAGCTCCATCGTGATGTAGTACAGGCCGTCTTCTTCGCCTGCATCGAATACCACTACGATGTTGGGGTGGGTCAGCAAACCAGCCGCGCGCGCCTCCGTTTGGAACCGCGTTAGCAGTTCGGGGCGCGACAGCCCAGTGCCTTCTTCGCTCAATTTGATGGTTTTGACCGCGACCGTGCGTCCGATGACCGGGTCCGTCGCCTTATAGACCACACCCATGGCGCCGCGGCCCAGCTCACCCACAATTTCGTAACGTCCGGCTTTTAAACCTGTTGTCATCGTCTTGTTATTTGGTCATCCGAGCACGCCACTTGGACCTCGTCCGCCCACATCTCGGCTAGCTGTTCTCGAATCTCAAGTTGGCGGTCCATCGAGGACACCTTTGCTGACACCCGGGCGCCCTATCATGCACAGTACCCACTAAATTTTCAGTTGGTCAACGCTACCGGGGTACTAGTGTTTCGCACTCGACACGTGCTCCACCCAGGCTGGAACGGTACCGGCTCGGGCGTCCATCCGTGAGCCATTCTTCTGGGAACCTTTATATATATGGCTATATATATGGCAGACGAGCGGTTACGGCCGCGGTAGCCCTTCGCCGGGCGACCTACTGCGCTCCGGCATAGGCACGTTGGTCTCCCGGATGGGCCTGTCGACTTCGCCGGGCCGGGACGGCGCTTCCAGCCCGTCCGTCAGCAAGTAGCCCTGCAAGGCCAGGCCGTTGGTCCACACGCCTTCCAGCGCCGCAATGTACTCAATCTGCAGTTCGTAGAGTTTGCGCTTTGCGTCCAAAACCCTGGGATAAGACGCCAGCATCTGCCCATACTTATCTACCAGCAAGCTGTAGGCTTTTTTCGCATGCGGCAGAATTTCTTCGCGGTACACCACGGCCATTAGCTTCGCGTTTGCATACTCGTCGACCACGGTGGCAGCGCGTTCGCGGAGCGTAAGCGCCACGCGGGTTTTTTCCTGCTCAGCGCGGTCCATATCGGCGAGAGCCACCACGATGTTGCCCTGATTGCGGTTGAAAATCGGGATCTGCACGCTGGCCTCCGCTAATCCCTCCCAGCCTTTGGCCCACGGCACGCTTCCCAATGTTTCGTGGTTATATTCCATTCCGGCGCGGATCAATATGTCGGGAATGGGCTCGCGCTGGGCGCGCGTCAGGACGGCTTGTGCGCGATGCGTCGCAGTTTCCGCAATCTGCACGGCAGGGCTTTGTTTCGCGATGGTCTCGACGGCTTCTTCTTCATTTAGTTCCGGCCAGCCACTTTCCAGATCACCCATCACTGTTGCGAGCGGCAAATCTGGCTGTCCTATCACCGCCGCCAGCGAACGCCACTCTTCGCGCAGGGCGTTTTCCTGCATCCGCGCCGCCATGCGCATGCGTTGCGCATCGACCTCCGCTTCCAGCACTTCGGATTCGTCCGCCTGGCCGGTGTTTATCAATTCTCTTTGCGTCTGCGCGGCATCTTCTGCAATTTTTGCCAAATCGCGCCGCGCCTCCAGCCATTCTTGCGTCGCAAGCACGCGCAAGAACGCCATCTTCACCGCAGTTGTGACGCGCATGCGTTGTTCCCGCGCTTCGATCTCCGCCAACTTGGACTCCGAGCCCAAGACCTCGCGGCTCTTGCCAAGTTTTCCGGCTGTCACGATCGTCTGCTGCACAAAAAACCCCTGCTTGCCTCCGCCGACCGAGCCGCCTCGGATCTCATCTCCGGTATAACCGACGGAAGGGTTTGGGTAGAGGCCCACTTGCTGCTGTCGTGCCTTTGCCGCGCGAATCTCCGCTTCCGCTTGCCGCAGAGTAGGATTCGTCTCGCCAGCCATCTTTTCCACCTGCTCCAGCGTGACAGCGTTTGCCCCCGCGCGCTCCTGCGCCCGCCCCAATCGCGGATACTCCGGCTTCACCAGCGCCACGTTTGCGTGCTGATGCGTCATCTGTTCTTGCATCGACATTTTCGGCGCAGCCTGTGCATCTTGTTGCTTAGTTTTTTCCTGCGCCTGACACATAGCGCCAAGCGTCATCGCAACCGCCAAAAGTATCGCGACATAGTTCGGAGTCACTCTCATATCCGCCCTGCCCTTTTTCCTTCTTCTGTGTGTCCTCTGTGAACGCTGCGTTGAAATCCTCGTCCAACCCATCTCACGGTTCATGCCGGTGCTCCGATTGCTTGTTCGGATTTTGTGACTTAATCCGCGCCATCATTTCTTCGTATTCCTTATCCGGAAGGACGCGCACCAAAGTCATCATGCCCATCATTCCGGCGCTCCAATTCGGCGACAGGCCGTGCGTTTCCGGTTTCGCGACAGCTTCATCCATTCCCATTTCCATGAAGGCATCCTGGGGAAACCCCAGCACGGTGTTAGCATTCGCCGCGATCGGAGAGTGATGGACGTGTTCGAACGGCACGCTCTTGGCGAGCGTCTCCATTTGGCTCAGCGCTTTCGCGTCGTTCGTGTTGGCCGTCTCGATCGCGCGGTCCTTCAGAAGGTCCATCATGCTGTTCATCATGTGGTGCGGCAGATGGCAATGCACCATCCACGTTCCCGGATACTTCGCTTCGAACTCGACGACGCGCGCTTGCGCCACGCCTACAAGCACTGTATTCATGGGATACCACGTTGATTCCGGGGCGCGCCCGCCTTCTGTTCCTGTTACGACAAATTGGTTCCCGTGCAAATGAATCGGGTGGTGATCCATCCCCATGTTTACGATGCGCAACCGCACGCGGCTCCCCAGGCGAGCGATCATGGGCGTAATCGCAGGTGCCGAAACTCCGTTGAACGTCAACCAGTTGAATTCCATCGCTGCCGTATTCGGGACGCTGTTGTTTGGCAAGACGGCCCACTCTTGAAGAATCACGCCAAAATCATGATCCGCCCGCGGCTTGTAACTCTTTTCCGGATGGGCCACAAAAAATCCAATCATCCCCATCATTTCCTGCATCGCTCCGTGCGAGTGGTAAAAGAACGTCCCCTCCTGATGCACCGTGAATTCGTAAACGTATTTTTCTCCCGGCGCGATAGGTTTCTGGCTGATCCATGGCACGCCGTCCTGCTCGATGGGAACTTCGAGGCCATGCCAGTGAATCGAAGTCGATTCCGGTAATCTATTTTCGAAAATAATGCGCACGCGGTCGCCCTGCTGTACTTGAATCGCCGGCCCGGGACAGCTTCCGTTGTAGCCCCACGCATCGATGGTCTTAAACGGCGCGATTTTCCGCTTCACCGGCTCGGCTACAAGCCTGAAAACTTTCACACTGCCATCCATTTCGTGCGGCAGATCCGCCAAGTCAGGCGTAACCATCGGCAAAAAGGGATCGGGCCCAGCCGGCGCCGCTTCCTTTTTCTTATGGTTGCCATACGGACTGTAGTGGCGTCCTTGCTCAATGGCCCGCGCCGCTTGTGGGTCGGCCACCTGCGTGTCCCCGCGCAGTGCCTCCGACAATCCCAAGAAACCGGCCCCAAAAAACGCCGCGTCCTGAAAAAAATTTCTTCTCGTGCCACTCATTTTTGCCTCCCTGATTGCCTTTCCCACTGTTTGCGATTTGGATTGGTCCACTATTCCCGACGAATCTGCCCTTCTTCGAGCACAGGCAGGTCTCACATTCCGAGGCGGGCCATTGTTCTCAGCGCGTGGCGATAGCGCGATGCTCACGCTCCAGATGAATGAACTTCGTTTGATGGATAGATTCGGAGGAAGAACTTCAGATGCGAAGAATCGTGGTCAAGAAAAGAGAATTCGCTGACTTTATTGGAACTCGATGTATGTCCCAACGCTCTGGACTTACATGCAGGCTAGCAAGGCTCTGCCCGGCCGATCCATTGATAAGCGCTCGTGCGGGATCGTTCCGTAATTCCTGCGAAAGTAAAGATTGCCCGCCGGCCTTGACGAGCACCGCGAAAAACTCAGAAGCGCCGCAAGCCTTGCTCGGCGCAACAAGCCGTTCGCTCCCGTTGGAGCCCATACTTGCCATCTCGTGGCATTGCGCTTGACCCGTGCCGGGAGAACAAATTTTCGCAGCGCAAAGTGGTGCGCATACAGGGGCGATCGCCAAAGCAAGCACTGTTAGGATCGCAAGCAGTGCTACGTTAGCCGGCCGGGAACGAACTGGGATCGTTTGGTTCACTCTTTCATCTTTACGTCAGGCGGTTGCTTTCAAGCTATCAACTCTCCATACGGTGGCGTGCCAAACTGAAAAGCAGTTCTCGCCATTAATGGGGAGCATCGTTGTGTTCGCCGAAAAGCCACCGTCGCACACCTTTTGGCAATTTTGAAAATCGGCCTAGGCCAGCCGCGGCAGCTACAGAGGATGCAGCCCAAAGCAATCGATAGGCGACCAAACCCAATACGAGAAGAACCGTAAGTAATGTGGCTATCAAGGTTGACTTGTCCATAGCGCACCTCCGGACATTATATCACTGCTGGTATTGCACGCTGATAGCGGTGCCATTCTCCCGTTTTCGTTGTGGACTACGGCAAAGTTTCGAGACTTTGCGCGCTGATTATTTTTGATCAGTCTGATCAGGAATAAGCTGGTGGGGCTGGGGAGATTCGAACTCCCGACAAACGGTTTAGGAAACCGTTGCTCTATCCATCTGAGCTACAGCCCCGCTCTTCCACATTATTATATTACGTTGCGCGCCCCAAGCGCCGCAGCCCTTTGTCTTGAAGTCACGATACATTCGGCGGGCCGCCTGACGCCGTTGGCTGCGTCGTATCGGGCTGCAATCCCGGAGCGACCTTGCCGATGCGCAATCTCTTGAAAATCGTCGGCCAGTATTCCTTCAAAAGGTTGTTCGCCGCGCTGAATCCGATGCGAACCCCGTAACGCTCAAACGTATTTCCCGCTGTTCTTTGCGCATCAGGAAGATACGTATTCGCCAGTCCTTCTGCGGCCAGGGGCCCCAAGGTTCCCGCCCAATTAAATGTTTCGTTTCCCGCATCCGTGCGAGTCACCAGTGCCCGGCGCAGCGCGTATGCGGCTCGCGCCTTAAATCCGCCGTTCAACTTCACGAAGAATCGCGGATCTTCATGCAGCACCGATGGCAGGAGAAACGACCCAAAAAAATGGCTGGAGGCGCCCGTAGCCATCGAGGAACCAAATCGCTTGCCGAATCCCGTGCCTCCCTGTCCGTAGCCGGGCAGCGTGTTTCGTGCCTGGCTGATTCCAGCAAAGGCTAAAGAACCCAGAAATTGCGGCGGGGATACGCTTTTGTCGAGAAAGAGCTCAAATTTCTGCAGAGAGCTCAGCGGTCCTGGCGTGGTCGCCAGTTCGGGATAAACGTAGGACCTTCTTGTGATCAGCCCCAATGGAGTCGCCAGAAAGTTCTTCTGCTGATCCTGGTTTACCCCATTGGGATTCTGTTGCGGTTTCGGAGAATCCGGAAGATTGGACTTGTCGGGAGTTTGCTGTGCATTCGCAGCACAGCTTGTAAAGAGAATGGCTGCGCCTGCCAGGAGTAGGTGGGCCTTTAGCGTCACGCCGGGTAGTTTAGCACGCGTCCGTTGTTGGTTGTCTCTACTGCGTTTGGCGTGCTTTTCCGCAGTCGCGATCGCGTCGTATCCTCTCTCAGAATCTTGGGCGCTTGGCTAGCGACGCTCCACCATCTCGCGCATCACTTCAGGGTCTACTGATTGGATTTCTGCTCGCCGGAAGCAGTTTCTTCCTGAGGCTCCGCCTTTTGCCACTTGGAATCGAGGTTGTATTCCTTCATGGATTTGGCGAGCACCTCGGTCTTCTTGCCGAGATCCCTCTGAAACACTTCGCCATTCTCGTTCACGATGAATGTCATCACGCCGGACGAACCGTATTCCGCCGGATACGCCACAAAAGCGAATCCTCCATTCATTTTGCCGTCAGAGATGTAGTCTTTCGCTCCGCCCGGGCTATTTTTCCCCTGACGCGTCAGGATGTGGAAAAAGTAGCCGCGAAAAGGAGCCTGAGCGCCGTCCCGGCCTTTGCCTTCGCCATCAACCACGGCCGAGGCCAACAGCGGGCCGATAGGGCTGGGAGGTTCGCCTTCACCGGTTTTCCAATAAAGGCCATTGTGCTTGCCTTCATCACTATAAATTTTGTAGGTGTACTCGTTGTGCTGCGAGGAATGATATTCTTTTTCGGCTGCCGCAAGTTCCTCGCAAACGCGGATGGTTGACATCTCATTCTCGCCAATTCGCCGGAAGAGGATTTCCTGCTTGCCGGCGTCGGTGTCGAAGTACCAGGCGTTGCCGTTGTTCACGAGCGGAATCGGCGTAGGCCAATTCTCTGCGCCGATATAGAGGGTAGTGGTTGCGTTCGGTTCATCCACGAAACGGTGCATTTGCTGAAATCTCCGCACGAAATTGGCGCGGCTCTCGGCGTCTTCGGCTTCGTCTCCCGACGAAACGATTTGCTTTCCGTCGCGTCCGAGGATCTCGAGCAGCGCTTTTTCGTCGTTAGCCCGGAGCGCCGCGACCAGCGCGTGGCTCGCGGCTTCCGCCGTTGGGAATGTCTTCTGGCCATGCTGCTGCGCCGTGGCGCGCGCGGCAAAGCAGGCTGACAAGAGGATGGCAACCGCGGCCAACTTTGCAAGGTTGGCCAAGAGAGATTTGTTCAAGCTCAGCTGCGTACGCAACATATCGTTTTTCTCCATTTATAATTTTTACGGGCTACGAGGAACCCATCGAGAGTTCGATTAATGAGGCCTGCCTCCGCCACCGTGAGGTGCTCCTCCTCCATGAGAACCGCCGCTGTAGCTGGAGCTGCCCCGTGATGAATAGCTTCTTGCTTGGCCACCACGGTCGTAGCCGCTGAACGCGCTGGAGCGGGTCCCGCCCTGCGCGTGCGGTGCCGCGTAACCTCGAGCGGCCTGGTTGTTTCCGTTGAACGGCCTTGTGGTTGCGCCGGGGCGATTGTAGACGCCGCCGCGAGCGCCCCCTCCTCGGTAGTAACTGTTGCGGTTGTAGAATGTGGCGCTCCGGGAGTAATAGCGGTTGTGGTTGTAGATCGCGTAATGGTTATGCCAATTAAATCCCCAATTGTTCCAGCCCCACCCGAATCCGCCGTAGAAACCGACTCCAAAACCGAGTCCGAACGAAAGATAAGGACCGCCATACCAGATGCCGGGGTAGGGATACCAGCCAGGCCACGGCCCTATGGGACCTCCATAAACTATCCACGGATTGTAGGCGGGGACGTAGACGACATTGGGGTCAGCAGGTTGAATGACAACTGTCGAGTCTTGCGTAGAAACGGTTTGCTGCGGCGTGCTCTTAAGATTGCCTGCTTGCTGGGCTCGCTGGCGCATCACCTGTACGGCATCCATTACATCCTGTTGCTGGTTGTAGTAGGCATCGCCCAATGAGGACGTCCAGGTGAGATTCTTGTCCATATTTCCAAGCACGGACGGAAATGCGGCAAGCGCTTTGACGCTGGGGTCCCAAGGTTGTTGATCCACCGCTTGGCCAAGAGCTTCGCCTTTCAGGTCGGGATGCGCTTGCACCCATCTGTCGGCCTCGACGACTTGCTCGGGAAACGTGGACGCGGCCAGGATTTGCGCCACCAGCGAATCCGGATAAAGCGCAATCGGCGCTACCAACTGTTGCAATTGTTCGGGAGTCTGAGGCGCATGTTGCGGCCTCTGCTGCCCGTCCGGCGGTTCGTCTTGACTCTGCACCGGGGCTTGCGTGTCTTGTTGGGCGGCCAGGTTTTGAGCCCCGCTCGCGTACACCACACCTAGCGCCAATCCGGAAACCAAAATCCGCTTGGCCAAACGAGGTTTGAACAGCCCCTCGGCACACCTCAAAATGTTCATGTTCTTGAACCTCCTAAGCACGTTCATTGCTCAAGTTCTCTCACATAATTAGATGAGCGAGACCCGGCCAAAGATATCCAAAAAATGCTTCCGGTCATCCTGCCCCCCTGTATCCCAATTTGTTAATTGGATTGAGATAGGCCGGAGCCTCTCGAACTGCCGGCGCCCTGTTTGCAAACGTCTGATCTTTTGCTTCTTCAGATGGACATTGACATCGTTGACATCGTTGGCGATTTTCGCTCGCTCTCTGGCTGGCGTGTGCCGTGCACGCAGACAAGCATAAGCATCATCGCTGCAAGTAGCCTAACAATTGCGTCCGACGGCCGGCTGTGCAAAAAGGAACGGTACTGGAAAGCGCTGCCCCGAAAGGAGTCCAAGCGCTTTGTTTCCAGCGGTGTCACCCGTCGCCGCTCCGTGCTACTATCTCCCACCGCTCCCTATCCGTCACCAGCCCTGCCGCATTGGAGATAGTCATGAAACGCACCCTTCGCATCGTTGCTATCGTGGTTGTTGTTTTGCTCCTTATTGTGGTTATCGTTCCGTTTCTGATTCCCGTGGACAAATTCCGCCCCACCATTGAAGAAAAAGCTTCGCAAGCGCTTGGCCGCCAGGTGCAGCTTGGCGGGCTCAGTCTTTCCCTGCTTACCGGATCGCTCTCCGCAGAAAATCTTTCCGTGGGCGACGATCCCAAGTTCAGCACGTCGCCGTTCCTCACCGCCAAGTCGGTCAAAGTCGGCGTCGAAATAATGCCGCTCATCTTCAGCAAGACCCTCAACGTGACCGGCATCACTATCGAGAATCCCGAAGTGAATCTTCTGCACAATCCCGCGGGCCAGTGGAACTATTCCACGCTCGGCGGGGCTGCCGCCAAGTCGGCTCAGAAGCCCGCAGCGTCGTCTTCCACTGCGCCCAGCGATTTCTCCGTCCAGAAATTCACGCTCAATGATGGCCGCATCACCGTAGGTTCCACTGCCAGCCAAAAGCGCAGCGCTTACGATCACGTGAACATCGTCGCGTCCAACTTTTCCATGACTTCCAAATTTCCCGTCACCGTAACAGCCGATCTTCCTTCCGGCGGAAAATTCAAGCTCGACGGAACCGCCGGGCCCATCGACCAGACAGACGCTTCGCTTACGCCCCTCGATGCCAAGCTCGAAGTGGATTCGCTGGACCTCGCTTCTACCGGCTTCGTCGATGCCAGAGCTGGTCTAGGGGGCATTCTCGATCTCACCGCAAATCTCTCTTCGCAAAATGGCGAAGCGCAGACCAAGGGCAACGTAAAAATCTCCAAGGCGCTGTTCATTTCGGGTGGTTCTCCCGCAGGCGTTCCGGTCACGGTCGATTTCGATACCAAATACGATCTGCGGAAGAGTACCGGCGTGCTTAATCCCTCGACGGTCAAGATTGGCAATGCTGCCGCCCATCTCAATGGCACATATAAGACGGCCGGGGACGATACCATTGTCAACATCAAGGTAGAAGCGAGGGACATGCCAGCGAAGGACCTGGAGTTATTTCTTCCCGCGCTCGGTATCAATCTTCCCAAGGGAGCTTCGCTTCAGGCCGGCACGCTTAATGCGGACCTGGAGCTTGCTGGCCCCGTGGGAAAGTTGGTTACCACGGGCAACGTCGGTCTCTTCAAAGGAGTTTTGGCGGGCTTCGATCTCGGCTCGAAGATGAGCGGCGTTGCTTCGCTTGCGGGCATTAAGAGCGGCAAAGATTTGCAGATTGAAAAGCTGACCAGCAATCTCCGCATGGCGCCCGATGGATTGAAGGCGGATAATTTCATAGCCGTTCTCCCCGGGGTCGCAAATCTTTCCGGCGCGGGCACGGTCGACTCCAAAAACAATCTCGATTTCAAAATGGCCGCAACTCTGACGAGTGCGCTCGGCGACGTTGCCAGTCCCGTTTCCAACGTTGGCGGACTTCTTGGCAAAGCGACAGGCGGTGGCGGCTGCAAGGGTGGCACAACGGTACCTTTCCAGATTCAGGGAACGACTGCGGATCCTAAATTCATACCGGATGTCGGGGGACTGGCGGCCGGCATGTTGAAGTCGCAGCTCGGCTGCGCGGGTGGTCTTGGCGCTACCGGCGCAAAGGATGCGGGCGTAGTTCCCGCCGATGCGGTAAAAAGTCTCGGCGGCCTATTCAAGAAGAAACCGCCGCAGTAGTCATCGTGGGAGGCGTGGTTCTCGTCTTACGTTGTGTTGGATGAGTCCCACCGATTATTCATGGCGGAGCGCGATCATTGGATCGATGCGAGATGCTCGCCAAGCAGGGAGGTAAGAGGCCCATACCGCCGAAGCGAGGAGTGTAAGCGCGACGAAGGCGAAAACGCCGAAGTCGAGGGTCGCAACGCCGTACAGCATGCTTTTCAAGATACGCCCAACGGCAAAGGCACCAAGCAGCCCAAACGCCAGCCCCAGGAGCGCCAAGCTCGCTCCTTCGGTAAGGACCATGCGCAAAACCTGATCGCGACGCGCGCCCAAGGCAAGGCGCAATCCGATCTCGTGAGTTCGCTGTGCTACAGCAAAGACCATCACTCCGTAAATTCCGACTGCCGCGAGCAGCAAAGCCAACGCAGCAAAACCTCCGTATAACACAGCGAAAAAGCGATCTCCCGCGAGGCTCTCGTCCACGATTTGGGCCATCGTCTTGACGTTGGCCAGGGGCAAATCGGCCTCCATGGAGGTGACCACGTCCGCGACGCTCGCAATCATTGCCGACGGATCTCCCACCGAACGCACGGCAAGCTCCGCTTGCGGGGATGGGCTCTGCCAAAAAGGCACGTCCATTTCCGGAACGTTGTCATTGCGCGGGCCAAAACTCCGCACATTCCGGAAAACTCCCACGATCTGCCATTCTTCTAAGGGATGCTCCGCCGGGACTCCGGGGATTCTCTTGCTCTCGACGATTATCCGCTGTGTGAGTGGGTCGACTCCGGGTAGGTAATGCCGCACAAAGTTTTCGTTCACAACCGCTACCCGAGCGCCACCCGCGGAGTCTTTTCGAGTGAACTCCCGTCCTTTGACGATCTTTATCCCAAACGCCTGGTAGTAGCCGGGCGTGACAGCCTGGAACGCCGCTCCCGGGCGCGAATCGCGATCGACCGCAGGGGCGCCGGCGATCCAAAATTGGATTCCCCCGTGCGTCCCGGCCACGGGCAACCCGGTCGAAGCTGCGACGGCGGAGACACCGGGAGCCGCCTCAATCCTCGTCAAGAGCTCGCGGTAGAACGCAACCATCTGCTCAGGTTGCACGAGCCGGCCGTCGGGGACCGGCAGCGAGAAGGTCAGAATATGATCAGTTCGAACACCAAGATCCACCTGAGCGAGATTCCAAAAGCTGCGGAGTGCCAGTCCAGCGCCGGCCAATAAGGTCAATGCAAATCCGAATTCCAACACTATCAAGGCCTGTCGCAAACGCTGTCGGCCGGAGCCAGTGCGTCCTCCTTTCAACGCTCGGTTGGGATCCACACCGCAAGCCTGCCACGCTGGAGCGCACCCGAAGACCACGCCCGCGAAGAGGCTAGTCACCAGCGTGAACAGCAGGACTGCCGCGCTGATCTTCACATCTGCCTCTGAGGGCAACGCAAACTCGGGCAGCATCGAAACGATCATTTTTATCAGCACTCCTGCCAAGCCGACGCCGGCTGCGCCGCCCACGATCGCCAGAACGAGGCTCTCCGTTAAGAACTGTGCAAAGATTCGTTGCCTGCTGGCACCCAAGGAAACGCGCACGGCGATTTCTTTTTCTCGAACCGTGCTCCTAGCCAACAGCAAATTAGCCACGTTCACACAAGCGATGCACAAGACGAGTCCGACCGCCCCGAATAGCAGCCAAAGGGTGGCCTTAACAGCCGGCGGAAGAAAATCGTCCTGCAAGGGTTCGACGCTTACCCACCAGTTTGTGTTGGTTTGCGGATTGTCTTGGGCGATTCGGAGAGCCACCACGCTCATATCAGCCTGCGCCTCGGCGATAGTTACGCGCGGTTTGAGGCGCCCCATCACAAACAGCCAGTGGTACCCGTGATCCATCTGGTCGGGCCGGAACGCCAGCGGCACGACCATCTCAAACTGGATTCGATCCAGCGGACCGGGCGATGTCACTCCCACCACAGTGTAAGGCGCACCATCCATTCGCAATGGCTTGCCGATGATCCCGCTGTCCGCGCCGAGGCGCTTCCAAAGCTTGTAGGTCAGAATGACAACGTGGTCCTTGCCGGGCGTACCTTCCTCAGGTAAGAAGCTGCGACCGAGGAGGAAATGGATTCCTATCATTCCGTAGTAGCCGGGGGTGGCCTGCTGGGCGATGACATGTTCCGGCCGCGCACTCGTGGCTAGATTGAAGCTCGTACCAGATGCCGTCGCCGCGTTGAGGTCTTGAAAAACATTACTCTCCCGCTTCCAATCCAGAAAATCGCCCGCCGAAGCGCCCCAAACGCGCTTGTTCGCCCGCGTCGGCCAGACCATGACCAATTGCTTTGGCTCCGGATATGGTAGAGGCGCGAGCAAGGTGGCATAGGTCACGCTATAGATCGCTGTTGTTGAACTAATGCCTAGCGCGAACGTGAGAATGGCAGCGACGGCGAAGCCAGAATTCCTACTCAGGCCACGCAGGCCAAAGCGAACATCCGAGAAAAATTGTTCTACGGAGCGCCAGCGCCAGACTTGACGGCTGTCGTCTTCGATCAGAGTGACGTTGCCAAACGCGCGGCGAGCTGCGGCGGTGGCTTCTTTTTTGGATAAACCGATGGCGACGAGTTCATCGATTTTTTCTTCGAGGTGTTGTTGCATCTCTTCGGAGAGGTCATTGTAGATGCGGTGGCGCGAGAAGAGCTGTTTCAGCCAGTTCATGATTCACCCGTTGCAAAGAAGCGTTCATGTTTCGAAGATTTGCTCAGAGCTGTTATTCGTACCGCAGGGCAACCATCGGATCGACCTTCATGGCGCGGCGCGCTGGAATGTAGCAGGCCGCGAGCGCGACAAAGATCAGCAGCACTGCGACGGCGGAAAATGTCAGCGGATCGTGGGCTGTCACTCCAAAGAGCAGACTGGTCATCAGGCGCGCCAATCCGAAGGCAGCGACGACTCCGATACATACGCCGACCAGCGCGAGCTTCGCGCCCTGCCTCAGAACCATGCTGACTACGTCTCCGCTTTGCGCGCCAAGCGCCAAACGAATTCCAATTTCGCGCTTACGCTGCGAAACGGTGTACGAGATCACGCCGTAAATGCCAATGATGCCCAGCGCCAGCGCCATCCCGCCCGCGATTGCCAGCATCACGAGCGTGAAAGACGTCCGCGCCACGGACTTCCCGTATACATCCTCCATCGTCCGCACCGACGCCAGCGGCAAATTCGAATTCACTGACCACACCGCCTGCCGCAATTCATTCAAAAAACTCTGTGTGCCCGCGCGATCGCTTCGAATCACGAACGTAACTTCTCGAATCGGCTGCGCAGGCCCGCGCCCAAAAAGATTCTCGACCATGGGCGGCCAGTACACGATTTCCGTTGCCTTCTCTTGCACGCCCTTTTCACGCACATCCTGGATCACGCCGATCACCTCGCGCCACGGCAGACCCGGATCCTCCGTCAATCGTTTGCCAATTGCATTTGCGGGCGTGCCCCACTCTTCCCTTGCCAAATTCTCAGAGACCATCACCATCGGCCTGAGTCCATACACGTCATCCCAAGTCAGCTCGCGGCCCGCGATAAGCCGAGTGCCAGCCGTGGTAAAGAAACCAGGCGAAACGTGCTTGTAAAAATGGAGTGGCGGAATCACGCCTTCGGGATACGTTTTGCCTTCAATAAAAATGGTGTCCCAATC
>Ga0209448_10000323_pt1 | contig 16516 bp, 19 predicted proteins | sample BogFormECP14_OM2_FD_188245 | JGI IMG/M metagenome (GOLD analysis project Ga0209448, IMG submission 188245) | Bog forest soil microbial communities from Calvert Island, British Columbia, Canada - ECP14_OM2 (SPAdes) (version 2) | ecosystem: Environmental > Aquatic > Freshwater > Wetlands > Bog ... | reverse complement strand
CTCCCATGGCGACCGCACACTGAAGGTCAAAACTCTCGACCATTTCGATTTCTCCAACGTCGACATTTGCCTGATGTCGGCGGGCTCGGCGGTGTCCAAGGAATATTCGCCGAAAATCGCCGCCGCGGGCGCCGTGGTGATCGATAATTCGTCGGCCTTCCGCTACGACCTCGACGTTCCCTTGATTGTGCCTGAGGTCAATGCCGACGCGCTGTCGGGATTCAGGAAGCGCGGCATCATCGCCAATCCGAATTGCTCGACGGCGCAGCTCGTCGTCGCGCTCAAGCCGTTGCATGACAAGGCCAAGATCAAGCGCGTCGTGGTCGCGACCTATCAATCGGTGTCCGGCGCCGGCAAGGAGGCGATGGACGAATTGTTCTCGCAGACCAAGGCGGTGTTCCAGCTCAATGAGGTCGAGGCGAAGAAGTTTCCAAAGCGCATCGCCTTCAACATCATTCCGCAGATCGACACGTTCATGGAGGACGGCTACACCCGCGAAGAGTGGAAGATGGTGGTCGAGACCAAGAAAATTCTCGATCCCAAGATCAAGCTCACGGCGACTTGTGTCCGTGTGCCGGTCTTCATCAGCCATTCCGAAGCCGTCAATATCGAGTTCGAGGAGCCGATCACGGCTGATGAAGCCCGCAACATCCTGCGTAGTGCACCCGGCTGCTTGGTCATCGATTCACAGGAGCCGGGCGGCTACGTGACGCCTTACGAGGCGGCCGGCGAGGACGCGACCTATATCAGCCGCATCCGTGAGGACGCCACCGTCGAGAACGGGTTGTCGATGTGGGTTGTGTCCGACAATCTGCGCAAAGGCGCGGCGCTCAACACCATTCAGATCGCCGAGAGCCTGATCAATCGCAAGCTGATCACGGCGAAGCAGAAGGCGGCGTAGCGCCTGCCATCGTCGTTGCGAGCCAAGCGAAGCAATCCAGCCGGCGGCGCGGCCAGGATTGCTGCGTCGCTACGCTACCCGCGATGACGAAGTGGCATGAACCCTGCAAAGCCGCTAGCTTGATATTGCCGGGGCAATTGGGGGAATTTCGATGAATGTCCGTCCGCGCCGTAGCGTGCTGTACATGCCCGGATCCAACGCCCGGGCGCTCGAGAAGGCGCGCGAATTGCCGGCCGATTGCCTGATCCTCGATCTCGAAGACGCGGTGGCGCCCGAGGCCAAGGCACCGGCGCGCGGCGCCATCGTCAAAGCGCTGGAAAACGGCTTCGGCGACCGCGAGGTCATGGTGCGCATCAACGGGCTCGACACCCGCTGGTGGGTCGACGACTTCAACGCCGTGCTTGGTGGCGCCACCCAGCCCGACGCGATCCTGGTGCCAAAAATTTCCGATCCCAATCAGTTGCAGGATCTAGCGGCGCGCTTTGTCGATCTGCACACCGCCCCAAAGGTGCGGATCTGGGCGATGATGGAAACGCCGCTGGCGATACTCAATGCCGGCAGGATCGCCGGCGCCTCGCTCGATTCCGAGACCCGGCTGTCGGGCTTCGTCATGGGCACCAACGATCTCGCCAAGGATACCCGCGCGCGCCTTGTTCCGGGCCGCGCCCCGATGCTGCCGTGGCTGATGACTTGCGTCGCCGCGGCGCGCGCCTTCGGCTTGAGCATTCTCGACGGCGTCTACAACGATCTCGGCAATGCCGAAGGCTTTGTCGAGGAGTGCAAGCAGGCCCGCGATCTCGGCTTCGACGGCAAGACCCTGATCCATCCGCGCCAAATTGATCCATGCAACGAAATTTTCTCCCCTTCGCCGGACGAAGTGGCGCTGGCGCGCAAGATGATCGCCGCTTTCGAATTGCCGGAAAACGCCAACAAAGGCGTGGTGCAGATCGATGGCAAGATGGTCGAGCGCTTGCACGCCGACACGGCCAAGCAGACGGTGGCGATCGCGGACGCGATCGAGAAGCGCAAATCGGCCTGACCCGGATCGGTCTAACTCAAGCTACTGCCGCTCGATGGCGTTGTCATCGACCACTTTGTTCCAGCGCACGATCTCGGACTTCATGCGCGCCGCGAGATCCGCGGCCGAGCCCGGCCATGCTTCGACCCCGAGATCAAGGAATTTTTGCCGGAGCTCGGGGTCGGCCAGTGCCGCGCGCATCTCCAGCGCCAGACGATCGACGACCGGTGCCGGGGTTTGCGCTGGCGCGAAAATGCCGTTCCACGACGAGACTTCGAAATTCGCAACGCCGGCTTGCTTGGTGGTCGGAACGTCCGGCAGAAACGCCGAGCGGCTCGCCGTGGTCGTCGCAAGCGCGCGCAATTTTTTCTCGGTCAGCGCCTCGCGATAACCCCCATAGGCATTGATCGCCACATCGACGTCGTTGCGCAACAGCGCGACGGTGAGGTCGGGCGCGCCGCGATACGGCACGACGGTGAAGTCGATACCGGCCACTTTCTTGAACAGCAGCGCCGCGAGATAAGGCGTCGTCCCCGAAGCCGACGTGCCGACATTCAGCCGTCCCGGCTTCTTCCGCGCCGCCGCCAGAAAATCCTGCAGCGTGTGCAAGCTTGAGTCGGCACCGGTCAGAAACAGATAGGCGAAGTCGCTCATGCCGGAGACCGGCACGAAATCCGTCAGCGGATCGAACGGCATGTGCTGGTAGGTCGCGGCGCTGACGGCGGTCGCGTTCGACAGCATGGCGAGCGTGGCGCCATCGGCTGGCGCCGACAAGGCCTCGCGCGCCGCAGTGACGCCGGCGGCGCTCGGCTGGTTCTGCACAATGATCTGGGTGCCAAGCCGCTCGCCGGCGCGATCGGCCAGGATGCGCAGCGCGATGTCGGAGACCGCGCCCGCGGGGAACTGCGAGATGATCCGGATGGTCCGGTTGGGAAACGGCGATTGCGCTTGCGCCAAAGCCGTGGCGAAACCAAAGATCGCTGCGACGATGAGGAGCTTCGCCCCTGCCTTAAATCGCGCGTCGCTCATGCGCGAGCTGGTGCTGTTCATGGTGGTTCAGGCTTCCGCCATGACGCGGTTTCGCAGCACGCCGATGCCTGTGATCTCGATTTCGATCAGGTCGCCCGGCTTGATTGTCTCGGGCACTTCGTCGGTGCCGAGCCAGACCACGTCGCCGGGCGACAGCGTGTTGTAGCGCGACACGTCGCTGACGACCTCGCCGGGGCTGAACAGCATGTTCGCGGTCGGAAACGAATGGGCGAGCCGGCCGTTGATCTTGACGTTGGCGGTCATGTCGCGGAGCTCGAGCCCGGTCACGATCCACGGTCCCATCGGCTTGAACGTGTCGGCGTTCTTGCCGCGCAGATTGGTCGGATCCTTGGCCTGCCAGTCGCGCTCGGTGAGATCGTTGCCGATGGTCCAGCCGAAAATGCATTCGGCAGCCTCGCTCGGACTGACTTTTCGCGCCGGCTTGCCGATCACGGCGACGAGTTCGGCCTCATATTCAAAGCGCGGCCCGGCATCGGCCGGTTTGACGATGTCGGCCTCGTGCGCCAGTAGCTCGCTGTTCGCCCGGTAGCCGACGCGCGGTGTCTGGTAAAAGATCGGCTCGCGACCCTTCACCTTGGCTCTGCCAACCACGTGATTGTGGTAGTTCGAGCCGATCGCATAGAACGTGCCCGGGATCACTGGCACCAGCAACTCAACCTCGCGCAGCGGAAAGCGCTTCGTCCCTAGCCCGTATTGTCCAAAGGGCTCGCCTTCGATGACGCGCACGACATCGTCTTCGATGATGCCATAGGAAACAAAGTCGGACTTTCGAAATCGGCAAAAGATCATTACTTCACCGCTCAACCCGCGCGTTTGTTTTTTTGAAGTGCTCCGGGCCGCCGCCGCTCAGCCGCTGTCAGGCCCGCGCATCGCCCCGTGCGAATACCTCGTCGTAATAGGCCTGCGACACGGTGCTGATCTCCCACCAGGTATTGTTGAGGTCGAGCAGCTTGAACGAGCGGTGACCGTCCGTCTCTTCGATATCGAAAACGCGCTTGATGCCGTAATCGTCTTTGTGCGCGAGCGCCGCGGCACGCGCCGCATCGACATCGGCGTCGGAAGCCACCGAGAGCTTGAAGTGGTTCTGCGGCCCCTGTTCCTTGGCGTCGCCGTCCTGCACGCAAACGCAGACCACGGACCAGGAGCCGCCCTTCCACATATATTGCGCCTCTTTCAGCGGGCGGACGATGTCGAGGCCGAGGAAATCGACGAGAAACCGCCGCGTCGCCGGCATGTTGTTGCATTCATACGTGCCGTGCGAGAAAAATTCGTTTTTGACGAGCGGTTCCGCCATGGTCATCTCCCTCAATTCACTCAATCCGGATTTTTGCATCAATCGGCGAACTGGTCGCCCTTTTCGCGCAACGCCGTGTAGATCAGGTCAGGCGTGCGATATTCGACCTCCCACCAATTTGAATCCATGTCGGTCATATAGATCGCGTAGGAGCCGTTGCGGAAGAATGGCTTTTGCAGGCGGACGATGCCGTATTCGGCCTTGTTGGCAGTGACCTTGGCGAAGGCCTCGTCGACGGCGGCCTGGCTCGGCGCTTCGAAGCCCCAATGATTCAGCATTTCCTGCGGCACATTTATTTCGGGCGCCTGCCGCACTTCAAGCACCCAATAGGGCTTGCCGTGTTTGGGCTCGCCCGGGCGGTGTCCCTTCTCGCGCACATACATCAGGCCCCGCGCCGGCTCGACACATTCCATGTCGAGCACGTCCTCGTACATGCGGCGCGCGCGCTTGAGGTCGGTCGTGACCAGCGTGCCGCAAATCAGCGACTGCGTCTTCACGTGCGGCGACGCTGCGCCTGGCTTGATCTGCATATTCATGGCGGAGCCTTTCAGATGTGATCGATCGAGATATTTATAGATCGAGAACCAGCGTCTCGCCCGGCATGGCGCGCGAGACGCAGACTTGCAGAAATTCCTCTTTTTCATCGTCGTCGAGAATGTCGTCGCGATGATCGACTTTGCCCGACACATAGCCCACGCGGCAGGTGCCGCAGCGCCCGGCCGTACACAGCGTCTTGACCTTGAAGCCTTCGGCCTTGAGCACTTCGAGAATGCTCTTGTCGGCCGGGACGGTGAAAGTCCTGCCGGCTTTCTTTAGCACGATGTCGAACGGCTGGTTATTGTTGACCGGCGCGAGATCGGCGGCGCTGCCCCTGAACAGTTCGTAATGCACCGTGCCTTTCGGCCAGTCGGCTGCGGCCATAACGACGGCGCGGATGAGGCCGATCGGACCGCAGGCATAGACATGCATGCCCGGCAACCGGGTGCCGAGCAGCGTCTTCACGTCGAGCGCGCGGGTGGGATCGCCGCCGTCGAAATGGGTGAGCAGGCGCTCGCCGTGGCGGGCGCGCAGTTCGGCAAGAAAGGCCGCTTGGTCCGCGGAGCGCGCGGAGTAATAGAGCGTGTAGCCGCGGCCGAGTTCCGCGAGCCGCGCCGCGATCGACATGATCGGCGTGATACCGATGCCGCCGGCGATCAGGACATTGACCTCGCCGGCTTCATAGAGCGCAAAATCGTTGCTTGGCGGCGACGCCTTGAGGGTCTCGCCGACACTGAGCTTCTCGTGGATATAGGCCGACCCGCCGAGGCTTTCGGTCTCGCGCAAAACGCCGATCACGTAGCGTCGTGGGGAGTCCCGACCGTTGCCCTGATCGTTGAGCAATGAATAGGAACGGCTTTCGCCGTTCGGCAGCTCGACATCGATATGCGCCCCCGCGGTAAAGGCCGGCACAGCGCTGCCGTCGGCCGCCGACAACTCGATCCGGCGAATGCGCGGCGTTGCCGCTTCGATCCGGTCAACCTTGAGCAGCAACCCTGCCTCCCGATGCGGCCACGCCATCCGTCCGGCGCGGTTGTTTTGGTAAGCACAGATACTATTGGGTGAAGGCTACTTTCGCATCGGGCCACTGTCCAGCGTTCCGCAATTGCGGCTATGACGGTGCGGCATGACAGATCGCCCGCGCGATCATCGCGCGGCGGTCCAGCACGAGGTTGCAATAGAGTGAAATTGGCGGCACGCAGGCCGCATCGTCCGCCGGAAAAACGAAATGTGCAGGCGCTGCGCGCCTTAAAAGCCCGACGGCGAGATTCCGCCGAGATCGTCTTGCTTAGACCGCCGCCAGCTTCTTTTTGAACTGCGGCTTCACGCCGCGAGCCAGCGGAACGAAGCGCGGGGTTTCCGCAGCGCCCGTTTCGTCCGCGACGCGCAAAGCCATTTCCAATCGCAACAGGAAGATTTCCGCCAACATGGACGCCTCCCAGCGTTCTCGTCGAATTCGGCGGACGATAACACTACGCCCGCGCTCTTAAGATTTGATGAGTAGAAAAATTCACATTGCGCAGGAACGGCTTGGCGCCCCGCCGCCGCACGCTGCTTTCCTGTCGGCAGGGCTGCCTAGTTCTTCAACCGATACCCGGTCTTGAAGAACCACCAGACGATGGCGAGACAGGCCGCAAGGAACGCCAGCGTCATGCCGAGGCTCACCTCGATATTCACGTCGGCGATGCCGAAGAAGCTCCAGCGGAACCCCGAGATTAGATAGACCAGCGGATTGAACAGCGTGACGTTGCGCCAGAACGGCGGCAGGACGCTGGTCGAATAGAACGTGCCGCCAAGAAACGTCAAAGGCGTGATGATCAGAAGCGGCACGATCTGCAACTGCTCGAAACCGCCCGCCCACAGCCCGAGAATGAAGCCGAGCAGGCTAAAGCTCAATGCGGTCAGCACCAGGAACGAGACCATCCAGAACGGGTGCGCGATATGGAGCGGCACAAACAGATACGACGTGGCAAGAATGATGACGCCGAGAATGATCGACTTGGTGGCGGCGGCGCCGACATAGCCGAGCACGATTTCGAGCGGCGATATCGGCGCCGAGAGGATCTCGTAGATCGTGCCGACAAAGCGCGGGAAATAGATGCCGAACGAGGCATTGGTTATGCTCTGCGTCAACAGCATCAGCATGATCAGGCCCGGCACGATGAAGGAACCGTAGCTCACGCCGTCGATCTGGGTGATGCGCGAGCCGATCGCGGCGCCGAACACGATGAAATAGAGCGAGGTCGAGATCACCGGCGAGACGATGCTTTGGAACAGCGTCCGTCCGGTCCGCGCCATTTCGTACATGAATATCGCGCGCACGCCGTAAATATTCATTGCGCTACTCCCGACTTTTTCACCAGGCCGACGAAAATGTCTTCCAGCGAGCTTTGCGTCGTCTGCAGGTCCTGGAACGCGATATTGGCATGGCGCAGATCGTCGAGCAGGGCGGTGATGCCGGTATGCTCGCTCTTGGTGTCGTAGGTGTAGATCAGCCTCTTGTGGTCGCCGGCCAAAGTAAGATTGTAGCTTGCCAGTGACGCTGGAACTGCCGCAAGCGGCTCGCGCAGATCGAGCGTCAATTGCTTCTTGCCGAGCTTGCGCATCAACTCGGCCTTGTCCTCGACCAGAATGATCTCGCCGTGATTGATGACGCCGACGCGGTCGGCCATCTCCTCGGCTTCTTCGATATAATGGGTGGTGAGGATGATGGTGACACCCGAGGCGCGCAATTCGCGCACCAATTGCCACATGTCTTTGCGCAATTCGACGTCGACGCCGGCGGTCGGCTCGTCGAGAAACAGGATTTGCGGCTCGTGCGCCAAGGCCTTGGCGATCATCAGGCGGCGCTTCATGCCACCCGAGAGCATGCGGATCTTGGCGTCCTTCTTACCCCACAGCGACAATTGCTTGAGCACTTTCTCGATAAGCGCAGGGTTCGGCGCCTTGCCGAACAGCCCGCGGGAAAACCGCATGGTCGCCGGCGGCGTCTCGAAGGCGTCGGTAGTCAATTCCTGCGGCACGAGCCCAATCAAAGAGCGCGCGCTGCGGTAATCCGACAGGATGTTGTGGCCATCGACCAGAACGGTGCCGTTTGACGGTCGCACGATGCCGCAAATCGTGCTGATCAGCGTCGTCTTGCCGGCGCCGTTCGGGCCGAGCAGTGCGAAAATCTCGCCGTGCTGGATCTCCAGGTTGATGTCTTTCAAGGCCTGGAAGCCCGACGCATAGGTCTTATTCAGATGCGTGATGGAGATGGCGGACGTCATGCGGTGAGAATCATGCTGCGGGGCTGGGGATTTAGGCGCGGGACCGAACGGGGACGGCGGTTTAGCGCGGATAGACCGGAACACTGCGCTCGAGAAGTTTCAGCCGCGGTCCGATGCCGAGCGCCGTGAACGCCGCTAGCGATTTATGTGCGTTCGCGGCGCGATCAAGGGTGCGCGATCAAGAGCGCCCGGCGGTGTGACCCGGCAGTCACATCCAGGGCCGCGCCGCCTTGGCTTTGGCCTCGAAGCCGTCGATCTTGGCGTTCTTCTGCATGGTCAGGCCGATATCGTCGAGGCCTTCGAGCAGCGATTTCTTGCGGTGCGGGTCGATGTCGAATTTGACCACGCCACCATCGGGGCCGCGGATTTCCTGCTTCTCGAGATCGACGGTGAGCGTCGCATTGGCGCCGCGCTCGGCGTCGTCGAACAGCTTCTCCAAGTCTTCCGGCGACACTTTGATCGGCAGCACGCCGTTCTTGAAGCAGTTGTTGTAGAAAATGTCGCCGAACGAGGTCGAGATCACGCAGGTCACGCCGAAATCGAGGAGCGCCCAGGGCGCGTGCTCGCGCGAGGAGCCGCAGCCGAAATTGTCGCCGGCAACGAGAATTTTCGACTTGCGATAGGCCGGCTTGTTGAGCACGAAATCCTTGTTCTCGGTGCCGTCGTCGTTGAAGCGCTTTTCGGAAAACAGGCCTGAGCCAAGCCCGGTGCGCTTGATCGTTTTCAGATATTGCTTCGGGATGATCATATCGGTGTCGATATTGATCATGCGCAGGGGCGCCGCGACGCCTTCGAGAGTGGTGAACTTTTCCATTTTCAATCCTGCCGGAGCGCGGTGTTCGGATAGCCTAAAAGCCATATTTTGACACGTTAATGGCGGCTCCGAGCGCCCGGGTCAAGCCTGCGCCAGAGCCCCCGATTTTGCCGGTTCTTCCTTGAATTTCGCCTCGCGGTCGAGCGTGCAGACCTGCACGCTATATTCGGTGTAATACTTTTGCCGCGCCATTTTCTGCGCCGCGATATGCTCGGGATTGGTGCGCCAGGTGCGCAAGCCCTCTTCGTGTTCGAACTCGACGATTGTGCAGCGCTCGCCGTCTTCCGCATGATAGGTTTTGTGCGAGATATAGCCCGGCATGGTCTGGGCGAGCTGGCTCATGCGCTCGACGGCTGTGGCATATTCGTCGTGCACACCGTGCTTCAGGCGGGAGCGGAAAACGGTGATCAGCATGGCAGTCGTTCCTGTTCGGATTGTGCAATTTCACAGCACTTTATTGCACGGCTCAGATCGCGCGAAATCATGGCCACGCCTGCATTAGCTTTGCTTCTCGAATTGCGGCACGCGGCCAAGCTGCGTGACCCAATGGCGCGCCGACCGCCACCAGATTTGCTTGCGCGGCACGAACTCTTCGCGCTGGCGCAAAATGCCGACCCGCAGCGTGTAGGACGGCTGCACGCCGTCGCCGGGCGTCGTTGAATAGATCGGGCTGCCACACTTGCCGCAAAAAGCCTGCACCCGCGGCTTGCCGCTGTCGGCGGTGGTCTTCACATAGATGGCCGGTTGTCCGGTGAGCTTCAATGTCGCGCCCGGCACCGGAACCGAGACCCGGAACGCCGTGCCGGTTGCGGCCTGGCAGTCGGTGCAGTGACAGATTTGCGTCCGTTCCGGATCGGCCTCGGCTTCGACCTTGATGGCGCCGCACGCGCATCCGCCGTCGACTTTCATGCGATGTCTCCCTGTAAATTTTATCCCGCGGCCTCTTCAATCGCCGCCATGTCGCCATCGGACAAGCCGAAATGGTGTCCGATCTCGTGCACCAGCACATGCTTGATGATAGCGCCCAAGGTCTCGTCGTGCTCGGCCCAATAATCGAGGATCGGGCGGCGATAAAGCCAGATCATGTTCGGCATCTGGACAACCGCGCTCTCGGCGCGGAACGGCAGGCCGACACCCTGAAATAGCCCGAGCAGATCGAACTCGCTTTCCGCCTGCATTTCTTCGAGCACGTCGTCGCTTGGGAAATCGTCGACCTGGATGACGACATCGGCGCACAATTCGCGGAATTTCTTTGGCAAATGGCGAAACAGCTCGCTCGCCAGAACCTCAAGTTCGGTGAGCGACGGCGCCTTGACCGGCCGCCAGTTCAGCGGATCGGATACGAGATCGGCCATAATCGTAGTGTAATGCGTATTGAGCCGGACGGGGTAGATTGAGCCAATGACAAAATTGAAAGCGTTGATTGCGACAATAATTCTGGCCGTGCTGCCGCTGTTTGACTTGGCGCCGCATGCGGCGGCACAGACCGTTTCCTCGCCGCTTGCCGGACCAGAGCTATCCAGTCCGCCGCCGCCGCGTTATGTCGGCCACCGCATCGAGATCCACCCGCGGCCGCTGCTCTATCGCCGCTGCGTCGATTGGTACGAATTGCAGCACCGGCCGAGCGGCACGGTGCTTTTTCCGCAAATGCACTGCTGGTGGGTGCGGGGCTGAGCCGTAGCCTTTGAATGAGAAGCGCCAGCGCTGAGCTTTTTAATTCCACTCCCGCACGTCGACGAAGTGCCCCGCGATTGCGGCGGCGGCGGCCATCGCCGGCGACACCAGATGGGTGCGGCCCTTGTAGCCCTGGCGGCCTTCGAAATTGCGGTTCGAGGTCGAGGCGCAGCGTTCACCCGGCTTGAGCTTGTCCGGGTTCATGGCGAGGCACATCGAGCAGCCGGGCTCGCGCCATTCGAAGCCGGCCTTGACGAAAATCTTGTCGAGGCCTTCGGACTCGGCCTGTTCTTTGACCAGCCCCGAACCCGGCACGATCATCGCGTTGACTTTGGTGTTCACATTCTTGCCGTCGACGACTTTGGCGACGGCGCGCAAATCCTCGATCCGCGCGTTGGTGCAGGAGCCGATGAAGACGCGGTCGACGGCGATGTCGGAAATTTTTTCGCCGCCCTTGAGCCCCATATAGGCGAGCGCGCGTTCGATGGCTTCGCGCTTGTGCGCATCGCTGACGCCGTCGAGGCTCGGCACCCGGCCGGAGATCGACACGACCTGTTCGGGGCTCGTGCCCCAGGTCACGAGCGGCGGCAGTTTCGCCGCATCGAGCCGGACCTCGCGGTCGAAATGGGCGCCGGCGTCGGAGTGCAGCGCCTCCCAGTAACGCAGTGCCGTATCCCAGTCCTTGCCCTTCGGCGCCTTGGGGCGGCCGTTGAGATAGGCATAGGTCTTTTCGTCCGGCGCGATGAAGCCCGCTTTGGCGCCGGCCTCGACCGACATGTTGCAGACCGTCATTCGGCCTTCCATCGACAGCGCGCTGATCGCCTCGCCGGCATATTCCAGCGCATAGCCGGTGCCGCCCGCGGTGCCGATCTCGCTGATAATGGCGAGGATGATGTCTTTCGCGGTGACGCCCGGCGGCAGCTTGCCGTCGACCACGGCGCGCATGTTCATCGATTTCTGCTGCACCAGCGTCTGGGTCGCCAGCACGTGTTCGACTTCAGACGTACCGATGCCGTAAGCGAGCGCGCCGAACGCGCCATTGGTCGCGGTATGGCTGTCGCCGCACACCAAGGTGACGCCGGGCAACGTAAAACCCTGCTCCGGGCCGATGATATGGACAATGCCCTGGCGCTTATCGAACTCGTCATAATATTCGAGATCGAAGAATTTTGCGTTCTCCGCCAGATAAGCGATCTGGGTGGCGCTTTCCGGATCCGGATTGGGCAGATGCCGATTGGTGGTCGGCACGTTGTGATCGACGACGAGCAGCGTCTTGGCCGGCGCGCGCACCTTGCGGCCCGAGAGGCGGAGGCCCTCGAACGCCTGCGGGCTCGTCACTTCGTGCACGATATGGCGATCGATATAGATGAGGGCGGTGCCGTCAGCTTCCGCCTCGATCACGTGGTCGTCCCAGATTTTGTCGTAGAGGGTACGCGCTTGGCTCATTGTTACGAAACTCCAGTCCGCCGCATGCGCGCAATATAATCGTGATGCGGCGGATTGTTACGCCTTCGCCGCCGCAGCCTTTGGCTTGGCCTTCGGCTTGGCTGCGGTCTTGGCGTCGGTTTTGCCTTCGGCTTTCATGGCTTTTTTGGTCGCCGCCTTGGCCGAAGCTTTGGCCGCGCCCTCGGAACCTATCGCCGCTTCGCCAGTGTGATCCTGCCGCTCGATGATGCGGGCGGACTTGCCGCGCAGGCCGCGCAGATAATAGAGCTTGGCGCGGCGGACTTTGCCGCGGCGGACCACGGTGATCGAATCGATCATCGGCGCATATAACGGGAAGACGCGCTCGACGCCTTCGCCGTATGAAATCTTGCGCACCGTGAAGTTCTCGTTGATGCCGCCGCCGGAGCGGCCGATGCAGACGCCTTCATAGGCCTGCACGCGGCTGCGCTCGCCTTCGATGATCTTGACGTTGACGACAAGTGTATCGCCCGGGCGGAAATCCGGAATTTCCTTGCCGGCGGTGAGCTTCGCCACCTGTTCGGTTTCGATTTCTTTGAGCAAGTTCATGGCGAATTCTCCATCCGCTGCGCCCCTTGGCGCGCGCTTGTTTCGGCCGGTTTTACTCGGGTTGGGCGAGCTTCTACGCTACCGCGCGGGCTTTGTCACCCTGTCGTCACCCCTCCTTGTTGCGGGACGCCCCGATGGGGTTCGGGGGCTTCGCCGGTGCCCCGGAATGACGTTTGTCCCAGAGGTCCGGCCGGCGCTCCCGGGTTAGCCTTTCGGCCTCGGCGCGGCGCCAGGCGGCGATTTTGCCGTGGTCGCCGGAGGTCAGGATTTCGGGGATCGACAGGCCCTCCCAGGTCTGGGGCCGGGTATAGTGCGGATATTCCAAAAGGCCGTCGGCAAAGCTCTCTTCGGCGCCGGATGCGGGCGCCCCCATGACGCCGGGCAGGAGCCGCACGCAGGCGTCGATCAGCGCTAAGGCTGCGACTTCGCCGCCGGACAGGACGTAATCGCCGATGGAGACCTCCTCGAGGCCGCGCGCCGCGATCAGCCGCTCGTCGACCCCCTCGAAGCGTCCGCAAATGAGCACGACGCCGGAGCCGGCGGTCAGCGTCTCGACCCGGCTTTGGGACAGCGGCATGCCGCGCGGCGACAGGAGGATGCGGGGCCGGGCGTCGGTGGCCAAGTCTGGAACAATGGCATCCACGGCGCGGCCGAGCACGTCGGCGCGCATCACCATGCCGGGGCCGCCGCCGGCCGGGGTGTCATCGACGCTGCGATGCTTGTCGGCGGTAAAATTCCGGATATCGGCGACGTCGAGCGACCAGGCGCCAGCAGCCAAGGCCTTACCGGCGAGGCTGACGCCGAGCGGGCCCGGAAACATGTCCGGAAAAATTGTCAGTACGCTTGCCCGCCACATCTCAATCGCCTCCTGAAGGCTGAACGACGACGATCAAGCCTTCGGCAATGTCCACGATCGGCACATGCGTTTTGTCGAACGGCAGCAATTCGGTCTTGCCGCCTGCCTCCGGGTTCACTTCGATCAGATCGCCGGCGCCGAAATTATGGACCGCTACGACGGTGCCGAGTTTTTGCCCATGGCGATCGACGACCGAGAGCCCGATCAGATCGGCATGATAAAATTCGTCAGGCTCGTCCGGCTCTGGCAACCGCTCGCGCGGCACATAGAGCTTGATGTTCTTCAACAGCTCCGCGGCATCGCGATCGGCGACGCCCGAGATTTTCGCGACGAAGTGATCCTTCGCCAGCCGCATGGTTTCGATCTTGAACACTCGGCCGTCTACAGTCTCGAGCGGACCATAGCTCGTGATCGCTGCCGGATCGGCGGTGAAGGAATGCAGACGGACTTCGCCGCGCACGCCGTGGGGCGCGCCGATTTGTCCTAAACAGACTAGCCCGCCGCCCGCCATCGCGTTGTCGCGCGTCAGCTCGCCGGGGCCGCCGCGGGTGCCGGTGCTGCTGCGGGCACCGCGCCCGCCGCGGCCTTCGCGGCCTCGGCCTGGGCCTTACGCTCTTTGCGTGGGATCGCCTTTTCGGGATTCTTGCGGGGCGTCCGCTTCATCACGCCGGCGGCGTCGAGGAAGCGCATGACGCGATCCGACGGCTGCGCGCCCTTGGCGATCCAGGCCTTGGCTTTTTCGATGTCCCAGGTCAGCCGTTCGGTCTTGTCCTTCGGCAACAGCGGATTGAAAAAGCCGAGACGTTCGATGAAGCGTCCGTCGCGGGGGCTGCGGCTGTCGGCGACGACGATATGATAGAACGGCCGCTTCTTGGTGCCGGCGCGGGCCATGCGGATAACGAGGGGCATTCAGTTTCCTTTCGCTACGTTGATTGTGTTGAACTCAAAAAATCACTTCTTCTTTCCCAATCCGGGCAGGCCGCCCGGAAACTTGGCACCGAGACCGGGAAGTCCCGGAAAATTCGGCGGCAATCCTGGCAAGCCGGGCACGCCCAGCATTTTCGGCGGCATACCCGGGACAGCTTTGCCCGGTGCGCCGGGTAAGCCGGCCGGCAAACCGCCCGGCAGCTTTTCGGCAAGCTTCGCCATTTCCTCTGGGCTCGGCATGCCGCCGCCGAAACCCAGCATATTAGCGAGGCCCGCCATCGGGCCGCGCTTGGCGCCGCCCATGGCTTTCATCATGTCGGCCATGGTGCGGTGCATTTTCAAAAGCCGGTTGATGTCTTCGGGCTTGGTGCCGGAGCCCGAGGCGATGCGCCGCTTGCGGCTCGCTTTGAGCACATCGGGATTACGCCGCTCGGACGGCGTCATCGAATCGATGATCGCCATCTGGCGCTTGAGCACCGTCTCATCGAGATTGCGCTCGGCCAGCTGGTTTTTCATCTTGGCGATGCCGGGCATCATCGACATCAGCCCGGACATGCCGCCCATGCTCTTCATCTGGCCGAGTTGCTCGCGCAGATCGGACAAATCGAACGCGCCCTTGCGCATCTTCTCGGCGACGCGGGCGGCTTTTTCGGCGTCGATGGTGGTTGCGGCTTTTTCGACCAGCGAGACAATGTCGCCCATGCCGAGAATGCGGTCGGCGATGCGCTGCGGATAAAAGTCCTCGATGGCGTCGAGCTTTTCGCCGGTGCCGATCAGTTTGATCGGCTTGCCGGTCACCGCGCGCATCGACAAAGCGGCGCCGCCGCGGCCGTCGCCGTCGATCCTGGTCAGCACGATGCCGGTGAGGTCGAGCCGCTCGTTGAACGCGCGCGCCAGATTGACGGCGTCCTGGCCGGTCAACGCGTCGGCGACGAGAAGCACTTCGTGGGGCGCAGCAGCGCGGCGCACCTCTGCCGCCTCACGCATCAATTCCTCGTCGAGCGCGAGGCGGCCCGCGGTATCGAGCATCACCACGTCATAGCCGCCGAGCCGTCCCGCTTGCTGGGCGCGCCCGGCAATCTGCACCGGCGTCTGTCCGGCGACGATCGGCAGCGTTTCGACGCAGACCTGTTTGCCGAGAACGGCCAGCTGCTCCATGGCGGCGGGCCGGCGCGTGTCGAGCGACGCCATCAGCACTTTGCGCTTTTGCACGTCGGTGAGGCGCTTGGCGATCTTGGCCGTGGTCGTGGTTTTGCCGGAGCCTTGCAGCCCAACCATCATGATGACGACCGGCGCCGGCGCATTGAGATCGATCGGCTGCGTATCCGAGCCCAGCGTTGCGATCAGCTCGTCGTGCACGATCTTGACGACCATCTGGCCGGGCGTGACCGACTTGATCACGTCGACGCCGACCGCGCGTACCTTCACCTGCTCGGTAAAGGCCCGCGCCACATCGAGCGCAACGTCGGCTTCGAGCAGCGCGCGGCGCACTTCGCGCAGCGCCTCGTCGACATCCGCTTCCGACAGCGCACCGCGCCGCGTCAGGCGGTCGAGGATCGAACCCAGTCGTTCCGACAGATTGTCGAACATCGTTGTCCAAACAGTTTTGCGCCCGAGGGCGCATCGCGCTGTCGGGCGGTTACCTCCGGTCTCCAGGACCGGTCGGCGGTCTAAGACTTCAGTCTCTTACGAGTGCCGGCGGAACCTAGTGACGGCGCGGATTACTGTCAACCTATGGCAGGCAACTAGCCCGATGCCGGCGGAACTAGCCGGGCGCGCTGGGCTGTTTGATCATGACATAGACGTTAACCACAAGCTTGCCGGCCTCGGACTTGACCGGATCGGTCACATATTCCTCGATGAACATGTCCTTGGCTTCGAGCTTCTTGTCATCGAGATAATTGGTGATCGCCTCGTAGGTATTGTCGAGGTCGTCATACGAGCCGCGATGGACGAATTTCAGCGCCGTGCCCTCCGGCGACTGGCCGACAAACATATCGCCATGCGGCGGGTTCTTGGGGGCTTCGGCAATCGGAATGGCGGCTTCGTATTCGAAGCCGGTATCGTCGGTCGAGGTGAAGATCGTCATCGGCAGGCCGCTCGCCTTGATGCCCTCCTTGTCGAGATAGGCGTCGATCTTCTTGAACGCAGTGGTGATGGTGT
>Ga0209448_10000322_pt1 | contig 16524 bp, 16 predicted proteins | sample BogFormECP14_OM2_FD_188245 | JGI IMG/M metagenome (GOLD analysis project Ga0209448, IMG submission 188245) | Bog forest soil microbial communities from Calvert Island, British Columbia, Canada - ECP14_OM2 (SPAdes) (version 2) | ecosystem: Environmental > Aquatic > Freshwater > Wetlands > Bog ... | reverse complement strand
CAGCGGGTTCTGGCGAGTACGGCGCTGGTCATCGCGGGCGATTCTCTTAACGCCCTCGGTTCCTGACATCGCCCCGGGGGCAACGACATTCACCCGAACATTGTCAGGCCCCCATTCAATCGCACAGGCGCGGCTCAGCGCATCAATACCCGCTTTGGCCGAGACGACGTGCGCCTGCAGCGCCATACCGCGGTACTGGATCGCGGCGCTTATGTTCACCACTGCGCCGCCGTGGTCACATAGCCATAGTTCGTACGCCGCCTTCGATACGTTGAACGTCCCTAGCAGGTCGATGTCGACGACGGCCTTGAATCCGTTGGGGCTTAGGGCCTTGATCGGGACAGGGAAGTTGCCGGCGGCATTGTTCACGACAATGTCGATTTGATTGAAGTTGCGCAGCACTTCCTCGATGACCGCCGTGACCTCATCGTGACGGCGGACGTCGCAAACGCCGTACGCGGCCTCAATTCCCTCTTGCTGCAACGCCGCAACCGATTCTCGAAGATTGGCTTCCTTTCGGCTGCAGATGGCAACGCGAGCGCCGTGACTGCCGAGTACCCGGGCGATCTCCAGGCCGAGCCCGGTGGCGCCGCCCGTCACCAGGGCCACCTTCCCCTCCAGGAGATCGGCTCGGAAAGGGCTCCGGCGGATGGTCACCATAAGCAGGGTCGTATTGGGCCGACGCCGGCTGTTGGCCTCTCGATACGAGAGCCGCGCAAACGTATCGGGCGGCGTGGAATTCTATTCACGCTCCCACTAGAACACGTTCTAATTCTTGTGAGCAAGGTACCTCCAAGTGCCAGTGAGCGGGATCGGCACCACCAGTAGCACCGCGGCGATCACCCAGACCACTTCAGCAAACATGCGCGGCCCTGGCACGTCGACGGGCAGAGTGGCACCCGCGACGGCGACGAGTCCCGTTCCCTCGCCGCGGCGAACCGCTCCCTCGCCGCGGCGAACCAGTTGGGAGCGGCGTTCCCCAGTACCTCGACCCGGCCTTGCGGCGACGCTGTGCCGTGGGTGCTTGCAGTGGCCATAGCTGACGCTCGGATGGCCGAGTGAAGCGCATACACTCCCGTGGTGCATCCTGTGCAAGCGAGGTACGCATTGAACAGAGTTGCCCTGGTGGTGGGGATTGTCGTCGTGTTGGTGATCGCCACGCTCGCGATACCGGTCAAGCAAAGGTGTGGTGCGCCGGGCTACACGTGTGCGACAGCATTGGATGCGCACGGCTACGTTCACTATTACTACGAGGTTGAACCTCTCGGCGTGTACCTCGCTGAAATCAGCACAGGCTCAGATATTCATCTCTACTACAAGTCGGGCGAGGATCGCGTAAAGGTCCGATAACCCGTACCTTTGGAGGAAATATGCGCACACGCATCAGCGGCGTTGCCGGCACCGCCGTCGTAGCGGGACTCGTTCTCACGGCCCTGCTCACCTGGGGCAGCGTGGCGCCGCGCGCTGGCGCTGCGGTAGTCGTGCATGCCCACGAAAGCGTATGCGGTGCAAATGCTCTGTGCCCCAACGACCCAGCGCCGCCCAATCCTCCCGATCTCGGTGATCAACCCACCGCGGAGCAGCGGGTCATTGACGGCTACGTCGAGAAGCAAAAGGGTTGCACACCAGACTCACCACCCAACCCCCGGTCCGTCACCTGGGATCCCCCCGGCTTCACGCGAAACGTTGGCGGGTCAGGAAACGTCAACGACGCCAATCCACAACTCGGCGGCCACTTTCGCGCCGACTGGGTGAACGGCCGATGGCACATCGACTACATGTATTGCTGATCCGACCGGCCCGGTGGTCGACGGGACAATCACGACGGTAGTTGGACCGGAGCAGGTTTCGCTAGCCGTGACAATTTACGCTGCGTATGCGACGTGCGACGTCGGCGGCGTGTTCAACTGAGACTTGCCAGTGAGTCACCTTGTCCGACCGGACTTTCGCGCCGCCCGTCTTCGGTGCGATGGCGGAGATAGCCGGTTCGTCGGTGCCCCGCTGCCGGCCAGGTCGGGCGAACTTGTCCCGGGGATGCGTGACGTTGACCGAGGCCATGGTCGTAGCAGGCACGGGGCCGACCCGGACAGCATGTGGCACCACGCGCGGCGACAACGCGACGGGGACTACTAGCCGTGGCCCCGCAGGGATCCTGGCCCAGGCCTGTGGAAGCCGTTGGCCGGGGGGTGCAGAGCCGCCCGGCTGCTGACGAGTGATCGACGTCGTCAGGCATGTACTTCTCCTGCGTCCTTCGGGGAGTCCTTTTACGAGACCTTGTGAGGTCTTCTCGGGACCCTCCCCCGGCCTCCAAGCTCAGTGCGCTCTAGCCAGAACGTGCAGGTAGAGACAATATTGCTGGGCTTTTCCAAAGCACTTTTCAGGGATTTCAAAGGAAGCTCCAAGGCGTTTTCGAGACCCTCGCGAGCCCTTTCGATTGGGGGCTTCTCAGCAAGCTATCGCATACTTGACGCCATGCCGAGAGCGACATCACCGCAAACCGCTGTTGCGGTAGCAGGTGGTGCGCTGATAAGGGGTCGAGGTTTGCGATGACACGCTCTGGGGGTGCGCATCACCGCCATCGAGCCGTTCGTCAGCCGTCACCTGTCGGCAAAGGGCTGACGCGTGGCTTCATGACGCTCGTGTCAGTGGCCGCAGTGCTGCTGACCGGAACGGGATATTGGGTGGCCCACGGTGCGCTGGGCGGCATCACCGTTTCGCAGGCACTGAGCCCTGAAGATCCGCGATCCAGCGGCAGCAACATGAATATCTTGCTCATCGGGCTGGACTCCCGAAAAGACCAGGACGGCAACGACCTGCCCTGGTCGATCCTCAAGCAGCTGCACGCGGGCGATTCCGATGACGGCGGTTACAACACCAACACCCTGATCCTGGTGCACGTCGGAGCCGACAGCAAAGTGGTCGCCTTTTCGATCCCGCGCGATGACTGGGTTCCTTTCAACGGCGTCCCGGGATACAACCACATCAAGATCAAAGAGGCATACGGACTCACCAAACAGTACGTCGCGCAGAAGCTGGTCAACCAAGGCGTAAGCAGTCAGAAACAACTCGAGACGAAGGGCCGCGAAGCCGGCCGGGCGGCAACCTTGCGCGCGGTGCGAAGCTTGACCGGCGTTCCGATCGACTACTTCGCCGAGATCAACTTGGCAGGTTTCTATGATCTGGCCCAGACCTTGGGCGGAGTCAATGTGTGCCTGAATCACGCCGTCTACGACTCGTATTCGGGCGCCGACTTCCCCGCCGGGCCCCAAAGGTTGAATGCTTCAGAGGCGTTGGCGTTTGTCCGGCAGCGTCACGGCCTGGAGAACGGGGACCTGGACCGCACCCACCGACAGCAGGCATTCATATCGTCGGTCATGGGGGAACTTCAGGATGCGGGGACGTTCACCGACCTGGACAAGCTCAAGAGCCTGATGGCTGTGGCGCGCAAAGATGTGGTGCTGTCGTCCGGTTGGGACGAGGAGATGATCCAACGATTGGGTGCGCTGGCGGGCGGTAACGTCGAATTCCGGACGCTGCCCGTGGTGCGCTATGACAACATCGACGGCCTAGACGTCAACATCATCGACCAAGCCGCGATCAAGGCCGAGGTGGCCAAGGCGATCGGCGCCGCCCCACCGACAAGCGCGACTACCACCACGGCCAGCAAACCCAATCCGGCCACCGTCGTCGACGTGATCAACGCCGGCAGCGTGAGCGGCATTGCCACCCGGGTGGCTCGCATGCTCAAAAAGCACGGTTACACCGCGGGCCAGGTCCGCGACGGTGAGTCCGGCGAGCCGAACACCACCACACTCGATTACGGTGTCGGCGCCGAAACCGACGCACGTAACGTGGCTACCCTGCTCGGCCTCGACGCCCCCAAGCAGCCCGATCCCTACCTTCAGCCCGGACACATCCGAGTGACCGTGGATACCGACTACTCGTTGCCGGCCGCGGACGAAACCACCACGGACGAAACCACCACCACAACGTCCACCAAGACCAGCACCTCTGGAAGTTACGGCTACGGCACCAGCACCTATCCCACACCGGACCAAGGGAAACCGATCGGCGGCGGCGGAGTGCCTTGCGTTAACTAAGCGGCGCTCAGGCGTGTGTCCCGCCGTCGATGCGGATCTCGGTGCCGGTGATCCACGCGCCGTCCTCCGACACCAACATGGCGATCACCCCGGCGATCGCAGTGGGCTCGGCCATCCCGGCGCCGCTGGATTCCACCGTGGTGGGCAGGATCGGCATCAGCCTGGGGAACAACGACCAGTCGGCGTCTTTCGGTATGTATCCCCCGGTGGCGTCGGTGAGCGCGGACTTGATGCTGCCCGGCGCCACGCATGCCGCACGCAGACCGTCGCGCGCATATTCGAGCGCCAAAGAATGGGTGAAGGCCTGGATTCCACCCTTGCTCGCCGCGTAGGCCGCCATGTACGGATGGGCGAAGGAGGCCGACGTGGAGCTGAAGTTCACGATCGCGCTGCGCGAATTCGCCAAGAGCGCCGGCAGGGCTTCACGGACCACCAGAAAGGTGCCGGTCAGGTTGATGGCGATGATCTGATTCCACAGTTCAAGGCTGGTCTCGTGTGTGTGCGCGGCGCGCAATATGCCGGCCGCGTTGACCAGCGAATCCAAGCCGTCGAGCGTTTCGACGGCCCGGCACACGCCGTCGATCACCGAATCCTCGTTACCGACGTCCATCGGCACGGTGGTGAGCCGTTCAGCGATTGCGGCCTCTTCTGCCCGGGCCCGGGTCTTGTCCAGGCCGTCCACCGCGACGTCGGCGGCCACAACGGTGGCTCCTTCGTCTAGCAGCCGTAGCGCCGTGGCCTGGCCGATCCCCGATGCTGCACCGGTCACCAGGATCCGCTTGCCTTCGAGTCGGTTCATCTTCTTCTCCCGTCAGTCGGCCTGCCCATCAGACATCTTTCACCAAGCGGCATGCGGCACGCGGCAATGCCACGGACCTGAGGGACGCCGGGAGCGCGTCCACAGCAGACTCAGACCACCCCACGTAACCCGTCGGCGCCGAACACCGGTTCCAGCATTGCGGAGTAGTCCGGGCCGCGTCGCAGGATGAGCCCACCGTCGACGTTGATCACCTGCCCAGTGACATAGCTGGCCGCATCGCTGAGCAAAAACATCGCCAGGTGGGCGACGTCCTCGACCTCACCGGGCCGCGGCAGCGGCGTGCAGAGCGCGTAGTCCGCGCTCAGCTGAGGCGAATCAATCACCGGCGCAACCAGATCTGTGCGGATCAGGCCCGGGCGGATGCTGTTGACCCGCACCCACGACGGGCCCAATTCGTCGGCGGCCAGCATCATCATGTGGTCGATGGCCGACTTGCTGACCCCGTAGGCGCCGAACCAGCGGTGGGTGTTGCTGGCCGCGATCGACGAGATCCCGATGAACGAGCCGCCGCCGCCGCGCACCAACTCACGCGCGGTGTGCTTGAGCACGTACATGGTGCCGTTGACGTTGAGGTCGACCGTGCGTCGCCACGCCGCTGAGTCGATCTGGGTGATCGGGCCGATGGTCTCCGACCCGCCCGCGCAATGCACCGCACCATGTAGCCGTCCGTGCCACGCCGTCGCGGCGTCCACCGCACGGGCGGCCTCCTCCTCGTTGGTGATGTCGGCGGGCTCATAGCGAATCGAGCCACCGTTGACCTCGAGCACTTCGATCTCTTTGACGGCGGCCGCCAGCCGGTCGGCATTGCGCCCGACGATCATGACGGAGGCCCCGGCCGCGACCAGCCCGGCAGCCACGCCCTTGCCGATTCCGCTGCCGCCGCCGGTGACCAAGTACGTCCGGTCTTCGAAAGAAAGCTGCACAAGAGCCCCTTATAAACTGAAACAGGTTCTAGGTATAGAACCATGCGGACGTGCCCGGGGTTACGGGTCCCCCTAGGCTGACGCGATTTCAGTCAGGGCGTATCGCGGCTGGCCAGCTTCGTGGGCTTCGCGTTGCGCCAGTCCTCGACGTCGGGCGGCAGGCCGACGGGGAACCTGTTCTCGTTGTGAGCCGCCCAATGCGCGTGCCCCAACTGGTGAACATGGAACGCGTGCCGCAACGCCTCGGTGTATCCCATCGCGTCGGAGGCGGCGTTGACCGAGTCCTTGATCAGCAGCGCCGCCATGGTTGGCCGCTCGGCGATGCGCCGCGCGAATTCCAGGGTCTTGGCGTTCAGCTCGTCGAGCGGGAAAACCTTGGACACCATGCCCAGCCGGTAGGCTTCGTCGGCGTCCACCGCATCACCAGTCAACAGCAGCTCTTTGGCCTTACGCGGGCCGAATTCCCAAGGGTGAGCGTAATATTCGACGCCCGGCATACCCAACCGAACCGCGACCACGTCGCTGAACTTCGCATTGTCGGCGGCGACGATCAGATCGCACGCCCAGATCAGCATCAGGCCCGCGGATATCGCGTTGCCCTGCACTTGAGCGATGGTGATCTTGCGCAGATCGCGCCAGCGGCAGGTGTTTTGGAAGAAGAAGTGCCACTCCTGGTGATACAGCTTCTCCATGATCGGTTCGAGGGTGGCGCCGTGCGAGCGAAAGGTCGGATGCTGCATCGGTCCGGGCTGTCGCTCCAGCAGCGCCTGCTCGGAGCCCAGGTCGTGACCGGCGGAGAAGTTCTTGCCGCGCGCCGCCAGAATCACCACGCGAACGGTGTCGTCGGCCTCGGCGCGGCCGAACGCCTCGTCGAGCTGAACCAGCAGGCCGCGATTCTGCGCGTTGTGGGCATCGGGCCGGTTGAGCCAAATCCGCGCGATGCGGCCCTCGTCGAGAGTTTCATAGGCCACGAACTCGTTCGCGTTGGCGTTGACCGCCTCGGCGCCGGCTTGGTCGGAACCTGTCATTCCGCACACCTCGCTTTTTCGGGATTTGCTGCGTATCGGGGCCGACTGATTGCACAATACGGCCAGCGCTCAGTCCATTCGCCGCTGGGTTGATCGGCCGTCAGCCGGTGCTGGCTCCGCGTGATCGGCGTCCTCTAGAGCCACGATCAAGTGCCGTCGTCGTTTTCGATGTCACGCCGACTTATGACAGATCCAACGCGGCGGCGAGGGCAGTCGCGGCAGACTCGAAAAGGGTCAGGCCAAGTAACACGGCTGCGAGCAAATATCCGCATCGCATAGAATTATGTCATGCCTACTAAATCTGACCCTGCTGAAATCGGCGATGTCGAGCCGCTGGCCGACAGCACCGCGAGCCAGGCCAGGCGGGTCGTCGCCGCCTATGCGAACGACGCCGATGAGTGCCGCGTTTTCTTGTCCATGCTCGGTATTGGGCCGGCGAAACTCGACGCGTAAATGGCTCCTAGGGGAGGCCGAAACTCGAAGACTTCGGATTCGGAGGGTTTCGGGGATTCCGACTTCGTGGTGGTCGCCAACCGGCTGCCGGTCGATCTGGAGCGGCTTCCCGATGGCACCACAACCTGGAAACGCAGCCCCGGCGGGTTGGTCACGGCCTTAGAGCCACTGCTGCGCCGCCGCCGCGGGGCCTGGGTCGGCTGGCCGGGTGCAGTCGATGGTGATGAGGAGCCCATCGTCCAGGAAGACCTGCGGCTCCAGCCGGTACCGCTCAGCGCCGAAGACGTGGCTGAGTACTACGAGGGGTTTTCCAACGCCACCCTGTGGCCGCTGTACCACGACGTCATCGTCAAGCCGATCTACCAGCGCGATTGGTGGGATCGCTATGTCGACGTCAACCGCCGCTTCGCCGAAGCCACGTCACGCACGGCCGCCCCCGGCGGGACAGTGTGGGTGCAGGACTACCAACTGCAACTGGTCCCGAAAATGCTGCGCACGCTGCGGCCCGACCTGACCATCGGTTTCTTCCTGCACATCCCGTTCCCGCCGGTGGAGCTGTTCATGCAGTTGCCGTGGCGCACCGAGATCATCGAAGGCTTGCTCGGTGCCGACCTGGTGGGGTTCCACCTGGCCGGCGGCGCCCAGAATTTCCTGATCCTGTCCCGGCGGCTGGTCGGCGCCAACACCTCGCGGGGATCGGTCGGCGTTCGCTCGCGGTTCGGCGAGGTCGAGCTAGAGTCCCACACCGTTCGGGTGGGTGCCTTTCCCATCTCCATCGACTCCGGGGCACTCGACCATGCTGCTCGCGCCCGCAACGTCCGGCGCCGCGCCCAGGAGATCCGGGCCGAGTTGGGAAATCCCCGCAAGGTCCTGCTTGGCGTCGACCGACTCGACTACACCAAGGGCATCGATGTCCGGCTGGGAGCCTTTTCTGAGCTGCTCGCCGAGGGCCGCGCAAAACGCGACGACACGGTGCTGATCCAGTTGGCGACGCCGAGCCGTGAGCGTGTTGAAAGCTACCAGACTCTGCGCAACGACATCGAACGCCAGGTCGGCCACATCAACGGCGAATACGCCGAGATGGGTCATCCGGTGGTGCATTACTTACATCGTCCGGTTCCGCGCGACGAACTCATCGCGTTCTTTGTGGCCGCCGACGTCATGCTGGTCACGCCGCTGCGGGACGGCATGAACCTGGTGGCCAAAGAGTACGTCGCCTGCCGCAGCGATCTTGGCGGAGCGCTCGTGCTCAGCGAATTCACCGGGGCGGCCGCCGAACTCCGGCAGGCCTATCTGGTCAACCCGCACGACCTCGAAGGCGTCAAGGATGCGATCGAGGCGGCATTGAACCAAACACCCGAGGAGGGGCGGCACCGGATGCGGTCGCTGCGACGACAGGTCCTCGCCCATGACGTGGATCGCTGGGCGCGATCGTTTCTCGACGCACTCGCCGAGGCGCATCCACACGACGCCGAATAGCTGGGCGAACCGATGATGTTGCCGCCGAAACGCGGTGATACTCGACGCAGTGTGAAGGACAGGAACCGCTGGAGGAACCTGGAGGGACATTTGTGAAAAATATCCGTCGTGGGCTGGCCGCTGGCGCCGGCATCTTCTCGGCCGTCGCACTGGGAATCGCGCTGGTGTCGGGCGATCCCGCGAGTGCGGTCGCACCACCACCAGACGGCAATTACTCCTTCAACCAGGCGGGCGTGTCAGGAGTGACCTGGACGATCACGACGCTGTGCGATCAGGTAAACGGAAGCCGCTACTGGGCCGATTATTCCAACCCGCTTATTGCGGCAAATTTTTGTGCTCTGAACATAGTGAGCACGACCGCCGAACAGATCAGCCGTCAGGACAAGCTGCACAACTACAGCGGCAGAGCCCGGCTGGTGAGCCAACGTTGGACCCTCCAGGTGACCGTGGCCGACGGGGTTTCCTGCCCGGGCGGCGGGACCGCGGCATCCACCGAAACCTATGCGTTTGACGACGAGACGCTCACCGGAACACATACCACCTTGCACGACGAAGAGTGCGGCCTGGAGTCGTCGATGACTAAGCAACCGTTTTCACTGCAACTGGCCGGTCCCCCGCCCAGCCCGGTCCAGCGTTATCCGTTGGACTGCAACGACATTGCGATATGCTACTGAACGGTGGGGGGCACGGCGGGCGCGGTGCCCCGGGGGATTGGATCGCTAGATCGGCGTGATGTAGGCAATCAGCCAATTGTTGCCGATCTTCGTGAAGTCCACCCGCAACCGGCTGCCGTCGTACAGCGGCTGCCGTGACTTATCGGTCACGGTGCGGTTCAGGTAGACCATCACCGACGCCGAATTCCGTTTGGCGGACATGACTCCCACACCGACGACATTGGCCTGGACGACCACTTCGCGCTTCTTGGCCTCCGGGATGATCTGCGTATTGGCGCTCTTCTGGAACTCATGGCGGTAGTCAGGTGTCAGCAACGGGTACGCGTCGGCGAGGCTGCGTTCAACGGTCTGGTAGTCGTAGGCGAAGACCTCGGGTATTTCTTTGGCGGCCAACTGGGGCAACACCGCCCGTGCTGACTCTTCGCCGCGGGTCTGCACCCGGTCCCAGTAGAACCAGCCGGCCGCGGCGGACAACCCGACGACGCCTGCGGCCGATAAGTAAGCTGCAACGGCGATCAGCCACCGCCGCCACCGCATCAGTTGCCCCCGTTGGGATATTTCAGGTCGTAGCCGGTCGTCCGCCCCTGTTCATCCTCGTGCACGATGACCCGAAGCCGATACGGCATGGACGGCTTGTTGACTCCGTCGATATCGGCCACCGTGACGCGCACCGACACCAGCACGGACGCGTTGTCGGTGACTTCGTCGATGCCCTCCAGAGCAGCGCCGTTGATCACGGCCTCTGATGTCGCGTTGGTGGAGCGGAACAGGCCCTTGAGGTTCTCGATGGCGTTGTTGGCGCCGAGCATGCCGCGCAGCGGGCCGCTGGTGCCGTTATAGAACCGGTTCACGCTCTCGTCGATGTTGTCCTGCTTGTAGCTGAACATGTTGACCACCATTTGCGCAGCGGTGTCGACGAAGCGCTGGTCGCGCGCTTGTTGGGCCTCGGCGTGCCGTTGCTGGGTAACCAGGACGGTCAGGCAGGCGGCCAGCCCGCCGATCGCCAACAACGCAGCGGCAGAAGAGATCCATCCGACTAGCCTGCGGTGAGCGGGCCGCCGTGGCGGCGGCTTGACGGGCTTCAGGGTCTTGACCGGCCCGGCGGACCGCTTCGCGGAGCCCTTTGATGGCTTCGGCTCAGCCGGGGCGTCGGCCTGAGCCGTGGCGGCACCGCCCGAAGAATCGCTTTTGGCTGGGCCTGCCGCTCGCGAAGCCCGCCGACGCACACTTCGCGTCGTCGTGTCGTTAACAGAACCTGATTCTTGAGAAGCCACGTCGCGAGCCACTACATCGGCCTTGGATCAAGCATGAGGTCCACCCAATTCTCGGCGCTGGATGCGCCATTAGCGCTGTGGTCGCCGGGCGCGAAAATACCAGTGCCGCCTGCCGGGTCCGCAAAAGCTCCGGTGGTTTGGTCGTAGGTGGTGTAAGCCGGTCCGCTGGCCCGCGGTTGCGGACCTGGCGCCGGCGCCGGCGCAGGGCCGATACCCTCCGGCGGTGGCGGCGGTGGCAACCACTTCGGATACGGAAGCTGCGGCGGCACCGGCGGGACACCCGGCGGATTCCACGAGCTGCCTGGCGGTGCTGGCCCGTTGTCATTGGGTGGCGGCGGATCGAACGCCGGCTGACGCGGCACCGGCCCCGGCCCGGCCACCACACCGGGCGGCGGCGGCCCCACTATGGGAACGCCCGGATCGGGATCGGCGCCCGGCGGGATATACGGAAACTTGTTGGGCGGCAAAATATTTAGCCCATTTGTTACCGGTGTGTCGTACGGGACCGGCGGACCGCGCCAGGGGTTGCGACCAACCGGCACATAGCCCTTCGGGTCACGACACAGCTGAATCGTCGGCGCCCGTTTGCCGGGGAACTCCTGGCACGGATAGTTGCGGGCGCCGCGCACGGTGCTCGGATCGTTCTGGGCGACCTTGCAGTACAAATCCTTCGGGAGCTCGCGCAGCGTCTCGTCGGCCGGCGTGCGCATCAACGGCGGGGGCAGGAAGCCGACAGCGCACGGCGGCGCATCGTTCAGGTCGAGCTTGAAGTCCAGCTTGGCGCCTTCGTCTTGCGGCGAGCCGCCCGCAGCCGTCGTGATCGCGGCGAACAACGACGGCAAAACCACCAGCAGCTGCTCGATCGACTTGTGATAGATGACGCCCACCCGGCCCAGGTTGGCCAGGCTGGCCGCCAGCGCCGGGAACGAGGGGCGAATACCGGAGAACGCGGTGCTGGCCTCGTCGGCGGCGCTCGGCGCGTTGCCCAACGTCGAGCGAAGCTGGGGGTCGGCCTGGCGCACCTCAGAAGTGAACCGCGCCAGCCCATCAGACAACGACTTGATGTCAGCGCCGGCGCGAATCTGGGTTTCCAGAAACGGACCCGCCTGATCAATCAACTGCGAAACTTGCGGATAGTCGGCGTTGGCCTCGTCCACCAGCAACCGGGCGGACTCGATCAGCCGGGCCAACTCGGGACCGGACCCGTTGGCCGCGATGAACGTCTCGTGCAGCAGCTCTCTCAACCGCGTGTCGCCGAGGCTGTTGACCAGGTTCTCCGCCCGCTTCAACAGGTCGGCGACGTCCTGGCCGATCCGGGTGTTCTGCCGGTCGATCCGGGATCCGTTGCGCAACTTGGCCGACGACGGGTTGGCAGGCGGGACGAGATCGATGTACTGCTCACCAATGGCCGACACGCTCTTGACGGTCGCGGTGACATTCGATGGAACGGGAGTGCCGCTGTTGAGCCGCATTTCGGCGGTGACCCCATTGGGGTTCAGCCCCACCGACTCCACCCGGCCAACGGCCACACCGCGGTAGGTCACGTTAGCGTTCTTGTAGAGCCCGCCGCCCGCGACGAAGTCGGCACTTACGCCGTAGGTCCCGATGCCGAACATAGCGGGCAGCCGCAGGTAGAAGATCCCCATCACCACCAGCGTGATCGCAGTGATCACCGCAAAGATGCCGAGCTGAATCTTGGTCAATCTGTCAATCATCTGCGCCGCCCCTCAGTGTCCGGACGCCGTACCGGGCGGAATCTTGAACGGGTCGGCCGCTTGTCCGGACAGGTTGGCGAGTTCGCCGGTCAGGAAGTCAGGCGGGTTGAGAATCTCGCTCATGTGCATCATGTTCGGATCAAGTGCATACGACGTGGTGAAGAACGTCTCACCGATCCGGCGTAACGTGAGGTCGAAGGTGGTGAACACGTTGAGGTAGTCGCCGCGCACGGCCTGTTTGATACCGAAGTTGGGGAATGGGAACGTCAGCAACAGCTGCAGCGAGGTGACGAAAGACTTCCGGTTGTCGTTGAGGGCTTTCGCGACCACATACAGGCCTTTGAGGTCTTCGGCGAAGTCCACCTTGGTTTTTGACAGCACGTTCGAGGTAACTGTCGCCAGCTTCTTCAGTGCAGCAAAGGCGTCGACGATGTGGTCTCGGTTTTTGTTGAGCACGCGAATCGCATCAGGCAGCGTGTCCAACGCGCGGCCCAGGTTGTCCTTGTCGTGCGCCAGGATCGCAGAAAATCGGTTCAACCCGTCGAGTGCGTCGATGATGTCGTCGACCTGACGGTTGAGTCCCGCCGTCAACTCCGCCAGTCTGGGCACCAAGTCGGTGAACTGATTTTGCCGGCCCGCGACGGCCTGGTAACTCTCGTCGGTGATCTCCTCCAACGCACCGACATTGCCCTTATTGACCACCACACCAAGCGCCGAGAACACCTCTTCGGTGGTGGGAAAGCGGCCCGTGTCGGACTCCGCGATTCTCGACCCGTCGGTCAGCCTGCCGGTCGCCGGCTTGTCCTTCGGGCTAGCCAGGTCGATGTGCAACGAGCCCAGTAGCGACGTCTGAGCAACCGTAGCCGTCGCGTTGGCCGGCAGCACGACGTTCTTATCCAGCGCCAACTTCACCGCGGCATAAAAGGATCCGTCGGACCGCTGCTCGGCTTGAATTCCGGAGACACTGCCCACGGTGACGTCTTCGACCATCACCGGCGAGTTCTGAGGCAGCGTGGCAACATCGGGCATTTCGACGGTGATCTGGTATGCGCCGCCGCCATGACCGGCGGTGCCGGGCAACGGCAGAGAGTTCAGGCCGCTGAATTCACAACCGGCCATCAGCACACTTCCCACTGCTAACACGCTGCCCCGCAACCAGATTCGCTTCATCCGCCACCCCCCTGCTCGGTCGGCGGCGGCAGCGTGGGTCCGAGGGGTCCAGGGATGGGTCCAGGAGCAGGCGCTGCAGTCGGCGCGGGCCCCGGCGCGGGGCCGTACGCGGAGCCTGGCCCAGGACCTGGCGCGGGACCTGTGCCCGGCGCGGGAGCAGAGCCCGGAGCAGGCGGGACAAGCAGGCTCTGCAGATCCGCCGGGTTCTGGGCGGCGGGCGACGGGACACCTTTAGCCGGGATCCAGGTCAGCTGCGGAATCGGAGTCTCCGACTTGGCTTCGGTGGCCGGGGTGTCGTAGATGATCTGACCCTTGTACGCGGTGATCGTGTTGAGCGGGTGGAACATGAACGGGGGGTAGTTCACGGACAGCCGGCGCAGCACTGGCCCCAGCCGCTCACGACAGAGCTCAGCGCGCCTGAAGTAGTCCGGCGCACTTGGCCCGGCGGCAGTTTCGAAGGACCCACCGCAGATGAATTGGACGGGATTTGCGAATTCGGGTATCGACAACAGGCCATTCAAGGTGCCCTGCGCCGGGTCATAGATGTTGTAGAAGTTGGCGATACCGGGGCCCGCCACGTGCAGTACCTGCTCGATGTTGTCGCTCTGGTCACTCAACGTCTGGGCGAAGTCGTTGAGCTTGCTGACCGTATCGATCAACGTCGAGTTGTTTTCATGCAGGAACCCTCGGATATCCGAGAGCGCTTTGTTGAGCGTGCCCAGGGTGTTGTCCAGATGACGCGAACTGTCTGCGAGCACCTGCGACACCGACGCGATGTTTCCGGCGAACTGTACGATCTGTTCGTTACTCTCCGACAGTGCGTTGACCAATACCTGCAGGTTCTTGACCGTGCCGAAGATGTCGCTGCGCGAATCCCCCAGCCGCCCAGCGACTTGCGAAAGCTCGCGCAACGCGTTGTGGAACGACTCGCCCTTGCCGTCAAGCGTATCCGCGGCCTGGTTGATCGCCGCACCCAACGGCCCCTGCATCGATCCCGACGTCGGACCCAGCTGGACAGCCAATTGGGTCAGCGACTCCTTCACCTCGTCCCACTCCACCGGGACCGCGGTGCGGGCCAGATCGATGCTCCCGCCGTCGGGTAGCACCGCACCGCCGGTGTACGCCGGGGTCAGCTGAACGAACCGAGCCGACACCAGGTTCGGCGACATGATCACGGCCTGCGCGTCCGTGGGGATCTTCACGTCGTCGGACACCGACATAGTGATCTTGACGTCGGAAGGCCCCGGCTCGATTGCGTCGATCTTCCCCACCGGAACTCCGAGAATACGGACCTGATCACCGGGATAGAGTCCGACAGCAGATGTGAAGTAGCCAATGATCTTTCGGCCGTTGCCGCCGGACGAGAACAGCACGTAGACGCCCCCTATCAACACCGCGACCAGCGCGATGATGGTGAGGTTACGCAGCCCCCGGCTGGCGAAAGACCGCTGGATCATGGCGACTCGATCATGGTGCCTTAGGCCTAATGATCCAGCGTTCCTGGATCAACCCGCGTAAATAGTCGGCGAGGCTGGCCGGCAGCTTGCCTGGCTGGTAGAAGAAGTCGAACGTCGCCGCCAGCAGCGGCGCCGGTATCACACCGTAGACGTTGACATTGAATCCAGGACCGGAGCCGACCACCTCGCCCAACTCGGTCGCGTAGGTGGGCAGCCGTTTGAGGGCTTCGGTGATGTAATCGCGGCGCTCGTTGAGGTTGTCCAGCACCAGATTGAGCTTGCTCAGTGCCGGGCCGAACTCCTTGCGGTTGTCGGCGACGAAGCCGGAAATCTGGGCTGAGACATCGCTGATGCCCGAGATCAACTGACTCAGCGCGGCGCGCCGCTCGTCGAGCGCGGCGAACAACTCGTTACCGTCGTCGACCAGTTTGTTGACCTGATTGGCGCGTTCGGACAGTACTGATGTCACCGACTTCGCGTGCGCCAGCAGGCCTTGCAGCGCCTCGTCACGGCGGTTCAGGGTGCGGGACAACGATGTGACCCCATCCAGCGCACCACGCAGCTCCGGGGTGGCGTCGTGCAGCGTGTCGGTGAGAACGTTCAAGGCCTGCTCGAACTGCGGCTTGTTCAGATTGTTCGCGTTTTGACCCAGATCCTCCAGCGCGCCGGCCAGCGTGTAGGGCGTTGTCGTCCGGCTCAGCGGGATGGTGGTCGACTTGCCGCTGCCCGCCGGGGTCACCGAGATGGAGCGCTCACCGAGGATGGTGTCGGTGCGGATCGCGGCCAGCGACTGGTCACCGACGGCGACGTGGCGGTCCACGCTGAAGGTCACCTTGGCACTGTCTCCGGCCAGACCGACCGACTGCACTTTGCCGACTTTGAAGCCCGAAACGTAAACGGCGTTGCCTGGGGTGATGCCGCCGGCATCGGTGAAGTAGGCGTCGTACGTTTTCCCCTGCGGCCAGAACGGCAATCCGGCGTAGCCGAATGCGAGCAACACAACGCAGACCATCAGCACCAGGCCGAAGATGCCGGTCCGCAGTGGGTCACGTTCGCGCCTAGGGTTATTTGACAAAAGCGCACCTTCCCTTGCTCGGATCTACCTGTCCGCCGAGCGGCAGCAGGATGTCGCCGCCGGCCGGTCCGTTGATCTTGATGGTCACGGAGCAGAAGTAGATGTTGAAGAACGACCCGTAGGCGCCGAGGGCGGCCAGGCGCAGGTAGTCCTCGCCCAGTTGCTCGATGTCGTTGTTCACCTCGGCCTTGCGGTGGTCCAGCTCGGTGGCCAGTGGCCGGGTGTTTTCCACGATGCCCTGCAGCGGCCGGCGTGAATTCTTCAGCAGCTCAGTAAGATCCGCCGTTGTCGACGCGAGCGGTGGGATAGCGCCCGCGATCGTGTCCTTGTTCTTGGCCAGCCCGGTGATCAATTGC
>Ga0209448_10000321_pt1 | contig 16530 bp, 7 predicted proteins | sample BogFormECP14_OM2_FD_188245 | JGI IMG/M metagenome (GOLD analysis project Ga0209448, IMG submission 188245) | Bog forest soil microbial communities from Calvert Island, British Columbia, Canada - ECP14_OM2 (SPAdes) (version 2) | ecosystem: Environmental > Aquatic > Freshwater > Wetlands > Bog ... | reverse complement strand
AAGCAGCGAACCGAAACCGCCGACCTCATCGTACATCCGCTCGATCTTCTCGACGACGGTGGCCGGCGAGCCGATCAGCCAGTTGTGACGGGCACAATATTCCGGCGTGACGTCGCTGTCGGCGACCTCGGGATCGTGTTTCAGGAACTGGATGACGCCGACATTGGTCAGCAAAGGCAGAAAATACTCGCGCATCATCCGCCCCATCATCCCGCCGATCGACAATCGCCAAGCCTCGGCGTCGCTGTCGGCGACGAAGATTTCGCGCACCAGGCGCCAATCGGCGCGGCTCGGCCGGCGCCCGGTGCGGCGGGCGCCTTCCTCGACCGACTCCCAGTGGCTGGCGACATAGCCGGGATTGAGGTTGAGGCTCATCGGCAGGAAGCCGTGCTCGCCGGCGAGCTTCAGGGTATCCGAACCCTTGCTCACCCCGGCGACGCCGATCGGCGGATACGGTTTTTGAAACGGCCGGATATGGGGACGCAAACTCTCCAGCATCAGGTCGGTCTTGGTTACCTTCCAGTACTTGCCGGCGTAATCGAAGGGCGCTTCCTCGGTCCACAACTTCAGTATGATGTCGAGTGCCTCGCGTGTCATTTCGCGGTGCTGCCCGGCATTCCCGTCGACGTTGAACATTGCCCAATCGCTCGGTAGGCCGCTGGCGGCGACGCCGAAGTTGAGCCGGCCCTGAGCCATGTGGTCGAGCATGGCGACCCGGTTGGCAAGCTCCGCCGGGTGGTGATAGGGCAACAGGAAACCGCCGGGGGCGAGCCGGATATGGCGCGTCTCCATCAGTGCTTGCGCGATTAACAGATCGGGCGCGGGATGCGGTTCCCAGGGCGCCGTGTGATGCTCCCCGATCCAGCCCTCGCTGAACCCCAGCTCGTCGGCCCAGCGCAAGGTCTGGAGGTCCCATCGATGACCATCGAAGAGGCCGCACTCCGGCGGATGCGAAGGCATCGTAAACAGGCCGTATTGCATCAGGACCTCCCGGCTGCTGGTTCGGCGAAAATAGTTTATCCGGGGTCGGCGTCCAACTGCGCATTTGGCGGGGCGGCAGATCCGCGGGATCGCTGCGGTCTCGGTTAATTTATGTCAATTTCCATCTGTGTGTATCAAATTGTGACAGAAATCGGCCTCAATCTGCCTTTTTTTTGCCGCAGGTGGGTTGGAATGTCGCACCCACTTCGACCCCAGTCCCCGTCCCCCACGGCGAACTGGGCCCACAGGCAGCGCTCACACAGATCGGGAGGGTCAGCGATGACCAAAGCCACCTCGTCTCGACGCCGCACGAGGAGACGGCACGTACGGGAAAAGGCGACCATCGATCACTTGGTCCGCGCGGTTTATTCGAAGGCCGATGAAAGGGGGACAACCCATCCCCCCGTGACGGCATCCGGCCTTTCGGTTGAAGAGCAGGTCCGCAAGCAGTGGCATCCCGGCCTGGGAGGTCTCGCGCTCTTTTAAAGGACCGCCGCAACACTCAGCGCAAAATCTTCGATATCTCTCGAGCCGGTGATCCCACCGGCTCTTCTTTTTGAGAAGCCGCGGGGCTCCCCCCCCAATCGCGATTGTCAATCGGCAAAGTTGTGCTCGCGACGCTGCACGCAACGACTGTTACGTGGACAGAGGCCGAAGAGATCGCGCAGAAACCTTGTTCATCCCGGTCGCCGCGGCCGGTGAAGTACGCACCGCAGACGATTCTACCAAGCCGCCGCGCCCGTGGCGCCCCAGCCTCCTTCTCCAATCCCACACTACCCAATTTCCACACAGCTTGACGGACGTGATCTTTTTGTTGCGTTAAATTCGATCGCCGGGGAGTTTCGATCCGACCCCTGTGCAAAACCGGGGGGCGCGGATGACCGCTAAAGCGTACAACCCCAAGAAGCGGACGAATGAAGAAGGAGCGCGAGTTTGCATGCCTACGGAGAGTAACGACGTGGAGCAAACGTTTCCCGTCGCCCTGGTCGGGCTGGCATGTCGGTTCCCGGGTGCCGCTGACCTGGAGGAATTCTGGTCGCTGCTAAAAGGGGGAAGGGACGCCGTCGGCGAGATACCCGACGACCGCTGGGACGTCGAGGCGTACTTTCATCCCGATCCGGCCAGGCCCGGAATGATGTATACGCGCGCGGGCGGGTTTATCCCCGACATCGACAAATTCGATGCCGGGTTCTTCGGAATTTCGCCGCGAGAGGCGCGGCGCATCGACCCGCAACAACGACTTCTTTTGGAGTTGACCTGGGAAGCGCTGGAGAGCGCGGGCATCGTTCCGGAGCGACTCGCCGGATCGGAGACCGGTGTTTTCGTCGGGATCTCGGTGTCCGACTACGCCGCGCTGCAGCGCGAAGAGCCGGACCAGGTCGATCCCTACGTCATGTCCGGCAGCGCGCTCAGCAATGCGGCGAACCGAATTTCCTACATCTTCGATTTGCACGGTCCGAGCTTTACTGTCGACACCGCCTGCTCGTCATCGCTGGTAGCGGTGCACGAAGCCTGCGTCAGCTTGTGGACGGGTGAGTCGAGCTTGGTGATTACGGCCGGCGTCCATGCGCTATTGTCGCCGTCCGGTACCGTCGGCTTCTCGAAGGCGCGCATGCTGTCGCCGACCGGCCGATGCCGCCCCTTCGACGCGGCCGGCGACGGTTATGTCCGGTCGGAAGGCGGCGCGGTCGTCATTCTGCAACCGCTCGCGCAGGCGCTCGCCGAGAAGAACCCGGTCTATGCCGTCATCGTCGGCTCGGGCGTCAATTCTGACGGCCGTACCACGGGCTTGGCGATGCCCAACCAAGCGGCGCAAGAAGCGCTGCTGCGCCGAGTGTATCGTGACGCCGGGATCGACCCGAGCGAGATCGTCTATGTCGAGGCGCATGGCACCGGCACGAGCGTCGGCGACCCGATCGAATGCGCTGCCTTGGGGTCGGTGCTCGGCGCCTCGCGTGCGCCCGGCGATTGCTGCCGAATCGGCTCGGTCAAGAGCAATATCGGCCACCTCGAACCGGCCTCGGGGATTGCCGGGCTGCTGAAAGTGGTCCTCGCGCTGGGTCACCGCGCGATCCCGCGCACCTTGCATTTCGCGGTGCCCAACCCGAAAATTCCGTTCGAGGAACTCAATCTTTCGGTCGTTTCGGAACATACGGAATTGGCGCCGGGTCGCTTGACCATGGGCGTCAACTCGTTCGGGTTCGGCGGCACCAACGCCCATATCGTCGTCCGAGAGCCGGATGCGCCGGATGCCGCCGCGGTTCGGCAGGACGCGGAGACGGATGGCCGAGAGGTCCAGCCGCTGCTGATCTCCGCGCACGATTCGGCAGCTCTGAAGAGTCTCGCCCTGCGCTACGCCGAATCGCTGAGATCGCCGACGGCACCGCCCTTTTCGGCCCTGTGCCGCAGCGCAGCCACCCGACGGACGCACCACCAGCATCGCCTCGCTGCGTTTGGCCGAACCCGGGATGAAGTCGCTGCGCAGTTCGAGGCGTTCGCGGCCGGCGATCCGCCACCGCTCCTCGCCCAAGGGCATGTCCAGGCCCCTCCGGTTCGACTGGCCATGGTATTTTCCGGAAACGGCTCGCAATGGCGCGGCATGGGGCAGGATCTGCTCGCCGATCCCTTCATTGCCGAGTGCATCGAGCGGGTCGATGCGATGCTCAGCCGGCTCAGCGGCTGGTCGGTTAAGGACGCCCTATTATCGGCGGAACCGGCGAACCTCTTCGATCGCACCGAAATTGCGCAACCGGCGCTCTTTGCGCTGCAGGTAGCGATGCTCGAATGGCTGGGCGCGCACGGGATCGAGGCCGATGCCGTGCTCGGCCACAGTGTCGGTGAGGTGTCGGCGGCTTACGGGGCGGGCATCTTGTCACTTGCCGAAGCCTGCCGGGTCATCGTCGAGCGCAGCCGAGCGCAAGGGCGCACCGCCGGAACCGGCCGGATGGCCGCCCTTGGATTATCGCCCGAGAATGCCGCCGCACTGATTGCCCCCTATGGCGAGGCGCTGACGATTGCCGCCGTCAACACCCCGAATTCGGTCACGGTGGCGGGCGACGCGGCTGCAATAGACGCGCTCGGTGGCGAACTCGACGGGAACCAGGTCTTCTTTCGTCCTCTCGACCTCGATTATGCCTTCCACAGCCGCTGCATGGACCCGATCCGCGAGGGGCTGTTGGACCGGCTCGACGGGTTGCGGCCGCAAGATGGTCGGCTGCGTTTTGTCTCGACCGTCACCGGCACGACGATCGAGGGTGGTCGGCTCGACGCGGAATATTGGTGGGACAATATCCGCCGACCTGTTCAGTTCGCCCCCGCGATCGAATCGCTAAGGGCCGAGGGCTTCAATGTCTTTCTCGAGATCGGTCCGCATCCTATCCTCGACATCTATCTCCGCGAATGCCTGAAGACCACCGACGGCCAAGGGGTCTCGATCCCCACTCTGCGGCGTCACGAGCCCGAACGCGATGCGTTGCGGCTGGCGCTTGGCCGCTGCTATGCCGCCGGCGTCGCGATCGATTATGACGCCCTCTACCCTCGCGATTGCGCGTTCGTGCCGCTTCCTGCCTATCCGTGGCAGCGCGAACGCTACTGGTTTACCGATAATGGCGGCGGGGCCGAAGCGTCACCCAGCCGCCGCAAGCACCCGCTTTTGGGCAAGCGCCTGCCCGCCATCGACGGGATCTGGAAGAACCGTCTCGATCCGGCGCTGCTCGGCTGGCTCGCCGATCATGTCGTCCAAAGCACCACGGTCCTACCGGGAGCGGCATATATCGAGATGGCTGTCTCGTCGGTTTTGTCGACCCGCGATTGCGACGGGGTCGAGATCGAGGCCTTCGAGATCAGGCGGCCGCTGGTAATTGCCGCGAGTGCCGAGCCATCGGTCGAGGTCGCGCTGTCGGCCGAAGACGGCACCTTCCGACTGCACACAAGCGATACGCTCGGGACCGCGCTGCCCCCGGTCGCGGTTGCCCGTGCCGTGCCTCTGGCGGGGAGCCAATCGGAGCGCATTGCCCCGGTTGAGGCCATCCGGGCGCGTATGGGAAAGCAGATCAACGGCGCGGAGCTCTATCGTCGATTTACCGCTCGCGGCCTGATCTATGGGCCGGCGTTCCAGGGGATCGCTGAGGCATGGGTCGGCAAAGATGAAGCGCTCGGACGCATCGCCGTGCCGGCGGCGGTAAGGGCCGAGCTGGGTGAATATCACATGCACCCGGCGCTGCTCGATGCGTGCCTCCAGGTCACCCTCGCCACCGTCGCCGAGCAACCGGATGAGGACCGTCAGGGTGTCTTTGTTCCGAGCAAGGCGGAGCGTATCCGTTTCTATGGCGGCGGCGAACGCATCGCCTGGTGTCATGTCACCGTGCTTCACTCCGGAGCTCGCTCGATCGTTATCCGGGCTCTGGTGCTTGGCAACGATGGCGCAACAATCGCCGAGATCGACGGTTTGCGCTTGCACCGCGTCGATCTCGGCGGCGCCGGAGAAATCCCGGCTTATCAGTGGCATTACCAGCTCCGGCCTGGGGGACACGACGCGGATGGTGCCGACCTGCCGCGGCCGCATGCGCTAGCGCCGTTCTTTGCGCCGGCAAGCCCCGGCGAAGGCGAGCGCGATGAGGCGACCCGTTCGCTCCTCGATCGGGTCGCCGCAATGTATGCTGGAACGGCTCTGGCGCAAATTGTCGGAGGCGGCCATCGCTTCACTGTTGCGCAGCTGATTGCGGAGCGCGGCGTCGCGCCCGAACTAGAACATTACCTCGACAGGCTTCTCGCCCTCGCCCGCCGCGCGGGGGTGGCGGAACGTGATGGGACCGAGTGGCGCCTCGCCGGTTCTTCCGCGGAGGCGGAAACTCTTTGGCGCGAGGCGATCGCCCGTTATCCCGCCCACCTCGCCAGCTTGCAGCTGATCGCACGATTCGCGGCAGCGATCCCCGGAATCTTGCAGTCGCGAATCGACCCGCTCGATTTGCTGTCTGCCGAGCCGGGCTTCGACGCGGTCGAGCAGCTCTATGATTGCGACCCGCTGTTTCGCAGGGCGAACGAAGCGGCGGCGGGGATGGTTCGGCAGCTGTGTCATACAATGCCTCGGACACGCTCGCTGCGCATCGTAGAGATCAGGGGCGGGACAGGGGGGGTTGCGGGGGCGTTGCTTGCGGCGGTGCCGGCTGATCGCGTCGAGTACGTGTTCACCGATCCGAGCGAGGCGGCTGTCGCGCGCGCGGAAGCGCGTTTTAAAGGCCTTTCCTTTGTTCGTTGCGCAGTGCTCGATCCCGAAAAGGAGATCGCCAAACAAGGTTTCGCCCCCGACCACTACGATCTCGTCGTCGCCGGAGCGCCGCTGATCCCCCAGCCCGACCTTGGCCGGGATCTCGCCGCCACGCGCCTATTGCTCAAACCGGGCGGCCTACTCCTACTGATGGCTCCGAAGGAGTGCGGTTTCCTCGATCTCGCCTGCGGCATGAGCCCCAATAGCGCGGGCGAGAGTGATTGGCGGCGGTTGGTGCTCGACGCAGGCTTCGGTGAGGTGGTTTCACGCGGCTATGACGACCCGATCGCGGCCAGAGCTGCGGTCATCGGGCGCAAGCCAACAGCGGCAACGCGGTCGCCCGTACCTCGCGAAGTCGATCCGGCCACCTGGCTGGTACTCGCGGATGACATCGCTGTCGATCCCGCCGCAGCGGTCATCCGCGCGCTGGCTCCGCTTGGCCAGCGTGTCGTGATCGCTCGGTCCGGCCGTCGATTCGATCGTCTCGGCCTCGACCGGTTCGACGTTCCGCCGGCGGACTCGAACTCATACGCGGAGCTTTTCCGTCTCCTTGCCGCAGACGGCGTCAACCGGCTTCATCTCGTGCACCTCAGGGGAGCCGCTGACGCAGTGCCGGCAGATCCGCTCGCTGCCCAGCGAGCTGGCAGTTTCGACCTGCTGATCGCCGTGCAAGCGCTGATCGCAGCGGGGCTGGCGCCGTCGGCGCGTCTGACGGTCGTCACCTCCGGTGCGATGCCGATGGCAGACGGGTCGGGGGGTTGCGTACACCCGTGGCAAGCGACGCTTTGGGGCCTCACCCGCACCATCCTCAACGAACGGGCGGATATTTCCTCTCGCCTGATCGATCTCGACCCCGGAGCAACCGCGGCGGGTTCGGCTGAGGCGCTCGTCGAAGAGATCCTCCGCCGCGACGACGAGGACGAAGTCCTGTTGCGTGGTGGCGTGCGCTATGTGCCGCGACTGACGCGGTGGACGGCGCCCCCGGTTTTGCGCGACGGCACGCGCGAAACCGGTTTTAGATTGACCTTCGCGCAGGGAAAGCTGCAGGACGGCATAAACTTGCAACGGATCGCCATCCCGCGGCCCGCCGCCGGGGAGGTTGCCGTGCGTGTCAGGGCGGCGGGAGTAAATTTCCGTGATGTCCTGCAGCGCATGGGCCTCCTGCCCGAGGAAGCGTTCGAGGGCGGGTTCGCGGGTGCGACGCTCGGCATGGAGTTCGCGGGCGAGGTAATCGAGGTCGGCGACGGCGTCGATCGCTTCCGTCCGGGGGACGCCGTGTTCGGCTTCGGCCGCGACGCGTTCTCGTCCCATCTCGTCGCGCCCGCCTTCGGTCTCTTCAAGAAACCGGGGTCGATGAGCTTCGAGGAAGCCGCGACGCTCCCTGTCGCCGCGATGACCGTCTACTATTCGCTGCACCATCTCGCCCGGTTGCAGAAGGGCGAACGAATCCTGGTTCAGGGGGCCGCTGGCGGCGTCGGCTTGGCCGCCATCCAATTTGCCCAGTCGGTTGGCGCCGAAATCTTCGCCTCGGCTGGTTCAGTGGAAAAGCGCGAGTTTCTGAGCCGGCTCGGGGCGCAGCACGTTGTCGACTCGCGGTCGCTTGCCTTCGCGGACGACATCCGCGAGATTACCGATGGCGAGGGTGTCGACGTCGTCTTGAACTCGATCGCCGGGGAGGCAATCCACAAAGGCCTCTCTATCCTCCGGCCGTACGGACGTTTCGTCGAGCTCGGGAAGCGGGACTTCTTCGCCAACAGCAAAATCGGACTGCAACCTTTCCGCAATAATATCCAATTCTTTGGGGTCGATGTCGATCGACTGCTGGTCGACCGCCCTGCGCTCTCCAGCCAGCTTTTCGCCGAGCTCGCTCCGCTTCTCGAGCAGCGCGTTTTTGTCCCGCTGCCGCATCGGGTCTTCCCGATCGCGCGAGCTGGCGAAGCGTTCCGCTGCATGCAGCACTCGCGCCATATCGGCAAGATCGTTCTGGCGATGGACGGGGCTGATCGTCCCCCGATCGTAGCAGACCGGCCCGAAACCGCGCTGCAACTGTCTCCCGCGGCGAGCTATCTCGTCACCGGCGGCCGTGGCGGGTTCGGCCTTGCGACCGCTGAGTGGCTTGTGCGGAAAGGTGCCCGTCATCTCGCCGTCGTCGGGCGCAGCGAAACCACCGCGCCCGATGCAGCGTCGGCACTCGGGCGCCTGAGGCAGGACGGCGTCGCGGTTCACGAATTTACCGTCGACATCGCCGATGCGGATCAGGTTGCCCGGCTGATACGGCGCATGCAGCGCGAAATGCCGCCATTGCGCGGTATCATACATTGCGCGGCGGTCATTCAGGATTCGAGCCTGGTCAATATGACCGAAGCAAACTTCCACGACGTCCTGCGACCGAAAATCGCCGGCGCCTGGAACCTGCACCAGGAGACGCTCGACCAGAAGCTAGATTTCTTCGTCATGTACTCGTCGGCGACGACTCTGTTCGGCAACGAGGGACAAGGGAACTACGTCGCGGCGAATTTGTATTTGGAGGCTTTGGCCGACTATCGGCGAGGGCTCGGCCTGCCCGGGCTGGCGGTTGCCTGGGGGGCAATTGGCGAGGTGGGGCACCTAGCGCGGAACCCCGCCGTGGCCCGGATGCTCGGAGAGCGGCTCGGCGTGAAGCTGCTCGCACCGGTACCGGCGCTCGACCGGTTGGAGCAAGCGATCCTCTCCGGGATGTCGCAGATCACCCTGGCGGGACTGAGCTGGTCGCGACTGGCGATTCTGCCGGCAGTCGCCAAAGCACCGAAATTTTCCCTGGTTCGCGAGTCCTCGGACGACGCGGCGAACGAGGCTACCGGCGGAGATTTTGAGGACGTTCGGGGACACCTGGCCGAGCTGCCGCGGACCGAGGCGATTTCTTTCGCCGAACAGTTGCTGATCAAGCATGTTGCCGGTATCGTCGGTATAGCGTCGGCAAAACTCGCGGCCGACCAGTCGCTGCTCGATCTCGGCATGGATTCGCTGATGCTCGTTGAGCTGCAGATGAAGTTGGAGAAGCAGTGCGGGATGGTCATCTCGACACTGGAGCTGATGGATACGACGACGGTGGCGAAGCTCGCACAGCGCATCGTCGACCATGTCGGCACCGCACCGGCAATCACCCCGACCTTGACGGCGACGGCCCCCACCGCCGATCCGGACGAACTCGAACCGTCGGCCGATTCGGCGATCATCGCGGCGATGGGGCAGCTCTTAAAGGATGATCTGGATAGAACGAGGGGGCGCACGTTTTGACCGAACCTCTGCGGGTACTCAAGTACTCTTCCGCTGAAGAGAAGCGCGAACTGGCCAATCGCATGATGCGCCAGCGTGTCGCCCATGCCCCACGCGAGCTCCTATTTGGCTCGACCACGGCCGAGGTGGCGGCGATTCCCGAATCCCATTACCGCCTCGATCTCCATCCGGCTTATCTAAACCTGCTGGCACGCATGGAGGAACTCGAGCCGCCCGATATCGGCGGGGTGCCCTATTTTCGGCTTCACCAGGGCCTCGTGCGAGACACCACTCGGATCGGCGAGCGCGAGTACATCAGCTTCTCGAACTACAATTACCTGGGGCTCTCCGGCCACCCCGCGCTCAAGGCAGCAGTGGCCGATGCGATCGATCGCTACGGCACATCGGTCTCGGCGAGCCGCATAGTCGGCGGCGAGCGGCCCATCCACCTCGAGCTCGAAGGGGCGCTTGCCGAGCTTCTCGGTGCCCAGGCGTGTCTTGCCTTCGTCAGCGGGCACGGGACCAACGTCACGACGATCGCGCATCTCTTCGGGCCGAAGGACCTGATCCTGCACGACAAGCTGGGCCACAACAGCATTCAGATGGGCGCACTGCTGTCGGGCGCCAGGCGGATCGCCTTTCGGCACAATGACTGGCAGATGGTCGACGACCTGCTGCAGCGTCATCGCCGCCACTACGAACGCGTGGTGATGATCCTCGAAGGCGTCTACAGCATGGATGGAGATTTTCCCGACTTGCCGCGTTTCGTCGAGCTGCGCGAGCGCCACAAAGTTTTTCTGATGGTCGACGAGGCGCACTCGCTCGGGGTGTTGGGGGCGCGCGGGCGCGGCATCCGCGAGCATTTCGGCCTATCCGGCGACGACGTCGACATCTGGATGGGCACGCTGAGCAAGTCCCTCGCCAGTTGCGGCGGATATATCGCCGGCTGCCGTGAGCTTATTTTGAACCTCAAATTCAACGCCCCGGGCTTTGTCTTCAGCGTCGGCCTGTCGCCAGCCAATGCCGCGGCCGCGTTCGCGGCGCTCCAGGTGATGGGGGCCGAGCCCGAACGCGTCGGAGAGCTGCGCCAGCGCGCCGGGCTGTTCTTGGAACTGGCCCGCGAAAGGCAGCTGCCGACCGGCTCGAGCAAGGGTGTCTCGGTTGTGCCGCTGATCGTCGGCGATACGAAGCGGTGCGTGGCGTTGACCAACGCGCTCTTTCAACGCGGGATCGACGTGCAGCCGATTCTCTACCCGGGGGTGCGGGAGCGCGCGGTACGGTTGCGATTTTTCATCAACGGTACCCATACCGAAGACCAGATCCGGCGAACGATCGGCATCGTCGACGAGGAGTGGCGCCGGGTTTGTGGCGATTCCGGCTGAACGCCCCGACGGCCTATCTCGGCATTAAAAGGTTTCGGAAATGACGCTCGACACCTGCAAAGTGCTGATGATATTCCCGCGCTTCAATACCGATTCGTTTTGGAATTACCGGGCGACCTGCGAATTGACCGGGGCGCGCTATCCGGCGGCGCCGCTTGGCCTGATTACCGTCGCCGCCCTGCTGCCGAAATCCTGGGAGGTACGGCTCGTCAATCGCAACACCGAAACCCTGACCGAGGACGACCTCGAATGGGCCGATCTGGCGATGACCGGGGGAATGCTGTTTCAGCAGCCCGATACCCTTCGCATCATCGAGATGTGCCGGGCGAGGGGCAAGCCGGTCGTGGTCGGCGGGCCCGATGTCACTTCGACGCCGGATATCTATAACAGCGCGAACTTCCGAGTTCTCGGAGAGGCCGAGGAGATTATGGAGGATTTCGTCGCTGCGTGGCGGAGCGGAGCCGAGGAAGGCCTTTTTGAGGCGCCGATGGGGCAGACGGACGTCACGAAGAGCCCGACACCGCGCTTCGACCTCTTAAAGCTCGAGCATTATCTCCATGTCGGTATCCAGTTCTCGCGCGGCTGCCCGTTCAATTGCGAGTTCTGCGACATCATCGAGCTCTACGGGCGAGTGCCGCGAACCAAGACGAACGCGCAGGTTTTGACCGAACTCGACGCCTTGTACGCGCTCGGCTATCGCGGCCATGTCGACTTTGTCGACGACAACCTGATTGGCAACAAAAAGGCTCTCAAAAAATTTCTGCCGGATTTACAGAGATGGCTAGAGAAGAAGGGCTTTCCGTTTGAATTTTCGACCGAAGCGTCGATAAATCTGGCCGATGATTCCGAATTGCTCAGCGCCTTGGGAGCAGCGAATTTCTTTGCAATCTTCGTTGGGATTGAGAGTCCCGATACGGACACTCTGGTCTTGATGCGGAAGAAGCAGAACACCCGGCGCAGCCTGCAGGAGAGCATCTATAAAATCTACGATGCGGGGATTTTCGTGTTCGCCGGCTTCATCGTCGGCTTTGACAGTGAGAAGGGCAACACCGCCGAGGGGATGATCGAGTGCATCGAGGATACGGCGATCCCGGTGTGCATAGTCGGGTTGCTGTACGCGCTGCCGGCGACACAGTTGGGGCGTCGGCTGTTGCGCGAGGGGCGCCTCTTTCCCGGTTATGACATGCCCAGCCGGCAAGAGGGCGATCAATGCACGATCGGTCTCAACTTCGAAACCAAACGCCCGCGCCGTGACGTGCTCGCGGATTACCGGGCGGTACTGGAGGCGGTTTATGATCCGACTGCCTATTTCGGCCGCGTGCGACGCTTAGGCCGCATGCTCAAGCGCGGGAAGCGCCGGCTCGAGGCACCGCCGTCGCATGTATTTCGCGACCTGCTTCTGTTGGGCCGGCTGGTTTGGCGCTTACCTGATGCGGGTCCCGGTACGGCAAGGCAATTCTGGAAGACCATGCTCGACTGCGCCATTCACAACCCCCCGGCCTTGCCGTTTATGGTTATGTTGAGCGCCCTCTATTTGCATCACGGCCCTTTCTCACGCCAGGTTATCGCCGAAATCGATCGGCAGATCGAGGATATCGACCTTGGCCTCTGGCTCGCCCCGCAGCCAGCGCCGGCCGATGACAGAGCTCTTTCCGCTGCCTAGCTCGCCGTGCACCGTGGCGTTAGTTCTCACAGAGCCTTGGCATAGATGCGATAGAGCTTATCAAGTTGCGCGCCGATGGCGTGGGCGCCTTCGAGGGAGGGTTTGTTATCCTCCAGGATCCACGAGAACTCGACAGTCTCGATATTTTCCCGGCGTGCAACATTTAGGACTTCCGCCAGCATCAAGATGACCAGGGTCGCGCTCAAGGCCGATCTGCGATACCGCGGGCGCACGCCGGTCAGAATCACCCGCGCCGTTTTCGGTTTGCGGAAACGCAGCCGCCACAACAATTTGAGCCAGTTGATCGGAAACAGTCTGCCGCCGAGATCGGCGATGATCTCGTTGAGATTGGGGAGCGCCACCACCATCGCAGCCGGCTCGCCATCGGCCAGCGCGAAGACAACGCCTTCCGGCGGAAGAACAGGCGCCAGCTGGTCGATGATCTGTTTGGCTTCGCGCTCGGTAACCGGCAGAAACCCCCAATTTTGGGTCCAGGCTTCGTTGTAAATATCGAGAGCGAGCCGCATTTCCGCGGCGAAGCGGGCGGGGTCGAGATGGCGCACGGCGATCCGCCCCTCCGCGCGAAGCCGAGCGGTAACGTTTTCGAGCTGGACGATGTGCTTTGTTACGATATCGGTGACCGTGACCCGCAGCGCGTGTACGTCCTTGGCCTTGACATAGCCTGTTTCGGCGAGATGTTTTGCGTAATAGGGGGGTGTGTACGGCATCCCGACCATCGGCGGCGTGTCGAAGCCAGACACCAGGACGCCGATGTCGTCGTTCATCGACAGGCTGTAAGGCCCCAGGATTCGGCGCATGCCGCGCTCCCGCAGCCAATTCTCGGCGACGCGTTGCAACGCGGCAAAAACCGCCTGGTCGTCTACCGCCTCGAGCAGCCCAAAATGGCCGGTCTCGTCGTGGTGGGTTTCGAGATGGCGGTGATTGATCTGTGCGCTGATTCGCCCGACCGGTATGCCGTCACGCCATGCCAGCCAGAAACAGGCTTCGCCATGATCGAAGAACGGGTTCCGCTTCCGGTCGAGTAGCCGATGCGCGTCTTGACGCAGCGGCGGGACCCAGCTCGGATCATTGCGATGGAGGCGGTAGGGCAGATCGACAAATCGGTAGCGATCGCGCCGGCCGCGAAGTTCTGTCACTTCGATTCGACCACCTGCGACCCGTTCCCGTTCGCTCGGGGAACACGCATCGGCAGCATCGGGCGCGGAGAGGGCCAAGGTATGCGATGGCTGTTTCATCGGCATCGGAACGGAGAGGCGGCGAACTTGGAGAGATGTCGGATGCTGGGCTGCGGCCGAACCCAGAGACCCCAACCCTGGACACTATCCGAAAACCGAGATTACAAGAAGCACCGTGTGCTGCACCCACCTTGGCGCGCGGACAAGGAGCTTTGATGCGGCCGCACCGCTCAGTGACTGATTCTGCCTTCCATGGAGACTCCGGCATATCGACTGCGCCTCGAGCTCAACCCGACGCCATCGAAGGCGAGCTCCCTCTCAGGCAGCTGCGGCGAACACTTGACGACTTACTGGTTCCCAGACCCTTGTTCTACTGGACGGACTTCCTCGCCTCGGTAATTTGCTTTTACGCCGGGTTTGCCGCCGGCGTGGTTTTGCCGCCGGGTAATCCGTTCAAGCCTCTCGCCGCCGTAGTCGCAGTGCTCGCCCTTTACCGGGCAGTCGTGTTCATCCACGAATTGGCCCATCTACCCCGGGATCGCCTCCCGGGGTTCCGGGTCGCGTGGAACTTGCTCTGCGGCATCCCCCTCCTTGTGCCAAGCTTTCTCTATTCCTCGCATCTCGACCACCATGTACGCCGCACTTACGGCACAGCGAAGGATGGAGAATACATGCCTTGGGGTCGCCCAGGGGGCCGCGTGCGCATCGTGCTGTTCGCTCTGTCGAGTTTTCTCGGACCGCCGACAGGTGTGCTGCGATTCGGCCTGCTCGGACCGCTCTCCTGGATCGACCCAAGAGTTCGGAGATGGGTTGCGGTCAATGCCTCATCCCTGGTCGTCAGTCCGCGTTACCGGCGCGACCCGCCATCGCCGCAGGAAGCACGCGGCTGGCATGTGCAGGAAGCCGGCGTCTTCCTCTACCTCCTCGCGATCACAGCCGCCCTGGCTGCGGGACTTATCCACGGGGAGCTGCTGCTGCGGCTGTATCTGACCGCCGTCGCCGGCCTCCTCCTCAACAGCCTGCGTACCCTCGCGGCGCACCGGTATCGCTCGACGGGTAATCCGCTGACGAGGACCCAACAATTGCTCGATTCGGTGAACTATCCGGGGCGTTCCTGGCTGATACCGCTGTGGGCGCCGGTGGGGCTCCGGTTTCACGCAGCGCATCATCTCTATCCGGGAATCCCGTATCACAATTTGTCGGAGGCGCATAATCGCATGACGGGGATGTTGCCGCCGGGGTCGCCGTATCATCGAGCCACCGGGTACGGTCTGGTCGCCAGCCTTGCCGACCTCTGGCGGCGCGCCCGCTAGAGATTGCCGGCTCCGGCGGAGAGACGGGGAGCAAGTGTCTGCAGAGCTGCACACGTCGGTCGTCACCGCGCCTCACTCAGCGAACGATGACGAGTCCTCAGAAAATCGTATCCTGGGTCACGACAAATATCAGCCGAACAATCCTATAATCCTGTTGTCGGTTTGCCCCCGAAGCGGGTCCAATTACCTGGAAGCCCTGCTCTCACTCCATCCGCATTGCAGGAGGTCTAGACTTCCGGAAGATTTCTTCCTTGCCAACAGTGAGACGCTGCTAAATTTTTGCCGATCGGTCGCCGAAAGCTGGGACGATTGGTGGCGCCCGCGCCTGGGCGGGCCAAATTGCTTAGCGGCGCATATCGGCACGGCGTTATTACGCTTTGCCGACCCTGACCCGGAAGAAGAAGCGCCGGTCAACGATTGCCGGCTGATGCTCCGCTCTCCCACGATTGAAGGAATCGCGGCCGCTACCACCGTGTTTCCGAATGCCCAGCTAGTGGTCCTGGTACGGGACGGACCGGCGACGGTCGAATCGGGGCGCAGGAGCTTCGGCTGGCCGTATGAAGAGGCCATGCTCGCCTGGCGCCGTTCCGTTCGCCGTATCTTGGTTTTTCTAGCGGGTGTCAACGGGCGCCGCTGCCGGCTAATCCGGTTCGAAGATCTCGTAGCCGATCCGGCCCGTGAGATTGCGCGGGTTATCGATTTTCTCGGACTGGACCCGGTGCTCTACCCCTTCGACAGGGTTGATGCGATGCCGGTGTTCGGCTCATCGAGCTTCGGACGGGCTCCCGGAGAGGAGGTCCATTGGGGCCCGGTACCTAGGGATGGATCATTCGATCCCTTGACGAGAGCGCGGTCATGGCCGTCCCGACGGCTCACGCGGTTCGCTTGGCTCGCGGGCGCGGAGCAGCGCAGGCTCGGCTACCCCGTTCACTCGGTGTCGCCGATGGGCCGCGTCGCGAACGTTGCGCTCGACGGCATGTACGGGGTTTCTCGCATGACGATCCAAATCGCTTTGCTCCCCCTCAGGGAGCCGCGGGTGTTCAGTGACCGGCGGCGGCGGTATCTTTCCTGGCGCAAGATGAGCAGACCGGGCGACGCGGTGCAATGTGCCCTACGAAATTGGACGCGATCGCGCGGAGCATGATCAGGTGTCGGAACCTTGTGATTTACGAGGTCGGTTGTACCCAATTGCCATCGATATTGACGGCACCTCTGGCGGCGAAAATATTCAAGCGTAGGGACCAATATCGACGGTAACGCGGCGAAGGATGGGATCGACCAACCCGGCCGGGAGCGCTCGCATCAGCTGCATGCCCAGATAGAGCGGATAGGGAAAGGCGATCTGGCGGCGTCCCTTAGCCAAGCCGCGGCGAATGATCCCAGCGGCACGTTCGGGCGACAATATTAGCGGCTTGGGTCCGCTAACCGTATCGGACAGACGCGTTTCGACGAAGCCCGGCAAGACAACCGATAC
>Ga0209448_10000320_pt1 | contig 16610 bp, 15 predicted proteins | sample BogFormECP14_OM2_FD_188245 | JGI IMG/M metagenome (GOLD analysis project Ga0209448, IMG submission 188245) | Bog forest soil microbial communities from Calvert Island, British Columbia, Canada - ECP14_OM2 (SPAdes) (version 2) | ecosystem: Environmental > Aquatic > Freshwater > Wetlands > Bog ... | reverse complement strand
ACTATGGCCGGGAGTACCTTGATCTGGTCGCCACCTTCCTGCCGTTCGAGCGGGGCGACGCGACGCTGATCCGCGCGGCCGCGAAATATATCGCCGTGGCTATGGCCTATGACGATGTGATCCGGGTTGCCGATCTCAAGACGCGGGCGAGCCGGTTCAAGCGCGTTCGCGCCGAGATGGGTGCCGCGCCCGATCAACCGGTCGAAACCACGGAGTTCATGCACCCGCGCATGGAAGAGGTGGCCGGCACCTTGCCGGCAGGCCTCGGGCTCTGGCTTGAGGCACGGCCTCGGCTATTCCGCACGCTCGATCGCGTCGTCAACAAGGGACGACGCGTGCGCACCACCACGATCCGCTGGTTTCTGCCGCTCTATCTTGTTGCCGGGATGCGCCGTTTCCGCCGCGCCACTTTGCGGCACCGGCGCGAGGTCGCGCATCGTGACGCTTGGCTCGACGCAGCGCGCGCCGCCGCGGCGTCTGATTACGCCTTCGCGACAGCCATCGTCGATCTGCGCCGCCTGGTCAAAGGCTACTCCGATACTCACGCGCGCGGTTTGTCCAAGTTCGACAAAGCGTGCGCTGCCGCCCTACGGCTGAAGGGACGTAGCGATGCAGCCGACTGGGTGAGACGGTTACGTGACGCAGCGCTGGCGGATGAAGACGGAAAAACGTTAGATGGTGCGATCGCGACAATCGCCAGTTTTTAGATCACACCCTCAAGCTCTCACCCCGAGTCCTCACCCCAAGTCCTCACCCTCCTCACTCCCAACTCCTGTTAGACGCGTAAATCACCACACTGCCGACATAGAGGTGCCGATGCCGCTCCGTGACGATACCGACGTTGAAACTCTGGTTCGAGACGAGCCCAAAGGGCGCAAGCACCAGCTGCGGCTGTGGTTGCGCCTGCTGTCGTGCACCAATCTCATCACGGCGGAAATCCGGCAGCGGCTGCGCAGTGAGTTCGAATTCACGCTGCCGCGCTTCGATCTGATGGCGCAATTGTACCGTGAGCCCAACGGACTGCGTCTCGGCGAATTGTCGAAGCGCATGATGGTCACGAACGGCAACCTCACCGGTCTTGTCGACCGGCTCATTGAGGAAGGCTATGTCAGCCGCATCGGCGACCCCAGCGATGGGCGGGCTTCGGTCGTGCGCCTGACAAAATCCGGTTCGGACACGTTCAAGAATCTTGCCTCGGCACACGAAGCGTGGCTCGCGGCGCTGTTTGACGGCCTGAACACAGCAGCCACGGAGCGATTGATGAACGATTTGGCCACACTTAAACGTTCCGTTGTTGAAGTCAGTGATTTCTATGAGGATGATCGCGACTGAGGGCGTGTTGGCCCCCTCAAATGCGGGCCGCCGTCGTGTTGGGTTTCCGACCCCAAAAAATTTCGATGCCCTTCCAGACAAAGCTGCCGGTATCCGCGAGGAGACCTGAAAAAGCGGCCTCCAGATCTTTTGGGCCGTAATAAGGAAACTCCTCCAGCTTCCAGCCGACCCGCGACAAGAGTTTGCTGAAGACATATTCGATGTGCATGTCCAGTTCGATTTTCATCCTGGTTTCGGGACTATAGGCGATTTCCGCCAGGACCAAGTTGCGCCCGTCTTTCATGACGCGGAGCATTTCGGCGCCGGTTTCGCGCCAGTCGTCGGTATGCTGGACGCCTTGCAGGCAAGCCGCACAATCGAAGGTGCCGCTTGCTATGTCTCGCGTATAGGACCACTGCCATGTCGCAAGTTGTCCGCCGCGACCGCGCTTTTTCGCGATGTAATTGTCCCGCGCCTCGTCAGTGATATCGATGACGTGAATGTCGCCTTTTGGACCGATGCGTTGTCTGATGTCTTCGACAAAGCCGCACGGCTCGATGCACTCGCCGATAACAAGAACCTTGTCGCCGGGACGTAGTTCGAGCCGACTGTAGATCAGATCGCGAGCCAGCTCTGCCTTGCGCCACATAAATGGCAAGCCGCCGAGCAGCACCGCGCGGCACCAGCGCTCCTGCTCATTCTTATCAAGGATGACCTCACCGAAGCGGCGGACGTCATAGGATTGCATCCAATCCCAGGGGTCCTCGTGATCCATGCGTTTCTCCCGCTTACCGCTGAATTGGGTTGCTTGGCGTCTCGCCGTTCGACAGATCCGGCGTTCTTTTTGGCGATCGCTCCGAAGCGTCAGGGTTTGGCCGGCTTGAGGCGGACATGAATGTTCTTTTCCTGCGTATAGGCGATCAATTCCTCAAAGCACTCCTCGCGGCCGATGCCGGATTGCTTGAAGCCGCCGAACGGCGCGCCGAGAAAATGCTTTGAGACTTCGTTGATCCAGACGAAGCCCGACTGCACGGCACCTGCGGTGCGGTGCGCGGTGGACAGATCGTTGGTCCAGATCGAGGCGGTGAGGCCGTATTCGACGGCGTTCACTTCGGCGAGCATTTCGGCTTCCTTGCTCCATTTGAAGATGGAGAGCACCGGTCCAAAGATCTCTTCGCGGGCGATGCGCATATGGGACTGCACATCGGCAAACACCGTCGGCTCGATGAAGAAGCCCTTGGCGAGTGCCGGATCGGACGGTCGGCCGCCGCCACAGAGCAGCCGTCCGCCTTCCTGCTTGGCGCTGTCGATGAAGCCCAGGATGCGCTCATACTGCGTCTTGGAAATGATCGAGCCCATCGTGGTGGCCGGATCGGTGGCGACGCCGGGCTTGTAGTGGGTGATCTTCGCCTTCACCTTGGCGAGCACGGCGTCATAGATTTTTTCGTGAATGAAAGCGCGGCTGGTCGAGCCGCAGGACTGCCCACACCAGGTGAAGTTCATGCCGCCGATGACGCCGTCGGCGACCTCGTCGGGATCGGCATCGGGGAAGGCGATCAAGGCGTTCTTGCCGCCGAGTTCCAGCATTACGGCTTTGAGCGTGTCGGCAGCCGCCTTCATCACCGCGCGTCCAGTCGGCACCGAGCCGATCAGCGCAATCATGGCGACGTCTGGGTGCGAAGCGAGAGAAGACCCCGCCTCTCGGCCGCCGGGGACGAGATTGAACACGCCGGGCGGCAGGATGTCGCCGATCAGCTCGGCGAGGCGGAGCGAGGACAGCGGCGCCTGTTCCGGCGGCTTCATCACCACGGTATTGCCGGCGGCGAGCGGGGCCGCGGCCTTGCCGGCGCAAAACATGAAGGGGTGGTTGAACGGAATGATGCGGCCGACCACGCCGCGCGGCTCGCGGACCGAGAAATTCACTACGCCCGGTCCCATCGGAATCGAGGCGCCCTTCATCTCGGTGACGAGGCCGGCATAGAACTCGATCTGCGCCGCGGCGATGGTGGCGTCCTTGACCATCTCGGCGAACGGATTGCCGCAATCGGCGGCGTCGATCAGCGCCAGTTCCTCGGCATGGTCGCGCAGCACGTTGGCGATGCGTTTGAGGAGCCGCGCGCGCTCGAGCGGCGGGGTGTCGCGCCAGGCCGGGAAGGCGGCCTTGGCCGAGGCGACGGCGGCATCGATATCGGCCGCGCCGCAATCTGCGACCGGACCGAGCGATTCACCGGTGCCGGGATTGATCGCGTCGGCATAGCTGTTGGATTTCGCTCTGTGCCACTTGCCGCCGTAAAAGGCGTCGCGATGTTCGGGCAAATTTAACGGTTGCGCTGTGAGCGACTTGGGTGGCACTGCGGTGTTCATATTGTTCTCCTTGCGGAAAGCGCTTATAGCAAAAACTTATGGGTCCGGGCGCAATTTTGATTGGCTGTCCCGCTGCTCCCCGACGACAATCGACTGCAATAAAGCGTCCGCTAGTTGTGACGCCAATGCCGCCGGCCAGAGCGCCTGCGGAAAAATAAAAATGTTGTCCGGGGAGGCGCAAATTTTTCGTCGGTCACCTCTGGTGAATGTCACGAGCTGGCCCCGCTGCGCTGCGGCGAGCCTGGCGCTTGCCGCGGCAGTGGGTTTGGGCGGTAGCGCCCAAGGGGCCAGCGATTACCCGCATCAACCGCTCCGGGTGTTCCTGCCTTACGGGCCCGGCGGCGCCGGCGATCTGACAGTTCGGCTGCTCGCGGAGCAGCTCAGCCAAGATTTGAAGCAGCCCTTCATCATCGAGAATCGGCCGGGTGCCGGAGGCATCGCTGCCTCGCGGGCGGTGTTGGATGCTCCCGCCGATGGCTATACGCTCGGCATAATGGGGAATGGACAGGCGATCAGCACAAGCTTGTTCCAGAACCTGCCTTACGACGTGCTCAAGGACTTCGCGCAAATCTCCGTTGTCGCGAACTTCGAGATGCTGTTGGCGGTTCCGCCAACTTCGCCTTACAAGTCGGTGAAAGATCTGATCGAAGCGGCGCGCAATACGCCGGGCAAGCTCAACCTCGGAGCAATCAACCCCGGCAGCACGCAAAATCTGTCGGCGCACTTGTTCCAGCAGGTCAGCGGCGCGAAATTCACGATCGTGACCTATCGCACGACGCCGGATTTGGTCACCGCACTGCTGCGCGGCGATGTCGATCTCGGGTTCGATTATTTTGCCGGCTTTGGGACCACGATCGGTCCGGATAAACTTCACATCATCGCCACATCGGGGGAGGAGCGCGATCCGTTGCTCAAAGACGTACCGACGGCAAAAGAAAGCGGGCTCGCGGAATATGTGATGACGAGCTGGAACGGTGTGGAGGCGCGGGCGGGCGTTCCCGCCGAAGTCGTAACCACGCTCAATTCCGCGATCAAGAAAGCAGTTGCGGCGCCGGATCTTCAGGAAAAGGCGCGCCGGCTCGGGCTCGATGCGCGCGCCAGCACGCCCGAAGAAATGCGTGACCGAATGGCTGCGGACATAGCCAAGTGGCGCGGCGTCATCGAGAAGGCAGGAATCACCAAACAGTAGACGGTTCGCCGCGCCGCAATCGAACCGGCGCGGGTTCAAACTGCATTCGCACATAGTTGGAGTAGGAAATGGTCGAACAGCCACGGTTGAAAATGGCGATCGCAGATTACGGACACACGCGCGCCTTGAAGTCCGGGACGGTGCCGATCAAAGGCGTCGATGCCGATTTCGTTCAGGTCGTGCCGATCATCGCCGCCTTCCGGCGCATGGTGCGCGACCTCGAATTCGACGTCTGCGAGATGGCACCGACGACCTACATGATCGCGCGGGCGCGGGGCGCGCCTTACATTGCGCTTCCGATCTTCCTGATGCGCCGCTTCCATCACGGCGGTTTTGTCGTTCGCCCCGATGCCAATATCAGGACGCCCAAGGATCTCGAAGGCAAGAAGGTGGGCGTCCGCGCCTATTCGGTGACCACCGGTGTCTGGACCCGCGGCATCTTCGTCAATGAATATGGTCTCGACTCTTCCAAAGTGACGTGGGTCGTGGATGACGAAGAGCATGTCACGACGCTGAAACTGCCGCCGAATGTGGTCCATGCAGGTCCGGGAAAATCGCTGCAGAGCATGATGGCGTCGGACGAGATCCAGGCTGGCTTCACGGGCCCGGCCGGCGTCGGCCGGGCTGGTCCGCCAATCGGCAACTGGGACATGAACGCGCCGACTGGCGGCGAGTCCGGCACCTATCCGGAGCTCCTCGCCAATGTCGAGCGGGTCGAAGCGGACTGGTATCGCCGATCGGGCATCCTTCCGATTCACGGTCTGATCGTCATCAAGGACGAGCACCTCAAGAAATATCCGTGGCTCGCGCGGTCGCTGATGGACGCGTTCGTGGCTTCGAAGACGCCCTATCTCGACGCACTCAAAGCCGGCAAAGACGACAGCGTCGAGGACAAGCGCTACCGCAAATTCTTGGCGCTGATGAACGATCCATTGCCCTACGGGATTTCCGCAAACCAGGCCAGCATCGAAGCCTTGGTCACCTATGCTTTGCAGCAGGATCTGATCCCGTCGCGGCCTCAACTCGATCAGGTCTTCGTCCAAATCGACCCCTAATCCCGCTCCCATTCAAGGAACAAGCATGTCAGAAATCATCGACATCCATCCCCACATCGTCTCGCCGGATACGCAGCGCTATCCGCTCGCGCCGCTCGGCGGCAAACAGTCCACCTGGTCGAGCGAACGGCCGACGACCTACCAGACACTTCTGCAGGCCATGGACGAGGCCGGCGTCGCCAAGGCTGCGATCGTGCATTCCTCGACGGCCTACGGATATGACAACAGCTATGTGGCCGATGCCGTCCTCGCTGTGCCGGCGCGATTCACCGGCGTTTATTCGATCGACGCTATGGCCCCGGACGCGGTGAAGACGTTCGACTATTGGCTCGGCCGCGGCTGCACCGGCATGCGGCTGTTCACGACCGGAAGCACCTTGCCGGATCAGGCGACCTGGTTCGCCGATCCGAAGACCTATCCGTTCTGGGAGCACGCGGCGGCGAAAAACATCCCGGTCTGTATGCAGATGAAGCAGGAAGGCATTCCGTTGCTGCGTCAGATCATGGACAAGTTTCCGAAGGTGATCATTATCCTCGACCACCTGTCGCGCGCCCCATTCGAAGATGGGTCGCCTTACAGTCAGGCAGCCGACTTCTTCGCGCTCGCCAAATACAAGCAAGTCTATTTGAAGATCTCGCCGATCAATGTGACGCCAAAATCCTGGGGCAAGGGCACACCCGAAACGTTCTTCGGCAAATTGATCGAGACCTTCGGCGCTTCGCGGATCGCCTGGGGCTCGAATTTTCCAAATTCGGTCGGGACGCTGGCGGAAATTCTCGGCGCAGCGAAAACGGCGTTTTCCTTCGCCAAGGGCTCCGATCAAGAATGGATCTTCGGCAAGACCGCGCAAACACTTTATCCGACGCTGGCCGGTCGGTAAGGGGGCCCATGACAGCGGCGTCGAAAGTCACTCTCCACACAATGCTGGGCAACTATCCGAATGTCGCGCCGCTCAAAAGCGGGGCCGTGCATTCCGATCTCGTCGACTTCGATTTCACTGAAGTCAAGGTCGCAAACAACCTGTTCAAACAGGTGGTGCGCGACGCCAAATACGATCTCGCCGAACTTGCGATCGTTACTTATCTGCAGGCGAAGTCGTACGGCAAACCGTATGTTTTAATGCCTGTGGTGGTGGTGAGCCGAGGGCAGCATCACACCATTGCCTACAATGCGGAGCGGGGAACGCTCAAGCCGTCCGATCTGCCCGGCAAACGCGTTGGCGTCCGCGCGTTTACGGTGACAACCGGCACCTGGGTACGAGGCATATTGGCGAGCGACTACGGCGTCGATCTCAATAAAGTGGAATGGATCACGTTTGAGGATCCGCATGTGGCGGAATTCCACGATCCCGATATCGTCAAGCGCGCGCCGCCCGGCAAGGAGCTCTTGCAGATGCTTCTTGACGGCGAGATCGATGCGGCAATCGTTGGCGACAAGCTTCCCGATCCGCGGCTCAACCATCTCATTGCGGACCCTGACGCAGCAGCACAGCAATGGGCCGAGCGCCACCAGGGCATTCCCATCAATCACATGCTGGTGGTGCGAACCGGGCTGTCGCAGGCGCGGCCGGATGCGGTGCGAGATGTATTCCGACTATTCCAGGAGAGTAAACGCGCAGCAGGTTTTGCCGATCGGGGTCTCCTCGATCCTTATCGTTTCGGCGTCGAAGCCTGCCGACCGACTTTGGAAATCATCATCGACTTTTGCTGGCGGCAAAAACTGATCTCACGACCGATGTCGGTCGACGAGCTGTTCGACGATACGACCCGAGCGCTGGGTGCAAGCTGATGCAGTCGCCCGTTGACGTTTTATGTTATTTGATCAAACCATAGGGATGACTCAATTTTTGTGAACCTAAAGCATGCTCCAGCTCGATACGCTCGACCTGCAACGGCTCCGCGCCTTCTATCTTAAGCACGGCGGTCTGCGCCAGGCGGCAATGCGGTTAGGACAGTCGATCCCGGCCCAGCAGCCAGTGAAATACGTCGCAGACCCACATTTTGAGCTGTGATATCGTTTCCATATTACGGCGAGGGTGAAAACGCGTGCCGGACTCAGAGGCGTTCGACTTCATCATCGTGGGGGCCGGCAGCGCTGGATGCGTTCTAGCCAATCGGCTTACTGCGTCGGGTCGGCACCGCGTGCTTCTGTTGGAAGCGGGCCCAGGCAACCTGTACCCCTGGCTTCATATTCCGCTCGGCTTTGGCAGGCTTTTCAGCGATCGCCGGTTCAATTGGTGCTACGCGACCGAGCCGCAACCCGGATGCCACAATCGCGCGGTCATCGCGCCACGCGGCAAGGTTCTCGGCGGCTCCAGTTCGATCAATGGGCTGATCTATATCCGCGGGCAGCCGGAGGACTTCAACCATTGGCGGCAACTGGGCAATGCAGGCTGGAGCTTCGACGACGTATTGCCGTATTTCCGCAAGGGAGAAGACAACGAGCGCGGTGCTGATGAATTTCATGGCGCCGGCGGACCGCTTGCGGTTTCGGATTTGCGCGACCGGCATCCGCTCGCCGAAGCTTATGTCGAGGCGGCGCTGCAATGTGGCTACCCGCGCAACGACGATTTCAACGGAGCGGTGCAAGAAGGCGCAGGTTATTACCAAACCACGATGCGCAAGGGCGTGCGCTCCTCGACTGCGGCGGGCTATCTCAAGCAGGCGCGGCCGCGCGCCAATCTCAAGGTGGTTTCGGAAGCCCTCGCGACGCGCATTGTCTTCGACGGCCGGCGCGCGACTGCTGTGGAGTATCTCGCCGGCAACGACAAGCGTAGCGCCCGCGTCGACGCCGAAGTGATCGTCGCTTCGGGCGCCTTCAATTCACCACAACTGTTGCAGCTTTCGGGAATCGGACCGGCGCCACTGCTTCAATCCTTCGGCATTCCGGTGGTCGCCGATGCGCCGGGCGTCGGCGACGATCTCAACGATCATTTTTCCGGCCGCATCCGCTTGCGTTGCAAGGAACCGATCACGCTTAACGATGCGGTGCGCAGCTGGAGCGGAAAGCTCGCGCACGGCCTGCACTATATTCTGACGCGCCGCGGTTATCTTGCCGTGCCGGCGGTTTCTTCGGCATGTTTCGTGCGCGCGCATCCCGCGTCCGAAACGCCCGACTCGCAATGTTCGATTTCCCTGTTCTCGGCCGGCACCATTGGTGGAGAATTGGATCCGTTCCCGGGCGTGACCGGCAATTGTGTGTTGCTGCGGCCGGAGAGCCGCGGCTACGTGCGCATCAAATCTGCCGATCCGCGCGCAGCGCCCGCGATTAACCCGAACTACTTGGCAACACAGAAGGATTGCGAAACCATCGTGGCCGGCGTCGCGGCGATGCGCCGCATTTTTCAGGCGCCCGCCATGGCGCGCCACATCGCCGAGGAGATCGAGCCTGGACAGCAATGCGATAACGATGATGAATTGCTCGATTTCATCCGCCGACGCGGCTCCACCACCTATCATCCCGTGGGTACCTGCCGTATGGGCCAGGATCGGAAGGCCGTGGTCGATGAGCGGCTGCGCGTGCGCGGTTTCACGGGTCTGCGCGTGGTCGATGCCTCGATCATGCCGGCGGTTGTTTCCGGCAATACCAACGCAGCCACGATCATGATCGGCGAGAAGGGCACCGACATGATACTTGAAGACGCAAAGGCCGCGGCCTGATCGCCTTCAGGATTTGTCCATTGCATTGTCGGCGACGAGCTCCGCGCCGTTGATATAACTCGCCGCATCCGAGACGGCAAAGACGATGAGATTGGCGATCTCCTCGGGCGTGCCCCAGCGCGTATCGCGCATGCCCTGATTGCTCGACCACAGCGATCGCTCGCGCGCGGCGTCCTCGAGACTGAGCTGGCGCTTGGCAAGTTCCCGTTCCCATTTGGCAAAGCGCTCCGGCGTATTGATGAAGCCCGGTATCACGCAGTTGACGCGGATGTTATGCGGCGCGAGCTCGTTGGCGAGCACCTTGGAGAACCGGATCTCGGCCGATTTCGCCGGTCCAGTGCAGGACGACAGGAACGGCGGGTTCAGTGTCATGATCCCGGTCTGGCCGCTCACATTGACGATCCGGCCGTCGCCCTGAGCGATCATCATCGGCACGATCCGCTGACAGATGCGGAATTGCGCGAAGAAATTGATCGCCATGCCGTCGACGAGTTCCTCATCGGTCACTTCGAGAAAGGGCTTGTAGGTGCCGGTGCCGGCATTGTTGACGAGGATGTCGATGCGGCCAAGTTTCTCGCTGACGATGCGTGGAATTTTTTCGATCTGTTCAACTTTGGTCACGTCCAGCGAGTGCGTCTCGATCTTCGCTTGAGTGGTCTGCATGATGTCGCGTGCCGCATTGGCGAGCTCCGACTCCCGTCGTGCGCAGATGAGAACTTTCACGCCCTCCCGCGCAAGCGCGCGTGCGGTCTCAAGGCCAATTCCCTTGCTCCCGCCGGTAACGAGCGCCGTCTTGCCTGCAAGCCCGAGTTCCATCGCCCTGGCTCCTTTGAAAAATTCGATCGCCCGAGACCCGGAAGTCGCATGCGATCGAAACGACAATCAGGCTGTATGGGTCGGCTAACGAGTTTGAAGAAAATCTGATACCCCAGAGGAAGCCACCATGGGCGCTTTTCGGATAGTCAAGCCGACGGTATAGTGTGTGGTAGAAGTCCAAGAAACTCAACGAACTTTGGGAGTGATTTAACGCAAGCTTTGGGAGGAAATCAAAATGTCGATGACTCGTCGTCAAGCGCTGGCGTCCGCCAGCGCCGCCGTCGTTGCAGGCGGCTTAGCCAAGCCCGCGATCGCTGCGAGTGATCCGATCCGGGTCGGCTATCTGCCGGCTCTTACCGGTCCCTCATCGGCCACCGGGATAGGGATCAATCGCGGAATCCAATTGGCGGTGCAGGAGATCAACGCGGCCGGCGGCATCAACGGGCGGCAGATCGAACTGATCACTCGCGATACCCAAAGCGACCCGACCAAAGCCGTGAACGGAGCGGCGGAACTCAGCCGCGGGCAGCAGGTGAGCGTCATCTTCGGTCCGGTCAATTCCGGCGAATCGCTTGCGGTCGTGCCGTTGCTCGCACGCACGAACACGCCGCAGGTCCATCCTTGCTGGGTCGACGCCCTGACAGACCCGCAGAAATATCCGATGTGCTTCCGCAACGCGCCCACCAACCAGCAGATCGGCGGCGCCGCCAACCGTTACGTGGTGGAAGTGCTCAACCGTAAAAAGGTCGCGGTGATCAGCGATACCACCGGCTATGGCGCCGCATCGGTCAACGCCTATGTCCCGATGCTTCAGGCCAAAGGCGCCCAAGTGGTCTATCAGGGCAACGTCGACGCCGCCAATCCGGACCTCAAGCCCGAGCTTCTGCGCATGCAGTACGCGGGAGCGGAAGTGATCATGCCCTGGAGCGTGAATGCCGGCTTCCTTTCCCGCATTATCAACACGCGCGGCGATATGGGATGGGACGTGCCGATCGTCGGCCAGACCACGCTCGGCTCGGGTCAAACCAAGGCTTTGCTGGAGAAACCCGAATACTGGGCGAAGGTCTATCCGAACAATTTCCGCAATGTCTGCTATGCCCCGGGCGGCAAGCTCCCGGATCGCACCAACGCGTTCCTCGATCGCTTGAAGAGCGCCAAGATCGACATGGGCGATACGCTTCTGTGGTGGGTTGCGCTCGGCTATGACAGTCCGAGGTTGATCGCCGAAGCGATGAAGAATGTCGGCACCGAACCGGAGCAGGTCGTCGGCTATCTCAACAAGCTGAAGGGATTCCCGGGAGTTTACGGCGACATCACCTTTACCCCGGATCAGCACAATGGCTACCCGGACGAGGAGGTGGTGATGGTCGAGGCTAATTCGCTCAAGGACGGTGCGTTCAACCTGGCTCCCGGCTACAGCGCTTAGCCGATGGTCGAATCGATCGTCTCGACTGGAATGGCGATCGGCTGCATCTACGCACTGATCGGCATCACCTATAACGTGATGTTTACCGCCTCGCGCGTGTTCAGCTTCACCGCGGGCACGCTCGGGATGCTGGGCGGGGTATTGGGCTCGCTGTTCATCGCCCACATGGGCATGCCGGTGGCGGCCGGCTTCCTCCTCGTGCTTGCCGCCGGCGCGGTTTTCGGCATCGTCACCGAGATCGTCGCCGTGCGGCCGGTACTCAAGAGCCTGGACCAGCATCTCTACGTGCTGTCGACGCTGGCGTTGGCGCTGATAGTCCAGCAGTTCACCGCGATCGAGTGGGGCACGGAGGCGCGGCCGTTTCCGCGCCTCTTCGATATCCCCCGCGGCGGTTTCGATCAGCAGTTCTGGCTGCCGATCCTCGCCTGCGTGGTGGTGATCGTCGGTCTGGAATTGCTCTATCGCCATACGCTTGTGGGCCGCGCCTTTCTGGCGATTTCCGAGGACAACTATGCGGCGCGCGCGCTCGGCCTACCGGAACGGAGTTTGCGCATGGCGAGCTACGCGCTCGCCGGCGGGATCGGCGCGTTGGCGGGCTTTGCCGGCGGCGAAATGCTGCTTGCCTTCTTTGGCAATGCGCCGATCTTGACCTTTTACGGCTTCGTTCCGGTCGCGCTGGGCGGGATGGGCAGCAACCGCGGCGCTGTCGTCGCCGGGATTTTGCTCGGGCTGTTTCAGCAAGCCGCAAATTTTCTGGTGGGCGGCATCTTCGCGTCGGTGGCGGTATTCACCGTGTTCATTATTGTCCTGCTGGCGCGTCCCGAGGGGCTCGCTGGTGCGTCCCTGCAACGCCGCGTTTGATGGATACGGCAGCACAATTGCGTCGGAGCCGCACGAAAGTGCTAGGTGCCGCGGGCACTTTTGGTGCGGCGCTGCCTTTTCTGGTGTTGCTGGTTGTTGGCATCACGTTCCCGCTATTCGGCGGCGGCTATTGGGGTGTGATCGCGACGCGCGCCTGCGTCTATTGGGTGCTGGTGTCCGGCCTTAATCTCGTCGTCGGCTTCGCCGGCCAGATCGCAATCGGCTGGGTCGCGCTGCTGACGCTCGGGGCGTACACCACGAGCGTGCTCGCAGCCGGCAACGTGATGCCGGCGTTGTCGCCCTATTTGGCGCTGGCAATTGCGGCCGTGGTTGGCGCTATCTTCGGCTTGCTCATTGGCCTGCCGGCGCTGCGGCTGCGCACCTTCTACTTCGCCATCACGACGCTCGGCTTCGCCACCATCGTCACCCAGGTGGCGCTGGCTTGGCAGAGTGTCACCGGCGGCGGGGTGGGCGTTCCCGGACCGATCTTCCCGGAACCCTTTTCCTCCCAGTGGGGACTTTATTATTTCTGTTTCGGGCTGGCGGCGCTCTGCACCTGGATGACGGCGAATGTAGCGCATAGCCGCTTCGGCCGCGCGCTCACCGCGATTCGCGATGCGGAGGTCGCGGCGGAAGCAAGCGGCATCTCAAAGCCGGCTTTGCTGGCGGTTGTCTTCTTGTTCAGCGGTGCCGTCGCTGCGGTCGCGGGCGGACTATTCGCGGCACTGCAATCCTATATCACGCCCGATGCATTTACCCTCGACTTGTCGGTCCTGTTCTTCATCGCCATCCTGATCGGGGGGCGCGGCTCCATTCTCGGGCCGCTGCTCGGCACAATTCTCTTGACCGTCCTGCCGGAATTCGCCGCGCCATTGGTCGCGTGGTCCACTTTTCTCTACGCGGTGTTGCTGCTCGTCATCGTACTTGCGATGCCGGGCGGAATTGCCGAGATCCTGGATTTCCAAAGCCGCCGTCCCCTCGAAAGCGGCCGAGAAATCGTTCCGCGGCCGGACTTGCTCAAGCAACTGCTTGGTGCGGCGCCCAATGCCGGCGCCTTGACGCTGGAACAGGTGGCGCTGAGCTTCGGCGGAGTGCGTGCGATCGATGGTCTCGACCTCGAGATCCGGCCGAACCAAGTGCATGGATTGATCGGTCCCAACGGCAGCGGCAAGACGACGACGCTGAACGTCATCTCCGGATACTACGTGCAGCAGCGCGGCGCGGTAACGCTCAATGGAACGGCACTGCCGGCATTGGCGCGCCACCGGCGCGCACATATGCGGATCGCGCGGACGTTTCAGACGCCGCGTATTGTCGGCTCCGCGTCGGTGCTCGAGAACGTTATGATCGGCGGCAGCATTGACGGCGAGGGCACGTTCGTCGAGTCGTTGCTGTCGCTGCCGCGTCATCGGCGCGACGAAGCCATGCTGCGCGATAGCGCCATATTGGCGCTGGCTGCGGTCGGATTGGAGCGGCTCGCGCCGGTGCGAGCCGACCGGCTGCAACACAGCGAGTTGCGCTTCACCGAGATCGCTCGCGCGTTGATGCTGCGTCCGGCTTTCCTGCTGCTCGACGAGCCGGCGGCCGGACTCTCGGCCGAGGAAATCAGGCGGCTTGGCGCGCTGCTGCTCGCGATCGCCGGGGCCGGCACCGGCGTGCTCTTGGTTGAGCATCATGCCGATCTGATCTTCGATATCTGCCACCACGTCACTGTGCTCAATCTCGGCAAGAAGCTCGCGGCTGGGACGCCTGCCGAAATCCGCTCGCATCGGGAGGTGGTCAATGCCTATCTCGGCGGCTGAACCGCTGCTGAATGTCGCTGGACTTTCCTCCGGCTACGGCAAGATCGGCGTGCTGCGCGGCATCGACTTGACGGTGGGCGCGGGCGAGGTGGTGGCGCTGCTTGGCCCAAACGGCGCCGGCAAAACCACGCTGTTGCGCGCGGTGTCGGGGTTGCTGCCCTGGTCGGGAAGCGTGCGTTTCGCCGGTCGTGATCTCGCCGACGCCAGTCCGCGCGACACCGTTAAGGCGGGGCTCGTCCATGTCATCGAGGGCCACCGCGTGTTCACGCAGCTTGCGGTGCTCGACAACTTGTTGCTGGCGGCCTACGACCTGCCGCGCGGCGAGCGCGTCGCGCGCATCGAGGAGGTGCTTGAGCTCTTCCCAGAAATCGCCGCCAAGCAACACGAACGCGCGGCTTCGCTTTCCGGCGGTCAGCAACAGATCCTGGCGGTGGCGCAGGGTCTGATCCGACGGCCGCAACTCCTCATGCTGGACGAGCCTTCCGCCGGCCTGTCGCCGGTATTGGTGGATCGCGTGCTCGTGGTGGTGCGGCGGTTGCGCGAGGCGGGGGTCGCGGTGCTCTTGGTCGAACAATTGATCGAGAAAGCGTTGGCGCTTGCCGATCGCGTTTATGCGCTCGCACGTGGGTCGATCGTGCTGGAAGCAAGAACCGGCGAGGCCGATCTGCCGCTCCGGCTCGAGCGCGCCTATTTGGCGACCGCCGGGCACACTTCTTAACCCAGCCAATTTTTGCAACTGGTCTCGTGAAATCGGCCGTCGAAAGGCTTCCCAATGGATCTCGGTTTGCAAGACTGCAAGGCGTTTATTGCCGGCGCCAGCAAGGGACTTGGCAAGGCTTGCGCCAAAGCACTGGCCGATGAAGGCGCTCGCGTCTTCATTTGTTCCCGCAACGCGGAGGAGCTTAAGCGAGCGGCGGCGGAATTCGGCGCCGCCGGTTATTCCGCAGCCGACGTTTCGCGGCCTGCGGAGGTGAAGCGCGTTGTGGCCGAGGCCATCGCCGCATTGGGAGGTCTCGATTGCCTCGTCACCAATGCGGGCGGTCCGCCGACCGCGCCCTTCGAGAAGGCCGGCGATGGCGATTGGGATATTGCCTACCAGCTCAATTTGATGAGCGCCGTTCGCCTCATACGTGAGGCATTACCGGCGCTGAAAGTTTCGGGGCGCGGCCGTATCGTCAACCTGACCGGCTACGGCGTGAAGGAGCCGATGACCGATCTCGTGGTGTCGGATTCGGTTCGCGCTGGCGTCACGGTCATGGCCAAAACCATTGCGTCGGATCTGGCGCCGTACGGTATCACCGTCAACAATATCGCGCCCGGTCCCATCATGACCGATCGCCTCACCGAAATACTTTCCGCTCGGGCGAAGAGTTTGGGCCTAATGCCCGACGAGCAGTTCAAGCGCTTCGCCGAAACCATTCCGGTGCGCCGCATGGGACAGCCGAACGAAATCGGCGATCTCTGCGCCTATCTCTGTTCGTCGCAAGCCGGCTACCTCACCGGCCAGACGATCGTCGTCGATGGCGGCGTCAACCGCTCGATCTAGATCGTCAACCAGCCGCGCTGCTAATTTTCGAGATTTTTGATGATGGCGACGAGGATTTTACGAAACTCCGCAATTTGCTTCCGGGTCAAGCCGGCGACCGCGATGGTGTTGACGGTGACGGCCAGCGGCACCAGTTCGGCTTCGAGGGCCCGGCCCGCGGGCGTCAGAAAAATATAGATATTCTTGCGATTGTGCGGCTTCTGTCGGCGAACGACGTAACCGAGCTTCTCCATGGCGCCCACTGCGGCAAATGTCGAGGGCGCCATAACGCCCGCCAACTGACTTAGCCGCGTTTGGCTGATCCCGCTGTGCTTCCAAAGAATTCGCAAAAATGTCCAATGGCCATAGGCTATGGACCGCTCTTGCAGCCGCGACTGCAGCGCGCGCGCCAGCGCCTTGCCGGCATCCTTCACCAGGTGCGCCAATCTGTCGGATAGATCGACAGCCGACCGTGAAGTCGGTTCAGCGCGCCTAGAGTGTCGAAGTCGAGGTTTTGATCTCAGCACGATTCCTGTCGCGGGCTAGCGTGGCATAGCCGTTTGATGCTTCAGTTCGACCTCGCGTCGAGTTTCGGCGGACTC